>Ga0113563_10000430_pt1 | contig 20082 bp, 17 predicted proteins | sample Mud3Dept3metaG_FD_80117 | JGI IMG/M metagenome (GOLD analysis project Ga0113563, IMG submission 80117) | Freshwater wetland microbial communities from Ohio, USA, analyzing the effect of biotic and abiotic controls - Mud 3 Core 4 Depth 3... | ecosystem: Environmental > Aquatic > Freshwater >... | reverse complement strand
CCTGAACGACCGTGTCCGGAGGTTCATCGCCGAGACCAAGGTACACCTCGTCCATGCCAACTACGTCACCACTCCTGGTGTAGACCTATACTACATGAACGAAGTAGACCCCGACATGGTGGACTTGTTCCGGGTGGCCTGGCTCAACTCCGAAGGTTACAGCTACGAACTCCAGAGGAGCGATGAACTGCCCTATGACTCCCTGACCCCGGACTGGGTCACGACTCCAGGAGCGCCTCTGGTCTACAACGTCATGACCATCCCCAACATGGTCATTCAGGTTATACCTTTTCCTGGGGCAAGTGGTCAGCTCGACCTGTTGTACACGGCGGTTGGGGCGGTCTTGTCGAACACCGGAGTCACGATCCCCCTGCCCGACGACCTGACCCCGTACCCCAAGTGGGGTGTGGTCGCGGACATGCTCAAGAAGGACGGGCCTGCCCATGACATGATCCGCGCCGAGTACTGCGAGATGCGCTTCCAGGAGGGCGTAGAACTGACCAAGATCCTGGTTGGAGAGTACTGATGGTCACCGATAAGTGGGAACACCAGTCCGTCAAGTTCCAGAGCAAGGGCGTGGACATCGTCCACCCGTTGGACGAAACTGCCGAACATGCCTACCCGTTCTTCTCCAACGCCACCACCCTCTTCGAGGGGAGCCTAACGACCAGACCCGGCTTGGAGCTGCTGGCAGTGTTCAACGGCATCGGCACCGGGCCCATCCACTCCATCTTCCACCACGGAGACCGCACCTTCGTGGGGACGGGGGCCAGGATCGGCGGCTACCATGAAGGAACGACTTGGCTGGTCAACGGCGACTACAACGAGGAGAACAACACCGGCTGGTACAACAACGGAGAAGCTGTCTCTGCAGTCCCATGGAACACGGTCAGCGGTGAACCCGTAATCTACGTCACAGGTGGAGTGAGCGCAGAAGGACAGATGCGGAAGATCCTTATCGAGGAGATCCAGAACTACGGCATCGGGATCCCTCCGAACATGAGTCTTGCCGACGTCATCGTCTCTCCTGGTACCGCCACTGTTCACACCAGTACCACGGCAAGCGAGATTTGGGTCACTCCCGGCGACGTCCTTCAGTGGGTATTTACCTATTACAGTTCCAGATTCATGGTTGAGTCAAACCCGTGCATGGAAGGAGCTGGGTACACTCACTCGGCAGCTGAGACCTATCTTGACGCTCATATAGTCTGCAAGAATTCCCCCGACGCTCAAGTAGACAAGATCCGCCTCTATCGCCGTGGGGCCACACTCTTCGACTACTTTTTCGTAGCTGAAACGGACATGGTTGGCACCAAGGACGATTCCACGACAGTAGACGATATGAACGGCGACACTTGGGCTGCCGCCAACGAAATGGTCTCCTTCGACAATGACCAGCCTTTCACGACCTACAACTACGACGCCAAAGAAGTAAAACACGCCATGCCCGTCCAAGTCATCTTCGGGCCTTACATGGGCAAGTACATGATGGGCGTCGGCGAACGGTACCGTCCTGGCTACGTCTACTGGTGCAACGCTTACAACCCGGACGCAGCCGGGGCCGAGAACTGCATGGAAGTGACCGGCAGCGGGGAGCCCCTCGTCACCGGGTTCATCTACAACGGTCGGGCCTATGTGGCCTCCAAGAACAACATCTACGTCATCTACCCGTCGACCACCGGGGACTCTACCTTCACCAACCTTTCGACCAACGCTGGCATGGGTGTGTGGCACCGTCACAGTGTCACGGTGGGGCCGAAGGTCTGGTTCCTGGGTAAGCAAGGCATCTACGAATTCGACGGCGGGAACGCGATAAACATCACCGAGAATTCCCTGATCCGCCCCTTGTTCTACGGCGGCCAGTACGACACCACGCTCTGGACTCACGACCCGGTGGACTGGATCGCCACGGACGAAGAGCTGCGTCTGGCCTGGATGGATCCTTACCTCTACTTCCACTACAAAGGCTACCGCAGCTTCACGGCCAACACCTGGCGCTACCACGTCTATGCCCAACGCTGGGAGCCCTGGGACGTCAACGTCGGCGAGAACATCCGCCTCATGGTAGGCAGCTCCCACCCGAACAAGATCCGCTACTACTTCGGGAGCTACAGCAGCCAGCTCTATCAGCAGGACGGTTACAGCGACGACGGCAGCCAGATCGAGACCTTCATCTCCACGCGGTTCTTCGACCAGGACAGCCCCAGAGAACAGAAGCTCTTCGGGGACGCCATGGTCGAGTTCGAGCCCAACGGGATTCCGATCACGGTTGTGCCTTACGTCAACGAAGACCCAGACAACGGTCTGCCCGAAACCATCCTTCCAACCGATGGTGGCCGTCAACGGGCCATCATCCAGGTCAAGCCTGCCGGGAGTGAGGAAGGAGTCCTGGCCCGATCCATCAGCTTCAACTTCCGTTGGTTCGCAACTACCCAACCTCCCCAACTCCACCAGCTGGACATTGCCTACCTGCCCCGGCCAGACGAACGGATCGTGCGTGAGACCGACTGGACGGACGCCGGTTACCCCGCCCCCAAATACGTCAGGGGTCTCATCATCGAAGCCGACACCATGGGCAACGAGAAGACCCTCTTCATTCAGGGTGACGGCACTACCTACGCCACCAAGTCGCTCCCTGCCGAGGCTGCCTATGTCGAACACGGTGCCGTACGCCGTGTCTACCAGCTGTCCTGGACTCCCCCGTTCAGGGCCATCAACCTGAGGCTCATCACCCAGGACACAGACCCATGGTCTATCTACAAGATGGAGTGGGTCTACGACAAGGAGCCCGAGTGCTTCAAGGACTGGGACACTAACTGGCAAGACCTGGACTGGCCCTACGAGAAGTACATCAAGGGCGTCTCGATCGAGGCCGACACCCAGGGAGAGGAAAAGACCATCAACCTTTGCATCAACGGGGACTCTGACACCATCGTCGACAGCTTCATCATGAACCACGACGGGCGTACCATCACGGTGCGCCACTTCGAGAACGTCCTGGCCAGAACCATGAAGCTGTACTCCCCGGACGCGGGAACCTGCGGCTACCTCTACAACGTGAAATGGATCTGGGATCGTGAACCCCCGGTCATGCTACGTTGGGAGACCCAGGAGAACACCTTTAACCTGAAGGGATTCGGCGTCATGCGCGAGGCCTACGTCGGAGTCCGCTCCACGGACATCATTTGTCTGGACTGGTGGGTAGACCGGGTGCGGCAACAGCGCAAGTTCATCGATCCCACGAACGGGGAGCGCAAGAAGATAAAGGTCGAGTTCGAGGCCATCAAGGGCAAGAACTTCAAGTTCCTATTCACTTGCTCGGAGCCCTTCAAGTTATACTTGGGCGACAGCGAAGTCCGGATCAAGGAGTGGAACCAGGATCTGGGCTGGAAGGTTTACCAACTGCCGTTTGAAGGCGGCGAGGAGAACCCCTAATGCCCACAGGGCCGCAGCACAGTGACACCAAAGACCGCTACTACCCAGACCTGACCGGAGTGGATTTCAGGATCGCCGACGCCATCCGTCTCATCTTCGACTGGATCTACAAGTTCCAGACTCCGGGCGGAGACTTGAACGTCACCGGCAACGTGGACATCAAGGAGATCGGCAAGGGATTGAAGATCGCCGAGACTCCTGGTTACCCGATTGAGGGGAGCATCGGGAAGACTGTCTACTGTATCTCCAAGGCCACCATGGGCATCGTCCGGCTGCAGGGATCCAGCGCTCGGATCTACACTCCTGAGGTGAGGGCCGACAGCCGGATATTCCTCACGGCCCAGGAGGTCACCTGCGGCGGCGTCCTCCGTGTTGACGAAATAGTTCCCGGCAGCTACTTCACCATTTCCGCCGACTCCCACGTCGGCCTCAGTTCGAGCATAGTCGCATGGCTGATAATCCAACCACACAAGGATTGACGTACAGGTTTCTGGAAGAAGAGGAGTGGGAGAAGCTTCAGGGCGTTGTCTTCGGCAACGACAAGTGGATCCCCCATCCTAAGACATCGTCAGTATTTGTAGCCGAGGACGCCGATAAAAAGATTGTGGGGTTCTTGGTCGCTCAACTCATGATCCACGTCGAGCCCATGTGGGTTGAGGACGCCAAAAGAGGTGGCCCGATCGCTTTCACACTCTGGCAAGGCATGATCGACTTCCTGAAAAGCTCCGGGGTTAAGGCTTTCCAGACCATGGCATCTGACGAGAAGATCGGCAACTACCTGGAGCGGCTCGGTTTGAAGAAGCTGCCCTACATCCCGTATGGAGGAGAACTCTAATGGCACCTGTTGTTCCGTTTTTGCCAATGATCGGACAGGGCATAGGAACTGCTCTCGGTCTCTGGGGGGCCAAGAAGGCCAAGAAGGAAAACCAAGCAGCGGTCGACCCGGCGAGACAGATGGAATACATGAAGATGATGGGCTTCGACCCGACCAGCGTCCAGGGCCAATACATGCCCCTGGCCGAACTCATGACCGGGGCCGGACGCCAGTTCATGGGCGACTACAGCACCCTGATGTCTGGACAGAGCCCCTTGTTCCAGGAACCCAAGAGCTTCTACCAGGGTCTCATGACCGGAGACACCGCTACCCGGCGCAACCTCCTGGCCGGAACCATGTACGACATCGACACCGCTGGCAGGGGGGCCATGGGGCAGCTCGAACGGGGCGTGTCGGACAGGGCCCTCATGGGGGTTCAGAAGGGCCGCCTGATGCGCGATATCTTCGCCCAGAAGGCCAAGGCGTCCACGGGACTAGAGGAGAGGGGTGCGGCAGGCCTTACCAACATTGGGCAGCTCCAGGGCCAGATAGGAGTAAATGTCGGCCAGTTGGGGTTGCAGGGGTTCAACCAGGCCGGTGACACCCTGGCGAATATGTACCGGACACTGATCGGCGGGACGCAGACTGCCCAAGACCAGAGCAGGTTGGTACAGGGTGGCCAGAAACAGTCCTGGGATCAGAAGTCCCAACTTGGCGGGGGGGTCTACGACCTTCTGAGGCAGACCGGCTCTGGGACGATCTCCGATGTTCTCAAGAATCTTGGGCGGAAACCTTCTACCTTACCTATCAGTCAAACGACAGGCCTCAGTGGCCTGAGCCGGTGGCAGGACTGGATGGGACAGTACCCGAAATAGGAGTCCTTTATGGGCGGATTCATCGCAGGACTGCTCGAAAAACACAGCGAATATCAGATGCGCGAGGAAAAGCAGCGTCTGATGGCTGAACAGGATCTCTGGGAAGACCAGCTGAAGGTCGCCCGTCAGCGGATGCTGAACCCTGGCGAGGGGCCGGAGGCTGAGGACGAGAAACGCCGGGGTAAGGCCATGTACGAGGCCCTCCTCCAGAACCCCGGCAAGGTCAAGAGAGCCTACGAGCACATCACCAAGACCACGGGCGAGACGGACTTCGCGGCCAAGAAGGTTCCCGGCAGGGGCGTGAAGGTTCCTGACGTGGCACCCCAGTTCGGTACTCAGGTGGCGATTCCCGGTGTGGGCCCGGTTCCCGTGCCGACCGGCACTCAGCCCCACATGAGGGAGCTACCGGCCCCAACGTGGATCCCCGATGCCAACTACGGTTGGCAGATCAGTCCAGAGTCCAAGGCACAGTCTGACCTCATCCTGGGGGAGATCCAGGATCGGCAGCAGTTCGTCGGGGGGATCGAGCAGGAACGAGTAACCCAACGGATGAGGCGAGACTTCTCCAGACAGGAGATGGAAGAGAAAATCGAAAGACTCCGGGGTATGTATGCAAGAGGGGAGATCACCAAGGAGCAATTCAACGAGGCCATGGCCGAGATCCAGGGTGGTGTCAACATAAGTCCCGCCCGATCTACATCGTCCGTGATGCGTGGCTTGGTGAGAGTTCCCATGGAGGATAGGGACTTCGGTGGGAAACGGACAGCAGTTATGTACCCTCCCGATGGCAGGTTCATGCTGACTGAAGCCGGAGAGCGGTACGAAGACCAGATAAGAAACGATCCAATGGGACGGGTGACTCGGTACCCGGACTCTCGTCTTGCCCAGATGCCGGGATTACTGACAGAGCGGGGGCTCAAAGTTGGCCAGTGGTACTACCAAGATGGCACTCCAGCACCACCTCCAGACGGTATAACAACAGAGCACATATCGTCTACTGTAAGGGAACGGGGCCCTGAAGCTGCTCCTCAGGGTCTGGGCAGCGGCCAAACCCAGGCTGGTACAGCTCCAGTTGGCAAGAAGAAGAGTGTTGGTACAGGGACACCTGCTGTAAAGCCACCTTCTGAAAAGCAAGGTGTAGCAGCTGCAACAAGATGGTCTGGTGCTCCTGGAACAGAGACAGATATCCTCAACTACAATCCTCAGGTTCCAGCGGAACAACTGTATCAGCTCACCATGGATCCTGGCTTGTCTTTGGAAGATCAGTACGCCGCCCAGATTGCCATGGGGCTTTTAGCCGGTCAACCAGCACCCGGAGGAACCAAGCCGTTCTTGCTGAAAAAGGCCAGAGACCTCATCAAGCAGCATGGTGGCATTGAGATGACCCCAAAGGTTAAACAAAGCCTGGAGGATCTTGGTGCGACCATAAACCTCATAGATGCTCTGGCACAACCGGCTAAAGCCCTAGTCCAACGTGGGCTCGGGAACGTGACAAGTCCTATAGAAGCATACATGGACGTTGAAAGACTGAAGTCCTTGAGGAACTCCGCAGCTTCCTACATTGCTAAGGGTGTATGGAAGGAAGCCGGGATGTTGACCAACCAGGACATCGAACGAGCCAAGGGCTTGCTTCCTTCCCCACTCAAGACCTCTGTGGGCGGCAGTGTCTTTGGCCGCACAGAACTCATCAAGCTCTTCACCTTACAACTGTTTGTACAGGAGAATGCCCGACGACAGCTGCGAGGGATGATGGCTGGGGCATCTGTGAACAAGTCTTGGACTGAAGAAGACTGGAACCGTGTCAAGGCCGAGGCTGCACGGATCGTGGATGGCGGCAACACTGTAGCGCAACCTCAGGCAATACCCAACCCGAAGGTCAAAAAGCTCGAAGACAGCATCCTAAAACAGATACAGCAATAGGGAGCTAAGACGTGCCCGTCAACTGGAAGAAAATACCGCAGACTGCTGAGTACCAGAAGCTTCGTCTCGACGAGCGAGAAGACTTTCTCAATCGTCTTTATGACCAGGAGTTTGGCGGCAACTTGGAGCTTAAGTCACTGTCTCCGGAGGATCAACGATCCATAAGAAGGAAGGCGCTCCAGACCGTAGATCCCAATATTTATGGTCTACGACGTTTTGGTGGCGCATTTTTGGAAGGTGTCTCCGGACTCGGGGCCAACGTCATCGAGGGTCTGGGTGGAGCGGCGAACTTCGCGCTTCAGGCCACCGGCACTCCCGTCAAGATACCTCAAGGTGTCCAGGAGAAGTACAAGGAGCTGACGGAAGTCAGGTCTGAGCCGGAGAAGTGGGGTGCCGCAGTTGGAGAGATGACGCAACTGGCCCTCCCGTTCGGCGCGGAGGCTAAGGCGGCTAAGTGGACGTCAAGGTTAGGCAGGTTCGCAACCACGAAAGCAGCTACCAAGGTTCTCGGCGAGGGGGCGGTCGGGAGGACTGCCGGGGCCATCGGCAGGTTTGGAGCGGACGTCGCGGGACAGGTGGCCGCTCAAGGTTCCACTCTGACCGCCTACGGGATGCTGCATGGCAAGGACGCCGAAGATGCCTTCAACTACGCGAAGACTGCGGCTTACTACTCTCCTCCTGGACTGGGCATCCTTCCTGGGTTTGCAACCTGGGGGCCCATTGCCAACCGTATATTCTCGGCCAAGTGGCTCCCCAAAAGGGTGTGGGACTACGAGACGAAGGTGTCGAGAATGCAGTGGGGCAAGCAGGGTCTGGGTGATGCTCTTCGTTTGAGTGTCCCCGCCTGGTTGATCAGAGGAGCCATCAACGCCCCCGGCCCCAGGGGGTTCTTGGGCAAGAACCCTGAGAGGGCTGTAATCGAGGAAGGCATACACGCAGCTACCTTAGGTGGTTATCTGAGTAAGGTTAACAAGAGGGTAGATGCATACGTCGAGGAATCGAAGAACCTTTTGCAGATCGCAAAGAACTACGGTGGTGACGCGGACATGACAAGAGTCATGGACAAACTCAAAGATGTCCTCGTGAACAAAGCAAACTATTCCTTCGCAGATCCTGGACAGAAAAGAGTCATGACGGAGCTGATGGACAGGATCACCAGTAAGCTGATGCCACCCCGTGCAGGCGGCAGGCTATTCATAGATGTCCTCGAAGCTCAGGAGTTGAAGAGCGGGTTCGGCAGGGAGATCAACTGGTATCGCGGAGTCAGCAGCGACATCTGGGACGCAGAGCGTCAGGTCTACCATCTTCTTGACGAGGGCATCGACAACGCGGTCGAGATCGCACGAGGCAACATCCGCAAGGCCGTATATGGTCAATGGCCTTACGCACAGGCCACAGTAGACCTCAAGCAGAAGCTTGAGTTCCTAAAGCCTGCAGGCCGCCTGTCCATCCTCAACGACAAGATCGCGAGTCTCATTTCAGCGGAGAAGGGTTTACGCAATGTTATCTCTGGGACGTTCAGTGACCACGCCAAGTTCTGGGGGATCCGCTTGGGCCCATGGGGAGTGCTCGGTGCAAGCATAGGTCTAGCTTCTGCGGCACCCGGCTTCGGGGCTGCAGTAGGCTACGGACTTTTGGGCACTCCTATGGGTAGACAGGCCTTGACTCTAGGATATACGGGCCTCTCAAAACTGGGTGAGGGAGTGGCGAAGGGTCGCGGCTTTAGTCTGGCCAAAACTCGCGTGGGCCCAACAGGGCGCATGACTCCATTCGGGCCTCTGCGACAGAAGTTTGCCCATCTTACGTTAGGTGGCCTGGGAGCCAGAGGGTTCGCCGCTTTCGACGACCCGGCACAGTTCGGCGGCAATCCTTACGACATAATGGGAAGCCCGGACACACCCCTGAACGATCCTCTGGGACTTCGACGAAGCATCATGGAGCAGCAGAATGGACAACCTGACCTTGGGGGCCAGTCTCAAGAGACTATACCCTAAAGTATATGACGACATCCCGGACGACCAGCTTGGTGCCGCCGCAGCACGGGAGTTCGGCCCTCAGGCTGGTATAGCCCCGGAAGACCCGGACGGGCCTGCCAAGATCTGGGGACTGATGACTCAGCCCTGGTTGCCGGAACTTGGCCGCGAATGGTTCAAGCCGGACGAGACTGCCGACTGGGCCGGTGCGAACTCTTGGCGTCTGCTCGGGGAGATCGGCTACCAGACCTACCGGGCCATCATCCGACCGTCAGCCAGTCTCCTGGGAGTGGCAATGGGCGGAGGACTCATCGCTCCCGCCACACGGCGTCTGACCCTAGCCGCTGGTGGAGCCATGGGTTTGTCTGGAGCTGTCGGGGCAGCCTCCGACATGGAGAAGGCCCAGACCACAGGCGCACGGATCAACGCCGCCGTCGACATGGCCCTGTCCACTGCGTTTGGAGTGGGCGGAACCGCAGCCGCGACCTTGCCCCCCAACGTCATGGGGGCCCCGATCACCCAAGTCCCCCGAGTGTTCCGGAACTGGGTGCAGCACATGAGGTCGACACCGGAGCAGCAGGCCGCCTACTCTGGTGGCGTCAGGGCCAACCTCCCGATCCAGGTGGAGCTGCCCTACCCCCGACCTCCTGAAGAGCCCAAACCCCGGCCAATCAGCGAACCTTGGTACACGTTCAAAGTCCTCAATGTCCTGAATGACACCCTGTTCAAGAGCACTCCCAAGCAGAAGGCCCCCACGAGTGTCCCCGCCAAAGCCCTGTACGACCTCGTGACCAACGAGAAGAAGGTGAAGCGCGGGGATGCCTACTGGTTGGGGCTCACGGATCTAGCCGAACGCTCCGTCAGGTCGAACACCAAGGTCAGCTGGCAGGACATCTTCAACACCATCCAGGAACACTTGACCATCAACAACGTGTTCCGTGGTGCTCCTGGGCCGAAGCTCAACAGGGAACAGATCCAGGCCAAGGTCGACACCGATCCTGAAGTACGCAGAGTCACCTTCGAGCGCGACCAAGTCGAGCAGACGGAGAAATACGAAAGCCGCTATGTCAGCTGGATGAGGCAGTACCTGGAAGAGATGCTCCCTGGGAGGCTCCGGGGCTGGTTGAGTGAACGACAGGGCGACCCCCGATACGGCAGGATCAGTTGGGATGCCTTCAATGACATCATAGGCTCGGTGGACGACAACCCGGAAATCCTGGCTGAAGCCTTGAGGTTACCCCCGCCAAAATCTCCTGAGTTGCAAGAGACGGCGATGCGGATGCAGAATCGCTACACGCCCAGGGAACACGTAGACACTCTGAGGGCCATGGCGAGTCAGGATCCCAACTTCTTTGGCCTAGTACAGCTGTACGCTGAACTGAGTCATCGTCGTAAGGCTCTGACATTCAAGAAACAGGCAATGGATGAGACTGTAAATAATGTGAGGGCTGATGCCAGAGAGGCAGCTCTTAGGCCTCCCGACGCCCAAAAGTACGGGTACACGGCTGGCCCCACCTACCCCGACTACGGTTTCGCTGACGGCCAGTTCTACGAAGAGAACTCCGTTCAACTCCGGCAGCCGGGGCAGCAGGCGATCAAGGACAGGTTGTCCGAAGCCCTGAACGCCCTCGACGAGTTCGAGAACCGTACAGACCTCACGCCTGCGGAAGACGCCAGGATGCTCCAGCTGAAGGAACGGGTCGCAATGTACAGGCATCTGTCCGGCTGGATGTCTTCCAAGTACAAAGATCCACACTACCATGTGGAGTCTTCTGTCGGCCATTTCCGTTGGGACTCCCGGATGTCCCGCAACCCGGTCGATATGGACGAAGGGTGGACTGCCCTTGCCAAAGAAGTTCAGCCGGACTGGCAGGAAGTCCTGCGTAAACAGGGCGCGAAGAACGGGAAGGCACTGGCTTTCGAGAAGGTCTGGCCTACGCTTCAGGAGATGGACTACCTGATGACGACCAATCGTCTCCTGCGGCGGGGTAAATTCTCTCCTGGCTACCACGAACCTGAAGCCCTTCCTCTGTTCCCCGACTGGCGTGGGGGCCCGGTGCAGCTCACCCTCGACGATGCCTTGGCCCGTGCCCATCTTGGCAACAGGCCCAACGTCAAGTTCCGGGACAGGGAAGTTCCTCTGTGGAAGCTGTCGGTCGAAGACCGGGAGATCCTCATAAAAGAGAACGAGGCCAAGATCGCGGAACTGCACAAGTCCGCTCAGAAGACCCTGGACGACCTCTACGGGAGTTGGGAGATTAGGGAGACCGACTATCAAGTGTGGGATCGCCACCTGCAGAGGTATACCTACGAACCCAGGAGGGAGTGGTACCAGAGGAACGATCCTCTGGACTTCGACACTCTTGTGGGCCCGTTCTCAGACGATGTGAACAAAGCCACCGACTTGCTCCTCCGCGCCTATGTTCGTCGGGCCTTGCACATGGGCCAGGTTCGGGGGCGGCAGTACCAGTACATCGGGATCGTCGAGGGACATACAGCTGCAGTCGCACAGGGCTACGGGCAGACGTTCGACCAGATTATGTACCGTCGAGTGGCGACTCCGATGAAGCACCCCCAGTCCGAGTTCAAGCCCCCAGAGCCTCCGGGAACGCCGACTCCCAGTGTCGTGCAGCAGCCCATGGAGGTCTACAAGATCAGACTGTCCAAGCGGAACGACCAGTACAACAACATGTACTTCGACAACGTGACCCCCGCGCAACTGGAGCAGATGATGGGCCCGGAAATCGCCAAACAGATCAGGGGCGGTCTAGTGGAGCCAGGTGGTGCGCCCATGCCGCGTACACATCAGGTCGCCATCAAACCTCTGGACGCATATACGAAGCTTCAGTACGAGGAGTACCAAGCGAACATAAAGGCCCGGAGAGTCTCCAAGAAGGAGAAAGCCAGACTCCTGCAGGAGTTCATGGAGCGTCACGACATCATCGACGCCGTCGACGAGAACGGGGAGCGAGTCCTTGGGGCTCCCGAAGACCGGGTGATGATCCAGGATGTTGTCCTCCGGGATCCTGCAGACCGCTACTCATCTTACACAAGAGTGGCCAGGGAGTCTCTCCCGTACGTTTTCAACATGCCCCACCCTGCGATCGTCAACCCCGATCCGTCCAGGAGAACCGTGACCTACAACGGCCTAGTCAATGCCTACAACGGCATCACTAAGACGCTCCTCGACAAGATCGCCAAGGAGTTCGGATCCAAGGTAGAACCTGCCGTCGTGTGGGTGGCCAACGGGCGCAACACTGTGGGCAACGAAAACTTCGAGGGAGCAACAGGCGCGTGGTTGCCAGCCTGGCGGCTCAAGGTGACCGACAAGCTCATCGAGTCCGTCCTGTACGGCACACAGACAGTATCTCCGTGAGGAACTATGCCTATCGGTTTGTTTGAATCCCTCCTACCGGAGGCGGAAAGAGTCATGAAGCCTCCCACGGCTCCGGGCTGGAGTAGTCTCTACAAAGTGGGTGAGGCCATCTACGAGCACGGGATCCGCCCCATAGTCACCCCCGGAGCCCTGATTACGGGTGGGGCCTTGGGCATGTTGCCCGGAAAGATCGGAGCCGCTGTCGGTGGGGCAATGATGGCTGGTGGTGTGGCCAGTGCGGCAGAGGCAGTCGAGAGCGGGGAGAACATCGCGGAAGCAACCATACCTTTGGCCATCGGGGCGGCGGCCATCGGGGTTGGGGGTGCGGCGAAACTAAAGAACAAGTATCTTCGTCAAGTGGGGAGCGGCGAAGATGGCTCCCATACATTGGCGTCCCTGGCCACGGAGATGCCATGGCAGTCCCGTAGCATGGAGGTGTTGCAGCAACTGAAGCAGAACACCAATAAGAATGGGCTGCTAAACATCTCTGATGTGATATCGGTGTTAGGCAAGCAGACTCGTCTTTCTAAAGAATCTAACCTCACTCTCATCAAAGACATACTGATTAAGGAAAGAAATAAAGGTGAAAAGTTCATAGACCCAGACGAATTTGCCGGTAAATCGGCCATGAGTCTGGCCACGGACGTCTACGTGGAGACCGTCATACCTGGGTCTTCTTATCCCACGAAGATAGAAGCCGGGAAGCGTTTCAACAGGGTATGTGTAAACAGTGAGCTTGTCAGTGAACTCTCTCCTATGGAACAGGAAGCTTTCAAGGCCACACAGACACCTCAGGAAAGAGAAGCACTTAGGAGGGAAGCCGTTCGTTTGTTCTCTTACCCTTCAGAGAACCCGGAAGACCCACTCTCCGTGGTGATCAGCATCAACCCGAACTTCGTCACTTCAGTCCACAAACGCGCCATCGCTGAGGGGCTCAAGTCCCCGTTCGCAGATCCTGGAGGCGGCACCAAGCCGTTTGAGTGGAAAATGGGCAGTCCCCATTACGACGACATCCCTTACCCAGTTGTTCACTTTTCTCTAGGACATTACAAGACACCTGCTGGACAGTCGGCTCTTATGATCTATGCCATCCAACCAGCTCGTCCCCTCACCGGCAAGTTCAGTAATCGCATCCCTGGGGTTTTTTCATACCAAGAGAATTATATTAACATAGGTCTCCGCAGGATCGCCGAGATGGCCAGGGCTGCCGGAGATGAGTTCATCGTTTGGACTTCCGGTGAACAGCAAGCCCGTCTTCTTGATCCGACGAGAGCGGAAGTTAAAAGAGTTCGTGGCATCAAGATGCCAGATAAAGACAACAAACCTAGCTACTGGGTGACCTTCTTTGACGAGGAAGCCCCTGTTGGGCCTCCCCAATATCTGGTCGCCAACGATGAGAAACTGGGATTGTTGGTACACCCAGACGTAGCTGAAGCGTTTCGGAATGCTGATTTTAAGAAGGCCATAGACGTCGAGTTCAAACGGCATGACACTTTGAAATACTTCTTGAGCGGCACCGGCAATGTCTACGACAGAGCGCTCAGAAAAGCTATCACGGAACACATGCATACAAAGAACAAAGGAATAGGACAGATCGAGCTAGATCTGAGCAACCTCGACCCTGGGGACATCGACGTCCAGAAGTTGTGGAAGGACACCGAACGAGGGAAGATAACGTTCAACGCCGTCCGCGTGTCGGACTTTTTTCCAGACGACAAAACACCCGAAGCAGCTCAACAGTTGTCCAAGATGCGCTACTTCTCAACTTTAATCCCCCCGGCAGTCGGCCTTGCTGGTTTGTCGGAGAAAGCCAAAGAGCGTGAACAATAATGTTGAACGCCCTTCGTTTCATAGAAGACCACTGGGCCATATTAATGTGGACAGGTGGAACGCTTATTGCCGTAATCGGATTCTACTATCGGCTACGGTTCTGGCAGCAAGCGCAGGAGAAATCCATGGGAGACTTAAATGAACTTGTGAGGGATCAGTGCAACAAGTGCGGCGAGAACAACAGGCTCATCCGTGAGCATCAAGCCAACCTCGACCTACATTCAAGCTTGGAGCGGTTCGAGTACCTGAAGGACATCATCATCGAGAACAGGAACATCATGCAGGACGAGCTGAACTGGGTCAAAGCCACCTTGGTCACTATCCTCCGCAACGGAAACTCCAGATGAGACTCATCCAGCAACTGATGTCGGACGAGGGTTATCGGAGGTTTGCCTACCGTGACCCGGTCGGTCAGACCTGGACGATCGGCTATGGCCGTAACCTGGAGGACGTCGGCGTCGACAAGGAAGAAGCTCTGTATCTTCTGAAGAACGACATCGAGAGGGCCAGGCAACACCTCGCCCGTTCCTTTGAGTTCTTCGAGGAACTCGACGGCATCCGTCAGGACGTCTTAATAAATATGTGCTTCAACATAGGCATCAATCGCCTCCTGGGGTTCCGCAGGATGATCCGGGCCCTACAAATGAAGAACTACGACAAGGCAGCCGCCGAGATGGTTGACAGTCTATGGTACATGCAGGTGCCCAACCGTGTGACGCGGCTGGCGCAGATCATGAAGACTGGAGTGTGGCCATGAGATTAGAACCTTGCGACATTTTCTTCACACAGAACCCCAGTCTACTGGGGTATTTCATCAGGAAGTTCACAACCAGGAAAGGAGAGAACCCATCGTGGGCGAATCACGTAGGTCTGGTAGTCGAAGCCGGGGAAGATCTCGATGCCATCGCGGTCGAGGCACTCGGTCGCGTAGAGAAACATGCTCTGAAGACACAATACGCAGGCACCGGAAACCACATCGTCATCTTCCGTCCCTTAGGTTTGACCGATTCCGAGATGAAGAAGATTGTTGACAAGATGAACAGCTTCGTCGGCTACAAATATGGCTGGTGGAAGCTGTTCTTGCAATTCGGGGACTGGTGTCTGGGAGAGAAGGTCTTCTTCCGTAAGCTTGCCACGATCGAGAAGTATCCGATCTGCAGTTTCGCGGTCGCCCGTTCCTTCTCCACTGTCAACAGGAACTTCGGAGTCAGCCCCAACGCCGCCAGTCCGGACGACATGATCGACTTCTGCCTTGCTAACCCCGACAAGTACAAGTTCATTTGGGAGTTCGACAATGGACTCGCAACGCAGGTTCCGTAGATCCTTGGCGGTCTTGGTGCTCCTGGCCGTCTTGTGCGGAGGGTGTGCGACACGACAGGTGACCTTGCCAGCGCTCCCCCAAGGTGTGCCGCAGACCATCGAGGTCATCGCCAAGTCCAACCTCCCCGCAGACCAGAAGACCAAGCTCATCGAGGAAGTCATCCAGTCCACGGAGCGCACCTACAACCGGATGGTCGAGCGCCTCGACGCTCAAGGGAAGAACCTGAAGGACACGGTGCTGCAGTTCTTTACACTAGCTGGTGCCATCGCCGCTTTGATCCTTGGCGCAAATAACTGAGCAGAGAGTTGGGAGTAAAGACTTTATCTACTATACGTCCTGCCTCGTCTTGCATTACCCCATGGATTCTAGGCCAGATGGGTTCCTTCCTCGTCATGATCAACAAGGTAAGTTCCGCTTTGACGTCATCCGGGAGATCATCCACCTCCACTCGAACCAAGGCAGTACGAAGGGGAGCACCGACCTCCCTTAGAGTATAGAAAAAGGGAGCCCCCATGAATACCGTGAAGATGTAGTCGCCTTCTTTCATTGAACTTATCATCTGAGACCACGTCACTGCGTACTCATCGAACACTATGAGCCTTGCCATTCCACCATCTCCCCCCAGCTCTTGTCGCTCCAGCTCACTTCCACTTCTATAGACAGCCCATCCAACTCGGGGACTGGGTACTCCATGGCCTGTTTGATCTCGCCGATCAATGTGGGCAGGGTGTCATCGTTGGGCAGCTCGAACAACAGGGAGTCGTGGATCTGCCACCGGAGTCCCTTCCTCAACGCCGGGTGTTCCGCGATCCTCAGGATGGCTTCCTTGATCACCCCGGCTGCCGTGGACTGGGGCAGGAAGGCCATGGCTTTCTTCGCATCGGATCCGGACGTGCCGTCCCACCGCAGCACGTCGAAGAAGTGGTGTCGGTAGCCGAAGACGTTCTGGAGCCAGCTCTGACCAGCAGCCTTCTGGAGCGTGTCCACCTGCCACTTCTGAACCTTCTTGGCTATAGTGGCGAAGTAAATCTTCTGCAGCTTCTCCGCCTCCGCCACGGTGGCGAACAGATCCGGGTTGTCGATCTTGATCCTCCTGGCCGATCCCAGGTAGTTCGACAGGTGGACTATGGTCTTGGACTGATCGTAAGTCCTCTTGTCCTTCTTGATCTCCTTGACCACCTTGCGGACGTCCTCGTATGACCACACGGGCCACCAGTCCTTGAGCATGTGATCGAGGATATGGGAGGCGAGGATGGCGTGGACTCCCAGTTTAGCCGCCTTGATGTAGTCCTCGTCCCTGGCGTAGTACCCAACAAGTACGGCCTCGATCGCACGGTAGTCCAGCTCGACGAGGACGTTCCCAGGGGCTGGCACGAACTGCTCCCTGTATTTGTTCGCAAGGTGCCAACGCTTCCGGATGTTCTGCACGTTGGGCTGTTCACTGGCCAACCTCCAGGTACTGGGTTTCTGCGTGAACGTCGTCCTTATCTTCCCGTCTTTGTCCGGCTCGTACCCGTCGATGTACTGGCCGATGACTTTCTGGAGTTCCCTCGCTTGGATGATTCGGGGGTAGAGAGGATCTTTTGGATATTTTCTGGCCAGAGCTTCAATATCATCTTTGCCCGTCGTGTCTTTTCCTGTCTTGTAGTTCCTGGGTACTGGGTGGCCTTGGGCTTTGATGTACCCAAGTACCTGTCTAGGCGAACTGTAAAGGAATACAGACCGGATTCCCCATTCTCCAGTGTCACTGTCACAGTCCCAGACAAATTCATCCTGACCAGTCTTGACAGCAGCTCCGAGTACAGCATCCCTTGGTACCTTTCTTCGTGGCTTGAAAGGTCGTAGGTCTCTTGGTATGGCTTGCTGGATTTCATTGTTCACTCCATCTAGGTCAGCCTTCATGGCTGCCCGAAATTCTGTTCTCTTGTCCTGGTTGAGCAGCACTCCGGCCTGCCCCATCTCCTGCAAGATGGGTTGGAGCTGCGTGTGGTGCCGCATGAACTGGTCGAACCTTCCCTCTTTCTCCAGGTCAGCCCGAATCCCGTTGGCGCATTGGATCTGAGCGTCCGCGTCACAGCAGCTGTAGTACTCCGGGTAGTGATCCGAAGTAGACTTCCACTCTGGCATGTTGGTGTAGAAGGTCGCCACGAACCCCAAGCTCTTCGGGAGATCAGACTGCAGGAAGTGCCACATGTACATGGCGTCCACGATCTCCGCCTTGATCCTCATGCCCTTTGCCTTGAGCCTGGGAACGTCGAAGTCCGCGTTCCAGAAGACCAGCTTGTGCGGCAAGTCCAGCAGCCCCTGGATCCGTTCGAGCGTGTCCTGGTGCCACGGGATCGTGATGGCGTAACCGGGCCTGAAGGCGAAGGAGATCCTGGTGATCTCGAAGTCTTCCAACTTGGAGTACTCATCTTCAGGAGTCTGAGAACTCCGGGAGGTCTCGATGTCTGCCGTCATCCACTTGCCATCGGAGCACCAGAACAGGGCGTCCGCAGTGAACTGGTCTATCTGGTCGTTGGTGGGGTTCTGTAGGTAGCCGCCCCTGTTGGAGTACGTCCACCCATTCTTGGCGATGTTCACTGCCTTGGTGATGTCGAAGGCGGAGACGCCGACGAGGTTCTGGTTACCTTGCAGGATGTAGCTGGGGTGGTAGGTGGCTACAACATGTCCGGGGCAGTATGTGCTAACTTGGGCGAATACATAGCCTCTGTTCTTCTCCACAGGGACAGCGTTATAAAGCACCTTGAGCGCCGTCCCCCCAAGGGCCACGATCACCTTAGGCTTGTAACGGAGCACCACGTCCACCCAGTGTCTCCGGCAGTGTTCCAGGGCCCCACTCTCCCATGGCGCACCCACCAGCCAGTTCTTGGGTGGTTGGCAGGCAATGGCGTTGTAGATGACGAAGTCTTCCCGGTCGAACGGAGTCCTGGCCAGGATCCGGTTGAGCTGCCACCCGGCCTCACCTACGAACGGCACACCCTTGAAAGCTTCGGTCGCACCCAGGGCCTCACCCATGAGCATGACCTTGTTTGAGCCGGAGCCGGTTGGTTGGCTGAACCCATGGCCTAAGGTGTAGAGGGGACAGCCTTCACACTCACGAGGCTTAGGTAGCATCTTAGATCCACTTTAGCACAACAGCGGCCAAGATCAATATGGCCAGACCTACACTGAGCACCGTGACGGTCGCCAATGCCACCCAGATTTCCTGAGATGACTCCAAAAACTTCTCGGTATCCTTGAGCTGTTCCTCTTCTTCCGGGCCCCAGAGCCACATTATGCACCCCTCAGCGCGTCCCATAGGACACGGACTATACTCCTTGGATCCACTGGCACGATGTTCTCTGGCGTGGTGTGCTCCATAAAGGCGATCTCTTCCAGGATCTGCCGTTGTTTGGCAGCTTCGTATTCCCGGATGGCCCCCCAGCTAATCCCGTTCCTCCGGATTATCTGGTCTTCTGGTTTCTTGCCGAACCATTTGAGTCCTGGGTGGCGCAGGCCATCAAAGATCGTCGGTCTCACTGCTTCGTTGCCGTACCGTTTCCTCAATGCATCGGCCAACCACGGCACCATCTTGGCATACCACCACCAGGCACTCCCTGTACACCCTGGATCGTACGGCCCATCAGGATACAACTCATTCAGATCGCGGCATGGACGAGGCCCATCAGCCGTATCCTCGAACCACTGGGAAAGAGTGTCGTTCCAGAAGATGCGTTCCGGCGTCTGCACCGTCAATATACCCCATGGGTTCCGTGCGTAGATCCTTTTCATGCTTCCCCTCCAGTAAGCCATCTCCAGAAGTAGTGGTCAGCCTCAGTCACTCGGAGTTTCTTTATGAGTTCGTTGCGTTTGTCCTGCGACATGTCGTAAGTCGGAGCTTGCCCCTCATCGAAGGCACACTCTACACAAGCTCTCAGGAACTTGGCTTCCTTCTCGTCGAGGTAGTAGCTTTCCAGTTCTACTACACGTTCCTTCCAGCTTTTGTTCATACGCTCAAGTTCTGCAATACGCTCTTCAGCCTTCTCGGATCTTGCACGGTAATAACTAAGTGGATCATAAAACCTGCGATCGTCTTCGCTGTCATGTTCAAGATAGGTTGCCATCACTCCCCCTTCTTCCTTTTCCTCTCCGCTATCAGTGCAGCGTCCCTTCTAGCCATCACTTCCGGGTACTTCTCCTTCAACTTGGCGCTCTCCGCGTATGCTGCTTCCTTGATCTTAGTGCAGGATGGGCAGAACCAGAACCATGTTGACGGTTCGCCGCAGTTGATGCACTTTTCTCCTTTGTAATCTTTAATAAGCTCCTTATAGGCGGCAGCACAGGACTCTGCCGCACTGACCAACTCTTTTGCCAGCGTCGAATGGACGATCTTGTTGCCCTTGAGGATCTTTAGGGCTTCCTGCACGGCACCAATGATCTCGTGAAGCTCGTGTTCAAGCTCCGCGATGCGCTTGTCCTTGGCTTCGATGCAGGAGTAGAGCTGCGAGTAGTTACAATTACATGCATCCTCGTAGCGTTCGCATCGTGGGCATTTT
>Ga0113563_10000429_pt1 | contig 20102 bp, 14 predicted proteins | sample Mud3Dept3metaG_FD_80117 | JGI IMG/M metagenome (GOLD analysis project Ga0113563, IMG submission 80117) | Freshwater wetland microbial communities from Ohio, USA, analyzing the effect of biotic and abiotic controls - Mud 3 Core 4 Depth 3... | ecosystem: Environmental > Aquatic > Freshwater >... | reverse complement strand
TCCACAGCACAAAAAAGCAGCCTCCTCGTTTTAGGTGATTTACACTATGATTTATTGGAAGATCATGATATGGACTGGCTCAGAACAAAACCTGATGATTTAAGGCAGGTTACCCAGGAATACACTGTTTACACGGGAAAAAACTGGATCGATTTTATGGGAATTCTGCGGCAGAAAGCTTTGAATGTTAAACCTTCCCTGAAAGCAGTGATCCAACTTGGTGATTTATCGGAAGGATTGGCCGGCTCACCTGAAAAAGCTTCACAAATGGCAAATAATGCCATGAAAGCGATTATGGATGTCAATATACCTGTACCATGGATTATAGCCAAAGGCAATCATGATATAACCGGGCCGGGAGCTCCGGAAGCGTTTATGAAGTACTATGTGCCGATGTTCAGGAAACAGACAGGTGATCCCGAAATCAATAGTGCAAGTTATACTTATAAATATGATAATGTTCAGATTACATGCATTGATCCATGGGATAGGAATGTTGACATGGTTGCATTTCTGGACAAGGAACTTTCATCATCAAATGCCAGATTTAAATTTGTTGCCATACATGAACCTGTGATACCGGTAACAGAAAGATGCTGGCATACTCTCAGAGGAAATCCGGAGCAGAGAGAGAAACTCCTGGAGGTTATCGCCAGAAACAAAGCAATTGTATTATGTGCCCACCTTCACAGATATTCTGTGGTGAAAAGAAACACAAAGTATGGGCCCATTGTGCAGGTAATGGCAATAAGTGTGATCAGAGACAGAAATTATCTCGAACCATCCCGCCTCATAACAGAGTATGGTCCATCACTGGCAGAAAATGTTCCGGACTGGCAACCTGAGACCCTGGAAGCAAGAAAAGTAATCCTGGCTGAAGAGGCAAAATATGTTACCTATTACAAACAAACTGATCTGCCCGGGTATGCATTAATAAAGCTCAATGAAAAAAAAGGAACTGTCCGTTTAGAATACTATGCAGCTTTCGGACAGAAGCCCTATGATAAAGTTGATCTGACAAAGCTCTTTAAAGACTAAACCCGAGCTTTGTTCTGATGGAAGTGAATTCAAAAAGAATGCGGTGCAAAGATATTATCCTTATGCGGATGTGGAATTAATGCATTATGAGTCCTGGAACATTTGTAATTCAACTTCTCATAATTCTCTTGAGTCTCGGTGGATGTAATCCCTCCGGCCGGTCTGCAGAATGCATATATGATTCAGCCCCGTCAAATTCTTTTAAAGGACTGATAATGGCTGGTTATCAGGGCTGGTTTAATGCAGAAGGTGACGGAGCCGGCAGGGGATGGAATCATTATAAACAAAATGGACGATTTGAACCGGGTTATTGCAAAATTGACTTCTGGCCTGAAATGTCCGAATATGCAGTAAAATATAAGACTGCTTTTTCTTTTGAGGACGGATCATCCGCCTATGTATTCAGTTCATACGATGGAAGCACGGTTGATCTTCACTTTAAATGGATGCAGGAATATGGGATTGATGGAGTATTTATCCAACGTTTTGTCACCACAATCAAGAATTCTGCGGGGTATAATCATTCACAAAAGGTATTGGAGTCGGCCATTAAAGCAGCAGAAAAATATGGAAGGATCATTAGTATAATGTATGATCTGTCCGGAATGAATCCGGAGGATTACCAAAAAGTTATTGATGACTGGAAGCAACTTGTAGTTAAATATGATCTGCTGGGTGATAGTAAACCGGCAACTTACCTTTCGCACAGAGGGAAACCGCTGGTTGCTGTGTGGGGCGCAGGATTTAATGACGGACGGAAATATAGCTTTGGAGATGTTGAAAAGATAGTGGATTTTTTAAAGAATGATCCAGAATACGGAGGTTGTTCGGTTATGCTGGGTATTCCAACTTACTGGAGAGACCTGAACAGAGACACGCAGTCTGATCCGGCTCTTCACGAATTATTAGAAAAAATTGATATAGTTCATCCCTGGTTTGTCGGAAGATATAATGAAGAGACTTATCCGGCATTCAAACCACGGATTAAAGAAGATATAGCCTGGTGTAACAAAGCTGGAGTTGATTATGTGCCAACAGTTTTTCCCGGTTTCAGCTGGCATAATATGTATCCGGATTTTCCGTCAGATCAGATTCCAAGAAATAAAGGCAGTTTTTACTGGTCCCAGCTTTCGGGCGCTCTCGAGATGGGAGCGGAAATGATCTATGTGGCCATGTTTGATGAGGTGGATGAAGGTACCGCCATATTCAAATGCGCAAATAAGGTTCCGGTTGTTACAACAGAACAAGTAGCTGAAGGAGGTATACAAAATAAATTTGTTCCTGTTGATGCAGGAGTAGAATCTGATTACTTCATGTTTCTTACCGGGCAAGCCGGAAAAATACTGCGGAAGGAGATTCATTTAAGTGATCAATTACCACTGAAAAAATAAAACAGTAAATGGCAGGATTTCTGTGACCTGAGTTTCAGTGCATGAATATCAAAATCTATGGTTTCAAATAATATTTTATTTCAGATTATTATTCAAACCGGATTTTTTTTTAATTTTAGCTAGATTAATTACTGCCTTAATTCTAATTACTAACTAATCGTTGTTATTTATGAAAAAAATTCTGCTGATGTTGTTATTCCTGGCATCAACGGCTGTTTTTGCCCAGCGAATGACAATCACAGGGACAGTTACAGATGATCAGGGAGCCCCACTTCCTGGAGCTACTGTCCTGGTCAAAGGTACAAACCTGGGGGCTATAACCGGTGCTGACGGAAAATACTCCCTGGAAGTTCCCGGTTCAAATACAATAATGGTATTTTCCTTTGTAGGTTATGTCCAGAGGGAAGTACAGGTTCTGAACCAGACTGTAATAAACGTCACCCTGCGGGAAGATGTCACAGGGCTGGAAGAGGTTGTGGTGGTCGGGTATAGTACCCAGAAAAAACTGAACCTCACCGCGGCTGTTGACCAGGTGACAAATGAAGTACTGGAAAACAGGTCAGTTACAAACCTTACCCAGGGACTTAAGGGTGTATTGCCCAACCTGAACATCACATTGCTGGATGGCAGACCTAATCAGGCACCAAGTTACAATATCAGGGGTACGACATCAATAGGTCAGGGCGGTAACGCACTGGTCCTGATAGATGGTGTAGAAGGTGATCCAAGCATGCTGAACCCGAACGACATTGCAAGTGTTTCGGTCCTTAAGGATGCCGGCGCTGCAGCAATTTACGGAGCAAGAGGTGCGTTCGGCGTCGTGTTGATCACCACCAAGAATCCGGAAAAGGGTAAAACGAGCGTAACTTACTCAACCAGCCTTTCATCCAAAAGACCTGTTGCACTGCCGGATTTTGTCACTGACGGATACACCTATGCCAGCATGTTTGTGGCAGCATTCCTGAACGGGGACGGCTCATTCCCGCAGAACATAAACAAAACCCAGAAAGTATCCCAGGCCTACCTTGATGAATTTAAAGCACGGGTGGAGTCAGGCCAGCCATATGAAACGGTAGACATCAATCCGTCCAACGGTGAATATGTTTATTATGCAAGTACCGACTGGTATGGAGAATTATACAAGGATCATACCCTTGCTACCGAAAATAATCTGACAATTACCGGTAGCGGTGAGAGAACAACCTACCTGATATCAGGAAGGTATATGAATCAGAACGGGCTATTTCGTTATAATACAGATGATTATAACATGAAAAACGTCCGCGCAAAGGGTTCGATCCAGGTATTTCCCTGGCTCGAGATCAACAACAATACTGATTATTCCGAGATGTTTTATCATATTCCGATGAACGTGGGTGAAGGAGCCGGGATATGGAGGAATATCGCTGATGAGGGTCACCCGAGCGCCCCGATGTTCAATCCGGATGGCTCTTTAACCATGTCATCCGTATATACTGTTGGTGATTACTGGTACGGGAAAAACGGGATAGATACAAAAAGGCGTGTATTTAAAAATACAACCGGGTTTGTTTCAACTTTCTTTGAAAATAAGTTCAGGATCAAAGGTGATTTCACCTTTCAGAATACTGATTATGATTCTGACAGGAAAAGAGTCCAGGTTCCTTACAGTAATAAGCCTGGTTCCATTGCTTATGTTGGAACAACTACCAATGACCTGACATTTGAAAAGCGTTCGACCAGATATATTGCCACCAACCTTTACACTGAATATGAAAATACTTTCCAGAATGCTCATTATCTGAAGTTCATGATTGGTTATAACTATGAACAATCGACTTATGAAAGGCTTTATGTCCAGAGGAACGGTATCATATACGATGATGCCAATGATATAAACCTGACACTCGGTCAGTCAATAACAACCAGTGGCGGATGGGAGAAATGGGTAATTCTCGGTGGCTTTTCAAGATTAAATTATGTCTTCAAGGACAGGTACCTTCTGGAGATCAATGCAAGGTATGATGGCTCTTCGAAATTTCCCGAAGTTCAGCGTTTTGCACTGTTCCCCTCTTTTTCAGGAGGTTGGAGGATCTCCAGGGAGCCATTCTTCAATGTTAATCCGAAAATCCTTACTGATCTGAAAGTGAGAGCATCATATGGCTCTCTGGGAAATGGTAATATTGATCCATATGTATATCTTGAACCATTCAACATATCACAGCATAGCTGGCTGCTTAACGGCGTGAGGCCGCAGTATACCAGCCGTCCGAGTGTTATTCCGGACAATCTGACCTGGGAAACCGCCACAACCATTGACTTCGGACTGGACTTTGCCATGGTGTCGGACAGATTACGGTTTACGGGCGATTACTATATCCGTAATACCACTAACATGTTTACCATTGGACTAACCCTTCCCGCCGTATTCGGTGCCACAGCACCAAAAGGAAACTATTCCGACCTTCAGACAAAGGGCTGGGAAACTACGTTATCCTGGAAAGATATGTTCCAGGTCAGTGGGAAGCCCCTTAACTATGGTCTCAGGTTCACTCTCGCAGACAGCAAAGCAGTGATTCAGAAATTTAACAATCCTGAAAAGCGTCTTACCGATCCTTATGAAGGACAGGTTATCGGGGAAATCTGGGGTTATATAACCGAGGGATTTTTTGTTGATGCGGACGATATTGCCAAGCATGCAAAGCAAAATCCCGAGATGAGAGCTTCCCCGACCAATATATGGTATCCCGGCGATATTAAGCTGAAGGATCTAAATGATGATGGTTTTATCAACAGGGGTACAAACAGGGTATCAAATCCGGGTGACCGGGTAATAATTGGCAATGATCAGCCTCGTTATACCTACGGCATTAACCTGGATGCAGACTGGAACAATTTCTTCTTCTCAACCTTCTTCCAGGGTGTTGGAAAGCAGGACTGGTATCCAAGTGTTGAAGCAGAATTCTTCTGGGGACAGTACAACAGGCCATACAACAATGTGCCTACATTCCATCTCGGCAATATGTGGACACCTGAAAATACTAATGCTTATTTCCCGAGAACTATGTCGCGTGCCGCATCAAACGCTACTACAAGAACACTTGGTGTAGCCCAGACCAAATACCTGCAGAACATAGCTTATATAAGGATGAAGAATATCCAGATAGGATATAATCTGCCCGCCAGCCTGATTTCAAAAATACGGGCAAGCGGTCTGAAAATATACTTCTCAGGTGAAAACCTCTGGTCTTATTCACCGCTTTATAAACTGGTAAAACATCTTGATGTTGAGAATACGGATCAATCAGACAGGATATTATCTTCAGGTACTTCGGGAGACGGATATAGCTATCCTTTGCTAAAGAGTATGACCTTTGGCCTTTCAGTTGTATTCTAACAATTTAAAAATTACGGTCATGAAAAAACAATATTTGTGGTTTATCCTGATAGGTATAATGGTTGTTGGCTGTGAGCTGGAACAATTACCGGAGGCACAGACATCAAGGGCTGCGGTATTCAGCAGTGCCCAGGGACTGGACCTGTACGCCAATTCGTTTTATACAATGTTACCAAGCGGTACATCCCGGGATGAAATGTCAGATTATCTTGCAGTGAAGACTCTGCCGAGTTTTCTCCAGCCCGCTTTCAGCCCCACAAACAGCTCAGGCTGGGACTGGGGAGATCTGAGAAATATCAATTATTTCCTGAAGTATAATGTTAATCCGGTAGTCCCATTGGATACAAGAAAGAATTATAACGGTATTGCCAAATTCTTCAGGGCTCTTTTCTATTTTAACAAAGTTGTGAGATTTGGTGATGTTCCATGGATAGGAAAACCCCTTGATGTCTCTGATACGACAATTCTTTACGGACCACGGGATTCAAGAACTCTGATAATGGATTCGGTATTGGCGGATATCAACTACGCTTGTGCCAACATCACATCAACCGTGAATTCAACACGCAGCCTGGTTACAAAATATGTTGCGTATGCGTTAAAGTCAAGGATCTGCCTGTTCGAAGGCACCTTCAGGAAATATCATACTGAGCTTGGCCTTACAGCCAGTGCCAACTTCTGGCTGACCGAGGCGGCATCCGCTGCTCAGGCAGTTATAGATGCTGATATATATTCAATTTATACAGCCGGAGGACCGACAAAAGCATATCGTACCCTGTTCACCAATCCCACTCCGATTGGCACTGAAGTAATGCTGGCTCAGGTCATGGACTTAACCCTGAACGAACTTCATGATGCCAACTGGTGGTGGACCAGCGGTACTTACGGAGCTAAGGCCAGCTTCATCCGCAGTTTTATAAATACCTACCTTATGTTAGACGGGACCCCTTTCACCAATACAACGGGCTGGGAAACAATGTTATTTAAGGATGAGGTAAAAGGAAGAGATGGCAGACTACAACAGTCCATCAGGATGGGTGATTATAAACGAATAAGCGCAGGGGCCCTGATCCCCGGACCACCTGTATTCTCATATACATTCACCGGTTATCAGCCGATCAAATGGACTCTGGATGACATGTATTATGATACCAGGGACCTTAATATTAACTCAATTTCAATTTTCCGGTATGCAGAAGTGCTGCTTAATCTGGCGGAGGCAAAAGCTGAGCTTGGGACACTTACAGATGCCGAATGGGAAGCAACTATTGGAGCGCTTCGTGCAAGGGCTGGAATAACGGGAGGATTAACAACAAAACCCACAGTGATTGATCCTTATCTGCAAACAGTTTATTTCCCTGACATTACTGATCCTGTAATCCTTGAAGTAAGACGGGAAAGAGGAATAGAGCTTAGTCTTGAAGGAGTACGTTTTGCTGATATTCTCAGGTGGAAGAGAGGAGAGCTGATGAAGATGGAGTGGAACGGATTTTACGTCCCTGCACTTAATACACCTATGGATCTTAATGAGGATGGAATCAATGATGTAGCTTTCTACCAGGGTACAAAACCTTCTCTTGTGGTAACAGAATATGTAAATGTATCTGCCATGATTGGTACCAACCAGAATTCACAGAGGCTTAAGAATGACACTTATGGTGAGCTGACATGGATGAATAATCTGGAAAGGGTCTGGGAAGACAGGCACTATTATTATCCTATTCCCGAAGCAGACAGGCTGACAAATCCAAAGCTGGGTCAGAATCCGGGATGGTAATAAAACAATGTTTTTAAAAGTCACTCTTAACCGCAAAGATTTTGCACTTTGCGGTTAATTTTTAAACACAGTAAATCATGAAAAAAATAAAATTAATCTCATTCCTGCTGCTGAGCCTGATGCTGGTATTTATAACCATAAATTAGACTCACGGGCAGTCAAAAAACGAAACACCTGTTAATATTATTACGTATAATATAAGATACAGCAATACCGGCGATGGCGAAAATGCATGGCCTTTAAGAAAGGATAAGGTTGCCGGGCTCCTTCAGTTTCACAAAGCCGATATTTTTAATGTTCAGGAAGCTCTGATCGAACAGATTAATGATCTGAAGAAGAGCCTCCCTGAATTTGATTGCTATGGTGTAGGCCGTGATGACGGGAAAGAGGCGGGCGAACATATGTCGGTCTTCTTCAGGAAATCCCGGTTTGAAAAGCTCGCAGAAGGCACTTTCTGGTTAAGTGAAACTCCCGAAAAACCCGGTATGGGCTGGGATGCTGCATGCAACAGAACCTGCACATGGGTTAAACTTAAAGACAGAATCACAAAGAAAACTTTCTTTATACTTGATACTCATCTTGATCACAGGGGGATGAAAGCCCGTGAAGAAGGCGTAAAATTAATCCTTAGCATGATTCCTGAAATAAACAAGGAGAACCTTCCACTGATACTCACCGGAGATTTTAACCTGGCAAAAGAATCCGGTCCTGTACAGGCAATCCTTAAAGTGCTTGATGATGCCCGTGATAAGTCGGTCACGGCACCCTACGGACCTCAGGGCACAAGCGGGGGATTTGCAGTAAATGACAAGAGCAGGACAATTGATTTCATCTTTATTAATCAGAAGGTAAAAGTTTTACGGCACGGTGTTTTGTCGGATTCGTTCGGGATGTTTTACCCGTCAGATCACAAACCGGTACTTGCTGAGATTCAGATATTTTGATTAGCCTCAAAGTGTTGATTTATAATAATATACCTTTCTCCTCCTCTTCAGAGTGGGCCGATCGTTACTTTCTGTTTATCAATAAATTTTCAATCTCAGCCCAGGAAGAAACCCTTTTATGTCGGGTATCATTGAGCAATATGTTGTGCGGCTGGGTGAACATAATTGTTTCTCCATCGAACTGATCGAGATTCTTCAGATGGTCATCGATAATAATGTCAGCCTTAATAAGATTTTTATTACCACAGAAAACCAGCTGCTGCCAGCCTATAAAGGAGAAATGGTCATGAACCCATAACTGTTTATCAGTCAGGCTTTGAGGAAACTCGGTCGCCAGGGAAACAACAATAATCTCATATATTGCATTTAACTTTTTCAAGCCTTCAACGCTACCTTCCATTACAGGAACGGTTCTGAAGAATCCCCTGGTTGTAACCCATTTCAGCTGATGCGGAAAAGCTTCAGCCTCAAGCTTCCCGGCAACATCCCCGGCAGATAATCTGTGGCCTGTTTCCTGTTCATATAATTCAAAAAACCGGCTGTAAACATCAGCCAGGACGCCGTCCATGTCTACAAGGATCCTTTTCATGTACCAGGAATTTGATTAAGTTAATTATTCTTAAAATTAAAAAAACCGTCCTGATTATAATGGAATCAATCTTAATTAAATTATTTTTACTGTTTCATTTTTAATATCATAGGTAACTTTTAAATACGAAAAACATGACAACCCGTAGAGAATTTGTTCAGAAAACTGCTCTGGGTACTGCAGGTATTGCCCTGGGTGCAAAGAGTTACTCACGTATCCTTGGTGCAAACGACAAGGTACGAGTAGGTATAGTTGGTTATTCGGATCGTTTCAGAGGTTCACTTCTGCCATCATTCATGGCTCTTTCAAAGGAAATGAACTTTGAATTCACTGCGATCTCCGATATCTGGAGGCTCCGGAGGGAGGATGCAGACAAATACTTCAAAAAACAGGGAATAACCCTTAGGCTGGCACGCAATAACGATGAGCTTTACAGCGGAAAAGACACCGATGCAGTTATTATCAGCACCGCTGATTTTCAGCATGCCCTTCATTGCGCTGAAGCAGTTAACGCAGGCCGCGATGCCTATTGTGAAAAACCATTTGCCGAATCAATGGCAGATGCACGTGTGGCAAGGAAAGCTGTTGAAACGACAGGTAAGGTCGTTCAGATAGGCTCACAACGCCGTACTGCTCCGAATTACATTGCAGCCAATGAGTATATCAAATCAGGCAAATTCGGAAAGATCGTCATTGTTGAGATGACCTGGAACGTAAACCAGCCAGGCAGATGGAGAAGACCCACTGTGGTTCCGCTTCTGAAAGAGGTTGACACCGACTGGAAGAGATACCAGATGAATCGTCCACCTGCAACATTTGATCCTAGAAAATATCTGGAATTCAGATTATTCTGGCCATATTCTTCAGGAATTCCCGGTCAGTGGATGGCACACCAGATCGATACTGTTCACTGGTTCACAGACATACCTCATCCACGTACCGTTGCTGCAAACGGAGGCATCTACCAGTGGAAAGACGGCCGCTCCAACTTCGATACAATGACGGCAGTCATGGAATACGTCGATCCTAAAAATCCTGATAACGCATTCCAGGTAGTCTATTCTTCCAGGTTCACAAATTCAGCCGGAGGCACAAAAGAACTTTATTATTCCAACGGAGGTATGCTTAACCTGGATACCAATAAGGTAACTGCTGAAGGCGGACTGAATGAAAGAGAAGCTAAAGCAATGAACCTGAAAGCCAATCTTCTTGAGCCTTTTGAGCTTCCGGGCATGAGGATCGAAACAGCAGCAAATACCGGTGGAGATCCTATGACAACCGCTCATATGAAAAACTGGATGGAGTGTGTCCGCAGCCGAAAGAAACCAAACGCAGATGTAGTAGCAGGTTATAATCACTCAATTGCCTGTATAATGTGCACCGCAGCTCTCAGGACAGGTGAAAAAGCTTCATTCGATGAAGCAAAACAGGAAGTCCTTGCAGGCGGAAAAGTATTTCAGTATTAATGAATGATAATTTACTGGTAATTTTACTTTAATTATGAAGAAATATATTATCGGAACAGGAAGAATATCAGTTATTTTACTCGTTGCTGTATTCATCCTTAGCTCAGGTATGGCAATTGACGGACAGGCAGCCAAAGTCAAATTTGTCAGGGGTGACCATAAGGTTGACGTTATGATAGGAGGAAAGATGTTTACCTCTTACCAGTACCCGGTTAACATGGAAAAACCTTATCTTTTCCCGGTTTATGCTCCAAACGGTTCTGTGATCACCAGGGGATTCCCGCTCGAACCCAGACCCAAGGAGAGAGTTGACCACCCGCATCACATAGGAATATGGTTCAATCATGGCGATGTCAACGGACTTGACTTCTGGAATAATTCTTCTGCTATCCCTGCAGCCAAGAAGGACACATATGGCCATATTGTGACCAAAGAAATAGTAAAAGCCAAAGGTGGGAAGAAAGGTACACTGGAGGTTGTTAATGAATGGAAAGACAACAAAGAGAATACTTTACTCACTGAAAACACGAAGTACATATTCTCGGGCAACAAATCTGCCTATACAATTGATCATATTTCAACTCTTACGGCAGCGAACGGTCCTGTAACCTTTACAGATAACAAGGAAGGAATGTTTGCCATAAGGGTCGACCGTGCTTTTGAACTGCCCACTGATCAACCGGCAGTTTACACTGACTCCCAGGGGAATCCTTCAACAGTCAGGGCAACGGATAATACCGGAGTTACCGGAATGTACACCTCCAGCTCAGGGAAGAAGGGGGATGATGTCTGGAGTACCAGGAACGACTGGGTTCTCCTGTCGGGAACAAAGGATAATGTGCTGACCACCTTCGGTTTCTGGGATCATCCCAAAAACTACGGCTACCCCGGACATTCCCATGCACGTGGCTATGGCCTCTTTTCGACCAACAACCTTGGTTCGCAGGTCTACAATAAGAATGATGAGAAGATTGTTGTGACACTTCAGAAAGGAGAATCGATTACACTCCGGCACAGATTCTATATCCAGTCAGGCGCTGAAATAACAGTCGATCAGGCTAACAGGATCTTTAAGGAGTTTTCGGCATTGTATTGAAATTTGAATTCACGTACTCATCCCCCCATCCCCCTTCTCTGCTGTCGCAAAGAAGGGGGAGCAAAATGCTGTATTTGAATACATTCCCCCTCTTTGCGAAGCAGAGAGGGGGAAAAGAAGGGGGTGAGTACATGATGTAATAAATAACTAATCAACCTATGAAAAAATCAATTTATCCCGTTTACCAATTGCTTACAGCATTTATCGTTGCTACCCTGTTTCTGCCACTCACCAGTTGTACGGAACAACCTGTACAGCAGATGTACTATGAAATAAAGATCTTTAACATACCACAACCTGGTCAGGCAGAGCGAGTTGACAAATATCTCAAAGAAGCTTTCATCCCTGCAATGCACAGGGCGGGTATCACTAAAGTCGGGGTATTCAAACCCATTGAGGCCGATACTGCATTATTCGGCAAGATGGTCTTTGTGTTCATCCCCTACCAGACCTCTGATCATTATATCAGTGTGCCGGGGGTGCTTGAGCAGGATCCCGATTATCAGCAGGCAGGCAAGGATTTCATTGATGCACCTTATGATAATCCGCCATTCGCGAGGTATGAAAGCATATTTCTGAAAGCTTTCAAAAATATGCCGCATTTCAGGCCGCCATCCTATACAACACCACCGGAAGAAAGGATCTATGAATTACGCAGTTATGAAAGTCCGACACTTGCAAAAGCTGCCAAAAAAATTGAAATGTTCAACGAGGGAGGCGAAATTGCAATTTTTGAAAAACTGGGTTTTAATGCAGCATTTTACGGACAGGTGATTGCAGGCAGTCATATGCCAAACCTTATGTATATGACAACCTTTGCCGATATGAAGTCCCACGATGAGCATTGGGAAGCATTCAGGAATTCCCCGGACTGGAAGGCTCTCTCCGCGAAGGAAGAATATAAAAATGTGACCTCAAAGACAAGACCATTTTTCCTGCTCCATCCTGCAGATTATTCTGACTTTTAAATCTCTGTGACCCTCTGTGTAACAAAAAATACATAAAAACTTACACAGAGTATCACAGAGTTTTTATTCTGCAAAACTCAGACTTTAATATCGATTTTCGCAACTGCTTGGTCGACCTCTGCCTGAGTCATTTCATGATCGGGAAGGTTATTTTCGAAATACTTCTCGTAAGCAGAAATGTCAAAATGACCGTGACCGCTGAGATTAAAGAGTATGGTCTTAGAGACTCCCTCAATGTCTGCCTTTCTTGCCTCGTCAAGTGCGCCTGCAATGGCATAATTTGATTCAGGAGCCGGAAGAATTCCTTCATTGCCTGCGAAAAGTACTCCGGCTTCGAAGCATTCCCTCTGCATCTTTGCCTTTGCCTCGATAAATCCGTCTTTAAGGAGCTGGCTTACAAGTACTCCGGCACCATGGTAGCGCAGACCGCCGGCATGGATTTTCTCCGGTATAAAATCATGTCCGAGAGTGTACATCGGAAGGAGAGGGGTCATACCTGCGGAATCGCCAAAGTCGTACATGAATTTCCCTTTGGTAAGTTTAGGACATGAAGAAGGTTCAACAGTTAAGAGCCTGACATTCTTCCCGTTGAGAAGCTTTTCGCGCAGGAATGGAAAGGCAATTCCCGAGAAGTTTGAACCTCCTCCGAAACAGCCGATCACAACATCGGGATAATCGCCTGCCTTTTCCATCTGAAGCAGGGCTTCCTGCCCGATGATGGTCTGATGAAGGACAACATGGTTAAGCACGCTGCCCAGGGAGTATTTGGTATAGGGGTCCTGCACTGCTATCTCCATAGCTTCCGAAATTGCTATTCCCAGGCTTCCCGGAGATTCCGGATCAATTTCGAGTATCTTCCTGCCGGACGCAGTCATGGTGCTTGGCGAAGGAACGACCCTGGCATTGTAGACATTCATTAAGAGCTTACGGCCCGGTTTCTGACTGTAACTGACCTTAACCATGAACACCAGGAGTTCAAGCCCGAAGTGATGGCAGGCAAAGCTCATTGCGCTTCCCCACTGACCCGCTCCGGTCTCTGTAGTGATCCTCCTGACTCCTTCTTTCTTATTGTAATAAGCCTGGGCAATGGCAGTGTTGGCTTTATGAGAACCTGAATAATTACCGCCCTCATACTTGTAGTAGATCTTGCTTTTTGTGCCCAGCGTCTTTTCAAGGTTAACAGCCCTGAAAAGTGGGGATGGACGGTAGATCCTGTAAAGGTCAAGAACCTCATCAGGGATGTCAATGTATCTCTCCTGTGAGACCTCCTGTTTAATAAGCTCCATCGGAAAGACCGGTGCAAGGGCTTCCGGGCCTATTGGCTCATGCGTTACAGGATGCAAAGGAGGCATAGGTTTGTTAGGCATATCAGCCATAACATTATACCACTGACGTGGCATTTCTTTTTCGCTCAGTAAAATTTTTGTGGTCTTTTTCATAATTTAATTTATTAATTGGTGAGCAGATTTTTCAAAATAAAAAAGCACGCCGTGAAAGCGTGCCTGTATTTATAAATTCTGTTTAAGGATTATACAATGGCCTTTTTCACAGCATCATCTGATGAACTGCGCCAAGACCAATTATTTAATCTCCCTGTTATCATGAATGCAAAAATAGACAAATATTTAAATCTGATATAAAAAAGTGTAAAAAAATTAATATTTATAATGGTTTTAAATAAATTATTATCCCGGCATGCTTTTTTTATTTCATTCATAAACCATCGTTCCCAGATGACGGAGATCTCTGAAGAAGTCAGGATACGATTTATTTACACAATGAGAATCCTTTATGAATATCTTTCCTGAGGCGCCGAGTGCTGCCACAGCAGCTGCCATTGCAATCCGATGATCGCCATTGGAATCTACATGTCCGCCTGTTACACTTCCTCCGGTGACAAGCATGGTATCATCGTTTATTTCAACTTTTATATTCAGTTTTCCGAACTCATCTGCCAGAGCTCTGGCACGGTTACTCTCCTTGTAAACCAGACGTGATACACCTTTTATGGAGGATATACCCTCACAGAATGATGCAAGTGCAACGAGAGGGGGGAAGAGATCAGGCGATTCAGTGGCATCGAACACAAATGCCTTAAGATCTGACTTTTTCACTCCGATTGAGGTTTCTTTTATGCTTATCCGGGCTCCTGCATTATCGAGGACAGTAAGTATAGCCTTGTCGCTCTGCCGGCTGTCGGGGCGAAGACCGTTCACGGTTATCTCCCCGTTAATAGCACCTGCCACAAGCAGCAGAGCGCCTGCGCTCCAGTCGCTTTCAACTTCAAATTTCCGGGCACGGTAGTGCTGATTTCCATCAATCCTGAAGCGTGTGTACCCGGTTCTGTAGATCCTGATGCCAAACCGGTCAAGTACCTGAAGCGTCATTTCAATATAAGGTTTGCTCTTCAGGTTCACTACCTTTATTTCGGAATTCTTTGCTGCAACCGGAAGCGCCATGAGCAACCCTGTAAGCAGCTGGGAGCTTACTGATCCGTCAATCTGGCAATATCCGCCGTTGAGCGGCCCCCTGATTGTAAGCGGTAAAAAACCTCCTTCGCTTGTGCAGCTTATACCAAATTGTCTCAGGGCATCCTCAATCATCAACATCGGCCTCTTTTTCAGAGAACCTGTTCCGGTCATAATGATTTCGGTGTCATTCAGTGCAGCTATCGGTGAAAACATCCGGATTGCAAGGCCTGACTCCCCGCAGTTGAGATTTCTCTTCTTCAGCCCGCGTGATCCTCTGATCCTCAGTTCATTGCCTTTATTTATGACTTCTGCCCCCAGTCCGGAAGCTATCTTCATAGCAGCCAGGGAATCGTCGCACAGGGAGGGATTGGTGATAATGCTTTCACCCTCTGCAAGGAGTGCAGCAGCAATTGCACGCTGAGTCATACTTTTTGACGGAGGCGCCTGGACATTACCACCGATCTCCGAGGGTACGATTACAGTTTCCATTAGCTCTTCCTTTTTATGGCTTATCCGGATGAATATCGATGCCGGTGTTCATGATCATCATCTGCCGGTTTATAGATTCCTGGTGAATTGCCTTGAATATGGTGTCGATAAGCTCGGGGCTTAGCCCTTTGGCCTTTCCTTTCACCATTACCCGCTTCACTATTTCGTCCCAACGTGCGCTCTGAAGAATGGTAATATTATTATCTTTTTTATACTTCCCTATTGTTTCTGCAACTTTCATCCGCTGTTCCATCAGATCGAGCAGGTGATCATCATAAACGTCTATCTGCTGCCTCAGCTCTCCGAGAACATCGAGCAATTTTGGATCAGAAGTCGACGGATTACGGAGGATAAGCCGGCTCAGAAGCTCCTTAAGCTCGTTGGGTGTGATCTGCTGCGCAGCATCACTGAGAGCTTTATCCGGATCTATGTGTGATTCGAGCATCAATCCGTCAAAGTTCAGATCGAGAGCTTTCTGTGAAATCTCGTGAAGATATTCCCTCGAACCTGCAATATGGCTTGGATCACAGAATATCGGGAGGTCGGGGACCCTTCTTCTAAGTTCTATAGGCAGTTGCCAGTTAGGCTGGTTCCTGTAGGATGTTTTCTCAAACGATGAAAAACCGCGGTGTATGGCACCAAGCCTTTTAATACCCGCTCTGGCCACACGCTCTATTGCTCCTAACCAGAGATCTATATCGGGATTGATAGGATTTTTTACCAGAACCATCACGTCGACCCCGTTAAGTGCATCAGCTATCTCCTGTACTGTGAAAGGATTAACAGAAGTCCTGGCTCCGATCCATAACATATCGATACCATATTTCAATGCTTCATAAACATGTTTTTCATTTGCGACTTCCGTGCCGACAAGAAGACCTGTCTCCTGTTTGACTCTCCTGAGCCATTTCAGGCCAACTACTCCTACGCCCTCAAATGTGTTTGGCCGGGTACGTGGTTTCCAGATGCCTGCCCTGAAAAGACTGACCTGGTCGACCGTGGCCAGCTGCCTGGCAGTTTCCATTACCTGTTCCTCGGTTTCAGCACTGCAAGGACCTGATATCAGGAATGGTCTTCCCCTGTAACCCTCCCAATCCTTGATCAGTGTAGTTTCTAACTTTACAACCATCTGTCAGTGAATTATTTAACTTAATATTTTTCGAATTTTGTTAGCTTCTTCCATGAGGGCTTTCAGACCCTCTTTATCTTTATCAGAGATCATTTTCCGGAAGAGATTCATCTTTTCGATATAAGTATCGATCACCTCCAGGATATATTCCGAATTCTCTGTAAAAATAGGTGCCCATGTTTCACCATTACTTTTTGCCAGACGGACCGTACTTTCGAAACCGCCTCCGGCAAGTGTCATAATATTCTCTTCCTCGTGTTCTTTTTCGAGCACGCTGAGAGCGAGAGAAAATGATGTTATATGTGAGATATGTGAAACATATGCAACATGAACGTCATGCACATCTGATTTCATGTAGGTCAGGCGCATGTTAAGCACCTTCATCATTTTTTCAGTCAGTTCAAGTGCATCCGGGTCGCTGAGTTCCGGATCACAAATTATTCCAATCTTGTAATCGAAAAGCTTTCCGATCGCTGCAAGCGGACCCGAGTATTCAGTACCTGCCATCGGGTGGGCTGAAACATATCTCCCTCGTCCGGGGTGATCTTTGGAGATTGCCGCAATGCTGGCTTTCGTTGATCCCATATCGGCTACCACCTTTGATGTTCCGGCAATTCTGTTGAGGATCACGGGCAGCATTGAGCAGTTTGTATCAACCGGTGTGCAAAGCAGGATAAGATCGCTTCTGTCAATCGCATTTTCAAGTGTGTCAGCTTCATCAATAATACCACACAGGAGGGCTATATTCTGATGCTGAACACTGGTATCCACACCGATTATCCTGTCGGCAAATTTGCGCTTCCTGAGATCGAGAGCTAATGATCCGCCTATAAGCCCGACTCCTGCTACAGTTATTATCATTTATTACAAGTTACTGGTTGCCAGATCTTTTATTTTGCGATTAGTTTTCCTATCCTTCTTTTTGCTTCAGTGAGGGTTGATTCGTCAGCGCAGAGGGAGATGCGGATATAGCGTTCGCCATTGCTGCCGAAGATGAATCCGGGGGTAATGAATACATGTGTTTTTAAAAGTATATCCTCCACGTATGCTTCACAGTTATTTATATCCTCAGGTATCCGTCCCCAGACAAAAAGTCCGGTTTGTTTCCCGTCAAATCTGCATTTCAGTAAATCCATGATATCTTCAACTATTCTGCGCCGCCGGGAATAAACAGTGTTGACCGTTTCATACCAAGTTGGAGGATTCCCAAGTGCTTCGGCAGCAGCTGTCTGGATTGCACGGAACATTCCGGAATCCATGTTGCTCTTAACTTTCAGGATGCCTGAGATATATTCGCGATGGCCGGCAACCATGCCTACTCTCCAGCCAGCCATGTTATGCGATTTGCTGAGGGAGTTGAGCTCCAGTGCAGTCTCCTTTGAACCGTCAACCGACAGGAGACTAAGATATTCAGTGTTGAGAATGAAGCTATACGGATTATCATTGCATAACAGAAACCCATGTCTGGAAGCAAAAGCAACAAGCTTTTCGTAGAGCCTGACAGAACCATTTGCTCCGGTAGGCATATGCGGGTAGTTGATCCACATCAGCTTCACCCTGCTCAGGTCGCTCTCCTCCAGTTTTTGTATATCAGGATACCAGCCGTTTGCTTCCGCGAGGTCGTAATATCTTACCTTACCACTTACCAGGTTTGTCACTGATGAATAAGTGGGATAGCCAGGATTTGGCACAAGCACATCATCGCCGGGATTGACGAATGCCATGCTAATATGCATTATTCCTTCCTTGCTTCCCATGAGCGGTAGAATTTCGCTTTCAGGATCGAGTTCGACTTTAAAGTATTTCTTGTACCAGTCAGCAAAAGCCTTACGCAGAGCCGGAATACCGTTGTAGCTCTGATAGCCGTGTGAAGTGGGCTTTACTGCCTCCCCGTTCAGAGCAGCTATAGTATTTTCCGATGGAGGCTGATCAGGGCTGCCTATACCGAGGTTAATGACATCAGCTCCTGCCTTGCGCATCTGATCGATCTGCCTGAGCTTCTGCGAAAAATAATATTCCCTGACGCTTTCGGCGCGTTCCGCAGGTTTAACTTTCATATAGGTTCTCTCCTTTATTATAAATACCAAGGACCTCCAGGTTAATGGCATAGTTCTCCAGCACATTCTTAATGAGCTCAATATCGTGGTCGGGCTTGAGCTCAAGGTCGGCATAAAACATATATTCCCATTCGCTGTTCAGCTTCGGTACAGACTGGATCTTTGAAAGGTTGATCTCAAGTTCGGCTAGCCGTACAAGCACAGCGGCAAGAGATCCGGGCTGATGTCCGGTAGCAAAGCTTATTGAGACCTTATTTCCGTCCTTTCTGGCATCCTTTTCATTTCCCAGGACCAGGAACCTGGTATAATTCTTTTTATATGTCTCGATGCCCGCGGCAAGTATCTCCAGGCCGTAAATCTCAGCTGATATGGCTGATGAGATTGCAGCAGCACCTTTGAGTTTGTTTTCGCTTATATATCTTGCACTTCCTGCCGTATCATCGGTTTCAATAAGGGTCACACCCCTCAGATGATTAAGGAATGTCATGCATTGTGCGAGAGCGATAGGATGAGACCTTATTTCCCTGATCGCCATAATTGTCTGTCCGGGCAATGCCATCAGGTTCTGTTTTATACGGAGGTTATGTTCCCCCAGTATTTTTACACCGGATTCCCTGATAAGAGTATAATTATAAAGGATACTTCCTGATCTGGCATTCTCGATGGCCATCATTGCAAAATCCGCGAGGTTGTCCTTCACTGCCATCAATGTGAGATCAAATGTTGTGCATGGCACTATTTCAATGTCATTGTTGTTGAAATATTGCCTTGCAGCAACTTCGTGAAAGCTGCCTTTTTCTCCCTGAATCGCTATTTTCATATTGCATCCTTTTTTTAAAAAAAAAGTCCCCTTTTCTCCGGGGACCTTGCATTATTGAGCTTAATTGTCTATACACAAAAATCCCCTTGCCTCTTTATAAAATAAAAAAAGAAGTAAAAATAAAGGGTGATAAAGTTGCGCATTAAATTCATTTTATCATTATATAGGGTTACAAAAGTAGTGGAATTTTTAAAAAAACAAGAAGAAAGGCTAAAAAAGTATAAAATATTAATAAAAACGGGTTGTTTTTTGAAATTATTCGAATTCTCCTTTCTGCTCCTCGTGAAAAATCCTTTGTGCGCCTAATTGGTTACCTTCTTTTCCAACCCGGGCTGTTAAAAGGGTTAGATAAACCACCCCGTCATGATCCTTCGGGTATGACACCCCTCCTTTAAAAAGGAGGGGAAAGTTAAGAAAATCAATGCTTTAACTTTCTCCTCCTCTTCAGAGGAGAGCCTGCCCCGCCTTGGCGGGGAGTACCCCTGACGGTA
>Ga0113563_10000428_pt1 | contig 20125 bp, 17 predicted proteins | sample Mud3Dept3metaG_FD_80117 | JGI IMG/M metagenome (GOLD analysis project Ga0113563, IMG submission 80117) | Freshwater wetland microbial communities from Ohio, USA, analyzing the effect of biotic and abiotic controls - Mud 3 Core 4 Depth 3... | ecosystem: Environmental > Aquatic > Freshwater >... | reverse complement strand
GGCAACGGCGTTTCTATGATCATTTTTGCCGGTATCGTATCGAGCTTGCCGACGGGCGTTTCGCGTTTCGTCGCAACGTGGGATCCGACGCAAATTATCACGTATATCCTGTTCGCTCTGGTGGCTACCGTGACTGTCGCCGGTGTGATTTTCGTCAATGAAGGACAGCGGACGGTTCCGGTCGCCTATGCCAAACGGGTGCGGGGCGCACAGGTCTATGGCGGAGCCGCAACGCATTTGCCGCTCCGGGTCAATCAGGCCGGGGTCATCCCGATCATTTTCGCGGTGTCGCTTATTCTCATCCCGACGATGATAGCCAACTTTCTCGCTCAGAGCAGTCATGCGAAAGTGGCGAGCATCGCGCTTTCCGCGAGCGCCTGGCTTCAGGATCAATGGGTATACGGGCTCCTCTATTTCGCTCTCGTCGTGGTGTTCACCTACTTCTATACGGCTGTCGTTTTTGATCCGGTCAAGATCGCGGAGAATCTTCAGAAGCAGGGAGGCTATATTCCCGGCATCCGGCCAGGCAATACCACGGCAGAATATCTCTACCATATCATCAATCGCATTACGCTGGCGGGAGCGTTTTTCTTGGGCGCTATTGCTGTCTTGCCGTTCATCGTGCAGGGAATAACCGGTATCCAGGCATTTTCCATCGGCGGCATCAGCATCCTCATCGTCGTTTCCGTGGTGCTGGAGACGATCAAGCATGTCCAGAGCCAACTCACGATGCGCAGTTACGAGTCCTTTTAATTCCTCTCAAGAGAATTTGTGGAAAATTCTGCACAGCTTAATTTCATTCTTCTCGGTCCCCCCGGCTGCGGCAAGAGCACCCAGGCGGCTCTTTTTGTGGATCGTTTTGGTCTGGCTCGCGTGGAGATGGGATCAGAATTGCGCAAGATAGCGGAAGAAGACTCGGCGATCGGCCGCGAAGTGAAAGAGGTTATCAGTGTCAGGCATGAATTGGTGCGCGATGATCTGGTCTTGCAGGTCTTGGAGAGGGCGTTTTCTCAGGTGCCGAAAGATCAGGGGATCGTTCTTGACGGCGCTCCGCGCTGTGAGAATCAGATCGAAGAAGTGCTGCAAGCCTTCAAGGATCGCCACAGCGAAGTGAAAAAAGTCATCTTTATCGATTTGCCGAAAGAAATTTCCGTCGAGCGTATCTCGCGGCGTTTTTCCTGTATGGGATGCGGCGCCAAATATGTCATAGGCTCTGATGTTCCGAGCGCTGAAAGCCTCTGCCCGGTATGCGGCGGAAAATTGATGCAGCGGGAAGATGACACTATCGAAGGCATCGAACGGCGCTGGAAGATCTTTCATGATGAGACGCGCCCGGTGCTCGAATATTTCGCCAAAAATGGAAAATTGCTTTGGGTGCGGGGCGAACAATCAGCCGAAGATATTTTCCGGACCATTCTTGAGGGGATCGACGTATGAGCACGCTCTTGAAAACTGAAAGTGAAATCGCTCATCTGAGGGAATCGGGAAAACGTCTGGCACGAGTACTCGAGGGGGTGATGGCCGCGGTTCACTCGGGCGTATCGACTCAGGACATCGATATCTTGAGCGAACGGCTTATCCGCGAGGCCCAGGGTATTCCTATTTTCAAGGGGTATGGCGGCGGTTCGGGCAAACCCTTTCCGGCGACCATATGCACATCGCTTAATGATGAAGTGGTGCATGGGATTCCCAGTGCGAAGAGGATTATACGGGAAGGCGACCTTTTGAAGTTGGATATCGGCATGCGTTTTGCAGGGATGGTGACCGATATGGCGCGCACTGTCCGCGTGGGCAAGGTAGCGAGAGAAGCGGAAAAGCTGGCGGCTGTGACGGAAGAAAGTCTCAAGCGCGGTATCGCAGAACTTCGTCCAGGCGCGCGGATCTCGGCGTATGCCAGGGCTGTGCAGGAGTATGTCGAGGCGAACGGTTTTTCAGTCGTGCGTGACCTAGTCGGCCACGGGGTCGGACATGAGCTGCATGAGGATCCCCAGATTCCCAATTATGTTTCCCGGGAAATGGATGACTTCGTCGTACAGAAAGGGATGACGCTGGCTCTCGAGCCGATGGTCAATATGGGAACTTTTGCCGTGAAGATCGCCTCCGACGGCTGGACCTTCGTGACGGTTGATGGGAAATGGAGCGCGCATTGTGAAGACACGGTGGTGATTACGGAAAATGGAGCGGACGTTGTCACTGTCGCGGACTAACACCGACTGGCCGCCGACCTATACCGAAGAGTGTGGGAGAATAAGTTTTGAATTTTTTTAGGATTAGCAGTTAATATAAAAGTCTGTTTCAGTCCGTGTTTAGTCTGTATAAGTCAGCGTTATGAAGAATTACTTAGGGATAGATTGGGGCTCGGTGAAAGTCGGGGTGGCACTAGCGCACGATGAAACGAGGCTGGCGCTGGCTTATGCGACGCTGGAGAATACCCAGGAACTCTTGCCTCAATTAGGAGAAATAATCGCTTTGGAGCATATCGGCACGGTGGTCATCGGTATTCCATCGTATATCAACCGTGAGGAGGCGGAGTATGGAGGGGAAAAACTGGGACGGTTGCTAAAGGAACGGTTTGCGGTGGCAGTAGAGTACCAAAACGAGATGTTCACGACGAAAATGGCCCAAGCCAATCTGATAGAGCGCGGAGAAAAAGGAGTGTCCAAACACGATGACGAAGAAGCCGCGCGGATCATCTTGCAGGAATGGCTGGACAGAAAGAAGCTCTAATCCGCCAGCTGGTGGAAACTTTTTTAGCAAATGATATTCTCATATTCTTCAGAATATGAGAATATCAATTTTAATAGACTGTTTTCAGAACATCACATTGTATAGTTAACAATCAAGGGTGCGGAGCTTTCCATTTTGTGTTAGAATATACATGTAATCTGTGAGGGAACCCTAATCCCGATTTTTTCTATGGAACAGCCTTTTTTATCAGTAATTATCCCGGCTTACAAGGAGGGTGAGCGTATCGGACGCAATTTGTTGGAAATAGACCAGTACCTTAAAGGAAAAAATTATACGTATGAGATCGTCGTCGTCGTCGACGGATCTCCGGATAATACCGCCGAAGTGGCCCGCAATTATGCGCTGCAGGTTCCGCATGTGCGCGTCATCGACAACCAAGAAAATCATGGCAAGGGTTACGTCGTGCGCCAGGGACTCTTGGAAGCCAAGGGTAGGTGGCGCTTATTTCTGGATGCCGATGGTTCCACTTCCATCACGCACCTGGACTCATTTTCTTCCCAGTTCGATGCCGGCTACGATGTGATTATCGGTTCGCGCAAGATCGAGGGGGCTTTTGTCCAGGTTCACCAGCCGAGGCATCGCGAAATCATGGGAGAGGGAGGGAACTGGCTCATTCGCATCGTCTTGGGATTATGGAGTTATCCGGATACGCAGTGCGGCTTCAAGATCCTCTCGGACACGGCCGCCAAAGAAATAGCCAGCCGCATGGTAGTGGACCGCTTCGGTTTCGACTTCGAGCTCATCGCTCTCGCTCTCAAGCTTGGCTTCAAGGTGAAGCAGATGCCGGTGCGCTGGATGAACGAGGAAGGTTCGACCGTGAAGCTGACGGGACCGAATGGGTTTATTCAAGTACTTATTGATTTGTTCAAAACGAAATGGCGTTTCCTTATCGGAGCCTATCATATCCGCGAATACACGAAAAAGAAGGTCACATAAACATTTTCAATATCGACTCGAATGACCCGAATGAGTATCTGAATTATCCGAATAAAATTCGTGGCATAAGGATGTAATTCGTAGTATTCGGATTGCTTATAACAAGGAGAAAAAATGGTTCGGCACTCATCACGTTGAAAAATATCTTCCTGTTGTCGATTTGCACGATACAAACGATAAAAACAAATTTCAAAACACATGGCGCAAAAAGAAGAAAAAAACAAACAGGCGGCTCCGTATGCATCGGAATTGCGCCAGGATATCGTCACTGGCGACTGGGTGGTGATCGCTACCGGGCGAGCCAGGCGTCCGCAAGAATTCGCCGAAGTCAAGCGTGTCCTGGCGGATGATGCCCCCGATCCTTTTGAGAATCCCGAGGAAAGCGGCCAAGAGAAAGACGTGCTGATTTACCGCCGGGGAGACGGAGAGTGGAGCCTGCGCGTGTTTCCCAATAAATACCCGGCTTTTTCGCGCGGCCGAGTAGCGCGGGAACTTTCCGAAGGTCCGTATTTCGCGATGACCGGTGTCGGATATCACGAGATAGTCGTGACGCGCGATCCCAAGCGCTCGCTCGCACTCCTCGATGTCTGGCAAGGCGCCGAAGTGTTTGATGCGTATCAGGAGCGCTATCTCGCGCTCATGAACAAGAAAAGCGTCAATTACATCCAAATATTCCATAATCACGGCAAAGAAGCCGGCTCCTCTATCGCTCATCCTCATTCGCAGCTTATGGCGGTGCCGGTGGTTTCCCCCTATATCGCCCTCGAGCTCCGAGGAGCGGAAGAATACTGGCGGAGCCACAAGCACAGGGCCTACAGCGTGATGACGGAGTATGAGAGCCAAGCGAAAAAACGGGTTATTTTTGAAAACGAACACTTTATCGCTTTTTGTCCGTATGCTTCGCGGGCGGCTTTCGAGACCTGGATAGTCGGGAAACGAGAGAATCCTTATTTTGAGCGCATTACCGATGAAGAAAAATTCGCCCTGGCGGAAGTAATGCGGAAAGCATTGTATGCGATTTACCGGGGGCTCAATGACCCGCCCTATAATTTTTATATCCATACGGCGCCGTGCGACGGGAAAGATTATCCGCACTATCAGTGGCACATCGAGATTCTGCCGCACACGGCGACCTGGGCCGGCTTCGAGCTTTCCACCGGCATAGAGATCTCCACTATCCAGCCGGAAGTGGCGGCGGAGTTTTTGCGCGAACAATTGAGCGAGTAGCTGAAAGAAACCAATCGTATGCGGAAATTCTATGTTGTCGGAAATCTGAAGATGAATATGCTCTCGCGCGAAGAAGCGGCGCAGTATCTTTCTGTTCTCAAGCGCGAGGCAGAGAACAAGCAGTACCAGCATGTGACCTTGGTCGTGTGTCCGTCGTTTTTGTACCTTTCCCAGTTTGATGATTTGCCGGAAGGAATAGCCAAAGGAGCCCAGAATCTTTTTCCGGAGAAAAGCGGAGCATATACGGGAGAAATTTCGCCCGTGATGCTCAAAAACGATGGCGTGGAGTATGTCATCGTGGGTCACAGCGAACGGCGGCGCTTCGGGGGCGAAACGGATGAGATGATTCGGGGGAAAGTTCTCTCGGCCATGAAGCATCATCTGATACCGATCGTGTGCATCGGCGAGACGAAAGAGGAGCGCCGTGCGGAAGAAACAGATAGCGTGCTCGCGTTACAGGTGAAGACCATTTTTTCCGGTTTTTCGAAATCTCAGGCAGAGAATGTGATTATCGCCTATGAGCCGCGCTGGGCCATCGGGACCGATGTCGTGCCGACTACGGGGGAAATTCTCCAGGTGAGGGTGCTTCTCAGGAAATTATTGACTGAAATCTTCGATGCCCGGACAGCACAGCGGATAGCTATTCTCTATGGCGGCTCGGTCAAGAGCTCTTTTCTGCCAGCGGTTTCTTGGGAGGCCGAGATGGATGGGGTGCTGGTCGGGAGAGAAAGCCTTTTTCCGTATGAACTGGTGAAGATGATGAGCCTTCTGGAAGAAGAAGCGAAGAAAGAGTAATATCAAAGCTCAAATGACAAATGTCGTTACAAAAATGTCAAAATCCAAATTTCAAATGCCAAATCAAGCTCAAAACTTCAATGTTAAAACTAAGACATTCGGATTTTGGATTTCCTGCCCATCCGGCCAGTTTCGACTAGCGAAAGCAAGGTGAGCAGGTAGGAATTTGGCATTTGAAATTTGGATTTCGGATTTATATATAAACACTATGCTCGCAGATGTCAAAACCTTGTTGGAAAAAGCGCGCTTGGGCAAGTATGCCGTGGGTGCGTTCAACACGGTCAACCTGGAAACGACGCGGGCCATTATTGATACCGCCAAGGAGCTTTCGTCGCCGGTGATCGTAGAGATGACAGAACGGACTTTCGACTATGCCGGCGGCCGGGCTATTTTTCAGCTCGTGAAGAACATCGCGGAGTTTTACGCTCCTGAAATTCCGGTCGGTATCCATCTGGATCATGGCAAAAGCTTCGAGGTGGTGGAGCGGGCCATGGACATCGGCTTCACATCAGTCATGTATGACGGATCGCGGAAAGTTTACGTCGACAACATTATGATGACCAAAAAGGTCGTAGAGATCGCCCACGCTCGCGGTATCGTGGTCCAGGCAGAACTCGGCAATGTGCCGTATCTCGGCGAGATGCAGATGGAAAATATCGAATGGGAAAAGTATATGACTGATCCGGATCAGGCGGTCCAATTTGTCAAGGAGACGGGCATCGATACGCTGGCCGTGGCCATCGGCAACGCGCATGGTTTTTTTCGCGAACGCAGTGAGCCTGATTACGCACGGCTGGAAAAGATCGCGAAGCAGGTGACGATTCCCTTAGTGCTCCACGGGGCTTCTGATTGGAATAATGGCCGAGTGAAAGAGGTCATCGAGCGCGGCATCAGCTGTTTCAATGTGGATACGGCGATACAGCTCGCCGTGGTCGGCGGTTTGCGTGAAGCGCTGGCATCTGAAGCGGAGACAGATTTGCGCAAAGTTTTGGGACGCGGCAGGGAGTATGCGAAAAATACCATCAAAGAGAAAATCATCTCTTTCGGAAGCGCGGGCAAAGCGTGAGGAAATGTCAAAGCTCAAATGACAAATATCAAATGAAACATAAAATCTAAATGAATAAAATTTTGGCATTAAGATATTTGGATTTGATTTGGCATTTGAAATTTGGATTTTGACATTTAATTTTCATTATAACGAATATATGGCTACAAAGCGGATTGCGATTAATGGCTTCGGGCGGATCGGGCGGGCGGCGTTCAAGATCGCTCTGGAGAAAAAAGACGTTGAAGTAGTGGCTATCAATGATCTGACGAGCGCGGATACCCTTGCCCACCTTTTGAAATACGATACCGCGTACGGACATTATCGGAAATCAGTGACTGCAAGCGATGGAAAACTGATGGTTGAGGGGAAGGAGTTTGCCGTATACGCTGAACCAGACCCAAAGAAGCTGCCCTGGAAAAAACTTGCCGTGGATGTGGTGCTCGAATGCACGGGCCGTTTCACCGATAAGGCTGCCGTCCGAGGGCATATCGAAGCTGGCGCCAAAAAAGTGGTTCTTTCGGCGCCGACGAAAGGGGATGATGGTTCGGTGCCGACCTTTCTCATCGGTGTCAACGAGGATCAGTACCAGAACGAAGATGTGGTTTCCAATGCTTCGTGCACGACCAATTCGCTGGCGCCGGTCGCCCAGGTGCTCGACGATGCCTTTGGCATCGAGAAGGCGCTTATGACGACGATCCACTCGTACACCGGGGATCAGAATATCCAGGATGGCCCGCACAAGGATCTGCGGCGGGCTCGGGCGGCCGCGCAGAATATCGTGCCGACGACGACGGGAGCCGCTCTGGCGGTGACCCAGGTGATTCCGGAACTCACGGGTCTTTTCGACGGTATTTCCGTGCGCGTCCCGACGGTCGTCGTGTCGCTCTCGGACTGCACCTTTCTTTTGAAACGCAAGACGACCAAAGAAGAAATCAACCAGGCGTTGAAAAGCGCTGCCAGCGATCCGCGTTATGTAAAAGTGCTCTCTGTCACGGAAGAGCCGCTGGTGTCATCGGATTTTATCGGCAATCCTTATTCGAGCATCGTTGATCTGACGCTCACTAAAGTAGTGGGCGGCGATCTCGTCAAGGTGGTTGCATGGTATGACAACGAATGGGGATATGCGAATCGTTTGGTAGAGATGGCGGAGCTGATCGGATAAATCTTGTGAAAAAAGAAGTATGACAAAAACTGCACAAGGACAAAGTGCGCTGGGAGAAAGCAAAAAACGGTTGCAGGAAATCGCTGAAATACGGCTTGGCACGCTTTCCGATGACGAGATCCTGCGTTTTTTGGCTGAGCGCAAACGGCTGACTGATGTGGAGCGTGAGTATGAAAAGGTGCAGAAAGAAGAAGAGGCTCGTTTGGAACGGGAGAGAAAAGCAGCAGAAAACCTGAAGGCAGCGGAGAAAAAGAAAGCGGCCATTTCCAAAAAAATCGAGGAGCTCAATAAGTCTATTTCTGGGGAGGTGCCAGATGACGATCTGCTCGTCCTGGTTGCAAAGCGGAGAGAATTGGAAAAAGAATTGGAAGAAGCGGATGGGGAGACTTTCCTCCGGAAAGAGGAACCGGCGTCAGCCCCCGTTCCTCCTCTGCCAGTTGTAGCAGAGACTATTCCTGAAAAAGAACACCCAAAGCCAGAACCGAAAGCAGCGACGCCAGCCGCCACCTTGAAAGAAGAAGTGACCTTGGCAGACGATAAAAAAGTGGTCGTGACCGAAGTTTCTCCGCTGTCGTCCAAGACTCGCGTCGATGGAGGGTATGGGGACGAGAAGATCCTGAACGACGACATCGAAGACGGAAGCGGATTTCAACGTTATTTTGATCAGTTGAAAGACAATGTCGGATCTTTGGGGACGCTTCTTCAGAATATGCCCCTGGATGCCAAGAGAAACAAGGCATTCATGCTGAAGGTGGCAGAAATAGATCCGGCCTATGCGATGCATTATGCAGACAAGGAAACGCTTAAAAAAGATGAGGATTTCAATATACGGGTTGTTTCTTTGAAGAATCCGCGCAATTCTGGAAACGCCATCGCCGAGATGCTGCCGGAAGCGAGAACGTCGAAAGTTCTTTTGGCAGCCGTGAAACAGGATTATCGCAATGTCAGATTTATCCAGCCCAGCATGGCGGATTATGATGCCATGATAGACATAGCGAAAAGAGGAGCATTGGAGAAAGTAAAGAACCTCAAAGAGGCAGTGGATATTATGCTCCTTATTCCGAAACTGCTTCAGCAGGATAAGCCATTTATGCTTCAGGTGAAGGAAATTACAGAGCCGAAAAAAGAGAAGTAGAGTTCAGAGAAGCTTGTTAAACAGGCTCTGAACGGATACAAGGAAAGTATGTATGATATTTTAATAAAAAATGGAACCATCATCGATGGCAGCGGCCGGCCGATGTACCAGGCGGACATCGCGGTGAGAGAAGGTTCGATTGCCGCGATAGGCGATTTGGCCGAGGTGCGGGCGGGACGCGTGATCGATGCGACGGGGCAGTATGTCACCCCGGGGTTTATCGATGTCAACAATCACTCTGATACATACTGGCGGCTCTTGGCCCATCCGGAGCTGGAGAGCCTTCTCTATCAGGGCGTGACGACGATTATCGGCGGCAATTCCGGATCATCCTTGGCGCCGCTCTCTGATGCGGAAATCATCCGCTCCATCCAAAAATGGACGGATGTGGAAAAAATCAATTTCAATTGGCTTTCCATGAAGGATTTTTTGCGAGAGATCGAACGTCGCCGTCCAGCGGTCAATTTTGCTACGTTGGTGGGACATGGGACGATCCGGCGCGGCGCGATGAAAGATAAGACACGCACCATCACGCCGGAGGAGATCGAAATTATGCAGAGGATGCTCGAGACCGCTCTGAAAGAAGGCGCCATCGGGCTATCTACCGGACTCATGTATACGCACGCGCGTGGAGCAGGGACGCGGGAACTTTTGGCGTTGGCCAAGACGGTGGTCGCTCAGGGCGGGATATACGCGACCTATGTGCGTGACGAAGGAGGAGATTTGGTGAAATCAGTCGAGGAAGCCATTACGGTCGCTCGGGATGCCGAGGCTCCGCTCCATATCTCGCACCTCAAGGCGGTGGGCAGAAACAACTGGCATCTTATGGATGAGGTTTTCAATCTCATCGAAGCGGCGGCGCTCAGCGATATCAAGATAAGCTTCGATGTCTACCCCTACACGACGACCGGATCGGTACTCTATACGCTTTTGCCGGAATGGGTGACGCAAGAGGGACGCAAGATGATGCTCGCGCGCCTGAAGGATCCGAGTGTCAGGAATACCGTGCTCAGGGATATGCGCCAGAAAGAAACTGATTATTCGCAGATCGTTATCGCTTCGTCGACTTTGAGCAAGATGCTGTCGCGGCGCAAGATTTCTGAAATCGCAGCATTGCAAGGGACATCTCCGGAAGAGGCCGTTCTTGATTTTCTCATAGCGAGCGATGGCCGGGCGATCGTTTCTTTGGAAGTCCTTTCAGAAAAAAATGTCCTCAAGGCCATACAGCATCCGTTTTCTATCATTTCGAGCAACGGCGTCGGGTATGATGCCTTGCACGCCAAGACCGGAGAGCTGGTGCACCCGCGCAATTTCGGGACGTTTCCCAGGGTGTTTTCCGAATATGTGCGTAAAGAGAAGGCGCTCTCTTGGGAAGAGGCGGTGCATAAGATGAGCGGCAAGCCGGCGCTGAAGTTCCAACTGGAAAAAAGAGGTTTCTTGCAGAAGGGATACTTCGCTGATATAGTGGTGTTTCAGCCGGAAACTATCGCTGATCGGGCTACGATGGAGGATCCTTATCAGTATGCGACGGGAATTTCCTCTCTGCTTGTCAATGGTTCTCTGGTGATGGAAGCAGGAGAGCTGCTTTCCGGGAAACGGCAGGGAGTCGTACTCAAGCGGAAGAAGAGCTGGCTCGAGTGGTAATTGGTATAAATCCAAAATTCAAAATTGCAAATTCCAAATAAATCAAAAAAACAAAATTCAAAATTTTTAATACTTGAATTTGTGATTTGTTTGGAGCTTGGTTTTTTGGATTTTGGATTTTAAGTTTTATTACTAAATATGTTGCAAGAATCTTTTTTCAAAGACAAGCGGATCACCGTGTTCGGTCTCGGTCTCAATACGGGGGGTGTGGGAACGGTGAAATTCCTCGCGGAGCACGGCGCGCGTGAGATTATCGTGACTGATATGAAGTCGCGAGAAGAGCTGGCGGTGTCGCTCCAAAAGCTGGCCAAGTACAAGAATATAACGTACGTGCTCGGGCAGCACAGACCGGAGAATTTCACGCACGTCGATATGGTGATCAAAAACCCTGTCATTCCCTGGACGAATGAATATGTGAAACTCTCAGAGAAGCACGGCGTGCCGGTAGAAATGGACTCCAGCATCTTTTTTGCGCTGTGTACGGCGCCGATTATCGGTGTAACGGGAGCCAAGGGGAAAACGACTACGACAGCGCTCATTGCACACATACTGGAAAAAGCCGGCAAGAGTGTGGTCCGGGTGGGTATCGGGCAGGTGGGGGTTTTAAGCATGCTGAAAAATATCACGCCGGAAAGCGTTGTCGTATTCGAACTTTCCTCCTGGCGGCTTTCTGCGTTCGGGCGCATCAAAAAAAGCCCGCACATAGCCGTTTTGACAAATATCTATCCGGATCATCTCAATTATTACAAGACAATGGCCGCGTATATCGCTGACAAAAAAAATATTTTTTTGTTCCAGAAACAGAAAGATGTGCTGGTCGCTAATTTTGATGATGTGGAGATCCGCACTCTGGCGCAGGATGCCAAGGGGTCACTCATCTGGTTTTCCAAGGATCTGGAGATCGAGGGTGACGGCGTCTGGGTGAAAGATGAAAAGATATACATACGCAAGCAAGGTGAAATGCGGGAACTGATGTCTCTCGAGAGCATCCATCTCAAAGGTGAACATAATGTAGGAAACGTCGTGGCAGCGGTAGCCGCGGCGTTGGCCTATGGAATATCCCCGAAACAGGTAACGAGCGGGGTAGAAAGTTTCGCCGGGTTGTCGCATCATCTGGAACATATAGGCGAGAAAAAAGGGGTGCAGTATTACAATGATACGGCGGCGACGATTCCGGAAGCGACCATTGCCGCGCTACGATCCTTCACGGAGCCGGTCATTCTCATCGCCGGAGGGAGCGATAAGCGCCTGGATTTCGGTCCGCTCGCCAAAGAAATTCTCAAGCGTTCCAAGGGGCTGATCCTTTTCAAAGGAGAAGCGACGGAAAAGCTTTTGCAGGCACTAAAAGGAGAGCTGTCCGCGGAAGAAAAGAAGCGGCCTTTTGAGGTGGTGGAGAGTATGGGGAAGGCGGTCGAGCTGGCCTCCCGGAGCGCAGAGCCGGGTGATATCGTTCTCCTTTCTCCCGGAGCGACCAGTTTCGGGATTTTCAAGAACGAATTCGATCGCGGGGAACAATTTCGTAAAAGCGTCAGTGAGCTGTAGCTTGCATTTTTTCTGAAGAAATAACCCCTTCATTTCAAACTTTGGGGCACATAATTAAGAAGTTAAAGCAGTATTTAGGAATTAGAAATTGGATATTAGAAATTTTGAGAATCACCATTTTCTCGTTTTCCAGTACGCATTTAATAGCTCTTGACACCTTGAAATAAGAAGCGTACTATACCCCCATAGGGTATTTTTTATTACCAAGCGAAGCGAGTGAAGCGAAAGCAAGCTTTCGCTTCCGAGTGCAGTATCGGCCCGCTTCGACTCGAATCGAATCGAGGCGAGTAAAATAGGGTCAATACCCGTTATTGCTTAAACTATGACGTCAGAAAAAACAGTTAAAAGTGAAAAGGACAAGATGCTCTCTCGTATCGCGCGTATTGAGGGGCAGCTGCGCGGCGTACGCCGGATGGTAGAGGGCGGGAAGGAGTGTTTGGATGTGATCACGCAGATCTCGGCGATCCGCGAAGCGGTGGCGATGCTTGGCGTGGAGCTTCTGAAAGACGATATCCTCTGCAAATGGCCCGGCCGGAAGAAGATCGATGAAGCCTATCTGAAAAATCTTTTCAAGATGCAATAACAACTACAAATTACAAATTGAAATACAAATATGCAAATACGGAAAGCGGAGTAAGAAGATTTGTAATTTGTAGGAGAAATATTATGAACAATCCTCTCGAATCTGCCCGACAGCAATTGACAGAAGTGCAGAGCATACTGAAAATCAATCCGAATATTTTTGAGCGTCTGCTGTATCCCGAGCGGATGATTGAGGTAGCGGTAGCAGTCACGATGGATGACGGCACGACGAAAGTATTTACCGGGTATCGCTCACAGCATAATAATGCACGCGGACCATACAAAGGCGGTATCCGTTTCCATCTTGGCGTGACACGTGGAGAAGTGATGGCCCTTTCGATGTGGATGACATGGAAAACAGCGGTGGTGGATATTCCGCTCGGCGGCGGCAAAGGCGGCGTCGTGGTGGATGCCAAGAAGCTTTCTGATCGGGAATTGGAAGCCCTTTCTCGCGGCTATATGCGGGCCATTTTTCCTTTGGTGGGGAAAAATCAAGACATACCGGCACCGGATGTTTCGACGGATGCCCGGGTGATGGGCTGGATGCTCGATGAATATGAAACGCTTTCGAGAGAAAGCTCATCGGGAGTGATTACCGGAAAACCGCTTTCTCTCGGCGGATCGCTCGGGCGGGATTATGCGACGGCGCAAGGAGCTTTTTATGTCTTGGAGCGGGCGGCTGCGAAACTCCATCTCGGGAAAGTTGCCACGGTAGCCATTCAAGGATTCGGCAATGGCGGAGGACATCTGGCACGGATGCTCGAGAAAGCCGGTTACCGAGTAGTGGCTATCGCTGATTCGAAATCAACTGTGTACCGAAGCGGTGGTCTCGATGTGAAAGAGGTAGACGAACACAAGCGCGTGACCGGTACTCTGAAAACCTGCGTGGGATGCGAAAAACTTCCGAGCGAGGCAGTGCTCTCTCTTCCGGCGGATATTTTGGTGCCAGCGGCGCTGGAAAATGCGCTTCACGCCGGGAACGCGAATGCGGTACAAGCGAAACTTATCGTGGAAATCGCCAATGGCCCTACGACACCGGAAGCGGAAGAGATTCTCCTCGGGAAAGGCATTACAGTTGTCCCGGATATTTTGGCCAATGCCGGCGGTGTTGTCGTCTCATACTTTGAGCAGGTGCAAAATGCCATGAATTATTTCTGGACAGAAGCGGAAGTCAATGTCAAACTGAAAGAAAAGATGGAAACGGCCTTCGAGGCGGTGTGGAATGAAAAAGAGCGCTATAATACTTCTGTGCGGATGGGGGCGTACGCGCTCGCCGTGAAACGGGTGGCTCAGGCGATGCAGGATCGAGGACGAATTTGAAGATTTAAGATTTAGGATTCATGATTTTGGAATTATTCTTACATCTAAAATCTAAAATCGTAAATCGTGCAGAAAAAACTGTAATTTTTTATTAAGAAGATTAAAAAAGATATGATATACGATGTAGTGATTATCGGCGGGGGGCCGGGAGGAGTAGCGGCTGGAATCTACATAGCGCGCAAGCGATTGAAGGCGCTCTTTATCACGGAACATTTCCAGAGCCAGTCGGCGGTGTCGGCGAGCATCGAAAATTGGATCGGCACCCTTTCGATTCCCGGATGGGAGTTTGCAGGGATGCTCGAAAAACATCTGCGGGCGCAGGAAGGGATTGAGATCGTTACGGGAGTGCAAGCGACTGCTGTTTCGGAAAAGAACGGGCATTATATTGTGCAGGATTCCAATAACAAACAGTACGAGACGAAAACCATCATTATCGCGACCGGCGGCCGGCACCGTCATCTCGATATTCCCGGCGAAGAGAAGTTCAAAGGCAAGGGTGTCGTCTATTGTTCGACGTGCGATGCGCCGTTTTTCCGCGGCAAGCGAGTGGCCGTAGTGGGCGGCGGCAACGCGGGGCTGGAAGCCGTGGAGGATCTTTTGCCCTATGCCTCTCTCATCACGCTTATGGTGCGTTCCGGTGGCCTCAAGGGCGACCCGGTAACGCAGGAAAAAGTCTTGGCATCGGAAAAAGTGTCAGTGATGTATAATGTTCTGCCGATCTCCGTGCTCGGCGAAACATCTGTCACAGGACTTCTTTACAAGGATGCAGAGATCAATGAAGAAAAAACCCTGCCTCTGGATGGCGTGTTCGTGGAAATCGGGATGGTTCCCAATACGGAATTCGTGAAAGATTTGCTCGACCTCAATCCCCGCGGAGAAATCATCCTCGACCATCGTACCAAAGCGACATCCAAGCCGGGAATTTTCGCGACCGGCGACGCTACCGATGCTCCCTACAAACAGAACAACATTTCCGCCGGTGATGGCGTGGTGGCCGCCTTGTCCGCGTATGATTACCTGCGCAAACAGGCAAGCTGACTTTTGATCCCGTTAGAGTTCTGCCAACCCCACTCATTTCTTGCAGGCTATTTATAAGTGTAGAGAAATCTAAATCTTAAACCTTGCTAGTCAGAGCTCTAACGGGATTGACAGAGACGGAAAAACGTGCTATACTGTGTATACAAGTTTAAGAAGCGGGCCGCCACGACTGGGTCGGGCGAGCCTCGCCAAGACGGCGGGTGTTTCTGGGGTGAAACGTCCGTTTTTCTTTTTCCAAGAGAGAATCTTGACGCGATATACAGGTATACCTACTTTAGACGGCCGTCGGAAGTAGGTATAACGGACGTCGAAAATTTGGCTTTCTTTTGGGGAAAGAAAAAAGAGGTTCTTTAACAAATACAAAAACCAAAACCTGCCTGTCGGTAGGCAAGCAAAAAACAAAAACCTTTGTTTTTACCAACAACAAGGCAAGTTCTCTTGCCTTGGCCTCTCGAAAAAGAGGCCAGATAGGCCGTTACTGATGTACGGCCTTTTACATTGATTTAAAGCTTGTTCTCGGCTATACTGGTATATGCTCGTTATAACAACCCGAGCGTGCCTACCGAGCCTCTACTATGGTAAAATACAAAAAGAGCGGAGCGATCAAGTATATTGGAAGGTAATAGCAGTCTCTTTTCATTTAAAGTACTACCACCAGCTATGGAAGTTTTTGAAATCGAGGGGGGAAAACAGCTCAAAGGGCGGATCTCTGTTCTGGGATTGAAAAATGCTGCTACTCCTATTATTGCCGCTACGCTTCTGACGCGAGAGATGTGTGTTCTCAAAAATATCCCGCGTATCGAGGATGTCTTTCGGATGTTGGAAATATTGGAAAGTATGGGAGCGACGGTGCGGTGGCAAGGGCAATCGACGGTTGTGATCAATACACGGGGGGTTGATCCGAAAATAATCGATCAGGAAAAAGTCAAACGTTTGCGCTCTTCGATTTTTCTCTTGGGAGCCCTGTCGGGTCGTTTTGAAAAATTCCACTTGCGGCAACCCGGCGGGTGCGTGATCGGAGCGCGGCCGGTGGGCACACATATTGATGCTCTGACAAAGCTGGGAGTGAAGATTACTGCAGGTGGAAAAGGATTTTCTGTTGATGCGGGGAAAAGGCACAGCGCCAAAATTGTTTTGCAGGAATTTTCTGTGACGGCTACGGAAAATGCCATGCTTCTGGCCGCGACGCTTCCCGGTACGACTGAGATAAAAATTGCTGCCTGCGAACCGCATGTGGAAGACCTGGGGAAATTTCTTATTGCCATGGGAGCAAAGATCAAGGGTCTGGGTACGCACACGCTTGAGATCAAGGGCTCAAAACATTTACACGGCGCCAAACATACAATTATTCCCGATCACAATGAAGCGGCTGCCTTTCTGATTCTGGGCGCGGCCACGGGGAGTGGAATCACCGTCGTCAACGCTCGGGAAGAACACCTCGATATTGTGCTCCAGAAACTGCGGGAGTTTGGAGTCCGTTTTGAGATAAAGAAAAATGAGATTACGATTTATCCGGTAAAAAAATTGCACGCTGTCTCGAAAGTCGATACGCGCACGTACCCAGGAGTGCCTTCTGATACCCAAGCGCTCTTCGGAATGTTGGCTACTCAGGCAGAGGGGGAGACGCTTATTTTTGAAACTTTGTACGAGGGGCGCTTCAATTACATCTCCGAACTGGTGAAGATGGGGGCGAAGGCGACTGTTCTCAACCCGCACCAGGTCATTATTTCTGGCAAGACGCCGCTCAAGGGGACTGTCATAAAAAGTTATGATTTGCGGGCGGGAGCCACGCTTATTATTGCAGCGTTGGCGGCTCAAGGGAAAACCATTATTGAAGATATTTATCAAGTGGATCGCGGGTATGAACGGATTGAGGAGCGTTTGCAGAAAATCGGCGCCTGTATACGCCGAGTGAGCAAATAAGTTATAAATTTACTGCAAATTACAATATCTACTACAAATTACGAATTAAATACAAATATACGAATCCTCATCAGACATTTGAAAGAAATATTTGTATATTTGTAAAAGATTTGTAATTTGTAGTCATTGTAATTCGTAGATACTTTATGAAATCGATGTTTGTGCGGAAAATCGGGATCGACCTCGGGACGACGAATACCCTGGTGTTCGTGCCGGGCAAAGGGGTGGTCGTCAACGAGCCTTCCGTGGTGGCGATCTCTTTGCTTGAGAATAAGGTGCTGGCTGTCGGCAACGAGGCCAAAGAAATGCTGGGGCGTACGCCGGATACGATCGTGGCCAGCCAGCCGCTCAGGGACGGAGCGATCGCCGATTACCGCGTGACGGAGGCGATGCTCAAATATTTTTTGAATCGCGTGAGCGGCCGGATCCGTTTTTTCCGTCCGGAAGTCGTCCTCTCTATTCCGGCCGGCGTCACTTCGACCGAGCGGCGAGCCGTCATCGATGCGGCGCTCAAAGCCGGAGCCAAAGCGGCCTATGTGGTGAAGGAGCCGATTCTGGCGGCTATCGGTTCAGGTATTCCGATCCATGCGGCCCAGGGGAATATGATCATCAATATCGGCGGCGGGACATCGGAGATCGCCATCATTTCTCTCGGCGGCATCGTAGCGGCGCACAGCGCGCGGGTGGGGGGCAACCGGATCGACCAGGCCATTTCCGATTACATCAAGCGCAAGTACAGCTTGGCCATCGGCGATCGGACAGCTGAGGAAATCAAGATAAAAATCGGATCAGCCATCGCTCAGGTGAAAGAGGATCACATAGAAGTGCGCGGGCGCGATCTGATGGGCGGGCTGCCGAAGACGGTGCTTATTTCTTCCAACGAAGTGACGGAAGCCATCCAGGACGAGCTCCGGGAAATCATCAATGTCATCAAGACCGTCCTTCAGGAAACGCCGCCGGAGTTGGCGGCGGATATCATGGACAAGGGGATGGTGCTCTCGGGTGGGACGGCCCAGCTCAAGCATCTGGACCAGCTGATTTCCAAAACTATCAATGTACCGTGCTATGTGGCGGATAATCCGGCGCTGTGCGTAGTGAGAGGCACTGGTATCGTACTCGAGAATCTGGATATGTATAAGCGCAGCATCATGCTGGCTAAATGAATCGCGAATATACACAAATGATGCCACGAATATTCTCGAATAATTTGTGTCTATTTGTGGGAAATTTGTGAATATTTGTGTATGACAATAGGTATCGATGCATCGCGGGCATTTCTCAGGCGGCGGACGGGGATCGAGGAATACGCCTATCAGACCATCAAGCATCTGCGCAGTGTCATTCCAGAAACGGACACTGTCGTTTTGTATGTGAGAAAGAAACTAACAACTAATAACTTACGACTGACAACGAAGACGCCAGAGATTGATCTTGAGTTGCCGGCAAACTGGAGGGTTCGTGCCATATGGGCGCCGCGCTTTTGGACGCAGATCGGTTTATCGTTGGAAATGCTGCGGCGATCGCCTGACGTGCTTTTTGTCCCCGCCCATACGGTTCCGCTCATCCATCCCAAGAAAACGATCGTTACTATCCATGGTTTGGAATATGAATTCTGCAAAGAGGGGTATGCCTGGTGGGAGAGGCTCTATATGCATTTCTCCATCCGTCATTCGTGTCAGGTTGCTTCTACGGTGATCTGCGTTTCAGAAAATACCAAGCGTGATGTGATGAAATTCTACGGCGTAGCAGAGGAGAAGATCGGAGTGATATATGAAGGTTTTAGCCAGCCAACAACTAACAGCCAACAACTAACAACTAAAATCCAAAAACCCCATCTTCTGTTTATTGGAAGATTAGAGGCGAGAAAGAATATCGTTCGGATAATAGAGGCGTTTGAAATGCTGAAGGAGAAATATAAGATTCCGCATCAGCTTATATTGGTGGGGAAGCCGGGATATAGGTATAGGAAAATTAGATGTAAGATTTATGATTCAAGATTTAGGAATGAAATACAGGAAGTTGGTTATGTGAGAGAAGAAGAGAAATGGGAGTTGCTGCGGGGAGCCGACGTATTTCTCTTTCCGACGCTGTATGAAGGCTTTGGTATTCCGGTGTTGGAGGCGCAGAGCGTCGGGGTACCGGTGGTAGTTTCCAACGTTTCTTCCTTGCCAGAAGTAGCCGGCGATGGAGCGGTGTATGTGGATCCGCTGAGCGTTGAGAGTATTGCCGCGGGTATCCAAAAGGTACTTACAGACAAGAGTTTGCGGGATGCTATAATAGAAAAAGGATTGAAGAATGCAGAGCGATTCAGCTGGAAGAAATGCGCGGAGAAAATTGGAGAAATGTTCCAGAAATTATGAACGATGAGTCAAAATTGAACAAAAAGAAAGTGGCGCTGGTGCACGATTTTTTGGTGGCTTACGGGGGAGCGGAGCGGGTGTTGGAAGCACTCATGGAGATGTTTCCGGATGCGCCGATATATACCCTTTTGTATGACAAAGAACGGATGGGTGAACACTTCAAAAATAGAGATATCCGCGTGTCATGGCTTGCCAAACTGCCGAAGTTTTTGAAAAAGCGCTACCGTTTTTTTCTGCCGTTTTTCCCGGTGGCGGTGGAATCATTCGATCTTAGGGATTTCGATCTCGTGATCTCTTCTTCGGGAGCGTGGAGCAAAGGCATCGTAACGCGTCTCAATACGAAACATATCGCCTATCTTCATTCGCCGATGCGCTATGCATGGGATTATCATGAAGAGTATCTTTCCGAACTGGGTGCGCGGGGAAAACTGCGTATTTTCACCCGGATGCTTATGAGTTACCTTCGGGTGTGGGACAAGCAGGCGGCAGAACGGCCGGACGCCATTATTTCCAATTCCCGATTTACAGCGGTGCGGGTGAAAAAATACTACCGGCGGGAATCACAGGTGATTTATCCTCCAGCGATGGAGCTGTTTGATAAAACTAAAACTTCAAACCCCCTCTCAATCTCCCCCTTGGAAATGGGGAGAGGTAGCAGGGGGCAT
>Ga0113563_10000427_pt1 | contig 20128 bp, 24 predicted proteins | sample Mud3Dept3metaG_FD_80117 | JGI IMG/M metagenome (GOLD analysis project Ga0113563, IMG submission 80117) | Freshwater wetland microbial communities from Ohio, USA, analyzing the effect of biotic and abiotic controls - Mud 3 Core 4 Depth 3... | ecosystem: Environmental > Aquatic > Freshwater >... | reverse complement strand
TCAATGTCTCGCGCGAGGGTGCGGACCAGCTCGGCAGGATCGCGGTGGAACTCGCCAACGGCGAAGGGCTGCAAGCGCATGCCAGATCGGCTGAATACAGAATGAAGTAGCCGCCAAGGCCGCCAAGAACGCCAAGAATTTCCATTGTATTTAATGAAAATATTTCTTTTTCTTGCTTCAATGCTATCAGGCGGCGGCCCTTATTATCGGGTTTCCTTGGCGTGCTTGGCGGCCTTGGCGGCTAATTAATCATGCAAAAGAAACCAGAAGACATCATCCGCAGCGAGATCGTCGCCCTGAAGGCGTACCACGTGCCCGACAGCGCGGGGCTGGTGAAGCTCGATGCCATGGAAAACCCGTACCGCCTGCCGGAGGAGCTGCAAGCCGAGGTCGCGCGGCTGGCCGGATCCGCGGCGCTCAACCGCTATCCCGACCCGGACGCGGCGCATCTCAAGGCGCGCCTGCGCACGGTCATGGGCATTCCTGAGGGCATGGACGTGCTGCTCGGCAACGGCTCGGACGAAATCATTCAGATGCTGACCATGGCGGCCGCCAGGCCGGGCGCGGTGGTGCTGGGCCTGGAACCCTCGTTCGTGATGTTCCGCATGATCGCGACCTTTTGCGGGGTGCGGTTTGTCGGCGTGCCGTTGAAGCCGGACTTCTCGCTGGATGCCGGCAAGGTGATCGCGGCGATCGCCGAGCACCAGCCGGCCCTGGTGTTCCTCGCCTATCCCAATAATCCGACCGGCAATCTGTTCGACGAAGCGGGGATGAACCGCATCATCGAAGCCGCCCCGGGCATGGTGGTGGTGGACGAGGCCTATCACGCTTTTGCGGGAAAAAGCTTCATGCCGCGGCTGGCGGACTGTCCCAACCTGCTGGTGATGCGCACGCTGTCCAAATCGGGGCTGGCCGGACTGCGGCTGGGCCTGATTGCCGGAAACGGCGCGTGGCTGGCGCATGTGGACAAGGTGCGTCTGCCGTATAATGTCAACGTGCTGACACAAATTGTTGCGGAGAAAGCGCTGCAGCATCACGAATTGCTGGGGCGGCAGGCGGCGGCGATCCGGGCGGAACGGGCACGGCTTTTCGATGGACTCGGGCAGGTTGCGGGGATTCAGGCGTATCCGAGCGATGCCAATTTCATCTTGTTCAGAACAGCGGGGGCGGAGCGGGTTTTCAACGGACTCAGGCAGCGCGGCGTTCTGATCAAGAACCTGCATGGCTCGCATCCGGCGCTCGCGGACTGCCTGCGGGTCACCGTCGGCACGCCTGAAGAAGACACGCGGTTTCTTGCGGCACTGAAAGAAACCGTCAACCTGTAAACGATGCTAACCGTTTTATAAAACAGTCATAACGGGCTCAGCCATGCGTGAAGCACAAGTCAGCCGCAATACGCTGGAAACGCAAATCAGCGTGAAGATCAATCTCGACGGCAGCGGCAAAGCGAAACTTGCCACCGGCGTGCCCTTTCTCGACCATATGCTCGACCAGGTGGCGCGCCACGGCCTTTTCGATCTCGATATCGCCGCCAAGGGCGATTTGCACATCGATGCCCACCACACCGTCGAAGACATAGGCATCACCCTGGGGCAGGCGTTTGCCAAGGCGGTGGGCGACAAGAAGGGCGTGCGCCGCTATGGTCATGCCTACGTGCCGCTCGACGAGGCCCTGTCGCGCGTGGTGGCCGATCTTTCGGGGCGCCCGGGGCTGGACATGCGGGTCGAATTCGCGCGCGCGCGCATCGGCGATTTCGATGTCGATCTTCTGCGCGAATTTTTCCAGGGCTTCGTCAATCACGCCCTGGTGACGCTGCATATCGACAACCTCAAAGGTGACAATGCGCACCATCAGGCGGAGACCGCGTTCAAGGCGTTCGGCCGCGCGCTGCGCATGGCGGTCGAACTCGACCCGCGCGTGGGCGGCGTGCCTTCCACTAAAGGCAGTTTGTAAGTTAAAACCACGCATCCCGGGCAGCACCATTCAACTTGAAACCGGTTTTTAAATGACCGACATCGCTGTCATCGATTACGGCATGGGCAACCTGCGTTCGGTCTCCAAGGCCATCGAGCACGTTGCGCCGCAGCTTGAGGTCACCGTGACCGGCGATCCCGAGGTCGTCATGCGCGCCTCGCGCGTGGTGTTTCCGGGGCAGGGCGCGATGCCGGACTGCATGCGCGAAATGGATGCGCGCGGCCTGCGCGAAGCCATTGTCGCCGCGGCCCGGAGCAAACCTTTTTTAGGCATATGCATAGGCCTGCAGATGCTGTTCGACATGAGCGAGGAGGGCGATGTCGCGGGGCTGGGGTTGCTGCGCGGAAAAGTGCGGCGTTTTCCCCACGACGCGATGGTTGACGCCGGCGGCAACAAGCTGAAAGTACCCCACATGGGCTGGAACGAGGTGCACCAGTCGATGCAGCATCCGTTGTGGGATGGCATCGCTACGGGCAGCCGCTTCTATTTCGTGCATAGCTATTATGCAGAGCCGGCAGACCCGCAGCTGATCGCGGGCTACAGCCTGTACCCGTTTTCGTTCAGTTGCGCGGTCGCAAGCGGCAATATTTTCGCGGTACAGTTTCATCCGGAAAAAAGCCACACCTCGGGGCTGCGGATGCTGGCCAATTTCGTGGCCTGGCAGCCGGCGGGGGCCGCCGGGGAGCCGCGGCCGGTTGCCGGTGCTATGAGATAGGATATGTCTTGTGTATGATGGCTCCGTGGACATTCACTACACTGTCTGAACCGCTATTTTCCCAATCGCCATGCCAACCCCGTTGTCGTCTTTCGACGACCCCATAAAGCTGTCTCCCGTCTTCCCGTTGTAATTTATTCGTAACGATTATGCTGATCATTCCGGCCATTGACCTAAAAGAAGGTGCGTGCGTGCGTCTGAAACAGGGCGTAATGACTGACGCGACCGTATTTTCCGAGGACCCCGGCGCGACTGCGGCCCGCTGGCTCAAGCTCGGGGCGAGGCGCCTGCACGTGGTCGATCTCAACGGCGCGGCTGCGGGGCGCCCCAAGAATGAGCTGGCGATCAAGGCCATCGTCGAGGCGGTTGGCGACAAAATGCCGATCCAGCTGGGCGGCGGCATCCGCGACCTGGACACCATCGAGAAATATCTCGACTCGGGCGTGACCTATATCATCATCGGAACCGCGGCGGTCAAGACCCCCGGTTTTCTGCATGATGCATGCGGCGCATTTCCGGGGCACATCATGGTGGCGCTCGATGCCAAGGACGGCAAGGTTGCGGTCGACGGCTGGTCCAAGATGACCGGTCACGACGTGGTCGACCTTGCCAAAAAATTCGAGGACTATGGCGTCGAGGCCGTAATTTATACCGACATCGGGCGTGATGGCATGCTGAGCGGCGTCAATATCGACGCGACGGTGACGCTTGCGCGCGAACTCAAGGTGCCGGTGATCGCGAGCGGCGGCATCACCGATCTCGATGATGTCAAGGCGCTGTGCAAGGTCGAATCCGAAGGCATCACCGGCGCCATCACCGGACGCGCGGTATATCAGGGCACGCTCGATTTCGCCGCGGCGCAGAAACTCGCCGATAAACTCTCAAAGCAAGGAGAGGCGTGAGGCGATAGACGATAGGGGAAGCCGCTCCTCTCTCTTCTCTCTTCTCTCTTCTCTCGCCTCATGGGTTTAGCCAAGCGCATCATCCCTTGCCTCGACGTCACTGCCGGGCGGGTGGTCAAGGGCGTCAACTTCGTGGGGCTGCGCGATGCCGGCGATCCGGTGGAGGTCGCGCGCCGTTACGACGACCAGGGCGCGGATGAGCTTACCTTTCTGGACATTACGGCGAGCAGCGACGATCGCGGCCTGATTCTGAATATCATCGAGGACGTCGCGGCGCAGGTGTTTATCCCGCTTACGGTCGGCGGCGGTGTGCGCTCGGTGGAAGATGTGCGGCGGCTGCTCAATGCCGGCGCCGACAAGGTGAGCATCAACACAGCAGCGGTGCAGAACCCCCAGCTTGTCGCCGCAGCTGCCGGGCGGTATGGCTCGCAATGCATCGTGGTGGCGGTCGACGCCAAGCGTGTCGGCGAGGGGCCTGCGGTGCGCTGGGAGGTGTTCACCCACGGCGGGCGCAAGGCGACCGGTATCGATGCGCTGGAATGGGGACGCAAAATGGAGGCGCTGGGGGCGGGGGAGATCTTGCTCACCAGCATGGACCGCGATGGCACCCGTATCGGATTTGACCTGGAGCTGACCCGCGCGTTTTCCGACGCCCTCGACATCCCGATCATCGCGAGCGGGGGGGTCGGCAGCCTAGACCACATGGTCGACGGCATCATCAAGGGACGGGCGGACGCGGTGCTGGCTGCGAGCATTTTCCACTACGGCGAATTCACGGTGCGCCAGGCCAAGGAATATATGGCGCGGCACGGTATCGAGGTCAGGCTGTAGCGGGCAGTGGCGGAATCGCCTGATATTGACGCGTGTTTTCATGACCCTCACACTTCACACTTCACACTACACGGGACTGATATGAGCGAGAGCTGGCTCAACAAGGTGAACTGGGCGCAGGACGGCCTGGTGCCGGTTGTAACCCAGGAGGCGGAATCCGGCCGGGTGCTGACGGTTGCCTGGATGAACCGCGAGGCGCTCGGAAAGACAGTCCTGAGCGGCGAGGCGCATTACTGGTCGCGTTCGCGCAAGAAGTTGTGGCACAAGGGCGAGCAATCCGGGCATACCCAGAAAGTCAGGTCGATCCGGCTTGATTGCGATGAAGACGTGATCCTGATCGAAGTGGAGCAGGTGGGCGGAATAGCCTGTCATACTGGACGCCATAGCTGTTTTTTTCAGGAACTCCGGGACGGCAAATGGGTGGCGACGGATCCGGTGCTCAAGGACCCCCAGGACATTTATAAAACGTGAGTTTCAGAGAAATCTGATAATAAGCATATGTCCCAACAAAAAATGATCGATGCAGAAATACTCCGGCGCCTGGGAGAAGCCATCGCCGCCCGCAAACAGGCCGATCCCTCGGCGTCCTATGTCGCGAGCTTGTTTGCCAAGGGGCAGGATGCGGTGCTCAAGAAAGTGGCGGAAGAAGCCGCCGAGACGCTGCTGGCCTCCAAGGACGGTGATAAACTGCATATCGTGCGCGAAACCGCCGATTTATGGTTTCACAGCCTGGTGTTGCTGGCATGGCACGGACTCGGGCCGGATGATGTGCTGGCCGAGCTGAAGCGCCGCGAAGGCATTTCGGGTATGGATGAAAAGAAGTCCCGCGGATGAGCGGGGCTGCTTTCGGCGCAGACTTACATTGGCGAAGCCAATGTTACGTCGGAGCCAAAAGGTTCGTGAAGCATGAGCGGGGCTGCTTTTGGCGCAGACTTACATTTGCGAAGCCAATGTTATGTCGGGGCCAAAAGGCTCCTGTATAAAGATCAAGGGGTATAAGCATGGGCTCAATAAGCATCTGGCACTGGTTGATCGTCCTGGTGGTCGTGATCCTGGTTTTCGGCACCAAGAAACTGCGTAACCTGGGCACTGACCTGGGCAGCGCCGTCAAAGGTTTCAAGGATGGGATGAAGTCCGAGGAGGACAAGTCCGCCCAGGCCAAAGCGGAAATACCGCCTTCCACCGGCCAGACCATCGAAGGCGAAGCCAAGAAGGAAACGCCAAAAGTGTGAATGGGGAATGAGTGAAGGGTGAAGGGCGGTCCACCCCGCTGCTTCGAACCTGCCGGTTTTCCCTTTCACCCTTTGCCCTTCACCCTTCACGGCCTCATTCATGTTTGACGTCGGTTTTTCAGAAATGCTGGTCATTGCGGTCGTGGCCCTGATCGTGATCGGGCCGGAGCGATTGCCCAAGGTTGCGCGCACGCTCGGCCATCTGTTTGGACGCATGCAGCGCTACGTCAACGACGTGAAGTCCGATATCAGCCGGGAGATGCAGTTGGAGGAGTTGCGCGCGCTCCAAAGCAGCATGCAGGATGCGGCACGTCAGATCGAGCAAACCGTTTCCAAGGAGGCCGGGGCGGCCGAATCCGGTTTCCAGCAGATTGCCGGCATGCCCGCAGCTGAAAATGCGGCGCCTGTTGCGTCCACGACCGACTCTTCCTTGCCTCAACCGCCTGGCTCGCCGGCGGCTGACCCGGCATCCCCGCAACTCGAACTGGGGCTTGATTCCAAGCCGCAGAAACAGGCCTGATCGGGGCGCATTCCGGACGGCATGGATCAGGATACTTTCATTTCGCATCTCGTAGAGTTGCGCGACCGGCTGCTGCGGTCGGTGCTGGCATTCGTGATTGTCCTGCTGTGCCTGTTTCCCTGGGCCGCCGACCTGTACGACCTGCTGGCCACCCCCATGATGCACGCGCTGCCGGAAGGCACCAAGATGATCGCCACCGGGGTGGTAACGCCGTTCCTGGTCCCGGTCAAGGTGGCAATGATGGTGGCGTTTGTGATCGTGTTGCCGTACCTGCTCTATCAGGCCTGGGCTTTTGTCGCCCCCGGCCTGTATGCGCACGAAAAACGCCTGACGATCCCGCTGGTCATCGCCAGCACCATTCTGTTTTTGCTTGGAATCGCGTTCTGTTATTCCTTCGTGTTCGGCGTGGTGTTCCAATTCGTCAACCAAATCGCGCCCAAGAGCATCACCGTCGCACCTGATATTGAGAACTACCTGAATTTCGCGCTGACCCTGTTCCTGGCGTTTGGGGTCACTTTCGAGGTGCCGATCGTGGTCATCGTCCTGGTGCGCATGGGGATGGTGTCCCTGCAACAACTCAAGGATATCCGCCCCTATTTCGTTGTCGGCGCTTTCGTCGTCGCGGCCGTGGTTACGCCGCCTGACGTGCTGTCGCAGATCCTGCTGGCGGGGCCGATGTGCCTGCTCTATGAACTCGGTATATTTTTTGCCCGCTTTGTGGTCAAACGCAAAACCGAAACTGACGAATACGAGCCGCTATCCGCATCCGAAATGGACAGCGAACTCGACAAGATAGACGCGGAAGAGAAAGCCCGCCGCGGATAGGGAAGGTCTGGTAGCTATTCTTCCTGCCGCGATTGTTTCGGGCGTTTTCCTATGGTGATTTTGATTTCGGCCTCGCTCTGGTTGCGCACCATTTTCAGCGTGGCCTGCTGACCGGGCGGCAGTGCGGCGATCATGGCGAGCATGCTCGCCGAGTCGTTGACCGGCTTGCCGTTAATTGCGACAAGGATGTCGCCAGGCTTGATGCCGGCCTTGTCCGCGGGGCTGCCGCGCAGCACTTCCGAGATCAGGGCGCCGCCGACTTGCGGCAGCTTGAACGATTCCGCGAGTTCCCGGGTCATGTCCTGGACGCCGGCCCCGATCCAGCCGCGTGTCACGGCGCCGGTTTTGACGATCTGCTCCATGACCTGGCGCGCCGTGCTGACCGGGATCGCAAAGCCGATGCCCAGCGACGCCCCGCCGGGCGTGCGCGAATAGATCGCAGTATTGATTCCGATCAGGTTGCCGTTGATGTCGACCAGCGCGCCGCCCGAGTTGCCCGGATTGATCGCGGCGTCGGTCTGGATGAAGTTTTCGAACGTGTTGATGCCGAGATGGCTGCGCCCCAGCGCGCTGACTATGCCCATGGTGACGGTCTGACCGACCCCGAACGGGTTGCCGATCGCCAGCACCACGTCACCGACGCTGACCTGGTCCGATTGTCCGAAAGTGATGGAGGGCAATTTGGCCAGACCGATTTTCAGGACGGCCAGATCGGTTTCGGGATCGGTGCCGACCACGCGCGCCTGGGCGCGCCTCCCGTCGGCAAGTGCCACCTCGATTTCGTCGGCGGCCTCGACCACATGGCTGTTGGTCAGGACATAACCCTGCTCGCTGACAATGACACCCGAGCCGAGATTGGTGCTTTTCTGAGTCTGGGCGTCGAACTGGTCGCCGAAAAAGTAGCGGAATACCGGGTCATCCATGAACGGATGGCGCGGCACTTTGACGTCCTTGGCCGTAAAGATGTTGACCACCGCGGGCATCGCTTTCCTGGCCGCGCCGCGGTACGAGGGTATTTGCGTTGCCGCCGCATCGCTCTGCGGTTCCTTGATCGTCACAACGCCGCCGCGCGAGCCCCAGGTCAGCAGATCCGGGCGCAGCGTCAAGACCACGAACAGCACCGCCAGGCAGATCGTCGCGGTTTGAGCAAAAACGAGCCAGAGTTTACGCATGCGCAACCCTGGCGGCTTTTTTCGGCAGGTTCATTTCAACGGCCCGGATATCGTCGCAAGTGTTCAGCGTAGAACTCCGCATAGCCGGATCATCGGCATCAAGATGCCGGCAAAAGTTTGTGCATGCCAAAACGCTTCGTGGCTGGTTCGGGTTAGAATGCATTTTTTTCAGCAGGGTCAGCCGCTCATGAATCGCGATGAACTTGACGCCTACCTGAACCAGTTTCTGGAAGTCCCCAAGTTTCGAGATTATTGCCCAAACGGCCTGCAGGTGGAAGGGCGCGCCGAGATACGCACGATTATCAGCGGCGTCTCGGCATCGCTGGCCCTGCTGGAAGCCGCGGTGGCAGCGGGCGCCGATACCGTGCTGGTGCACCATGGGTATTTCTGGAAATCCGAGCAGGCGTGTCTCACCGGCACCAGGCGCCGCCGCATTGCGCTGATTCTTGAGCATGACCTCAATCTGTTCGCATACCATTTGCCGCTGGACGCGCATCCCGGGATAGGAAACAACATTGAACTGGCGCGCCGTCTCGGTTTCGAGACCGAAGGCTGGTTCGGCGAGCAGAACACGGCCGCGTTCGGCCGCCTGACCCATCCCGCGACGCTGGGCGATCTGGCTCGCGATATCGGGGCGCGCCTGGAGCGCGAGCCGCTGGTGGTCGGGGATCTGACGCGGCGGGTCGAGCGCATCGCCTGGTGCACCGGGGCGGCTCAGGGCTACCTGGAAGAGGCGGTAAAACTCGGGGTCGATGTCTATCTGTCGGGCGAAGCCTCGGAGCAGACCATACATCTTGCGCGCGAGTCCGGAGTCGCCTTTATCGCCGCCGGTCACCACGCCACCGAACGCTACGGCGTGCAGGCGCTGGGCCGTGATCTGGCTCAGCGTTTTGGCCTCGAACACCGGTTCATCGATATTCCGAACCCGGTATAGGGGCTTTAACACCTGCCGCATGAGCAGGGTCGCCGGCGCGGCCTCACGCAGGGTGTCCGGCAGGTGTTGCGGCGTTGGGCTGCCGCAGCCCGATATCTGTCACAACTCCTAGATAACAAACACTTTTTGCAGTTTTCGCTTAATGTTTCGGGTCCGTTTGTGTAAAATAGCGGTTTTTTCGCATTTTCAGAGACCACTTCATGGCCGACAAAGAGATGGATCAGGGCAAGCGGCGTTTCCTCGTCGCCGCTACCAGCGTCGCAGGCGGGGTTGCGGCCGGCGCCGTTGCAGTGCCGCTCGTAACCAGCATGCTGCCTTCAGAGCGCGCCAAGGCCGCCGGCGCCCCGGTGGAGGTTGACATCAGCAAACTCGCGCCCGGCGAGCAAATGACCGTCGAGTGGCGCGGCAAACCGGTGTGGATCGTCCGCCGCACCCAGGAAATGCTCGAAACCGTCAAGAACGCCGACGACAAGGTTGCCGACCCTGGCTCCAAGAAACCGATGCAGCCGGCGTACGCCAAAAACGAATTTCGCTCGCTCAAGCCGGATTACCTGGTGGTCGTCGGCATTTGCACGCATCTGGGTTGTTCTCCCGTGGGCAAATTCAAAGCCGGGCCCGAAGCGTTCGATGCCAACTGGCAGGGTGGCTTCTATTGCCCGTGCCACGGCTCGCTGTTCGACCTCGCGGGTCGTGTCTTCAAGAACAAGCCCGCGCCCGACAATCTGGTGATTCCGCCGTACAAATATCTGTCCGATACGCGCCTTCTGATCGGCGACGACAGCAAGGGAGCGTAAGCGATGGCAGCGACTCAAAAACAGCCGGTCACCAGCGCCGGACCGTTCAACGGCGTCCTGACCTGGGTGGATCAGCGGTTTCCGCTGATTCAGCTGTGGAAGGACCACCTGTCCGAGTATTACGCGCCGAAGAATTTCAATTTCTGGTACTACTTCGGTGGGCTCGCGATGGTGGTGCTGGTGCTCCAGATCGTCACGGGCATTTTCCTGACCATGCATTACAAGCCCGATGCGGCTTCGGCATTCGCATCGGTCGAATACATCATGCGCGACGTGTCGGGAGGCTGGCTCATCCGCTACATGCACTCGACGGGCGCGTCGGCATTTTTCGTCGTCGTCTACCTGCACATGTACCGCGCGCTGATGTACGGCTCGTACCGGCAGCCGCGCGAACTGATCTGGATTTTCGGCATGGTGATATACCTGTGCCTGATGGCGGAAGCCTTTTTCGGCTATCTGCTGCCGTGGGGCCAGATGTCTTTTTGGGGCGCGCAGGTGATCATCAACCTGTTCGATGCGCTGCCGCTGATCGGCCCCGATCTTTCGCTGTGGATCCGCGGCGACTACGTGGTGTCGGACGCGACGCTGAACCGGTTCTTCGCGTTCCACGTCATCGCCATTCCGCTGGTGCTGTTAGGACTGGTCGCCGCCCATATCATGGCGCTGCACGAGGTCGGTTCCAATAATCCTGACGGCGTCGAAATCAAGGCGCTCAAGGATCCCCAGACCGGCCATCCGGTCGACGGCATCCCGTTCCACCCGTATTACACGGTGAAAGACACGCTGGGCGTGGTGGTGTTTGCGATCGTGTTCTCCACCATCCTGTTCTTCATGCCGGAATTCGGCGGCTATTTCCTCGAATACAACAACTTTATTCCGGCCGACCCGCTGAAGACGCCGTCGCACATCGCGCCGGTGTGGTATTTCACGCCTTATTACTCGATTCTGCGCGCCGCTACCGAAGACTTCATGTGGGCACTTGCCGCCGGGGTGGTCGCTTTTGTGGCATTGATCATTCTGACCGTCAAAAACAAAACTCTGAAAATGGGTGCGGTTGCGGGCGGAGCAGTGGTGCTGGTCGCCTTCTTTGCCATCGAAGCCAAGGTGTGGGGCGTGGTTCTGATGGGCGCTGCAACGCTGATTTTCTTCCTCCTGCCCTGGCTCGATCAAAGCCCGGTGAAATCGATACGCTACAAGGGCGGGCTGTTCAAATCCGCGCTGGCGATTTTCACCATCGATTTTATCGTTCTCGGTTATTTCGGCACCCAGCCGGTGACCACCGCAGGCACCCTCATCTCCCAGATTTTCACCCTGATCTATTTCGCATTTTTCGCGCTGATGCCGTGGTATTCGAAAATGGACAAGACCCGGCCGGTACCGCAGCGGGTGACGCAGTGAGGAATAACCCCATGAATTTGCTGAAAATACTGCCGATCGTTTTGCTGCTGGCGGCGTCTGGTGCGATCGCTGCGGGCGACGAGGTCAAACTCGACCGCGCGCCGATCGACGAGCGCAACCTCATTTCGCTGCAGCGCGGCGCCCAGGTGTTCGTCAACTACTGCCTGACCTGCCACGGCGCAAACTACATGCGTTATAACCGGCTGCAGGATCTGGGGCTGACCGAACAACAGATACGCGACAACCTGATATTCACCGACGCCAAGATAGGCGATCTGATGAAAATCGGCATGGATTCCAAGGATTCCAAAGCCTGGTTTGGCGTGTCGCCGCCTGACCTCACCGTGGTTGCGCGCTCGCGCGCATCGCACGCGGGTTCCGGAGCGGACTGGCTGTACACTTATTTGCGCAGTTTTTACCGCGATTCCAGCCGGCCTAGCGGCTGGAACAACGCCGTCTTCCCCAATGTCGGCATGCCTCACGTGCTGTGGCAGCTGCAGGGCGAGCAGGTGATGCAGGACGCCAAAGTCCAGGGCCCCGGGTTCGTGAAGACGGAACATCGGCTGGCCCTGAGCAAACCGGGCACGATGACGCCGGTCGAATATGATCAACTGGTCGCCGATCTCGTGAACTACATGTCCTACATGGCCGAGCCGGCGCGCCACAGCCGCAAGACCCTGGGCATTTATGTGTTGCTGTTTCTCGGCCTGATGTTTGTTCTGGCCTACCTGCTGAAAAAAGAATTCTGGAAAGACGTGCATTGAACGGCAGACGATTCGCTGCCATGCCCCGCCCACAACTCGTTTCCAAGGCCAAATTATCATGATGACTCTATATTCCGGAACCGGCTGCCCGTTCAGCCAACGTTGCCGCATCGTTCTTTACGAAAAAGGCATGGATTTCCAGATTGTCGATGTCGATCTTTTCAACAAGCCCGAAGACCTGGCGGTGATGAACCCGTACAACAAGGTGCCGGTGCTGGTCGAGCGCGACCTGATTCTCTATGAATCGAACATCATCAATGAATACATTGACGACCGTTTCCCGCATCCCCAGCTGATGCCTGCCGACCCGGTCATGCGCGCGCGAGCCCGCCTGTTTTTATATCGTTTCGAGCAGGAGATGTTCTGCTACATCGAGGCGATCGAAAAGGGCACGCAAAAGCAGGCCGAGAAGGGGCGCGCTACCATACGCGACAGCCTGACGCAGATTGCACCGGTGTTCGCCAAGCAGAAATTCATGCTGGGCGAGGAGTTTTCGATGCTCGACGTGGCGATTGCGCCGCTGCTGTGGCGCCTCGATTTCTACAATATCCAGCTGCCCAAGCAATGCGCGCCGCTGATGAAGTATGCGGAGCGGCTGTTCAGCCGCCCGGCCTTCATCGATGCGCTTACCGCGACCGAAAAGGTCATGAGAAAATAAGCAGGCGACCGTGACTGCGCCCGAGCGCTCGACCAAGCCCTACCTGATCCGAGCCATCCACGAATGGTGTACGGACAGTAATTTCACGCCTTATCTGTCGGTCAAGGTCGATGCCGAAACGCGCGTTCCGATGGAATTCGTGAAAGACGGGCAGATTGTGCTCAATCTGAGCTACGGCGCCGTCAAAAAGCTCACCATCGGCAACGATCTGGTCCAGTTTGCCGCGCGCTTCAGCGGCGCGTCGCGCGAATGCTCTATTCCCATGGGCGCTGTCATCGGCATTTTCGCGCGGGAAAACGGCCAGGGCCTGTTCTTCCCGCCCGAGACCGCGGCTGCCGAGGCCGGGGTTCCGGCCGTTGATCAGGCCGCTCCCGGCCCTGATGCGCCCACCCGCGGCGGCAAACCCAGGCTGCAGATCATCAAGTAGGTGCGATGCGGCCTGGGGTTCAGCCGGTGCGCCGCCGCCGGATTTCCTGAATCACCGCGCTGTTGTCCCAGTCGCCTTCGTCATGGGCGACACAGCCCTGGACCAGGTCGGAGTAAGTCTGCGCCAGCGGCAGACGCTGTCCGCAGCGCGAGGCCAGATCCAGCATCAGCAGGAAATCCTTGAGTGTCTGCGTGATCTTGCCGTGCGGGGCAAAGTCGCCCGCCACCATTTTCGCGCCCTTCACGTCCATGATCTGGGAATAAGCCGCCGAGTCGCGTGCGACCTCAAGAAAGCTCGCCGCATCGAGCCCCATGCGCTCTGCGAACACCAGCCCCTCGGCCAAGGCGGCGCGGTTGACGCCGAGGATGAGATTGATGGCAAGCTTGGCTCTGCCGCCGTTTCCCGCCGCGCCGAGATAATGCCGGCGCGGGCAGATCGCGTCCAGTACGCCGCGCGCCTGGTCTACCGCCGCGCGATCGCCGCCGACCAGCCCCAGTCCTTCCCCGCGCGCGGTTTGCTCGCTGGTGCCCGAAATCGGGGCCTCGACAAAAAGCAGGCGGTCAGCGGGGAGCCGCGCGGCGAGCGCCGCGATGCGATCGGGATCGCAGGTGCTGACGCAGACGACGGTAAGCGGGGCGGATCCTGCCGGCAGGATTTCAAGCAGCCCGCCGACGACCTCTTCCACCTGTGCGGTATTGAAAACCGCCAGCACGATATGACGGCAGGCCTGCACGAGCTCGGCAGGCGAGTCCGCGCTGCGACCGCCCATTTCACCGAATTTCGCCCGTTTTTGCGGGTCGGCGTCGAAGCCGAAGACCTCATGGCCTGCGCCCAGCAGGCGCCTGGCGCAAGCCGATCCCATCAGCCCGGTGCCGATCACGCCCACCGGATCCTGTTTTTTAATCATTGCCGCTCCTGATACCGGATTCGTCGCTAAATTATAGGGCTGGCGCAGGACGCCGTGGGCCACTTCTGCCCGGCCATGTGTTCGGTGTCAAGTCGCGCCGCCGACTTTTTTGCGGATTGATTGGCGGGCAGCCGCCAGCGATAGGTATAATAACGCGCTTGCCGGCATAGCTCAGTGGTAGAGCAACCGCCTTGTAAGCGGTAGGTCGTCTGTTCGAGTCAGACTGTCGGCACCATGTGCCGCGGGCCTGCAACCTGGCAGGCCTTTTTTGTTGGATTCGAAATCGGCATGCCGGGAAAAAAATGCGGACGGAACGATTGTTGGCAATACCGCCGATAAGAAACCTTTAAGCATTGCGCGGTCAAACAGGCCGGTGCCGGATTCGCGGCGGCGGCGCGGTACTTGAAAAACCGGGATTGCGGCCTGGATATATGCCGACACGGCGCGCCGGCGGCGGCTTTATGGCCACGGAAAACGGAGGACTGTAGTGATCAAGGTTGAAAACCTGAGCAAAGCGTTTGGCTCAAAGCTTGCGGTGAACGATATTTCATTCAATCTCGAGCGCGGGGAGGTGCTGGGTTTTCTCGGCCCGAACGGCGCCGGAAAATCGACCACCATGCGCATGGTGACCGGTTTCATCCCGCCGACGGCGGGCAAAATCACGGTCGGCGGTTTCGACATGCTCGAAAACCCGATACCAGCCAAGCGCCAGTTCGGCTACCTGCCCGAGAATGCCCCGGGCTACGGCGACATGACGGTACAGGGCTTCCTGAATTTCAGCGCCGAACTGCGCGGCATCCAGGGGGATGCGCGCCGCAAAGCGGTGAACCACGCGGTGGAGTTGTGCTTCCTGGAAAGCGTGATGTATCAAAGCATCGATACCCTGTCCAAAGGGTACAAGCATCGCACCTGCCTTGCCCAATCGCTGATTCATGATCCAGCCATTCTGATCCTTGATGAACCGACCGACGGCCTGGATCCCAATCAAAAACACGAAGTGCGCAACCTCATCAAGCGCATGGGCGAGAACAAGGCGATCGTTTTTTCAACGCATATCCTCGAGGAAGTCGAGGCCACGTGCTCGCGCGTCATTATCATCGACCGCGGCCGTATCGTCGCCAATGGATCGCCGCAGGAACTCAAGGCGCGATCCGTTTATGCGGGTGCGGTCCATTTGCTTGCCAAAGGCGTGCCGGCGGCAACGCTGACAGAGCAGCTGGCGCAGGTGCGCGGCGCGGCCAAGGCGGAAGTCATACGCGAATACGACGGCATCGTCGAGGTGCGCGTCTATGCCGACAAGGCCTCGGTCAACCGCAACCTGACGCGCGACGTGGCGGAAATGGCGGCCCGGCAAAAATGGCAGATCGACGAGCTTCATACCGAGGAAGGCCATCTCGATGAAGTATTCCGCAGCATCACGCTGCCTGATACTGTTAAAGGGGCACACTAATGAACGCCTGGGGCGGCATCAAGGCAATCATGAAGCGCGAACTGGGCGGCTATTTCACTTCGCCTATCGCTTATGTTTTTCTGGTGATTTTCCTGCTTCTGACGGGGTTTTTCACTTTCACCGTGGGCAATTTTTTCGAGCGCGGCGAGGCCTCGCTGGTGTCGTTCTTCACCTGGCATCCGTGGCTTTACCTGTTTCTGGTGCCGGCGGTGGGCATGCGCCTGTGGTCGGAGGAGCGGCGGCTGGGCACGATGGAACTGCTGCTCACCATGCCGATCGCGACCTGGCAGGCCATCGTAGGCAAGTTTCTCGCTTCGTGGCTGTTCCTGGCGTTGGCCTTGCTGCTGACCTTTCCCGTGGTATTTACGGTCAACTACCTGGGGGATCCCGACAACGGCATCATCGCCGCCGGGTATGTCGGCAGCCTGCTGCTTGCAGGATCCTACCTGGCAATCAGCTGCATGACCTCGGCGCTCACTCGCAATCAGGTGATCAGCTTCATCCTCTCGGTGATGATCTGCCTGTTCCTGATCCTGGCCGGGTATACGCCGGTGACCGACCTGCTGGTGCGCTGGGCGAATCCGGTGCTGGTCGACGTGATCGCCGCGTTCTCGGTCATGACGCATTTCGAAGGTTTCCAGCGCGGCGTGCTGGATGCCCGGGACACCGTGTTTTTCATCTCGGTCATCGGTTTCGCGTTGTTCACCACCGGCGTCATCATACGCAATCAGCGGGCAGGATAAGATCATGCAGAAGAAGACTCTAGAAACGCTCCTGTACTCGGCCGGCGGTGTGATTGCGCTTGCGGCTATCGTGGTCGCGGTGAATTTTCTGACCAGCGCATTCAATGCGCGCATCGACCTCACCGAGGGCAAGGTGTATACCCTGTCGCCCGGCACCAAGGCGATTCTTTCCAGGCTCGAAGCGCCGGTCAAAATCCGCTTCTACTATACGCAGGGCAGCAACGCGGTGCCGGTGGGACTCAAGACCTTTGCCAAGCGGGTCGAAGACCTGCTTGCCGAGTATCGCTCGGCCGCCAATGGCAAGCTGGTGATCGAGAAATTCAATCCGGAGCCGGATTCGGATGCCGAGGATTCGGCTGCGCTGGACAGCGTTGAAGGCCAGATGACCAACACCGGCGAGAAGTTCTACCTCGGCATGTCGGTGTCTTTCCTCGACAAGAAAGCCGCGATCCCGGTGCTGGCCCCGGACCGCGAACGCCTGCTCGAATACGACATCACGCGCGCAATCTCGCAGGTCACGGCGGCCAAGAAGCCCGTTGTCGGGGTGATGAGCTCGCTGCCGGTGATGGGCCGGCCGCTCAACCCCATGCTGAAGCAGCAACCGGCTGAGCCGTGGGTGCTGGTTTCGGAACTCAAGCGCATTTTCGACGTGAGGAAAATCGAGCTCGACGCGCAGAAAATCGACGATGACGTCAAGGTCCTGCTCGTGATCCATCCGCGCAACATCACGGAGGCCACGGAATACGCGCTCGACCAGTTTGTCCTGCGCGGGGGAAGGCTGATCGCGTTTGTCGATCCTTATGCCTATTTCGACCAGCAGCCCGACCTGCAGAATCCGTTCGGCGGCGCCCAGGCCGGTCAATCGACGCTCTACAATCTGTTCAAGGCCTGGGGCGTCGATGTCAACATGAGCAAGGTTGTCGCCGATCTCACCTACGCGAGCGGCGCGGGGCCGAATCTGCTGCCGACGCTGTTGTCGCTCAATAACGAAGCGCTCAATCAGGAAGATGTCGTGGCCAACCAGGTCGGCACGATGCTGATTCCGTTTGGCGGGGTATTCAGCGGCACGCCTGCGGCAGGCCTGACCCAGACCGTGCTCGCGCACACCTCGAAAAACGCGATGCCGGTCGATCTCATCATCGCCACCCTGTCGGGCGAACCGTCGACGCGCGGATTCGAGCCGTCAGGCAAGGAGCTGCCGCTGGCGATCCGGCTCACCGGAAAATTCAAGACGGCATTTCCCGGCGGCAAGCCCGAATCCTATGCGCCGCGCGGCGAGCGCAAGCCTGAAGACAAGAAACCACCGGCAGCATCCCCGCTCAAGGAATCCGCCGCCGAGAACTCGGTGGTGCTGGTTGCCGATGCCGACATGCTTACAGATAACGCCGCGGTCGACGTGCAGGATGTCTTTGGCCAGCGGGTGGTCGTTCCGCGCAACGGCAATCTTGCCTTTGCCCAGGGCATGGTCGAACAGGTCTCGGGCGACAGCGCGCTGATGAGCCTGAGAAGCCGTGCTGCATTCGGCCGGCCGCTTACGGTCATCCGCCAGATCGAGGCGCAGGCCCAGCAAAGCTATCTCGGCAAGATCAAGGAACTCGAGGACAGCCTGAACCAGACGCAGGAGAAACTGCAGGCGCTGCAGAAGGCGCGCGCAGGCTCAGCCAGCGCGGTGCTCACGCCCGAGCAGCTGGTTGAAGTCGAGAACTTCCGCAAAAAAGCGGTGGAAACCCGCAAAGACCTCAAGGAGCTGAGGAAGACGCTGCGCGTCGAAACCGACACGCTCGAGTTCTGGACCAAGGTCGCCAATATCGGGCTGGTGCCGCTGCTGGTGATGCTGCTCGGAATTGCGCTGGCGCTCGCCAAGCGGCGCAGAGTCGGAGCCTTGCGATGAACCGGAAACAGTTTCTGATCCTGGTCATTGCGTTTGTGGTGCTGGGCGGCGCGGGGCTGGCTTTGTTCTGGCAGGACATCGCCGCGTACCGGACGGCCGGCGCCAGGATCGGCGCCAAGCTGTTGCCCGGCTTCAATATGGGCGAAGTGGCGCAGATACGCCTGCAGGACGCCAAGTCGGAAGTGACCCTGGTCAGGAAGGATACGAGCTGGCGGGTGCGCGAACGCAGCGATTACCCGGCCAACGTTCAGAGCATCGGCGATCTGCTGACCAAGCTGTCGGAACTCAAGGTGGTGCAGTCCGAGTCCGTCGGCGCAAGCCTGTTGCCGCGGCTCGATCTCGCCGCACCCGGCAAGGGCGAGGGCGCCGGCACGCTGGTCGAATTCAAGGATGCCGCAGGCAAGACGACAAGCAGTCTCCTGCTCGGCAAAAAAATCCTCAAAAAAGATCCGATGAATCCGTTGCCGAACGCGCAGGATGGCGTGCCCGCGGGGCGTTATGTCATGGTTGCGGGTGCAAAGGACACCGTGATCGTGGTCTCCGACCCGCTGGAGGGTGCCGAAGCCAGCCCCGGCGCGTGGCTCGCCCGGCATTTCTTCAAGGCAGACCGCATCAAGACGCTGACCGTGGCCGGGGACGGCGCCATGCAGTGGAAAATCACCCGCGATCTCGAATATGGCCAGTGGAAGTTCGCCTCGGGCGGCGGTGAACTCGACCCGAGCGCAGCGGTCGCGGCGATCAATGCGCTGGGCGGCATGTCGTTCGACGACGTCATTCCCGATCCCCAGCCCGCGGCCGCGGACAAAGCGGTCACGGTGACGGCAGAGACCTTCGACAACCTGACTTATCAATTGAAAATTTCCATGCGGCCAACGGGCGATGGCTATGCCGTGAGTTTCAGCGTCTCCGGCGAGCCTGCGAAGCAGCGCGTGCCGGAAAAAGGCGAGAAACCGGAAGACCAGGCACGCAACGACAAGGATTTCGCCCAGAGTCTTGGGGCATTGCAAGTGCGGATCGCGCGCGAGAAGGCGCTTTCCCAATGGGCTTACCGGGTGCCGGCCAAGATGCTGGCGCCCGTGCTCAAAGACCGCGCGCAGCTGGTTGGGGCGAAGCGGCGATAGCCGGAGCCGTGCCGGGCGGAGCGGGGCTGCGCTATACTTATCAATTCTCGGGTTTTCGCCGGCCATGCCATGCGCGCGCTGATCCTGTTACCGCTCTGTTTATCCCTGTCCGGGTGCTATCTTGCATACAGCGGGCATCAGAGCACCGGTGGTGGCGTAACGACGACCACTACGGGTGCCGCCACCCGCGCGCAGATCAGCGCCGGGTCGGCCCGGTTCGGCGCGTCGTTTGGCGCCCCGCCCGCGCCGGGTGCGCCGGGCGGCCAGGTGTCGCTGCAGCGCGGCGCCTCGGCGCTGCTGCTGCTCGGACTGGTGATCGGCGACACCCTGAATTATCTGGGCGCGAGCCTGGCCGGCGCGCCGCCGTCTGCGCCCCGGCGCGATTCGATCGCCGAGACCTGTTCCTGCTACGGCTGGAAGCCTGGTTTGGCCGCAGTGCCCGGGCACGAGTAACGCGGCATCCGATTTAAACGTGTTCATACCTACGGCGGTGACATCGATGAAATTCAGCAAAGTGACCAAATCCCCGGTATTCGCGCAGGGCCACAAATGGCTGTTCGAAAAGCGCAAGGATGGATATGAATCGGATGTGACCGCCATGCTGCGCGGCATGCTCGAAGACGATGCGATACGCGAGGATCAGCGTGCGGCCTGGGAACGCTGGCGCAATGACGACGCCGGCATCAAGACACCGTAGAAAGGCGCTGGATACGATAACGAGGGGGGAATGATGACGACAGCTTGGCCAACCCGCGCCGCGACGGCGCACCGGCTCTTTGCGATTCTGGCGGTGTTCGGCATGGCATGCCCGGCCATCGCCGCGGCTGCGGCGCAGGACTATCCGTCCCGGCCCGTCCGCTTTGTCGTGCC
>Ga0113563_10000424_pt1 | contig 20176 bp, 15 predicted proteins | sample Mud3Dept3metaG_FD_80117 | JGI IMG/M metagenome (GOLD analysis project Ga0113563, IMG submission 80117) | Freshwater wetland microbial communities from Ohio, USA, analyzing the effect of biotic and abiotic controls - Mud 3 Core 4 Depth 3... | ecosystem: Environmental > Aquatic > Freshwater >... | reverse complement strand
TCCTCCGCCACCGGATTCTCATCAACTTCAAGGCCCAGGCCGACGGCATCACCTCGCTGCAGATCGTGGGCCGCCTCCTCCAGGAGGTCGTTCCTTGAACTACTTCGACCCCAAGGTTCTGGCAAAACTGAAAAACCTCTACCTGCGGGCGAAGTTCGTCGTGGACGGGCTGATGATCGGAATCCACCCCTCGCGCTCGAAAGGGTTCAGCTCCGAGTTCGAGGAACACCGGGAGTACACGCAGGGGGACGACATTCGCCACATTGATTGGAAGGCGTACGGCAAATCCGATCGCTTCTTCATCAAGGAGTACCGGGAAGCCACCAACCTGAGGGGGCACATCCTCCTGGACGCCAGCTCTTCCATGAGCTATGCCTCCAAGGGGTGGAGCAAGTTTGATTATGGGGCCACTCTCGCGGCCTCCCTGGCCTATCTTATGCTGAAGCAGCAGGATTCGGTGGGCCTCATGACTTTTTCGCAGAAGATCGACCGGGTGGTCCCCCCTCTGGCCGCGCCGGGGCACCTCTTCGCCATTCTCAAGGAACTGGAAAACGCGGAGCCGCGGGGGGAGACGGCAGCCGGAGTCATTCTCCAGGAACTGGCCGGGTCCATCAAGAGGCGGGGCTTCATCGTCCTGATTTCCGACCTCCTGGACCGCGCGGAGGAAGTGCTCCGCGGGTTAAAACAGCTGCGATCGAAGGGGAGCGACGTGATCGTTTTCCAGCTTCTCGACCGGGACGAACTCGAATTTCCATTCGAGGGGTCCACCCTTTTTGAAGATCTGGAGGAGGACCTGAAGCTTCTTACCGACCCTCCAACGATCCGCCCGGCTTACCAGAAGGCGGTTCAGGACCTCATCGAAGGATACCGCCAGTCCTGCGCCTCCTACCGGATCGATTACTCCCTCTTCGACACAACCGCAGGGCTGGACCGGGCGCTGGTGAGGTATCTGACGTGGCGGGAAAAATTCAGAAAAAACTGAAATCTTCACCACCGAGAACACAGAGCGCACAGAGTTTTGTCGAAGTGGCTAGATTTCAGCTTTTGCCTGCTTAACGAAAAGAACTTTTGGGGCAGTCTTCCAGTTTGTTTTTTCTTAAACCCAGGTTATTTTTTGCCTCTGTGCCCTCTGTGGTAAATTTTGGTATTTGGCGTTAATCCATGAGTATAAGTTTCCTAAATCCATGGTTTCTTTTCGCCCTGGCGGCGGGGATCCTTCCGATCCTGATTCACCGCCTTACCCGGCGCAAGGCGCTCACCAAGAAATTCTCCGCGGTCCGGCTCCTCATCCGGTCCCAGCAGAACCTGGCCCGGCCGCAGAGGCTGAAGCACTTCCTGCTTCTTGCGCTCCGCATCCTGGCCGTAGTGACCCTGGTTTTTCTGATTGCCCGGCCCATCCTGATCCAACCCGGACTCCTGGCCATGAGCGGAGAGGGGGCGACCGTTATTCTTCTGGACAACTCCGCCAGCATGGCTTACCGGGACGAAGCCGGGGAAAGATTCGAGGCGGCCAGGAAGGCGGCAAAAGAAATTCTCCGCAACCTCTCCAGCCAAGTTCTGGTGATCCCGCTGGTTGCGGAGGGGGGCGGAGCTTCGGAAAAAGCGGAAAAACCGTGGCTGGGTCCGGCGGAGTCAAGGCGCAGGATCGATGAGATTTCGCTCTCCTATGGCCGGGGAGATGCCCCTGCGGCTCTGAATCGGGCTTTTCGCGCCTTGAAAGAGTCCCGGGGGGCGGGGAACATCTTGATCCTCACGGACCTGGCCCGTGGCGACTGGGAAACCCTGGATTTAAGCCGGGCGGAGCGGGTCCCGGCCGAAACCGGCGTTACCTTTCTCCGGATCGGCGGGGCGAAAAGCGACCCGAATGTTGCCGTAAAGGAAGTGGCGCTGGCTGAAGGGGATGCGGTGGCCGGGACCTCTTGTCGGTTCGAAGCCACGCTGGCCAACTATTCCGAAAGGGCGGTTTCGGCAAACGCTTCCCTATTTATCGGGGGGACGAAGCAGGACCAAAAGACCCTTGGGCTTAAGGCCGGGGAGGAAGGGAAAATCTCTTTTGACGCCTTCCTTGAAAAACCCGGCTGGGCCGACGCGGAAATGAGGCTCGGAGGGGATTCCCTCCCCCTCGACGACTCCTTTTTTTTCGGGCTGAAGGTGAAGGAAAAAATCAGGGTCCTGATCGTCGACGGCGACCCCAAGAGGGCCCTCAAGGCAAGCGAAAGCTATTACCTCCTGAACGCTTTGAGCCCGGGGAGGGGAGCAGAGTCTCCTTTTTTGCCCCGGGTCGCCACCGCGAGGGAGGGGGACGGCCTGGATCCCCGTTCTTTTGACGCCCTTTTTCTTTTGAATGTCGCGAAACCTCCGGGTTCGCGGGTCTCTTCCTTCCTCGAAAACGGGAAGCCGGTTTTCATTTTTTCCGGTGACCGGATCACCCCCGCGGAATACAACCGCCTTCCTCTCTTTCCGTGGCGGCTGCGCGAAATCCAGGAAAGGGGAGGGCTGAAGCCTCAGCGGATCGGCCGGATCGATTTCCAGCACGAAGCCCTGAAGGGTTTCGCGGTCGGCGGAGGAGAGAGCCTCCGCAGCGCCCTTTTCCGGCGATACCTGCTGATAGAAGGGAGCGCCAGAAATCTCCTGCTTCTGGAAAACGGCGCGCCTCTTCTTTCTCAGGGAGAGATCGGCAAAGGCAAGATATACCTTTTCGCGTCCAGCGCCGATCTTGACTGGACCGATCTGCCCTTGAAGGGAGGCTACCTTCCCTTGATCCACGGGCTTCTCAGAGAAGCCGCGGCCATGGACAAGGATTCCTCGCCAAGAAGCGGCCGGTTCGGCAGCCACCCGGAGGAAAAATATCCCCCCGCCCAGGTCAGAGGCGCCCCCGGGGGCCTTGGGGTCTATAAGTTCTTTGGGGAAGAAGGGGAGTTCTGGCAGGGCGTGAACCTGCCTCTCGAGGAGTCGAACCTAACGAAGATGACTGACGGGGAATTGGGCAAGAAATTCGGATCTCTCCCGGTGAAGGTGGCGCAATTCAAAGAGGGCGGGGCCGAAGATCTCAAGGGCGGACGAAGGGAAGCGTGGCCCTACCTCCTGGGCTTCCTGCTGATCGTCCTGGGCGTGGAGATGGGGGTTGCGGGGAGAATATAAAATAGCAAAACGCATAGCGTAGAGGGCAAAGCCACAAAATAGCGGGGAACAGGCGCTGGGGGCAAAGGCGGAAAATAAAAATTTTCGCGCCAGAACGCTCTGGCCTTGGCGCTTTGCGCGATGCGATTTCCGGAATGAGCAAATGAACATTACCAGACGGCAGTTTCTCTCTATCGGGTTGAAGGCCGCGGCCGGGTTGGGGCTCCTGCGGCCCGGTCTGTCGTGGGCGAAGACCGTCCCCCAGTTCTTCTTTGCCCAGATTCAATACCGCGGCGGGGAATGGGATCCGAACCCCCAATTCGTGAAACCCATGGTGGAGGAATTGGAGCTTCGAACGAGTATCAAGGCTTTTCCGGAAAGGCGGGTCACAACGATAACGGACCCGGATATTTTTTATTATCCCTTCCTGTACCTGGCCGGGAAGTACGATTTCGACCCGTTCCCGGCCGAAGAGCAGCAGATCCTGCGCCGGCTGCTTTCCTATGGGGGTTTTCTTTTAGCCGAAGACGCCATGGGGGCCAAGGGGTTCGGGTTCGACCGGGCCTTCCGCCGAGAGATGCAGAAGATTTTCCCGAACCATCCCCTGCGCCGCCTGCCCCAGGATCACTCGGTCTACCAGAGCTTTTACCTGCTCGACGCCATCGGGGGCCGGCAGCGGATCAACCCTTACCTGGAAGGGGTCGTCATCGACAACTGGACGCCGGTGATCTACTGCCAGAATGATCTGGCGGGAGCCTGGTCCAAGGACAGATTCGGGAAATGGGTCAACGAGTGCGCACCCGGAGGGGAACTGCAGCGCATGGCCGCCTTCAAGGCCGGGGTCAACATTATCGTTTACTCGCTGACAGCGGATTATAAGAAAGACGTCATCCACCACCCGTTCATTAAGAGGCGGCAGAATTTATGAATCCGGGCCAGCTCAGCTTTGCTCCGATCCTGCCGCTCTGGCTGATCCTGCTCCTCCTGGCCGTGGGGGCCGGGGCCTGCGTTTTCCAGTTCCGCCGGCTGCGAAGGAGACTTCTCCGGAAGAAGGCCCTGCTTATTTCCTTCCTTCGCCTGGGAGCTTTCGTTCTCCTCGCCGCCATTTCCCTGAATCCTTTTTGGACGGAGAGAAAAGAGATCAAAATCGCTCCCGCCCTGGCGATTATGCTCGACGCCTCACCGAGCATGGGGCTTCCCGGGCATCCCGGCAAGTCCCCAAGGCTGGAGGAAGCCAAAGAAACGCTCCTTGGGGGTTCCGCTCCGATTTTGAAGACCTTGGCGGAAAAATACGAGGTCCGGGTCTTTGAGTTGGGGGAATCCTTGAAAGGTTTTTCGAGCGGGGACCTTTCCCAGATCAAGGTTGGGTCCAAGGGAGGAGATCTGAGTGAAGCCCTGGAGGCGCTGGCCGGGAAAAATCAATTGGCCCTCTTGCTCAGCGACGGGAATGTGAAATGGGGGGAGAAGAGAGGCGGGGGCCCGCCGCTTCTTATATACCCGCTGGGAAGCCGTGACGACTACCGGGATATTTTGATCAAAAGGGTGAAAGCCCCCCCCGTCGCCTTCCGGGGGAAAGAAATGGTCGTCGATGCCGTAGTCAAGGGGTACGGGTATGATGGGCTGCAGGTCCCGGTAATCCTGAAATCGGGTGAAAAACTCCTGGCCACCAAGAGCGTCCGCCTCCCGAACGGCACAGGGGAAGCGGCCGTCGGGATCTCCTTCATCCCGGAAGAGATCGGCTCCTTCACCTTATCGCTGGCCGTTCCACCCCAGGTGGGGGAAACCTTGCCCGGGAACAACCGGCGGGATTTTTCGCTGAAGGTGGTGCGGGATAAGATCCGGGTCCTGATGGTTTCGGGGTCCCCCAGCATGAACTACCGCTTCCTGCGGGCAGCTCTCAAGAACGACCCGGCGATCGACCTCCTCTCCTTTGTCATCTTACGGACGCCCTCCAACATCCTGAACGTGCCCGTGCAGGAGCAGAGCCTGATTCCGTTTCCGGTGGAGACCCTTTTCACCAAAGACCTGAAGAATTTCGACCTCCTGATTTTCGATAATTTTCTGTACCAACCTTTTTTCCGGACCCAGTACCTTGGGAATGTCCGGGATTTTGTCCGCGAAGGCGGCGCTTTTGCGTTTATCGGCGGGGCCGGCTTTTTAGGGGAAGGGGGGTACGGGGGGACGCCGCTGGAAGAAATTCTGCCGACGCGCTGGATCGGGCGGGAAAGTTATCGCCGTCCAGTCTCCCTCACGGTAAGACCCAGCCGCGCAGGAACGAGCCATCCGATCACCTTTTTTTCCGCCGACGAAACGTCTCAGAAAAATCTCTGGCAGGAGATGCCTCCGCTTTCGGGATTCAACCCCCTCGAATCCAAGAACGGCGGTACGGTCTTGTTAGAAGGGACCGACGGAGGATTCTGGCCAATCCTCACGGTTGGAACTCATGGCAAGGGGCGGACCCTCGTCCTGGCCACGGACGACTCCTGGAAGTGGTACATGGGCCTGGTGGCCAAAGAGAAGGATCATTCCGCCTATCCGCGGCTTGTGGAGAGGATGGTTCGCTGGCTCACGAAAGACCCCGGCCTGGACGCGGTTCAGATTGCCCTGCCGGAGAAGCGGGGGGCTGTCGGGGAAGAGGTCGAGTTTCGGGTAAAAGCGGGGGCCGGAATTATCCGGGGCGGGCAGAAAGAGGCTCCCTCCCTTTCCGTTTTAAACCCCGCGGGAATCAAGATTGCCTCGCAGTTCAGGCCGGGAGGGCAGACCGACGAGCATCTGGGCGCCTTCATCCCCGACCGTGCGGGAACCTACAAAATCAGGGTCGAGGCCCGTCAGGGGGCCGCGGAAGAAACCGTGCTCATCCCCAACCCGACGGAAGAGTTTGACGGCGTTCCTGACCATGCCCGGTTGAAAGAGATCGCTTCGGCTTCGGGCGGGAAACTTGTTTCCAGCCGGGAGGAGCTGCTGCGGGAAATCGAGGACCTCGGGAAAAGGAAGGAAAGCCGGTTCGTCGAAGAGAAGGTCAGACCGCTCTGGGCAAACCCTTATTTTCTGGCGACGGTCCTCACGTTCCTGACGACGGAATGGTACTTGCGAAGAAGATGGGGATTGATTTAAAAACACCAGGAAAAATTCACTACAGAGACCGCAGCGGACCCAGAGCATAAAAGGAGAAATTCCCCTCTTTGGAAAAGAGGGCCAGGGGAGATTGGGTCATTCATCCAGGATCAAAATGGGCCGCACAGGCAAATCCGGCTATTTTGCTTGGAAGGAGAAATGTTTATGAGAGGGAATCTTTTTTGGCGGGTTTTATTTTCTTGCGCGCTGGCTTTGCCTTTTTTCCCCGCCTCCAACGGCCATTCCGCCTGCCGAAATCCGAATGTGGCCGGGGACAGCCCTTTTGTGACCTACGCCGCCGCCTCCGGACCGGTGGAGATCAAGTGGTTCGGACATTCCTTTTTCCAGATCACTTCGAGCATGGGGACGAAGATCGTTACCGATCCTTTCGGTTCGATGGGGTTTCCCATGCCCGATGTGTGGGCCGACGTGGTCACCGTAGGCCGGGAGCATGGAAACCACAACAACGTCGGCCTGGTGAAAGGAAAGCCGGTTGTCCTGCGGGGATTGAAAGAGGGGGGGAACGAGTGGGACGAGGTCAATCGGACCTATCGAGATGTGCTGATTTACAATGTTCCCGTCCATCAGCGGGGCGTACCGAACTATGCCACCAGTTTGAAAGGGGCCGCGTTCGTAATCGAGGTGGACGGCCTCTGTATCCTCCACTCGGGGGACATCAGTGACCCTTACAACGAAGACCAACTCCAGCTCATCGGGCATGTGGACATCATCCTGCAGGTGATTGGCGGGATTTACACCATCGGACCGGAAGGGGCCCTGAAAATCATCGAGCAGCTCAAGCCGAAGATTGTGATCCCCATGCATTTCTGGTATCAAACGGGGCTTTTGGAGAGGTTCGTCGACGGCACCCACAGATCGCGGATCCTGGACACGAACACCCTCACCATCAGCAAGGACACCCTGCCGCCGGCCACGGAAATCATCGTCCTGAAAGTGAAGCGCGTAGGCGACCTCTAAACTTGGGGTCAGACTTGAAAATTGAAAATAGCTGTGCAAGAACCGGAATTAAGGCAAGTAAAGAAAAGGGCATAGGGAAGAGGGTGAATATTATGACAACCCAAGGCCGCCTGCCGATGGCGGTCGGAATGATTGGACATGGGGCGATTGGACGGGCGGTTGCGGCGGCTATCATGGAAGGGCGCGCCGGCAACGTTATCCTGAAATCGATCCTTTGCCGGGATGTGAAGAGGCACCAGGGGAGCTTTGCTTCTTCCCCCGCTGCGAACCTTTTTACGGATGACCCGGAGGTTTTTTTCCAGAGGCCTTTTGATTTGGCGATCGAAGCGGCGGGGCAGGATGCTCTCCACCGGTACGGCTGCCGTATTCTCGATTCGGGGCGGCACCTTTTGATCACGAGCATCGGGGCGCTGACGGACGATGCGTTCCACGGGCGGTTGGTGAAAAGCTCTGAAAAAAAAAGGGGGCGGGTTTTTTTGGTTTCCGGGGCGCTTCCGGCAGTGGACTGGATGGGGGCGGCCGCTTTATCGGGGAACTGCTCGGCGGAAATAACCCAGGCAAAGCCGGTGTCGTCGTGGCTGGGGACCCCGGCGGCGGAAATAATCGATCTATCCGAGTTAAGGAACCCGGCCTGCTTTTTCGAAGGAACGGCCCGCGAGGCCGCAAGCCGCTTTCCCAAAAGCAGCAATATCACGGCCATGCTGGCGCTGACCACCGCGGGGCTGGATAACACCCGGGTGAAGCTTGTCGCCGACCCGGCCCGCGTGGAGATGTATACAGTCATCGATTTCAGAAGCAAGGTTGGCAACCTGCGGGTGGAGTGGAACGGCGTGCCTTCGGAAACTAATCCCAAAACCAGTAGGGACGTGCCTTTTACGGTGATCAAGGCCCTTCGGAATTTGACGGGGACCATCTGCTACGGTCTTTGATTTACCGAAGACCTTCGATCAATCCTTTCCCAAGATCCTGCTCCAATCGAGGGCCGCTGCGGCTTGCAGCGGGAACAGGCTATTTTCAATTCTCCGCTTATAGGCGCACCGGGAGGAAAGGGTGGAGCACCGAGAAGGATTTTTCCAAGGGGTTGACGAGATCAAGCTTTATTGGCAATCCTGGCGGGCAGAGAAAACCTCCCGGGCCGTCTTGGCTATTATTCACGGGTTCGGGGAGCACAGCGGGCGATACCCAAAGGTGGTGAACCACTTTATCCCGCGGGACTTTGCCGTTTACGGATTTGACCATCGCGGGCATGGCCGTTCGCCGGGGCAGCGGGGGCATATCAATTCCTGGGACGAATACCGGGGAGATGTGAAAAAATTCCTCCAGCTGATTTTCAGTCAGGAACGGTCGCAGCCGGTCTTTCTATGGGGACACAGTATGGGCGCCCTGATCGCCCTGGATTATCTCCTCCGTGATCCGGCAAACCTTCGCGGGGCCATTATCAGCGGGGCTCCGCTTGCCCCGGTCGGAGTCGCCAAGCCACACCTGGTTCTTATCGCCCGTGTTCTCTCGAAGGTTTGGCCGCGCTTCTCCTTGCCCCTGGGACTCGACCGCAAGGCTCTTTCCCGGGACTTGGAGGTGGTAAAGGCCTATGAGGCCGATCCCTTGGTCCACGGAAAAACCACGGTTCGTTGGGGGACGGAGATTCTTCAGACCATAGAGTGGGTTAAGTCGCATGTCGGAGGGCTGCGAATTCCTATCCTGCTGATCCATGGAGGAGCAGATCCCATAAATTCACCCGAAGGGAGCCGGAGGTTTTTCGAAAAGGTCACTCATGCGGATAAGGAAATGAGGATTTATCCGGGAAGTTATCACGAGGTTCATAATGATTTCGACCAGACGGCAGTCATGAAAGACGTAACACGATGGGTAGAAATGCATATTTAGACGAAGGGGGAAATCCTTTTCAATTTATCAGGAACTGTCAATTGAATTGAATCGCGCCATAGACTCCCGCACGGTCAGGCATTTGACGGAAGGACGTGATGTCGCGCAACGGCGGTTCGCCGAAAAAGCGGCGGTACTCGCGGCTGAATTGGGAAGGGCTCTCATAGAGACCTGAAAAGCGAGGGAGCGTACCCACCTCCCCTAAAACCACCTGAAAGAGGAGGATTCCGTGAAAACGATCTCATTCAAGGTCAATGGCACTAGGCGCTCATTCGATGGCGATCCGCAGATGCCCCTTTTGTGGTATCTCCGCGAAGTCCTCCATTTGACCGGCACGAAATATGGGTGCGGCATGGCCCTCTGCGGAGCCTGCACGGTTCATGTGAACGGGGCGGCGACGCGCAGTTGCGTTACCGCGTTGGAAAGCGTGGAGGGGAAGGAGATTGTCACCATAGAAGGTTTAAGCGCTCGTGGCGATCATCCGGTCCAGAAAGCGTGGCACGAGCTTCAGGTGCCCCAGTGCGGCTACTGCCAGAGCGGGCAGATCATGCAGGCTGCGGCCTTGTTGCAGGCAAAGCCCAAGCCCACGGACCGGGAGATCGATAAAACCATGCAGGGGATTATCTGCCGCTGCGGAACCTATCAGCGAATCCGCCAGGCTATCAAGCTGGCAGCGGGGGTAAAATCATGAGCCGCGTCATAATGGTCAGGCGTCGGGGCTTTCTCAAGACAACCTTTTCAACAGGGACCTTCATCCTCTGCAGCCGCCTCATTCCCCGGGATACGCCCGATGTCTTCGCCTTCGAAAGAGAATGGAATCCGAGCGTCTACCTGGGAGTTGAGCCAACGGGTACGGTGATCATCGTTGCCCACCGCTCGGAGATGGGAACGGGAATACGGACCGCCCTGCCCATGGTTGCCGCCGACGAACTGGAGGCGGACTGGAAGCAAGTGAGAATCGAGCAGGCCATAGGTGATCCAAAGTACGGCGATCAGAATACAGACGGATCGAGATCCATCCGCGATTTCTACGAGGCCCTGCGCACGGCAGGTGCGACGGCACGACTCATGCTCGAACGGGCGGCGGCCGTCAAATGGGGGGTTCCTGCCGGGGAATGCCAGGCGAAGAACCACCAGGTTTTGCACACGGCCACGGGCAAAAGAATTGGCTATGGCGCGCTGATAGCGCTCGCGGCAAAGCAGCCGATCCCAAAGAAAGATGAATTGCGGTTCAAAGCGCCGGAGCAGTTTCGTTACATCGGCAAGGGTGTGCCCATTGTGGACATCGAGGGGATATGCACGGGGAAGAGCATCTTCGGCATCGACGCGGAGGTGCCCGGGATGGTGCATGCATCGATCGAAAGGCCGCCCGTCCTTCACGGACGGCTCAAATTCCATGAGGACTCGGAGACTCTCAAAGTAAAGGGGGTGCAGCAAACCGTGGTGATCGAAACGCCCAAGCCACCTCATGCCTATCAGGCCCTGGGGGGTGTCGCAGTGATCGCCGACAGCACCTGGGCGGCCATGGAAGGCCGAAAAAAGCTCAAAGTGGCTTGGGATCCGGGCGAGCACAGAACTTTCGAATCGGAGACCTACAAGAAGTCGCTGATCGAAACGGCCCGGAAACCGCAGAAGGTGGTGCGAAACATCGGCGACGTGGACGCCGAGTTCGCCCGCGCCCGGACGATCTGCGAGGCCGAATACTATGTCCCCCTTCTGGCCCATGCGTCCATGGAGCCGCCGGCTGCCCTGGCGGAATTCAAGGACGGAAAGGTCGTGGCCTGGGCATCGACCCAGAATCCCCAGGCCGTGCAAAGCGCGGTGGCGAGTGCGCTGAAGATCGAGACGAAGGATGTCATCTGTCATGTGACCCTGCTTGGGGGTGGTTTCGGCCGAAAGTCGAAGCCGGACTACGTGGTCGAAGCAGCGATCCTGTCGAAAAAGGTGGGCAGGCCTGTTAAAGTGGTCTGGACCCGGGAGGATGACATCCGGTTCGATTATTATCATACCGTTGCGGCCATGTACCTGAAGGCGGCAACAGACGAGAAAGGCCGGCCCACGGCCTGGCTTCAACGGTCTGTGTTTCCGCCTATCGGCTCGACCTTCGATGCCTCAGCTCGCTATGGGGGAGACGGCGAACTGGCGCAGGGCTGGGTAGACGTTCCTTTCGATATCCCGAACCTCCGTGCCGAAAACGGGCCGGCACGCAACCATGTGCGCATAGGCTGGTTCCGATCGGTGGCCAATATCTACCATGCCTTCGCGGTCCAGTGCTTCATCGACGAACTTGCTGCGGCATCGGGGCGGGACCGCGTCGAGTATTTCCTGGACGTTCTGGGGCGGCCAAGAACGATCGATTTTAAGGCCGAGGGGACGGAAAATGCGAACTATGGGAAACCACTCGACCAGTATCCATGGGAGACGGGCCGCCTCCGCCGGGTCGTCGAAGTGGTGGCTGAGCGATCGGGATGGGCGAGCAAGAAGCCGCAAAAAGGTCGCGCCTTGGGCTTTGCGGCCCACCGGAGTTTCCTCACCTACGTGGCTGCCGTCGTGGATGTGGAAGTGGATGATCATGGGAGAATTCGAATCCCCCGCATCGACGTGGCAGTGGACGCGGGGAGAATCATTCACCCCGAGCGCGCGCAGGCGCAGTTTGAAGGGGCGGCGGTCTTTGCCGCGAGTTTGGCCCTGATGGGAGAAATCACCGCAGCTAACGGAGAGGTCCAGCAGTCCAATTTCAACGACTACCCGGTTGCCCGGATCACCGAGGCCCCATATGAGACACGTGTGCATCTGGTGCCGAGCGAGGGGCTACCCACCGGCGTAGGAGAGCCGGGAGTCCCTCCCGTTGCCCCGGCCATCGCCAATGCTGTCTTTGCAGCCAAGGGGGTGCGCGTTCGAGCCCTTCCCATAACTCCCGCTGCCGTAATCAAGACCGCGAAACAATAGTTGATGAATTGCTCGACGGCGAGATCCGGACTTAATTTATAATTCTCGGAAAGACAGGCAGTGGCAGGGAGGCTTTTCGTGTGGCCGGCTCGGTAAAGGTGACGGTTGATGGGTTAATCTCGCTTTTGAGCGCTGGAGGCAACAGATGAACGAGGAAGACGATTTCTTGAAAGAGATTCCAAAAATCGGCGTAGGGATCCTGGGGTATGGGTTTGTCAGCCGGCCCCACATCCTTGCCTTGAAACGGATGCGGGAAGTCTACTGGCCCCCGCCCGCCTTGCCGGAGTGTATCGCTCTCAGCGGCCGCACCCTGAATAAACTTCGGGACGCTGCGCAACGCTATGAAGTCAAAAAATGGTTTGCCGACTGGAGGGAGATGCTAAAGGATCCGCACGTCCAGGTGTTCGTCAACTGCGCGACCAACGATGCCCATGCGGAAAGCTGCATCGAAGCGGCGAAGAGCGGGCGCCATGTGCTTTGCGAGAAGCCGCTGGCCCGCAATACCGACGAGGCGAAACGCATGTTAGAGGCGGTCCGAAATGCCGGGGTCAAGCACATGACGGGGTTCAACTATCGGTTTGTCCCGGCGGTTCGGCTGGCCAAGGAATTGATCCTGCAGGGGGCGATCGGGGAGATCCATCATTTCTATGGGCGCTTCGCCGTAGACCGGGGTATGGATCCGAATCTTCCCTTGCGGTGGATTTTCCAGAAAGCTCTGGCTGGATCCGGGGCCTTGGGGGCGCTGGGGTCCCATCTCCTGGATTTAGCGCGTTTCCTGGTGGGTGAGCCGGTGAGCGTCATGGCGCAGTCAAAAATCTTCTTGAAGAAGCGGAAACTCATGGATTCGCCCGAGTGGGGGGAGGTCACCGTGGATGATGCCGTCTCCGCGCTCATCGAATTCGATAATGGCGCCTTAGGAAATTTTGAAACTTCACGCTTCTGCCCCGGGAGGAAAAACTACCAGTCCTTTGAAATCAACGGGTCCAAAGGATCGATCTGCTTTGACCTGGAGGAGATGAACCGCCTTCAGGTTTATCTATCGCAGGAGACCATTCCTGCCCTTACCGGGTTCCACGACGTGATGGTCACTGAGGGAAGATACCCTTACTTCAAGGAATGGTGGCCCACCGGGCATACCCTTGGGTGGGAGCATACCTTCATTCACCAGATGAAGCATTTCCTGGAGGCTATCGTGAAAAGCACACCCATCGAACCCTGGGGGGCCTCCCTGGAAGACGGCTACCGCAACGTCGTGGTCTGCGATGCCATTTTGAACTCGGCTGAATTAGGAAGGAAAATTGAGGTTAGGTATTGATGGTCTCGAAAAAACCGTAAATGGGCGTCCGGCCGGACGCCCCCTACGATTGAAAAACCACAGGTTCCGCGCGGAGGGAATTGCGCCTTGAGGTCGTCCTTGGGGCGTACCTGGGGGAGCGATTCATGAATCGCCCTAAAATCGAAATCATGGTTCTGCTTGGGGCCCAGGGAAAGATCAGCAATCCCCTCAAGCCGCAATTTTTCTCAGATAGGCAATGCTCTCGGCCACCGCCTCGTCCTCATCTGGCCAGCGGGGGTCTAAGAAATCGATCTCCACATTCAAGGCTCCGGCGTAATTATTCTGCCGGAGAATCCGGAGGACCTCAGGCAGATCGATGATTCCCCGGCCAAGGGGAACGGACGGCCAGAAGCGGCGCCATTCGGTTGCGGGATTTCCTTTCCCGGTGGCGAGGATGTCCTTTATGTGGGTGGCGACAGTATAGGGAGCCAGCTTTTTTACCACCTCCATCGGATCTTCAAGGTTCCGGAGGTTATTTCCCGTGTCCAGAGTCACCCGCAGGTAGGGTGAATCGATCTTCTGAAGGATCTCCACCTGTTCACCCGCATTGAAGTCCAGGTGGTTTTCCATGGCCAGCACTATATCATGAGCCTGGGCATGATCTACAATGCCGGGCAACATTTTCAGGACCCGCTCCATTTGGAGCGGGACGGGCTCCGGGAACCGGTCCGCCAATCCCCCGCACACAATACGGAGCACCCGGGTCCCCAAAAATTTCGCCGCCTCCACCGTCCTTTTCAAATCTTCGGCCGCAGCGAGGTTCTTGCCAGTCTCGAGGCCCCGGGGATGGCCCCAGGAAAGCATTCCCTCCAATTTTTGGTCGGCGAGCTTCTTTCTCAGGCTTTCGAGGAAGGGGCGGTCAAGTGGCGGCAGGAAGCAGGTTTCCAGGGAAACCACATCCAGTTCCAGCTCGCCGGCTCGCTTCAGGAAATCATCCAGGGTCCATCGCTTCCCGGGGTCGGGTTGCCCGGGCATGATCCATCCGAAGTACCGGTGATAGGAGAAATTGTCCACTCCGATTTTGAACATTATTTGAGCTCTATCCCTTTTTTAAAATCCCCCTTGCCCCCCTTTTGCAACGGGGGGATGAGGGGATTTTGCAGGGTAACCTTCTCGGCTAAACCAGGTTTTTTTCGGTTCCAGCCGTGGCGCGTCAGGTTTTCTGATCTACCATTTTAATCGCCTTCTTCGGGCAGATGTCGATGCAAGTCGAGCAGCCGTGACAGAGCTCCGGGCTGATCTCGGCGGAAACATCGGTGAGAAGAATGGCGTTGCAGTGGCCGATCTCCGCGCACAGGCCGCACTTGGAACATTTCTTCGGGTCCACCTGGGCGTAGCCGGCCCAGACGGTCAACTCCGCCGCCGATTTGAATTCCTGAATAAGGACATCGCGGAAATCACGGAGGTTCGAGAAACCCATCTTCTTCATATATTCCCGGAGTTCCTTCATCCACTTTTCCAGGAAGCCGAAACCGGCGATCATGGTCTGAGTGCAGACCCCGAGCGAATCGGCCCCGCACATCATCATCTGGATGGCGTCTTCGATCGAGGCAACCCCGCCGGTCCCGTTGATGTGGGGATCGGGGCCTACCCGTTTGCGGATTTCGAAGACATCGCGGAGAGCGAGAGGCTTGATCCAGGGGCCGGAGAGGCAGGCCATGGAATTCTGGCCCTGAAGATTGTAAATCGGCTTCTTGTAGTTCCAGATGTCGATGGGCGGAACGCCCAACCGGTTGGCCACGCTGCAGACTGCGGCTGCACCCGTCTGATAGGCCACCCTGGAAACCTCGGCGATTCGCCCCCCCTCGGGGGTGATCTTGGCGATGATCGGGAGTTTGGTAACCTTTTTCGTCTCCTCGATCACCAGACGGACGGAGTTTTCATCCTGCCCCATGCTGGCGCCGGAGGAGGGGCGGGCCTCCTTGTTCAACCGCTCGGAGACGTCCACGTTGAAGGACATGTTTGGGCAACAGAAGTTCAGCTCCAGGAGCTGGGCGCCGGCGGCGTCGAAGCGGCGGGCGGCGTCCTTCCATCCTTCCAGGTCGTCCTTCACGTAAGAATAGTTGGCGATGAGAACGAGGTCTTTGCATTTTTTCCGCCCTTCTTCCATAAGGCGCAGGCCGCTTTCCATGTCCAGGCGGAATTCGGCGGTGAAGACATGGAGTTTTTCTTTTTTTAGCCAGCGGTAGCGGGGCTCATAGTTGATATAGGGATACGGGTTGAAGGTCTGTTTGATGGAAGCGGCCGCCCACCCGGACTTCTCCGCAAGCTCCAGCTGGTCGACGCGCTTGGCCGTGGGTCCGGAGGCCACAATAAAAGGATTGCGAAGCTCGACGTCTCCGATTTTCACCGGCAGGTAAAAAAGATCATTTTTCATAGAAGTCTCCTGAAAAATAATGGCCCAAGGCCCAAGGTTTAAGGCGCAAGGGCATAAAGCATAGAAAACCTATTCTTTCCCGGCCCGCTTCCGAGCTACAAGGAAATTTTTCTTCCCTCTTCAAGGGATACGTACCCGGCGTACAGAACTTCCACAACCTGCTTGGCCAATGACAAACCCGTGAGCGGCGGCCGGTCCAAAGAAATCGCCTCCATGAAATCCTGGATTTCGTGGGGGTAACCGAGGAGCCATTCCTCATTCGGGTTCGGGAAAGAAAGCCCGGTTTTGGTCTCCTGCTTTTCGTTGAAATACACATCCTTCACCGGGGAGGCATCCACCGTGTAGAACTGGCAGATCCGCACCGGACAGAGGTCGAACTTGATCCGGCCGTTGGAGAGGCGGACATCCATGTTGGATTCCATTCCGCCCAGGAGATCGTCGGCGGCGAAGAAAGAGGCCTTCGACCCGTCGGAGAAGGTGATCGTAACCTGCGACCAGGTTTCCACGTCCCCCCAGCCCTTGACCAGGGGGCTGTCTTTAGCGGCGGCAAAAGCATCGGTCTTGGTTAGATCGGTGGCGTCAGCCCAAACTTCCTCGGCCAGGATGGGGCGGCCGAATTTTTTCTCCCCCTCGTACTGTTTCAGAAAGAGACCCGAGGCGATGGGATGGGCCCCAAGTCGAGCCATAGCTCCTCCCCCGGCGTAGCGCCACCATTTGGCGTATGGGGCATGGGAGCCGCTGTGCGACTCTTCCCCCCGCATTTCCAGGATCGAGCCGGTCTGGAAGCATTTTTCCATAATCTCCAGGGCCTTCCTGAAGGCCGGGGCATGGACCCAGTTTTCGGCGTAGCAGAATTTGACCGGGTGAGCGGCCATCACCTTTTCCACTTCTTTCAGGTCGTCGCGGACTTTTTTGAGCATGGCCTTCTTGGAAGTAAGACCGACTTTCTCGTCCGCCTCCCCCTGGCCGAAATATCCGGTCAAAGGTTTCTCGCAGATGATATGCTTATCCGCCTGGGCGGCCTGGAGGACCATGGGCAGGTGGAGGGCGTTGGGGACCACCAGGTCGACGACGTCGATCGACTTGTCGTCCAGGAGGCGGCGATAGTCATCATAGCAGCTCCTAACCCCGAAGAGGTTCGCCAGGTTTTCAGCCCGCCTCTTGTCCACATCTACGATGGCGGCGACTTCTACCGGCACACCCTGGACCTGCCGATAGGAACGCAGATGGAACGCGCCGGCAAAACCCGCACCCACAATGCCTACACGCACTGTCTTGCTCATAAGATTCGTTCCTTTCGTGAATGGCTAAAAAGGTAGTGAATAGAGGTTATGAATTACGCTAAAAGTTTGAAGAAAATTTGTCAAGGGAAAAGAAAAGGAAAGGGTAACCATTCAGTCACGGGTGGCCAGTCGCTATGAATGGAGGACCGGCGCAAAGGCCAAGAGGTACCCTGGCCTGGGGGCCCGGCCGGTCCGCTGACTGAATGGTTACAAGGAGAATAAGGATGAGCTCGGAAAAAGTCGGCAAACCATCAACTATAAAAGGTTCACAAAGAATTCAGCCGAATTCACCTTCTCCTTCTTTGGATTTTGGGAAGTTCTTTCGCGGTGGCTTCGATGGCCTCGACGATGTTTTCATACCCGGTGCACCGGCAAAGATTTCCGGCAATTCCTTCCCGAATCTCCCGGCGGGTGGGGGATGGATTCTTGCTCAGCAGGGCCTGGGCGGAAAGGATCATGCCGGGGGTACAAAAGCCGCACTGGATGGCGCCATGCTTGATAAAATTCTCCTGCAGGGGGTGGAGTCGATGGGTCTCACTAAGGCCCCGAATCGTCGTAATCTCTCTCCCCTGAGCCTGGATAGCCAGCACGAGACAGGCATTCACGGGCAGACCGTCAAGCAGGACCGTACAGCAGCCGCAGTCCCCCTTTTCACAGCCATTCTTTACTTCCGTGAAACCCAGATCCCGCAATGTCCGCAGGAGAGTGAAATTCACAGGGAATTCTCCCTGGACCTCTTTTCCATTTACTTTAAACTGAAGGGAAGTCTTTTTCATCGATCCTCCTGAGAAGACAGGGAAACTATTCAACCGAAAGCCCAACGCTCTGGCAGATCGCTTTGCGCACATAGACCGCACACATTTGCCGTCGATAATCTGCGGAAGCGCGAAGGTCATCGATCGGATGCGCGCTTTCCGCCGCCAATTCGCCGCACTTTCTGGCGAGGTCCAGATCCACCTTCTTGTTCTGCAGAAGGGATTCAACCGCCACAACCCGGATCGGCGTAGGGGCAACCGCCCCGAGAGCTATCGCCGCTTCGAGGCAGATGTCACTCTTCATTTTCAGCAAAACGCCGACACTGACCACGGAAATGGCCATGGCGTTCCGGCGGCCGAATTTATGGTAGGCAAATTTTGCGGTCCGCTCAGGGACTGGAAAGGCGACTTCCGTGAGAATTTCTCCCGAACGCAGGGCTGTTTTTCGGTAATCGGCAAAGAATTGGGCTAAAGGCATAGTCCGTGGGCCTTTCAAACTGCGCAGCTTTACTTGGGCCTCGAGGGCGAGAAGAGGAACAGCCGAATCGGCAGCCGGGGAAGCGTCAGCCAGATTTCCGCCGACCGTCGCCCGATTCCTGACGATGGGCCCGGCAAAATGCGAGGCCGCCTCCCAAAGGAGGGGGGCCCGGTTTTTAATGAGCCGGGAATCGGTCAGGTCGGATATCGTGGTCAGGGCACCAATTCGGATGAAGCCTCTTTCTTCCCGCAGGTAACGGAGGGTTTTGATCCCGCCCAAGTCGACCACCCACCGGGGAGAAAGGCTCCGGGAGCGGAGGTCGGGGACCAGGTTCGTTCCCCCCGCGATAATTTTATAATTGCGCCCTTTGGCGCTTAGGGTCCGAAGGGCCGTATTCAATGATTTAGGAGACAGGAAATCAAATTCACTCATGGGTTCTCTCCTTCCTAAGATGGCCATTTCCCCATTTTCAGGGCGCGGAGAACTTTTTCCGGGGTGATCGGCAGGGAGGTTACCCGGACCCCGATGGCTCGGGAAACGGCATTCGCAATGGCGGCCGTCGTCGTATTACAGGGGGGTTCGCCAATCCCCCGCGCCCCGAAGGGGCCTCGTCCCTCTCCCGACTCCAAGAGGATTATTTCCATGGGCGGAATATCCAGGGAGGTGGGAATTAAATAGGTGGAAAAATCATGGGCCTCAACTTTTCCTTTTTTCACGCAGCAATCCTCGTAGAGAGCCAAACCAAGGCCTTGAACAATTCCCCCGTGGCATTGACCCAGGATAATCTGGGGATTGACTGCGGTCCCCACATCGTGGGATAAGCCCAACCCGAGGATTTGCACCTCGCCCGTTTCCGGATTGACCGCGACCTCCGCAGCCATGGAACCAAACGTATAGTCTGCCCAGCCCGCGTTGTGGCACGTTTCCGCCCCGGGATAGGGCTGCTCTTCGATAATAAACGTTCCCAAATTGGTGAGCGTGCCGCCGGCGGCGCTCACCCGGGCTATGAGCTGGGGGTGAGGCACACTGGGTTCGGGCGAGTTCTTCACAAAGGCCTTTCCCTCCGCCAAAACGATATCCTCCGCTTTCGTTTCCAAGATCTCCGCAGCCGCCTTCTTCAAAGCAGAAACGACGGGTTCGACCGCCTGGAGGACTGCATTCCCCGTATTCATGAACTGCCGGCTTCCAGCGGTCATACCCACCAGGGGGGTTGTTTGGGAGTCGCCGCTTTGAACCGTCACTTTCTCTGCCGGCAGACCCAATAGAGCCGCCGCCACCTGGCGCGCTCCCGCCCTCTGTCCGGACCCAAGGTCGGGCACTCCCACAGTCACGACCGCCGTGCCGTCAAGCTGCATAGCAATGGAAGCATGGGAAATCGTGCCTTGGCGCCGGCCATAACCCGTCATGTTCGAAGTGTGGCCGCGCCCGCGAAGCAGGGCCGGGCTCAGGTTCGCATACTTTTCCTTGTTTTGCGCGAGAACCTTGTCCAGGGCCTGCTCGGCGGCCTTCCAGGTTTCCGGAAGAAGGACGGCGTTCTTGAGGGGTTGGAGGGTGGGCAGGGTTCCGCCCTTCGCCACGTAATTTTTCCGGCGAAGCTCGAATGGATCCATCCCCAACTTCTGAGCCAAAGAATCCATGGCTCCTTCCAAACCGTAGGTGACCTGGGGGCAGCCGACCCCGCGCATGGCCGTGGTGATCGGATTATGGGTAATGACCATCCGGGAATCCACTTTCACATTCGGGCAGCGGTAGGGACCGGCAAGCAAACTCAGGGAATAATGGCAAATGACCGCGCTGATATTTGTGTACGCCCCGGCATCGCCGGTCAGCTCCGCCACGAGGGCCGTCAAATTGCCATCCGCATCCGCCCCGATTCGATAATGCAGGATGTAGGGATGGCGT
>Ga0113563_10000422_pt1 | contig 20241 bp, 17 predicted proteins | sample Mud3Dept3metaG_FD_80117 | JGI IMG/M metagenome (GOLD analysis project Ga0113563, IMG submission 80117) | Freshwater wetland microbial communities from Ohio, USA, analyzing the effect of biotic and abiotic controls - Mud 3 Core 4 Depth 3... | ecosystem: Environmental > Aquatic > Freshwater >... | reverse complement strand
GAAAGGGGGGGCGGGAGGCCTTGGCCCCCGCCCTCTCCCCGAAGATCCCAGCGCCTTATGATTCCAAGCAAACCGGCCGGGCCCCCAGGCCAGGATACCTCTTGGCCTTTGGGCCGGTCCTCCATTCATAGCGACCGGCCACCCGTGACTGAAGGGGTACAAATCGGTTTGAAGGTCAGAGGGTTTTCCTTCCTTTTTGAGCGGCTCCCCCGAAGGAGGGCAGAAGGTCTTTTTCCTTCAGCGTCCGGATTGTTTCCAGGGCCTCCTCCCTGCTGGCAAACATCCCTGCCGTCAGGCGATGCCAGGTTTCGCCGTTTTTGAGCCTTAGGGGGGTGTTTTCGATTTCCCGATCCTTGAGCAGGGGATGTCCGCGAAAGGTCCGGACGAAATCGGGATCGAAAAAGGTGCCGAGAAAGATCTGGAATTTTCCGTCTGGTTTCTCCCTGATCAGGAATTCCTCCCGGATATTCGGCAGGAGTATTTTCTGATTGACTAAAATAAGGTGAGGGTTTGTCAGACCAGGGTTCAGGTCCATGATTTGGTCGAGAAGGGTGGTATGGGTGAAGCCGTAATTCTCCAGGCACAGGGAGTTCAAGGTAGCCCCTTCTTTGATGTGGATAATCTTTTTGACCCGGGCCTGCGCCGCCTGCGCTTTTTCCTCCAAGAAGACCCTGGGCGGGGGGCTCTGCTGCCCCGGGGATGAGGAATCGGTTTGTTTTCCCGGGGGCGGCGGTTCGGCATCTATTTCCTGGAGGAGCCTTTCCTCGGGCTTCGCCGAAGTGGGAGGAAGTTCCTCCTGCCCGATTTTTTCACCTGTTGTCCCCGCTTTTGCGCTTGCCCCCCCTTCCTCCTTTCGGGAATACTCCCCGATGAACAAGACCAACGCAAGAAGGGCGACGACGGCCGCCAGGGAATAAAGGGCTTTCGCGAGAACGGGCTTCCTCCCGGCGCGCTTCCGGGCAGCGCCCCTCTGATCCGCCTGGAGGTACATCTCCTTGAGACCCTTCCGGACAATGTTGGCAGAGATTCTGGGCTCGGAAATCTGATGGCCGATGCGCAGGGCATTGTCACAAATGATGTTAAGGATTCGGGGGATCCCTTCTCCGCGGCTGAGGATCAGATCCAAGGCCTCCGGAGAGAAAATGTCCGCCTTCCCCCCTGCCCGGTGAACGCGGTGGTCAATATAGCGCCGGGCATCCGGCCCGCCGAGGGGTTTGAGCGCGCAGCGACAGCCGATCCGTTGACGAAGGGGGCGGAGGGGCGGGGAGTCGAGCTTCTCTTCCAGCGGCGTCTGCCCCGAAAAAATGATCTGAATCCGCTCCGGGTGCGGATAGTCTTTGCCGAAGAACCGGCGGATTTTTTCCAGAACCTCAATGCTCAGATCCTGGGCCTCGTCCAGGAAGAGGGCCAGAGTTTCATCCGCGGAAAGGGAGGAAGACACGCAACGGGAGAAGTGTTCGGCGATCAAACCCCCGCCGGGAGGCGCTGGCGGAAGATTCAACTCCGAAAGAATTTCTCTGAGGAGGTCTTCAAAGGAGATCCGCGTTTGGAAAATATATACCGTCTTGAATCCCGGCTTTTCCTGCAGATACGGCAGCAGGTGGCGGATTAGTATGGTTTTACCGCTTCCCGGTTCCCCGGAAAGGAGGATCCAGCCTTTTTTTTCTTCGATTCCCTGCAGCAGACAACTTAGAGCGCTCTCCTGGCCCGGAAAGGTGAAAAGAAACCGTGGGTCCGGCGTGTCGCGGAAGGGGTCTTCGGAAAATCCGTAGAAGGAGTTGTACATGAACCTCTCCGCCCGAGGTCATCCTGACCCGGTTGGATCGGGGGTTTTTTACGACCATGGGTTCTTCCTTATCTTTCGGCTTTTCTCCTTCTCTTTCTTAACGGATTTCTTCAAACGCCGTAAGGGTAGAATTTCCCCACGGAGAGCTGGTTGTCGACTTCGGCAACGCCTTCGATTCGGGCCACGGCCCGCTGAACGTTTTCCAGGTCCACTCCGGAAACCGCCGATCCTTTCAGGGTGACGACGCCGCGCTCCACCTGAATGTGAACCAGGCGGATGTTCAGCCCCAGCAGGTCCAGCAGGACTTCCTCGACTTTCTGCCCTAAACTCAAATCGGTCAGTTTTTCGGCCGCGGCCCTGGCCCCCGCCAGGATTTCAGGCGATTCTGCCAATTTCGAGATTATTTCCACGGCCGTGCCCGCAGAGATGCGCTGCGTGTTGATCACCAGGTCGTAAAGGGCGGAGTCTTGCCAGTCCACCTCGAAGAAGAAACGGAGGAAGCCGGCCGAATCGCGGTCGCTGCGATGGATCAGGCGGACGGCCTGTTTTTCATCCACCTTTTCCTGGGCCATGACCCGGGCGACCCGGGTCGGGAAAGGGGCCGTGAACCGCAGATGGGCCGCCCCGGGGATATCCCGGAGAAGGACCTGCCCCCCGCGGCCGACGATCACCGTGTTTCCGCGGCGGGCAAAGTCGTAAACCGCTGCCTGGATCGAGTGGAGGAACCTCCGGCTCTGGATCTGCCAGGAAAGCCAGAAGGGAGGTTTTTTTTCGTCGAATTTCTCGACTTCGGGCATGGGAACCCCGCGGTCCACCAGGGCCTGCTCGATTTTTTCCCGGTCAAAATATTCATAATCGAGCTTTTGGGCAATGGCCCGGGCAATTTCCGTCCCGAAGCTTCCGGCTTCCCGCGAAACTGTGAAGATCGCCATTTTCCGCCCTCCTTTCGGGTTATGGGGTGCTTTTTTAGAAACCGAACCGGGGCCCGCAAGCGGACCCCGGGCCGCGGCTACTTCGCCGCCCTGGTTCTCAAGGTCCGCTTCCGGAAGAATTCGTCGAAGGAAAATAGAAGCTGCTTCAAAGGGCCCGTGTCCGCGGCCAGCCCAAAATGAATGTCGTTATCGCCCGGGAGGGCCCGGCGGTAGTCGATCCGGTTCTTCCGAACGCCCTCGGGGATGCCATCGGGAAAGGCATTGCAGATGGGGAAGCTCTTGCGGTAGGGCCGGGTGTCCGGGTATTTGTGGCGGCAAATGGAGCCTAATGGCAGGGTCAAAGTCAAAGGCTGCCGCTTCATGGTCGGTCGCCCCTCCAGGGAAACGGCGGGAAGGGTTTTCCCCGGGACTCGAGAATCATTGCCGGGCGGAAACAGGCACCGCGCAGTTAAATTCGATAAAACCGTGGGGAATTTCGGGGGCCGGCGATTTCCGGCGCAGACTTCCCTGAGGGCCGGGTTTCCCCGGGAAGCCTTCATACCTCCCGCCGGGGGAAATATACTAAATCCTTCCAAACCCGTCAAGAGGCTGAAAGGTGGCAAATTCACTTTCCGGAATCGGAAAGAACCGGACGCGGTCTCCGGTTTGAAACCAGGAGGGAGGACGGCGGCTCGGATCAAAAAAACGCAGAGGGGTCCGCCCGATCAACTGCCAGCCGCCGGGGGATTCCACAGCGTAAATCCCGGTTTGCTTGCCGGCCAGGGCTACAGACCCGGGGAGGACTTTGGTCCGGGGAACCGCAAGACGAGGGGTCTCGATTTCCTTGGGGACAATTCCCATGGCGGGAAGGCCCGGAAACCCGCCGATGGCAAATACCCGGTACTCCGTCGATGTGTGCAGTCTAACGACCTCCGCAGGGGCGATTTGGTGATACTAGGCCACCTGGGGAAGATCCGGGCCCCAACCTCCCCCGTAGACCACGGGAACTTTTTTGACCGCAGAGGGCGGGCCCGGAGAAGGTTCTTCGTCCGCCAGGATTTCCCGGACCTTTGCCGATAGGCCGGGGAACGACCAGAGGAATGGATCGAAACCCATCAGCAGGCTGCAGTAGGAAGGAATGAGTTCCTTGAGCCCCGGGATTTGCGCCGCAGTCAGGCGTCGGAGGGTCCCCTGCAGGACGCCAAGGGTTTGCGGGTTTATTTCCGCGCTGAATTCAAGAAGCAGCGCCCGATCGCCAAAGGGGGAAATGCGCGGGAAAAGGGGTGAAAGCTCTTCTCTCACTGGGTTATCCGAAGTAAAAAGATCCCGATCATAATCAGGCCGATTACCAGTTTTCCAAGCGCGCCTCCCGCCATGCCGATGAGGGCGCCAAACCCCGCCCGAAAGGCGCCATCGGGGGCCTGTCCCCGAAGAATTTCAAGGATGACCGCCCCCAAAAAGGGCCCGAAAATGAGTCCCAGGGGGCCGGCGAGGATCAGTCCCCCGATTCCTCCCAGAAGGACACCGATCAACCCCCAGCGGCTTGCCCCGTACCGTCTTGCCCCGACGAAGGCAGAGATTTTCTCCAGGACTTCACCGAAGACGGCAAGGGCCAGCAGAAGAACCAGGGTTTTCCAGGAGATGACGGTGAAGCCGGTGTACCAGGCGTAAAGGAAAGCGCCGCCGAAAATGAGGGGGCACCCGGGAAGAAAGGGAAGGAGGGTCCCCAACAGCCCAGCAACCAGGAAAGCGCCCGTCAGGATGGCGATCAGCATTTGCATGAAATTATTGTACCCAGGGATCGGGAAAAATGAAAGGGCGCTGCCGAAGAGTCGAGGAGATGCGGGGCTTCGCGGCCCTCTATAATTCCTTGACAAGGAAAAGGTTCCCTCCGACAATGAAATTCAAGGGGCCCGGCCCTGAAAGCAGTCGTTTTAACAGATTGAATCCTCGGGGAAAAGGGTATGGATATAGAAGCCTTGAGGGTGAACGGGAGAAGGTTGAAGAAATCATTGGAGGCAATGGCCCGGATCGGCGCAACTCCGGGCGGGGGAGTATCGCGGCTGGCCCTTTCGGACGAGGATCGCGAGGCCCGCAGTCTTTTCATCCAATGGCTCCAGGAGATCGATCTGGAAGTGACGATCGACGAGGTAGGCAACATTTTTGGCAAAAGGCCGGGGGAGAGAACTGGGCTCGCACCGGTCATGAGCGGCTCCCATATCGATTCCCAGCCGATGGGGGGAAGGTTCGACGGCATTCTGGGAGTCATGGGGATGCTGGAGGTTCTGCGAACCCTCCAGGAAAACAGGATGGAAACCCGTCGGCCCCTGGTGATCGCGGACTGGACAAACGAAGAAGGCTCGCGTTTTCCCCCGGCGATGATGGGCTCCGGCGTCTGGGCGGGAATCCTGGATCGGGAGTGGGTCTGCGCGCGCCCGGATTCAGGCGGAAAAACGGTTGGGGAAGAGTTAGAGCGGATTGGGTTCAAAGGGGTATCCCCTTGCCGGAAATGGCCGGTTCATGCCTATTTTGAGCTGCACATCGAACAGGGGCCGGTGCTGGAACGGGAGAGAAGGGTTCTGGGTTCTCCGGAAGGGATCGTCGGGATTTTATGGGCCGATGCCTATGTGCAGGGAAAAGCGAACCAGGTGGGTCCGACGCCTATGGAAGGCAGGAATGATGCCCTTTGCACCGCTGCGGAAATGATCCTGCGCGTGAATGAACTCCCGGCGAAAATGGGCGGAAATCTGGTTGCGACCGTGGGCGAAATCCAAAATTATCCGAACTCCCGGAACATAATTCCCGAAAAGGTCCGGTTCACGCTCGACGCCCGGTCGTGGGACGACGACCTTGTGCAAAGGGCCTGGGAGGAGCTGAAAAGGGATTTCCAGAAGGTGTCCCGAAGGAGAGGGTGCCCCGTCCGAATGGAAGAAATCTGGAGGGTTGAACACGCCCCGTTTGCCCCCCGTCTGGTGCAAATGGTTCGGGAAACGGGCTCCCGCCTCGGACTCGATCCGTTTCCCTTGGTCAGCGGGGCAGGGCATGACGCAAGCTATATGAACCGGGTTTCGCCCACGGCGATGATCTTCGTCCCGAGCATCGGAGGACGCAGCCACGCGGAAGCGGAAAGGACCTCCTGGGAAGATTGCGAGGCGGGAGCGAACGTTCTGCTCCATTGCGTTCTGCGGGCGGCGAATGAATTATAGATTCATAAAAGTGGGCGCAAGGCCACGGCGCCGACCCTCTGGAAGGGAATTGAAAATAGCGGCCAAGATATAGAGAAAAACTAAAATAAAATCTCGATGTTAAGTAAAAACTATCTGAAATTATTAACTATTATAACATTTGAGTATGAGTAAGAAGAACTTCTTTATTCAAACCTTCGGCTGTCAGATGAACGTTTATGATTCCGAACGACTCGGACAAATGCTGGAAAGCGCAGGCTATCAACCGGCGGAGAATTCCGAAGTAGCGGATTTGATTTTTGTCAATACCTGCAGTGTCCGGGAAAAGCCAGCCCAGAAAGTTTACAGCTCCCTCGGGAGGCTTCATCGACTCAAGAAGCGAAAACCCCGCCTGCTCATCGGCGTCGGGGGGTGTGTTGCCCAGCAGGAAGGGGAAGCCCTTCTGGAGAGGTTTCCTTACTTGGACTTTGTTCTTGGAACCAAAGAACTTCCCCGCTTGCCGGCGATTCTGGAGGATTTGGAGAATTCGGGCAGGAGACAGGCCGCCCTTCACCTGGAAGGGAGGATCGACCCTTATGCTTCCCTCCCGCTCTTGCCGTCAGGCGGCAAGGCGTTCAGCTTTGTGTCCATCATGCAGGGCTGCGATAATTACTGCTCCTACTGCGTTGTCCCTTTTGTCCGGGGGAGGGAAGTGAGCCGCCCCAGCCGGGATATCCTGAGGGAGATCCGCTCTCTGGCGGCAAACGGGGTCAAGGAGGTGACCCTCCTGGGACAGAACGTGAATTCCTACGGGCAAAAGCCGTCCGGGGAGATCGATTTTGTCCAGCTATTGGAGGAGGTCGAAGCGGTTTCGGGAATCGAGAGAATCCGCTTTACCACATCCCACCCGAGGGACCTTTCCCCCCGCCTGGCCGGCGCGTTTGGGCGCCTTTCAAAACTCTGCGAACACATCCATCTTCCCCTTCAGTCCGGCTCCGACCGGATCCTTGAACGCATGAATCGGGGGTACACGCGGGAGGAGTACTTGGAAAAGGTAGGATGGCTACGCCGTCAATGCCCCGACATTGGGATTACCACGGACCTGATCGTGGGATTTCCGGGAGAGGCTGAAGAGGATTTCGCGGCCACGCGCGACATGGTCGCCCGGGTTCAGTTCGAGGAATTTTTCTCTTTCAAATACTCGGACCGGCCCCAGACGAGCGCCAGGCTTTTTTCCGATAAAGTGCCGGGAGAGATCAGCCAGAGGCGGCTGGTCGAAATCCAAGCCCTGCAGAGGAAAATCACCCGGCAGAGGAACAAACTATGGGAGGGGCGGGAGGTGGAAGTCCTGGTGGAAGGGCGGAGCAAGAATAACGCCCGGGACAGCACAGGCCGGACTCGCACCCACCACCTCGTGAATTTTCCCGGCAGGAATTATCCGGAAGGGGCGGCAGTGAAGTTGAGGATCACCCAGGCTTATGCCCATAGCCTAAGGGGAGAAGCCCTTTGCGAAGGAGAGACGCGCCCATGATCGATCTCCACACCCATACGCTCTTCAGCGACGGGGAACTGCTTCCTGCGGAACTTGTCCGCCGAGCCGAAGCCATCGGTTACGAAGCCATTGCCTTGACCGACCATGCGGATTCCTCAAACCTGGACTGGATCGTTCCCCGCATCGTCCGCGTTTGCCGGGACTTGAACCGAGGCGGGAAAATCCGCGCTTTTCCCGGCGTAGAACTGACCCATCTTCCCCCGGAAATGATCGCCCCGATGGTGAAAGAGGCGCGCGGTTTGGGCGCCCGCATCGTGGTGGTTCATGGGGAAACTGTAGTGGAGCCCGTGCCTCCGGGAACAAACCGGGAAGCGATTGAGGCGGGGGCGGATATTTTGGCCCACCCGGGGCTGATCACCAAGGAAGAGATCGCCCGGGCTAAAGAAAAGAAAGTCTTTCTGGAAATAACCGCCCGCGAGGGGCACAGCTTGGGGAACGGCCGTGTGGCCCGGATGGCGAAAGAAATCGGGGCCCCCCTGGTGCTGAACACCGACACCCATTCACCGGAAAACCTGATAACCCTCGATTTCGCAATGAAAGTGGTGATGGGCGCGGGGCTGGAGAGGGAAGACCTGCGAAAAATGCTGGAAAACGCAGGAGAAATCCTCTTGCGCCTGGGGTAATCCTCCCCGGGGGGGTGCAACCGGGATTCGGAAAGGACTATTTCTCCTTCTGCGGCGGAAGATCAGGGTTTTCCGAATCGTTCCTCACTAGGAAGAAAAAGATTCCCGCTTTTGGCAAAAAGGGGGGAAGAAAAATTCGTACTCACCTTCACCTTGACCCGCTAAGGCAGCCCCCTAATGCCGGTAGTCGGGCTTGAGTCTGAAGCTGACCTCGGTCCCTCCCTGGGTTTCCCCGATTTCGTCCATTTTAATCCGCAGCCGGAGGTCGTTGGGACTGTCGGCATAGGCGATCGCATTGTCGTAGTCGATGATCCCTTCCTTGTAGAGATCGAAGATGGACTGATCGAAAGTCTGCATTCCCTCGAGGGTCCCTTTGGCCATCGCCTCCTTGAGAAGATCGACCTGGGCTTTATGCACGAGGTCCTTGACCCGCGGGGTATCGATGAGGATTTCCACCGAAGCGACGCGGGAGCCGCTCACGCTCGGCAAGAGGCGCTGGGAGATGATCGCCCGCAGATTCAAAGAAAGCTGCAGGTAGATCTGCATGTGCCTTTCAGACGGAAAGAAGTTCATGATGCGTTCGATGGCCTGGTTGGCGTTGTTCGCGTGGATCGTGCCGAGGCAGAGGTGGCCGGTTTCGGCGTAGTCGATGGCCGCCTCCATGGTTTCCAGATCCCGGATTTCGCCGATCAGGATCACGTCCGGGGCCTGACGCAACGTATGCTTGAGGGCGCTGCCGTACCCGTGGGTGTCGATGCCGATTTCCCTCTGCGTCACAATTGACATTTTGTGCAGATGGACGAATTCGATCGGGTCTTCGATGGTCACGATGTGACCTGTGGCATTGGAATTACGATAGTCGATGATCGCCGCCAGGGTGGTAGATTTCCCGGACCCGGTTCTTCCGGCCACCAGGACGAGACCCCGCTTGGTCATGGCCAGGGTCTTGAAAATCTGCGGGAGGCCCAACTCGTCAATCGTCTTGATATAGATCTTGATCTGGCGCAGGACCATCCCGAAATAACCCCGCTGGCGGAAGATATTGACCCGGAAGCGGCCCAGGTTGGGATAGGAAAGCGCCAGGTTCATTTCCCACCGGCGGGCGAAGTAGGTTTTTTGGGTCTGGCTCATCAGCGCGAGGGCCATTGCCTCGGTCTCCTCGGGGGCAAACTTCTCTTCCCCCCAGGGGGTGGTTACGCCCTCAACCCGGTACATGGGCGGAGAGTCCACGGTTATGTAAAGGTCCGAGGCGTCCCGCCGGACCATCTCTTCCACAAGTTCGCGGATGTTGGAGATCATCCTTTCCCTCCCGGATTATACGCGGAGCGCGGAGAGCCTAGCGCCTCGCGGAAATGAGGAACCCCGAGTTGTTTCTGCGGCCGCGCGCGGTCGCTGCGGCCATAAGGCTCAATTGAAAACATTTGGGCTGGTGGCCAGGTATAAACACTCATCCAAATCGACGATTCTTTTATTTACCAGTTCCTTGAGGTTCTGATCGAGGGTGATCATGCCGAATTTCTGCCCGGTCTGCATGGCCGAGGGGAGCTGCTCCACCTTGCCTTCGCGGATCAGGTTTCGGACCGCCGGAGTTGCGATCAGGATTTCCAAAGCGGCAACCCGGCCTCGGCCGTCGCGGCGCTTGAGGAGGACCTGGGAGATAATGGCCTGAACGGATTCCGCAAACTGGGCGCGAATCTGTTCCTGCTGTGCCGCCGGAAAGACGTCGATGACGCGGTCAACCGTTTTCGGCGCCCCGCTGGTGTGCAGGGTTGAAAAAACCAGATGGCCGGTCTCCGCCGCGGTGAGCGCGAGGGAGATGGTCTCCAGATCGCGCATTTCGCCCACGAGAATGATGTCGGGGTCTTCCCGGAGGGCCGAGCGCAGGGCATTGGCAAAGCTCAGGGTGTGCGCCCCGAGTTCGCGCTGGTTGATGAGGCATTTCTTGGATTCATGAACGAACTCGATCGGGTCTTCGATCGTGATAATGTGTCCCTTAATGGAGTTGTTGAGAATATCGATCATGGCCGCCAGGGTGGTCGATTTTCCGCTTCCGGTCGGGCCGGTCACCAGAACTAACCCTCTTTCATTCTGGCAGATCTCCTTGAGCACCTTCGGGAGCCCCAGTTGTTCCAGGGTCAAGATTTTCGACGGGATCACCCGGAAGACTACGGCTTCGCCGCGGTTCTGGCGCATCGCGTTCACGCGGAAACGGGCGATCCCTTTCAGCTCCAGGGAGAAGTCGATTTCCATATGCTCCTCAAACTTCTTCCGCTGCTGATCGTTTAACACATCATAAAGCATCACATGAATTTCTTCGCGGGTAAGGGGCGGCATTTCCACTCGCGTCATTTCCCCATGGAGGCGGACCATGGGCGACTCCCCAGCGCTTATATGGAGGTCCGAGGCCCCCTCTTTGTGGACAAAAAGCAATAGCTCAGATATATCCATTACTTAGGCTCCTTTGGAAATCCCCTGGGAGAGGTTTTGTGGATTCTTCCTCAATCTCTAAAATATTTTCGCCCGATTTCGGCAACCTCTTTAGAGAAATGTGAGGGGTCTTCGAAAAGCCCGGCCGGGTCACGGCGTCGTCCGGAGCGAGGTGGTGATGGAAAAAATGGAAAAAGGGGGTTGGGGACTAGGGGGGAGAGGTAAGGTCTCGCTCCCCAAAAAATCGACTAGGGGAACAAAAAAATTAAGCTTTTCAAGGGGAAGTGGGCAGAAAGGATATTGAAAAAAGGGGGTGATGTGTTAGAATAATCCGCAACCGGAGGAACAGCCTTGAGGGAAAATAGCTTCGATGCCTGGGTGGATCGGTATCTGCAATACTTGGTCGTGGAAAAGGGGTTGAGCAGAAATACGATCGAAGCGTATGCGCGGGATTTGAGGGATTTTTCCTTTTTTCTGGAGCAACGGGCCAATTCCGACCCGTTATCCGTTTCACCCGATAAAATCATGTTGTATTTCAAAATGTTGCGGGAGGAAAAGTTTTCCGCCCGGTCTCTGGCAAGGAATATCTCCGCGCTCAAGGGATTTTACAGATTTCTCCTCCGGGAAGGGGCCCTCGAAGAGACCCCTTTGCGTCACCTCCGGACGCCGCGAATCAGCCAGAAGCTGCCGGAAATATTGACGAGAGACGATTTCGAACATATCATCCGGCAGGTGAAAGGAGCAAAGCCGGCCGACCTCCGCGACCGGGCCATGATCGAACTCCTCTATGCCACCGGCCTTCGAGTTTCCGAATTGGTCCACCTTTCGATTCATGACCTTGAACTGAATGTAGGGTACCTGCGGACCAAAGGAAAGGGATCCAAGGAGCGGATTGTTCCCATCGGCCGGGCAGCGATCCGGGCCTTGAAAAATTATCTGCCGACCCTCCGCCATAGTTCGACCCCGGGGCCTCGGGTTCGGGCGCTGTTTCCCGGCCGGGGCGGCAGGGAAATCACCCGCCAGGGATTCTGGAAAATCCTGCGCCGGTATGCCGCCGCCGCGGGGATTCGAAAGAGAATCACTCCCCACACGCTTCGCCACTCCTTCGCCACTCACCTTCTCGAAGGCGGGGCGGACTTGCGGTCCGTCCAGGCGATGCTGGGGCATGCCGATATTGCCACGACGCAGATATACACCCATGTGTCCCGGGAGCATTTAAAAAGGCTCCACCAGAAATACCACCCCCGGGAGTACAAATCGGCCTGAAGCCATGGAAGTCATCACCACCCACATCAATGCCGATTTCGATTCTCTCGCCTCCATGCTTGCGGCCAAGAAACTCTACCCTCAGGCGCTTCTGGTCTTTCCCGGGTCCCAGGAAAAAAATCTGCGGGAATTTTTCGTCCAGTCCACCTTTTACCTTTTCCAGCCCGAACGGATGAAGAACGTGGACTTCAGCACCATCACCCGGCTCATTCTCGTCGATACCCGCCAGCCGGCTCGAATCGGAAAATTCCGGGAGATCGTCTGCCGCCCCGGGTTGGAAATCCACCTTTACGATCACCATCCTCCTTCTGCCGAAGATTTGAAGGGAACGCTCGAGTACATTCGGGAAGTGGGGGCCACCGTCACGATCCTGACCCATATCCTCCGGGAGCGGAAAATCCCCCTCTCGCCGGAAGAGGCGACGGTTATGGCCCTGGGGCTCTACGAGGACACGGGGGCATTCACTTTTTCCTCCACCACGGTCGAGGATTACGAAGCCGCGGCCTTTCTGCTCGCCCAGGGGGCCAACTTGAATATGGTCTCCAACCTGATCACCCGCGAGCTGACGCCGGAGCAGATTTCCCTTTTGAACGAACTGATCCAGAGCGCCGGGCGCTATACCGTCAAAGGCATCGAGGTGGTGGTTGCCAAAGCCTCCTCCCCTCGCTATGTCGGGGATTTCGCGGTCCTGGTCCACAAGCTCAAAGACATGGAGAACATCAATGTCCTTTTCGCCCTGGCGCAGATGGAAGACCGGGTATACCTGGTGGCGCGCAGCCGGGTGGAAGAGGTCAATGTGGGAGAGATCGCGGCTGCCTTTGGGGGCGGAGGGCATGCCACGGCCGCCTCCGCCACGATCAAGGATCTCAACTTGATCCAGGCGGAAGAAAAGCTCCTCAATTTTCTGGAGGGGAAAATCAATCCCGTGAAGCGGGCCAAAGACTTGATGACTTTCCCGGTGAAGACCATTGAGGCGAGGGAAACCATCGAGAAGACCGGCGAACTCCTAACGCGGTATAACGTGAACGTCCTGCCGGTCACCTCCCAGGAGAAGGTTGTCGGCCTGATCTCCCGGCAGATCGTGGAGAAGGCGGCCTTCCATGGCTTCAAGGCCTCCCCGGTCGGCGACTACATGACCAGCGAATTTGCCGCCGTCCAGCCGAATACCCCCCTTTCCCGAGTGCAGGACCTGATCGTCGGCAACAATCAGCGGTTTCTGCCGGTGATGGAGAAGGACCGGCTGGCAGGGGCGATCACCCGGACCGATCTGCTGCGCTGGCTGTACACCGGCTCGGGGCGCACGCCCCAGGCTTTGATGGAGCAGGACGTTACCGCCCTGCGGCCCCGGAAGCGGGAGATCCTCCAGCTGATGGCCGAGCGCCTGCCCGGGGAAGTCCTGCACCTGCTGAAGACGGTGGGGAATAAAGCCCAGGAACTCGGCTTTCAAGTTTACGCGGTTGGCGGATTCGTCCGCGACCTTATTCTGCGCACGGAAAATTTCGACATCGATCTGGTTGTGGAGGGGGATGGGATCGTTCTGGGGCAGGCGATCGCCGCCGAAGGTCAGGGGAAGATCCGGATCCACAAGAAATTCGGGACCGCCACCCTGTACCTCACCAGCCGTTACCGCCTCGATATCGCCACCGCGCGCCTGGAGTACTACGATCACCCCGCGGCGCTCCCCCGGGTGGAGCATAGCTCGATCAAACTCGACCTCTACCGCCGCGATTTCACCGTGAACGCCCTGGCCATTCACCTGAACCCGCGACACTTCGGGGAGCAGCTGGATTTCTTCGGCGGCCAGAGGGACTTAAAAGAACGGGTCATCCGCGTCCTGCACAACCTGAGCTTCGTGGAGGACCCCACCCGCATCTTCCGCGCGCTGCGTTTCGAACAGCGATTTCAATTTCAGATCGCCAAGCATACCCAGCAACTCATGGAAAACGCCGTGCGCCTGGGTCTCTTTGGGCGCCTTTCCGGGCGCCGGCTCTTCCACGAACTGGCGTTGGGCCTCGAGGAGGAAAAGCCCTTTGCCGTTATCAAGAGAATGAGGGATTTTGAGCTCCTCAAGTTTCTGCACCCCCGCCTGAAGCCCGACCGGGAGATGGAAGCGCTTTTTCAGCGGCTGGAGGGCGTCGTTTCCTGGTATAATCTCTTATTCACCGGCGAGGCCTATGACCGGTGGATGGTCCCTTTCCTGGGGCTGAACGACGGGCTGACCGATAAGGAAGTCCAGGACCTGCTGAAACGCCTGGCCCTGCCGGAGACCTTCATCCGGGGGTTTCGCGAGCACCGGACTGCGGCCCATCAAACCATCCAGCGGCTCTCGTATTCCGCGTCCCTGAAGCGGAGCGAACTCTATTCTCTTCTTCACCCTCTGCCGACCCCCTTTCTGCTCTATGCCATGGGGCGCACCGAATCTGAAGAAGCGAAGAAGGCCATTTCCGTTTATTTCACCGAACTGAAACGCATGCGGACTTTTTTAAGCGGGAAAGACCTGAAGAAAATGGGTTTTCCGCCCGGGCCGATCTACCACGAGATTCTTCAGGCGCTGCTGCGCGAACGCCTTGAAGGCCGGATCCACAGTGCCGATGCGGAAAGAACTTTTGTCCGGGAAAATTTTGGAGCGAAGATCCCCTCCGCCGCCGGATCGGCGGAGGAGCTGCGTCTTTGAAAATACCCGGATCAACCCAAAAGGGCTCCGGGCTGAAGGCCAGGGAAAAGAGGGGTTCCGGCGAGTGGGCCTCCCGGCTTTTGCCTGCGGCTCGCGATGGCGAAGGGAGATTTTCAACTTATGCCTAAACAGCGCGTCTTGAGCGGCATGCGCCCCACCGGCAGATTGCACTTGGGAAATCTGGCGGGCGCTCTGGATAACTGGAAAAAAATCCAGGAGGATTTTGACTGCTTTTTTTTCGCGGCCGACTGGCACGCCCTGACCACGGAATACGAGGACCCGGGATCGATCCGGGAAAATATCCGGGAGATGATGGTCGACTGGCTCAGCGTGGGAATTTCCCCGGAAAAGAGCGTTCTTTTCATCCAATCCTTGATCAAGGAGCACGCGGAGCTTCACCTGCTCCTTTCCATGATGACCCCGCTTCCCTGGCTCGAGCGGGTGCCGACCTACAAAGAGCAGCAGCAGGAGCTCGCGAACCGCGACCTCTCCACCTACGGGTTCCTCGGGTATCCGCTACTGCAGACCGCAGACATCATTATCTACAAGGCCGCCAAGGTCCCGGTGGGAATCGATCAGGTCCCCCATGTCGAGTTGTCGCGGGAAGTGGCCCGGCGGTTCAACTTCCTGTACGCGCCGGTTTTCCCTCTTCCCGATCCGATGCTGACCGAAGTCCCCAAGCTTCTGGGGATTGACGGGCGGAAGATGAGCAAAAGTTACAACAACGCCATCTATATTTCCGACCCTCCCGAGGAAATCCGTCTTAAAGTAAGCCAGATGTTCACCGACCCCAAGCGGATCAAAAGGAGCGATCCCGGCAATCCCGATATCTGCAACGTCTTCTCTTTTCACCGGGTCTACAGCTCTCCTGAAACCGTGGAGCGGGTCAACCGCGATTGTCGATCCGCCGCCCTGGGCTGCGTGCAGGACAAAAGGGATCTGGCCGAAACCCTGGTGTCTTATCTGGCCCCGATCCGGGAGAAGAGAGAGGCGTATCTGAAAAATCTCAAAATCGTCGATGAAATCGTCGCCGACGGCTGCGCACGGGCAAGAAGGGTCTCTTGCCAGACGATGGAAGAAGTGCGTACGGCCATGAAGCTCCCCGAATCCCGATTTTAGGGAATTAACCGCAGAAAACGAGGAGAACAGGGAGACCCGATCCGATGCGGATAACTACGCTCCGCTCGCCATGACGGTTTTTAGACTTTACGACGAAAATAGAACCTTACCCTGCCCCTTCGCGGGGGGGTCGAATAGGAACAGCTTATTTTCATGTTACGGAGTGCTTCTACGTCGGCAGAAGATTTTTTTTCGATCACCAGAAATCAAAAATGGATCTTTAAGAATTATTGAATTGAAAGGCAATTTATTCTATTTATCTCTGCGTTCTCGGCGGTGAAAAGGGGGGTTATTCCCCCCGATAGGAATTGAAATGGAACTTAATGAATTAGAAGAAAAGGAGCAGCTGGAACTTCCCCTGCAGGTCAAACTGGAAGTATTCGAAGGCCCGCTGGATCTGCTGCTGCACCTGATCAAGAAGAATGAAATCGACATTTACGACATTCCCATCACCGTAATCACCCGGCAATACCTGGAATACCTGGAGATGATGAAAAGCCTGAACCTCGACATTGCCGGAGAGTTCCTGCTGATGGCGGCCACCCTGCTGCATATAAAATCAAAGATGCTCCTTCCTCCTTCGGAAGACGAAGCGGCCGACGAAAATGCCGAGCCGGAAGAGGACCCGCGGGCGGAACTGGTCCGGCGCCTCCTGGAATACCAACGTTTCAAGGACGCGGCCCTGGATTTGAACTGCGCCGACCTTCTGGACCGGGAGGTTTTCACCCGCACCTTTTTTCAGGAGGAGTTTTTGAAGGAAGCGGAGGAAGCGGTCGTGGGGGAGGCGACCCTCTTCGACCTCCTGGAAGCGCTGAAAAAGGTTTTGGAAACCGTCCCGCCGGAGGAATTCCAGGAGATCTCCCTCGAACACCTGAGTCTGAAAGACAAGATCAACGAAGTTATGGAAGCTCTTTGGGAAAGGGAAACTTTGGCTTTTCAGGAACTCTTCACCCCGGCGACGCCCCGGCGGGAAGTAATCGTTACCTTTCTGGCCCTTCTCGAACTCCTGCGGCTGCGGATGATCAAAATCTTCCAGCCGGCGCAGTTCGGGCCGATCCGCATCTTCTCCCCCCTGGACCGCGAGGAAGGGCAGAAAATCATCTCCGAAAGGATCTCGTAGCGTGGAAGAAATCCAAATAAAAGCCGTCATTGAAGCGTTGACTTTCGTCTCCGAGTCCCCGGTGACCGTGGAGGCGATCCGGGAAGTTCTGGGCGACATCCCCAAAAAAGAAGTGCAGCGAATCCTGGAGGAGATGGTCGCCGAATACCGGATGGCCCCGCGCGGTTTCTGCTTAGTCGAGGTGGGGGGCGGATACCAGTTCCGGACAAGGCCGGAATTTGCCGAATGGGTAAAGAAGCTCAAGAAGATCAAACCTTTCGCCCTGAGTCAGCCGTCCCTGGAGACCCTGGCGATCGTGGCCTATAAACAGCCCGTCCTCCGCACGGAGATCGAAAAAATCCGCGGAGTCGACTCGGGGGGGGTACTGCGGACGCTTCTCGAAAAGAAACTCATTAAGATCCTGGGGAAGAAGGATGTGCCCGGAAAACCCCTGGTCTACGGCACTTCCAAGCGTTTCCTGGAAATGTTCGGCCTGAAAGACCTGTCCGGCCTCCCAACCCTGAAGGACCTGGCCGGTCTCGGGCCGCCGTCCCCTCAGGAGCAGGTTTTACCCCCGGAAGGTTTGAAGGCCGAGGGGGAGGAAGATTCGGCGGTGCGGGAGGAAGATACGCCTTCAGAAGGGGATGAAGAAAGAAATGTGCCCGGCGGAGAGAATTCAGAAGATCTTGGCTGACAGAGGCCTCGCTTCCCGGCGAAAGGCGGAGGAGTGGATCCGGGAAGGACGGGTTACGGTCAACGGAAAGATCGCCGTTATCGGTCAAAAAGCCGACCCGGAGCGTGATACCGTCAAGGTGGACGGGCGCCGAATAGCGGTCTCCCCGGAAAAAATGTACCTGCTCTTCTACAAACCCCGAAATGTGGTCACCACTCTTGCGGACCCCGAAGGACGAACAACCGTCATGGATTTCCTGCCCCCTTCCAAGCTGCGGCTTTTTCCGGTGGGGCGGCTGGACTACGATGCCGAGGGCGTAATCCTCCTGACCAATGACGGGGAACTCGCCCATCGGCTCGCCCATCCGTCTCAGGAAGTTGCCCGGACCTACTGGGTTAAGGTGCAAGGGAAGCCGGAGCGGGAGGAGATGCAGAGGCTCAGCCGCGGAATTCGCCTCGAGGACGGGATGACCGCCCCCTGCGGGATCAAGCCGCTCCGGCAAACAGAGGGGAACACCTGGGTGGAGATGACGCTTCGCGAGGGGAGGAACCGCCAGGTCAAACGCATGTGGGAAAAACTCGGGTACCCGGTTTTGAAGCTGAAAAGGGTGGCGTTCGCCGGCCTCAAGCCGGGGGCCCTCCGGCCCGGGGAACACCGGCTTCTGGCCCCGGCGGAAGTACGCCGATTGAAAGAGACAGCCTCCTTCTCTTCCCCCCAAAAACAAACCTCTCCGCCCATGATAAGCCGGCGCAGAAATGGAGGAGAAAGGGAAGGGCGGAAATGAAATTCTCCAAAGAAGGAGACCGCGGTTTCACGAGCCTTCTCGGGGGGCAGCGGGTTGCCAAATCCGGGCCCCGGCCGGAGACTTACGGGACGATTGATGAAGCGACCTCGGCCCTGGGAATGGCCAAGGCTTCCGCCGGCAAGGAAAAGACGCGCACCATTATCGCCCGCCTCCAAAGGGACCTTCTGGTCCTGGGGGCTGAATTGGCCACCCTCCCTGAAGACCGCGGAAAATTTCCGAACCGTATCGAAGCCGAAAACGTCGCCTCCCTTGAGCGGCTGATCGCCGAACTCCAGGACGAAGTTGAAATCCAGCGCGAGTTCATCCTTCCCGGAGAAACTCTGGCCGGAGCGGCTCTGGACTTGGCTCGGGCCATCGTTCGCCGCGGCGAAAGAATGGCGGTGCGCCTGTTCCAGGAAAATATCATCGACAACGAGGAGGTTCTCCGCTTTTTCAACCGCCTGGCGGATCTCCTCTTCGTTTTGGCGCGTTTTGAAGAGAAACGATAAGGGCCTTGTCTTCCTTCCTCCGAAAAATTCGACAGACGATTGTCCGCCATTCGCTCCTTGAAGGAGGAGAACGCATTCTCGTAGGCGTTTCGGGAGGCCCCGATTCCATGGCCCTTCTGCACGCCCTTTGGGATATACGCGGAGACTGGAGCCTTGATCTCGCAGTGGCCTACCTGGATCACGGTTTACGCCCCGAGGCGGCGGCCGAGAAATCTTTTGTCCGCCAGACAGCCCTCGGGCTGGACCTTCCCTTCGTCAGCGAAAGGGCGGAGGTGCGCGGCCTTGCGCGGGACAGGCGCCTTTCCCTCCAGGAGGCGGCCCGGGAAGCCCGATACACCTTTTTGAAGAAGGCCGCCGCCGGGCTTTCGGCGGGCCGGGTCGCCCTGGGGCATACGGCGGACGACCAGGCGGAGTCGGTCCTGATGCGGCTCCTGCGCGGGTCGGGTACGCGCGGCCTGTCCGGTATTCCTCCGAAGCGGGAGGGGCTGTTCATCCGCCCCCTGATCGGAGTCTGGCGCCGCGAGGTGGAATCCTTCCTCCGGGAAAGGGGCGTGTCTTACCGCGAAGACGCCTCCAACCGCTCGCTCCATTTCCTGCGCAACCGCATCCGGCACGAACTCCTGCCGGCCCTGGAGACTTACAATCCCCGGGTGCGGCAAATCCTCTTTGAAACCGCCGAGCGATTTCGCGGGGAAGAGGATTTTTGGCAGAGGCTGGTGCAGGAGAAGTTTCCCCCCCTGGTGCGGAACCGGGAGGCGGGGAATTTGATTCTGGACATCGCGCTGCTGGCCTCCCTGCCGCCCCCGCTGCGGGTGCGGGTTTTTCGCCGCGCGCTCGAAACCGTTCTCGGCAGTTTGCGCGGGATCGGTTTTTCTCATATTCAAGCCGTGGAAGCCCTATGGCAAAATGATGCGCCAAACAAAAGAATCGGGCTCCCGCGCGGGGTGACAGTGTTCAAATGCTATGGGGAGTTGCTTTTTTCCCGGGAAGCGCGGGAGCCTTCCTCCTTCGAACACCTTGTATCCGGCCCCGGGATTCTGAAAATTCCGGAGATCGGCCGGGAGATAAGCTTCACGATGCGGGACAAAATCGGGGCGGAGAACTTCGGAGATAGGCCCGAGAAAGCGTTGCTGGAGGGCGACCGCATCCAATTTCCGCTGATCGTCAGGTCTTTTAAGGCAGGCGACCGCTTTCAACCCCTCGGCATGGAAGGGCAGAAAAAAATCAAGGACTTTTTTATCGATCAGAAGATCCCGCCGAACCGAAGGCGGGAAATCCCGCTCCTCTTCTTCCAGGGACAGCTGCTCTGGGTTGCCGGACTGCGCCTCGATCACCGCTTTCGCTTGAAGCCGGAGTCCCGCCGGGTGTTGGAGACGGAGCTCCGGTAAACGGTTCCTTTGCTGCCGCCGTTGATATCTTCCCGCCGAACCGTAACCATTCCGTCACGGGTGGCCAATCGCCATGAATGGAGGACCGTCGTAAAGGCCAAGAGGCACCCTGGCCTGGGGGCCCGGCGGGTCCGCTGGAATCATAAGGCGCTGGGATCTTCGTGGAGAGGGCGGGGGCCAAGGCCTCCCGCCCCCCATTTCGGAGAAGCGGTGTTTTCTTCGAGTCTCGGGTCATTCCGGCCGATGCTTCCGGCGCGTACCGCCCG
>Ga0113563_10000421_pt1 | contig 20251 bp, 18 predicted proteins | sample Mud3Dept3metaG_FD_80117 | JGI IMG/M metagenome (GOLD analysis project Ga0113563, IMG submission 80117) | Freshwater wetland microbial communities from Ohio, USA, analyzing the effect of biotic and abiotic controls - Mud 3 Core 4 Depth 3... | ecosystem: Environmental > Aquatic > Freshwater >... | reverse complement strand
CCTGGAAGGCGTCGCTGCCGATCGCGCCCGTGGGCACCTGCCCGCAGATGACGACGATCGGCACGGAGTCGGCTGCGCAGTCGCGGACCGGTGTGACCGTGTTGGTCGCGCCCGGCCCGGACGTGACCAGGCACACGCCGACACGGCCGCTCGCCCGTGCGTATCCGGCCGCCATGAAGCCCGCACCCTGTTCGTTCGCGGGCACGATCAGCGGCATGGGGCTGCCCTTCCCGGGCAGCGCATGTTCCTGGTTGTGACGGAAGACGGCATCGTAGGTCGGCAGGATGGCACCGCCGCTGTAGCCGAAGATGGTGTCTACACCTTCGTCCGCAAGCACCTGGACGATGGTCTCGGCACCGGTCATGACCTGGCCGGCCTTCGGGTGGGCTGCTCGGCCCGCGGTGGCGTGGCTCTGTTTCACGGCGACATCCTGCGCGTCGGCTCTCGGAAAATTCATGTTGCGGTGCAACCGAGCCTAGCAGCACCCCCGGCACGCGTCCATCTAGGCGGGCCCCGGCCCATCCCCTATGCTTGTAGCTGGCACCCGCGTCTCGCGGCGGCCACAAAGTTCCTGCTAATCAAATAGTTGCGATCACAGGGCGGCACCCGGCCGCCATCGGGGTCACCGTGCGAAGCCAGCGCCACATCATTGCCGTCACCCTGCAGAACGAGGTAGGCGCCCTGACCCGGGTCGCCGGGCTGTTCTCGACGCGTGGCTACAACATCGAATCCCTGAGCGTGGCCCCCACCGACGACCCCTCGGTGTCGCGCCTGACGGTGGTGACGACGGGCAGCGACGCCGTCATCCAGCAGATCTCGAACCAGTTGCTGAAGCTGGTGGACGTCGTGGACGTCGAGGACGTCACGCGCGAGGACCATTTCGAGCGCGAGTTGCTCCTCATCAAGGTCAAGGGGAAGGCGACGCAGGTCGGCTCGCTGTGGTCGGCGACGCAGCGCGCGGGGGGTCGCGTTCTCTGGGACGCGGCCGACAGCTTCACCATCGAGCTCACCAGCAACGAGGCCGAGATCAACCGCTTCATTGCCGAGGTGGGCAACTTCGGCACGGTGCTGGAGGTAGTGCGCAGCGGCGCGCTCGCGATCCAGAAAGGCAAGGAGGTCCTGGAATCGTGAGCTACCGCCTCTACGACTACCTGCCGTCCGGCAACGGCTACAAGGTGCGGCTCGTGCTGAGGCAGCTCGGACTGCCCTACGAGCTCGTGGAACTGGACATCAAGCGGGGCGAGACCCGCACGCCGGAATTCCTGTCGAAGAACCCCAACGGCCGCATCCCGCTGCTCGAGATCCCCGGCCGCGGTTACCTGTCCGAGAGTCACGCGATCATCTGGTTCCTCGCGGAAGGCTCGCGCCTCGTGCCCGGCGATGCGCTCGAGCGCGCACGCATGTGGCAGTGGATGTGCTTCGAGCAGTACAACCTCGAGCCCAACGTCGGCACGGTGCGGTTCTGGATCTCGTCCCTGCACAAGTCGGAACAGGAACTGGGTGAGAAGCTCGTCGAGAAGCGCCGCAACGGTCACGCGGCGCTCGAGGTGCTGGAGCGCAGCCTCGCGGGGCGCGAGTTCCTGGTCGGCGACGGCTACTCGCTCGCCGACATCGCGCTCTACGCGTACACGCACGTCGCGCCCGAGGGCGGATTCTCCCTCGAGGGTTACCCGACGATCCAGGCCTGGTGCGCGCGCATCGCGGCGCAGCCAGGCCACGTGCCGATCACTTCACGGTAGCGGCGAGGTCCCGGCGCAACCGTCGGCCAGTGCCGTCAGCGCTGCGCGAATCTGCGCCGGGACCGGCACCGGGCGGCGGCTCGCGGCATCCACGTACACGTGCACGAAGCGGCCGAGCGCGGCCGGCTCCACCTGCTGGTTCCTGAAGATCCCGATGCGGTAGATCACGCTCGAGTTGCCGAGCTTTTCGAGTGCGAGGCCGGCGTGGATCGTGTCGGGGAACGACAACTCCTGCAGGAACCGGCAACTCGTCTCGGCCACGATGCCGATCGCCGGCAGGTCGCGGATGTCGGTGCCGCTGGCCTCGATGAGGTAGCCGTTCACGGCCGTGTCGAAGTACGAGTAGTACACGACGTTGTTCACGTGACCGTAGTGATCGTTGTCCATCCAGCGCGTGGTAATCGCGCGAAGGACGGGGAACTCATTGCGGCGCGTTGGAGGATTTCGTTCAGTCGATTCGCTCATGCGCGCGAGCATACCAGCGACTGTCGGGAGCAGGGCTTGCGCGTCCCTTGCGCTTCGGCTTTGCGAACTGCGCGGACGCGGCGGTGGAGGTATGCTGCCGCGCATGAAAACGAGAGCCGCCGTGTTGCACGAGATCGGGCTTGCCGCGCCGTATGCGCAGTCGCGTCCGCTGTCGATCGAGGAGGTGGACCTCGATCCGCCGGGGCCGGGCGAGGTGCTGGTGCACATCCGCGCGGCCGGGTTGTGTCACTCGGACCTCTCAGTCATCGACGGAAATCGTCCTCGCCCGATGCCGATGGTCCTCGGACACGAGGCCGCCGGCGTCGTCGAGGCAACCGGACAGGGCGTCACCGGCCTGGCACGGGGCGATCACGTCGTGGCCGCATTCGTGCCGAGTTGCGGCCACTGCCGGCCCTGCACGACCGGGCGCCCGGCGCTGTGCGAACCGGGTTTCAAGGCGAATTCGGCCGGTGTCCTGCTCTCGGGCGAGCGGCGACTGCACGACGCGCGTGGGCCGGTGAATCATCACCTGGGCGTGTCCGGCTTCGCGCAATACGCGACGATGGCGAGCAATTCACTCGTGAAAGTGCCGGGCGACCTGCCCTTCGCCGAGGCGGCGCTGTTCGGCTGCGCGGTCATTACCGGGGTCGGTGCAGTCGTCAACACGGGGGCCATGCCTCGAGGAGCGAGCGCCGCCGTGGTGGGACTGGGGGGCGTCGGGCTCGCGGCACTGCTCGCCGCGCGGATGCTGGAAGCCCCACACCTCGTCGCGATCGACATGAACGAGCGCAAGCTGGCCGTTGCGCGTGAACTCGGGGCGACCGCGACCGTCAATGCTGCTGCGCCCGATGTCGCGGAGCAGGTCCGCGAGCTGACCCACGGCGGGGTCGAGTTCGCCTTCGAGATGGCCGGTGCGGCTCGCGCACTCGAACTCGCGTACCGGATCACCGCGCGCGGCGGCACCACGGTGAGCGCCGGCCTGTCGCACCCGGAGCAGCGGTTCAGCCTGCAACACCTCGGGCTGGTGGCGGAGGAACGCACGCTCAAGGGCAGTTACCTCGGTAGTTGCATCCCGTCCCGCGACATTCCTCGCTACATCGAGTGGTACCGCGGCGGGCGGCTGCCCGTGGACCGGCTGCTGAGCGAGCGAATCCAGCTCGACGACATCAATGCCGCGTTCGACCGGCTCGCAGCAGGGGAATCGATCCGCCAGGTGGTGGAGATCGCTTGACCGCGTTGGCGCCGGTCGTGACGGCCACGTTGCTCGACTTCGAGGACCCGGCAGAGCTGGCGCTGTGGCGTCCGGTCGATGACGTCGTGATGGGAGGCGTCTCGCGCAGTTCGTTCGACCGTGCCGAACCGGGCGTCGCGCGCTTTGCAGGCCGCGTGTCGCTCGAGAACTCCGGCGGGTTCGCATCGGTCCGCACGATTCCTCGTGCCTGGGACACGGAGGGCGCCGTGGCCTTCGTGCTGCGCGTGCGGGGCGACGGCCACCATTACAAGTTCACGCTGCGCACCAACGATGGGTTCGACGGAATCCAGTACCAGGCCCGCTTCGCCGCACCGGCCGGCGCATGGACCGACGTCCGGCTGACGGTCGACTCGTTCGTCGCCACGATTCGTGGCCGCAAGGTCCCGTTCGCGCCGCGCCTCGACGCGGGTGGCATTCGTGCGCTCGGCCTGATGATCAGCGACAAGCAGGCCGGGGGCTTCGAGCTGCTCGTCGACCGCATCGCCGTCGAGCGCTGACCACCTAGAAACTCCCCTTCGTCTGGACCAGCAACTGCACGTCGTCGATGTTGCCGTTCCCGTCGAGCGGGAATGCGAGGTCGATGTGGATGACGTTGCCGAACGACGTACGGCTCGAGCCGAGCCGCAGGCCTATGCCCAGATCCCTCAGCAGGCCGGAACTCTCGAGCCCGGTGACGTCCTGTCCCCAGGTGCGGCCCATGTCGAAGAACGCAGCACCGCCGACGTGGAACAACCTGAAGGGATACCAGTCGGTGTAATAGCGCTGCTCGAGCGTCAATAGCGCCCGTGCAGTGCCGGCCTGGTAACGCAGCGGGTAGCCGCGCAGCCCGTTGTCGCCGCCGAGGAGCAGCTGATATTCGTGGTCGAGTTGCTCCGTCACCGCGCCCGACACGGCGGCAAAGAACTTGCTGCGCCGGGACGTCGCCCGGTAGAAACGTGCCTCGCCGCTCAGGATGCCGTTCACGACTGCGCCGCCCTCGAGCCTTCCGGAGATGGTCGCGGAGCCGAACAAGGATTGCCTGCGACTCAGGTCGGCGCCGTTCTGGACGTACGCGCTCATGATGAACGCGTCGCGATCCGATCCGGCGCCGGCGAAGGAGACACCCAGTCGCCCACCGGCGCGGAGGCCGACCAGGACGTCCTCGGTGCGGAGGATCTGGTCCTGGTTCGTGCGCTCCTGGAAGCGGTCCTCGACCAGCTCGAAGCCGACCCACGGGTAGAGCAGCTCGCGATCTTCCGGCAGCGGGCCGCCCGGCGGCTCCAGCGGATCGAGCCCGAAGCCGTCGCGCGTGTACGTGATGCCGTAGGTCCAGCGCTGGGCCCAGCCTCCGACGAGCCCGCGCGACCAGCCGCCGCGCAACTCGTAGCGTTCCTCCCGATGCTCGAATTCGCCGATGTTCTCGCCCAGCGCATAGCGGACGTCGTTGCGCAGGCTGTCGCTCAGGTACGTGCCGGCTGACCAGCGGGTATCGAGGGCGTAGAAAGGCCTGTCGATGCCGAAGACCTTGGTGTCGCCGTCATCGGCATCGCTGTAGGCCACGGCGAGTCGCGTGAAGCTGTGCCGGAAATGCGGATCGATGAACGACAAGGTGAGGGACTCCCGGTCGACGTTGTCGTCCCACTTGAGCGCGAGCTGCTGACCCGTGCCGAGCAGATTGTTCTCCTCGATCTGCAGCCCGAAAGTGTTGGTTCCGCCCTTGCGGTTGAAATTCAGGCCCGGATTCAGCGTCCACACGTCGCGCGTGCGCACCTCGAGGTCCACGGTGCGTCCATCGAACGCCACCGGCACGATCGATGCCTCGTAGAGGTAGTTCTTGGAGCGCAGGATGCGCTCAGTCTCCTCCACCAGCCGGCGCCGGTATGGATCGCCCGTCTTGAACAGCAACTGCCCCCGGATCACGGAGGGCTTCGTTTCGATGTGGAGCTTGTTCGCGGCGCGATACAGCCAGCCGTTCTCGCCGGGGATGCTGGTGTCGAAGATGTCCCGGGGAACGAGGCGAATGTTGCCGATGACGGCGCCCCGTGCCTCGAGTTCCTCGGGCGGCGGAATCGGCTCACCGGCTGCGGCGGCAACGACGCCTCCGACAGCAAGCGCCGCCGCCAGCCAGGCTGCGATGCGCCTCGAACCACGCATCTGGCTGTCTATGGGATCAGCACCGTGGAGCCGATCGTGCGGCGGGCCTCGAGCTCGCGATGGGCCTGCGCCACGTCCTGCAGCGCGTAGGTCTGGCCGATCTCGATGCGCACGGCCCCGCGCCCGATCACTTCGAACAGCTCTCTCGCGGCCCGGTCGAGGTCGGTGCGGCGTGAGGTGTAGTGGAACAGGATCGGCCGCGTGAGGAACAGGGAACCGCGCTTCGCAAGTTCGAGCGGCTGGACCGGCGGCACCGGCCCGGACGCATTGCCAAAGCTCACCATCAGTCCGAGCGGCTTCAGGCAATCCAGGGAGGCGAAGAATGTGTCCTTGCCGACCGAGTCGTAGACCACGTCCGCGCCCCGACCACCCGTGATCGACCGGACCTGCGCGGCGAGGTCACCGCTGCCGAGTACGAGCGCGTGGTGGCAGCCGTAATTGCGCGCGATGCCGGCTTTCTGCTCGCTGCCCACCACTCCGATCACCGTCGCGCCCAGGTGACGCGCCCATTGCGCAGCGATGAGGCCCACGCCGCCCGCGGCGGCATGGATGACGACGGTGTCTCCCTTCTTGACCCGGTGCGTGCGCCGCAATAGTACCTGCGCCGTCAGCCCTTTCAGCATCGCCGCCGCGGCCAGTCGGTCGCTGACGCCTTCGGGGATCCCGACCAGCCGGTCGACCGGCATGACCCGGTGCTGCGCATATGCTCCGGGCTGGGAGTGCGCATACGCCACGCGATCGCCGACCGAGAAACCCCGGACCCGCGGATCGAGCGCCTCGATGACGCCCGCCGCCTCGTGCCCGAGACCGGTCGGCAGCGCACTGGCATACAGCCCGGTCCGCTCGTAGACGTCGACCAGGTTCAGGCCAATGGCCGTCTGCCGGATGAGCGCCTCGCCGCGGCCGGGCTCACCGGGATCGACTGACTCCCACTGCATGACCTCGGGGCCGCCGTAGGCGTGGATGCGGATGGCGTGCGACATGGGGACGCGGATGGCGGATGGCGGATGGCGGATAGTGTAGGAGAAAGAAAGGGGGTAGTGACTAGTGACTAGGGGGTAGTGAAGAGGTGAACTTCTGACGTCGTTGGCAGATCCTGCGACGCATGAGGCCCGCTTCTTCACTACCCCCTAGTCACTAGTCACTACCCCCTTTCCCCGAGCGGGGCCTTCGCGATCACCAGTTCCTCAACCCGCCTGCCGCCCACCAGGTGCTGCTCGATGATCCGGTCGAGGTTGGCGGGAGTGCAGTCCCGGTACCACACGCCGTCCGGGTAGACGACCGCGATGGGGCCCGCGGTGCAGATGCGCAGGCAATCGGCCCGGGTGCGCAGGACACCGCCCTCGGCATCCTGCAGCCCGAGTTCACGGAGCCTTTTCTTGAGGTGCTCCCAGCTTTCCTCGCCCTGCTCGGGGGGTGCGCACTTACCACCCACGCACAGGAAGATGTGCCGCGACTGGCGGCCGAGTCGCAGCTTCGTGAGCGCCGTATCGAGCGGACCGGGCAATTCGTCAGAGAGCCTGGTCGTCCGCTTCGCCCGTGCGGATACGGATGGCGCGCTCGAGGTCCGAAATGAAGATCTTGCCGTCGCCCACCTTGCCGGTGCGCGCCGCGTTGACGATCGCCTCGACGACCTGATCGACGAGCGCGTCCTTGACGGCAACCTCGATGCGGGTCTTCGGGACGAAATCCACCACGTACTCGGCACCGCGGTAAAGCTCGGTGTGGCCACGTTGCCGCCCGAAGCCCTTGACCTCAGTCACCGTCATGCCGGAAACGCCGAGTTCTGACAGGGCGGCGCGGACGTCGTCCAGCTTGAAGGGTTTGATGATTGCGCTGATCAGCTTCATAGGGCTCTGGCTCCTCGACTCTTCGTAATTGTGCGGCGGACATCGCTCCAGCCAATATGCAGAAACCGTGCCGACCCGACGGATGGGCCGAATCTCGCCCCCGGAGCTCCCGGGACCGCACCAGCATGGGGCGCGTCCAAGCCGGACACGCGCGACCGTGGTGCGCGGCGGCAGGACCCAGCGGCCTAGCCCACCCAGCGCAGCGTGCCGGCGGCTACTGCGACGACGATGACGACCGCCAGCATATCCACGAGCAGCCCGGCGCGCATCATTTCCCGCATGCGCACTCGCCCGGAGCCATAGACGATGGCATTCGGCGCCGTACCCACCGGCAGCATGAAACCACAGGAAGCAGCAATGGCAGCCGGGGCCACGAGCTCGATCACCGGCTGGCCGGTGGCCGCCGCCAGGGCCGCCAGCACGGGCATGAAGGTGGCCGCCGTTGCGACGTTGCTGCTGAGTTCGGTCCAGAAGACGATGATCAGGACCACCACGACCATCAGTGCAACCGGCGGCCAGCCGGCCAGACCACCGAGCGCTTCGCCGATGTTGCCGGACAGTCCGCTGTCCTGGATCAGCGCGGCCAGGGCAAGGCCGCCACCGAACAGGAACAGGGTGTCCCAGGGCAAGCGGCGAAAATCCCCACCGTCGAGGAGGGCGCTGGGGGTCGTTGATCCGGCCGGCGTGAGGAACAGGGCGAGTCCCGCCAGCATGGCGATGCCCATGTCGCTCAAGCCGCCGAGGCCCGGCAGGGTTCTGAGCCAAGGCGAAACGATCCACGCGACGGCGGCCAGTACTCCTATCCAGGCCACGCGTCGCTCCGGCGTGGACATCGCCCCGAGGGCCCGAAGCTCCGCGCGCACCACGAGCCGCGCCTGGGCGACGTCCGGCAGATCGAACGGGTGCGTCACCCGCACCAGCACCCACCAGGTCACCGGCAGAAGCAGGAGCACGCAGGGCAGGCCGAACACCATCCAGTCGGCGAAGCTCACGGTCACGCCGTAGGTCTGCTGCAGGAAAGCCACGGCCAGCGCGTTGGTCGGCGTGCCGATCAGCGTAGCGAGGCCGCCAATGGTCGCGGAGTACGCAACGCCGAGCACGATCGCCGTCGAGAAGTGCTGCCGCTCGGCGTCGGCGTGCTCGTGGTCCGGTGCGACGAGCGCCGCGATCGAAACCGCGACCGGCAGCATCATCAGCGTGGTCGAGGTGTTCGATACCCACATGCTGACGAACGCCGTGGCCGCCATGACGCCGAACACCAGTCCGCGGGCGCTCGAGCCCGCCAGTGTGACGATGGTGTACGCGATGCGGCGGTGCAGGTGCCAGCGTTCGAGCGCGAGCGCCAGCAGGCAACCGCCCAGGATCAGGAAGATGGTCGAGCTGCCGTAGCCGTGTCCGGCCTTTTCCACCGTGACGATGCCGAGCAACGGTCCCGCCGCCAGCGGCAGCATGGCCGTCGCCGCGATCGGCAGCGCTTCCGTCGCCCACCAGGCGGCCATCACCACGGCGAGTGCGGCCGTTCGCCAGGCCGGCGTCGCGAAACCGGACGGCTCGGGCAGCAGGAGCATCAACGCGAACAGACCGAGCCCAAGCCAGAGGCCCGTACGCTGGGTCGGGGTGCGCGGGCTCGATCGCATCATTCGGCTGCGTTCTGGACGGCGTCGGGGCATCATGCCACTTCTTCCTCGACGGGAGGCGTCCGTATATAAGGGCAATGCATGACTCAGACGTTCGTCATCGTCGGCGCGAGCCACGCCTCGGTACAGGCCATCGACACCCTGCGCCGGGAGGGGCACAAGGGCCCCATCGTGCTGGTCGGCGACGAACCGCACCTGCCGTACAACCGGCCGCCGCTCTCCAAGAAGTTCCTGTCAGGTGAGCTGGAACGGGAGCGCCTGCTGCTGCGCAGCCCCCAGTTCTACGAGCAGCACTCGGTCGAAACGCGCCTCGGCGTGAGGGTCACGGCCATCGATCGCAGCGCGCAGCGGCTGCGCCTCAGCGACGGCGCCGAGCTCACCTACGACAAGTTGCTGCTGTGCGTCGGCAGCCGCCCGCGGATGCTCGAGGTGCCAGGCTATGACCTCGCCGGCATCCACTACCTGCGCACCATCGCCGACGTGGACGCCATTCGCGCGGATCTGCCCGGCGCACGCAGGCTCGTGGTCGTCGGTGCCGGGTACATCGGGCTCGAGGCCGCCGCCAGTGCGCGGCATCTCGGGCTCGACGTCACCGTGGTCGAGATGGCCGACCGGCCGATGAACCGGGTCGTGGCGCCCGAGCTGTCCGGGTTCTACACGCGGCGCCATGAAAAGGAAGGTGTGCGCATCCACTGCAACACCTCGGTGACCGCTTTCCTGGGCGATGGCCACGTACGGGCCGTGGCCTGCGGCGACCAGGAATTCCCGGCAGACCTGGTCATCGTCGGCGTCGGCATCCTGCCCGACGTCAGCCTGGCCGCCGCTGCTGGCATTCGCTGCGAGAACGGTGTCTGGGTCGACGAGAACTGCCAGACGTCGGACCCGAACGTCTACGCGGCGGGTGACTGCACCAACCACCCCAGCGTGAGGTACGGTCGACGCGTGCGGCTCGAGTCCGTCGACAATGCCGTCGAGCAGGCCAAGACCGCCGCGTCGAACATGTGCGGGAGGCCGGCACGCCATGCGCACGTCCCCTGGTTCTGGTCCGACCAGTACGACGTCAAGCTGCAGATCGCGGGCCTGTCGCAGGGCTACGACCAGGCGATCGTCCGTGGTAACCCCGACACGGGGAGCTTTGCACTCTACTACCTCGCGAGCGGCGAGTTGCTCGCGGTGGACGCGGTCAACAGCCCTCGCGACTTCATGACCGGCAGGAAGTGGATCGCCGAGAGAAAACACCCGGACGCCGCAGGACTCGCCGACACGTCCATCGACCTCAAGACGCTCTGAGATCACCAACATGACCACTCCGGCCGGCAAGAAGGGCTCCTCACTTCAGACCAATGACGCCTCGCGGGCCTTCCTCGCGACCCTGGCGCAATGGACAGGGGGGCTCTCCCCGCAGGCGTTCGGCGGTGCGTGGTTCAACGTATTGTCGCGCCTTGCGATCGCTCCGGGCCGGCAGGTCGAGCTCGCCCGGACCGCCCTGCAGAAGTCGCTGGCGCTCGCCCAGTTCACGGGCACGGCGCTCCGTGGCGGGGCGCCGGCGCCGGAAGCCGCTGGGACGCCGTATGCCCACCGCTTCTCCGACCCGGCCTGGTCGAAATTTCCCTTCAACGTGCTCGCGCAATCCTTCATCGCCGCATCGGACCTGGCACGCGAGGCCGTGAGGAACGTGCCCGGTGCGGATGCAGCGGCCGAGAACATCGCTGGATTCACGGTCCGCGAAGGTCTCGAACTCCTCGCGCCGGACAACTACCTGCCGACCAATCCGCAGCTGATCCAGAAGACGGTCGAGGAAAACGGACGGAACCTGCTGCGCGGCGCGAAGCACCTGGCCGAGGACGTACAGCGCACGCTCAGGGGGCTGGGGCCGGTCGGCGTCGAGCAGTACGAGGTCGGCAAGCAGGTCGCTTCGACGCCCGGCAAGGTCGTCCTGCGCACGCCGCTCATGGAACTCATCCAGTACTCGCCGCAGACGAAGACGGTCTTCGCGGAGCCAGTGCTGATCGTGCCGGCGTGGATCATGAAGTACTACATCCTCGACCTGTCGCCGAAGAACTCGCTGGTGAATTACCTCACCGGGCTCGGCCACACGGTGTTCATGATCTCGTGGAAGAATCCCACGGCCGAAGACCGCGACGTGACGATGGACGACTACCTGACGCAGGGTCTGCACGCGGCGCTCGAGGCCGTCACCACGATCGTGCCGAAACGCAAGGTGCACGCGGTCGGCTACTGCATCGGCGGCACGCTGCTGTCGATCGCCGCGTCGGAGCTCGCAGGGAAGGACGATGACCGGCTGGCGAGCGTTACGATGTTCGCCGCGCAGACCGACTTCAGCGAGCCGGGTGAGCTCTCGATCTTCATCAGCCCCGCGCAACTCGCGATGCTCGAAGCGATGATGTGGAAGGAAGGCGTGCTCGAGAGCCGGCAGATGGGCGGCGCGTTCCAGCTGTTGCGGACCTACGACCTGCTGTGGGCACCGTCCATCGCCACGTACCTGCGCGGCGAGCGCACGGGCGTCAACGACCTGATGTCATGGAACGCGGACGGCACGCGCATGGCCTACCGCATGCACACCGACTACCTCCACCAGCTGTACCTGAACAACGACCTGGCGGAAGGACGCTACGTCGCGCGAGGCGAGCAGATCAGCCTGTCGGACATCACCGTGCCGATGTTCGTGGTGGGTACGGAGACGGACCACGTCGCGCCGTGGCGCTCCGTGTACAAGGTCGGCAGGCTCGTGCGTTCGGCCGACTTCACTTTCTGCCTCACCAGCGGCGGGCACAACGCCGGCATCATCAGCGGACCGCAGCATCCCAAGCGCCGCCATCGCGTGCATGCCTCGAGGTCCGGCTCGCGCCAGTTGTCACCGGACAAGTACCTGGAGAAGGTCCAGCCGACGCCGGGATCCTGGTGGCCCACCTGGGCGAAATGGCTCGAGGAACGCTCGAGCGCGCGCAAGGTTGCCCCGCCCGCGATGGGCGCGCCGAAGAAGGGAATCAAGCCGCTGTGCGCGGCACCCGGGACGTACGTCCTGCAGAAGTGATCAGTCGAGGCTCTTGCGGAAACGCAGGGTCGCGATCGCCAGCCCCGCGACGAGGAACGCCGCGAGCTTCGCCACCTGCGTGCCGAGGTCCGTGATCGGTGCGCCTCGCAGTACGATGCCGCGCACCATGTCGTTGAAGTGGGTCAGCGGCAGCACCTGCGCCAGCCACTGCGCGGCCTCAGGCATGCCGTCGAACGGGAACATGAAGCCCGACAGCAGGATGGACGGCAGCATCGTGAAGAACGCGAGCTGGAACGCCTGGAACTGGGTCCGCGCGAACGTCGAGATGACGAGCCCGAGCGTCAAGGTCGAAGCGATGAAGAGCGCGGCCGCCAGGTAGAGGTCCAGGTAGCTGCCGTTGACCGGCACGTCGAAGAGCAGCGAGCCCACGAACAGGACCAGTGTCGTCTGCACGAGGCCGATCCCCACGTACGGCAGCAACTTGCCGGCCATGAGCTCTCCCGAGCGGATCGGCGTCGTGATCAGGAGCTCCAGGTTACCGCGCTCGCGCTCGCGCACGATGGCCGCCGAAGTGAAGATGACCATGGTCATGTTGAGGATCATGCCGATCAGCGCCGGCACGATCTGCACGGCCGTACGCCGCTCGGGGTTGTATTCCGGGCGCACTTCGAACACCGGGGCGGGTGTGCCGTACAGGCCGGCGCGCCGCGGCAGAGGTATCGCCGCGACGCCTTTTGCCACGCTGTCGACCATCGGCTCGCTGCCGTCGACGAGCAACTGCGCGGCCGGTCGCGTTCCATCCAGCACGCGGCGCTCGAAGTCGGGTGGGATGTACACTCCGACGCTGATTTCGCCGGCGCTCATGCGTCGGCGCAGGTCCGCGACGCCGGCGCTGGGCGCGAGGATCGCGACGATGCCGCTCGCCTGCAGATCGGCAACGATGGCACGCGACAGGCTCGTGCCCGCTTCATCGACCACTGCAGCACGCAGGTCACGCACGTCGAAATTGATCGCGTAGCCGAACAGCAGCATCTGCATGAGCGGGATGCCGACGATCATGGCGAACGTCAGGCGGTCGCGGGCGAGTTGGCGGACCTCCTTGACCATCACGGCACTGATCCGGTCGAGCATGCGCGCACCTCAGTGCTGGACGGGGACCGGCGCCTGGCTTCCCCTGAAGCCGGTAGCCACCACGAAGACATCCTCGAGACTCGCAGGAACAGCCTGCACGCGTGCGGTGACGCCTGCGCCGCCCAGTCGAGCGCTGATGCGTCCCTGCGGGTCGGGCGTGTCCAGATCGAGGAGTGCGTGCAGGCGCGTGCCGAGCTGGGCAATGCTGCGTATCTTTTCATCGTCTGCAAGCGCGGCCCGTGCCGCGGTCACGTCCTCCGCTTCGATCTCGACGACCGCCGCGGCGATGTCCGACATCAGGTCGCGTGGCGCGCCTTCCGCGACCAGCCTGCCCTCGGCGAGGATCGCAAGTCGGTGGCAGCGCTCGGCCTCGTCCATGTAGTGGGTCGAGACCAGGATCGTCGTGCCCCGGTGCACCAGCGCGAACAGGCTTTCCCAGAAGTCGCGCCGGCTCTGCGGATCCACCGCGCTGGTGGGCTCGTCGAGCAGGAGCAGCTCCGGCTCGTGCAGCGTCGCCGCCGCAAGGGCGAGTCTCTGCCGCTGGCCGCCGCTCATCGTGCCCGCGCGCTGTCGCAGCAGCCGGCCGAGATCATATTCGTCCGCGAGCGCCGCGATGCGCCGCCGACGCGCAGCCGCACCCAGGCCGAAGATGCGTGCCATGAATTCCAGGTTCTCGGCAACGGTCAGGTCGTCCCAGAGCGAGAAGCGCTGCGTCATGTAGCCGAGCTGTCGTCGCAGCCGCTCCGCGTCGCGGGGCATCACGTGCCCGAGAACCTCGACGGACCCGGCGCTCGGCTCGAGCAACCCGCACAGCAAACGGATCGTGGTGGACTTGCCGGAGCCGTTCGGCCCGAGGAACCCGTAGATACCCGCGCGGGGAATGGCGAGATCCACGCCGTCCACCGCGGTGACTTTGCCGAACCGGCGCGTCAGTCCGGTCGCGCTGATCGCGAGCGCGGCATTCACGGGGCCTCCGGTCTGGAGGGCGGCAGGGTGACCTGGACCGGTACGCCAACGGGGAGATCGGCGGCGCGCGGATCCGCGAGCGCGATCTCGGCGAGATAACTGAGCCGCGTGCGGTCCTTCTGGGTGAGCGCGTAGTACGGCGTGAACGACGCCTCGGCGGAGATGAAGCGCACGGTGCCATCGAGCAGACCGTCGACGCCGTCGATGCTGACGTTGACCGTGCTGCCCGCAGTGAACCGGGCGCGCAGCGTCTCCGGCACGTGAACCCGCGCGTAGGGCGTTCCCTCGGCGAGCATCACCACCACCGGTGAGCCGGCCGGCGGGCGCTCGCCAAGCTTGTAAGGCAGCGCCTCGATCCAGCCTGCGCGTGGCGCAATGACGACGTAGCGGGCTGCGCTCGTCTCAAGCTCCGCGAGCGCCGCCCGGGCGCGATCGACCGCGGCCTCGGCCTCACGGACCTGCTCGAGCCGGGTACCCTCGAGCAGCAGTCCGAGGCGCGCTTTCGCCTGGTCGCGAGTGGCCTGGGCCGCATCGCGCCGCGCCCGGGACTGATCGAGGTTCGAGGCGCTGAGCAGCTTGCGCTCCACCAGGGACTGCACGCGCGCAAACTCGCGCCGCTCCGTTGCGAGCGAACTCTCGGCGCCCGCCAGCGCCGCACGGGCCTCATCGATTTCGCGCTCACGAGGTCCCTTGACGAGATCGGCGAGCCGACGCTCCGCCTCGGCCAGCGAGGCACGGGCCTGGTCCAGGCGCGGCTGCATCGTGCCGGCCTCCTGGCGCAGCAGCTCGGCTCCGGCGGCCACCCGGTCGCCCTCACGCACGGCGATGTCGATGATCCGCTCATGCGACTCGGCCACGAGTTCGAGACGATCGCGCTCGAGCGTGCCGTGCACCTCGTGCTGGTTGCGGCCGTCCGAGCATCCGCCGCCCATCAGCCCGAACAGCGGAAGGAATGCAATCAACCGCTTCATCGTGCAGTCTCCGTCGCGCCGATGCCTTGCAGCAGCACGCGCGTGGTGTGGGCGGTGAGTTGCTCCAGCGCCTCGCTGTCGGTCGACAGCCCGAACACCCGGCTCGTCACCGGGAGCGCCAGGAACGGGAAGACGCTCAGGCTGACCGCGGAAATGGCAGCCAGGCGCGGATCGACGTCGGCACGCACCAGCCCCTGTGCCTGCTCCCGGCGCAGGGCCTCTATGAAGAGCGGCGCGAGGCGCGCCGCGAAATGCTCGATGAACTGCGGACGGAACTGGCCGCCCTGCGCCAGGACCTCCTGCACGATCAAGGCCGGCACCCAGGGATTGGCGGCGAGCATGCCCATGTAGACCCGCACCAGCGATGCGATGCCCGGCGTGGCGCCGGACGACACGTCACGCACTCGCTGGAAGGCCACCGCGACGGGCGCGAATGCCTCGTCGAGCATGGCGCGGTACAGGCCAAGCTTGTCCCCGAAGTAGTAGTGGATCATCGCCGGTGAACTGCCGGCCGCGGCCGCGATCTGCCGGATCGTGACCGACGAGAATCCACGCGCCAGGAACAGTCCCCTGGCCGTCTCGAGCAAGGCCTGACGGACGGCGGCATCGCCGCCGGCCGGACGGCCGGGCCTGCGTGCCCGCCTGCGGTGCGCGGCGGAGCGAGCCTTGGTGCAGGTCTCCATCGCGACCGATATTAATCAAATGATTAATTCGGCGCAAGCGCGGGACCGGGGCGGCCCGCGGGCCGGTTCAGGCGAGGAGGTCGGCGACGCCGATCGAGGCGATTTCGTCGATGGGACGCGGGGCGCCCACCCCGAACCCCTGCGCGTAATCGACGCCGATCTCACGCAGCTTCTCGAGGACTGCGTCCGTCTCCACGGACTCCGCGATGACCTTCTTGCCCATCACGTGGCCGATGTCGTTGATCGAGCGCACCATTGCGTAGTCGACCTTGTCCTGCGAGATATTGCCGACGAACATGCCGTCGATCTTGAGGTAGTCGGCACCGAGGGCCTTGAGATACGCGAACGACGACACCCCGCTGCCGAAATCGTCGAGGCTCACGGAGCAGCCCAGGCGGCGCAACTCGGTGAACAGCTGGTTCGCCTGGGTCAGGTTGCCGATGGCGATGCTCTCCGGGACCTCGAAGCCGAGCCGGCGCGGATCCACACCGGCCTGGGCCACCGCCTTGCGCACGAAGGCTGCGGTCTCGGGATCCACGACGGAGTCGCGCGACAGGTTGATGAAGAAGCGCGAGACGCGGCCCAGGGCCGCCACGTTCTTTGCCATCCACTGCAGCGCCGCATTGATCACCCAGCGGTCGTAACGCACCGAGAGGTTGTAACGCTCGACGGTCGGCAGGAACGCGCCCGGCGGCACGGCGCGGCCGGAATCGTCCCGCATGCGCACGAGCACCTCGTAGTGCGGCGGCTCGGTACTGCCCGGCGCCAGTGGCTGGATCGCCTGCGCCTCCAGGAACAGGCGGTCGTCCGCCAGGGCGCGCTTGGCCCGGGCGACCCAGTCGGACTCGCGGCGCTGCCGCGCGAGCGTGACCGCGTCCTCCTGGAAGACGACGACACGGTTGCGGCCGCGATCCTTGGCCGCATAGCACGCGGCGTCCGCGGCATCCATCACCTGCGCGAGCCGCTTGAAGTGCGCGTCGATCGGGACGACGCCGATGCTGACGCCGAGATTGAACGTGTTCTGTCCCCAGACGAACTGGAACTCGGAGATCGCCTTCAGGACGTTGTTCGCGACCTGCAGCGCGTCGGCCGGCCCGCAATTCTGCAGCAACACGGCGAACTCGTCCCCGCCGAGCCGGGCGACCACGTCCGCCGCGCGCACCTTGTTCTGCAGCATCTGGCCGAGCTGTCGCAGCAACTCGTCGCCCGCCACGTGACCGCAGGTGTCGTTGACGACCTTGAAGCGGTCGAGGTCCATGAAGCAGACGGCGTGCGTGGCGCCCGTCGCCTGGGTGAGCTCGAGCGCGTGCTGCAGGCGCACCTCGAAGTCGCGGCGGTTCTTGAGCCCCGTGAGCGGATCGTGGCTTGCATCGTGGAACAGCTGTTGCGACAGCGCGTGGGCCGCCGTGATGTCGGTCAGCGTCCCCTCATAGAACAGCACCGTGCCGTCGGAATCGCACACCGCGCGCGAGTTCTCGAGCACGACGAGACTGCTCCCGTCCTTGCGCTTCAGCAGCAGCTCCGCATTGCGCACTTCGCCGAATTCCGCCATCGCCTCGATCCAGCTGTCGCGGTGCGCGGGATCCGCGTAGACGTCGCGCGCCACGTCCACGGCGAGCAACTCGTCCTCCGAGTCGTACCCCAGCATGCGCACCAGCGCCGGGTTGGCGGCCATGAACTTGCCGTCGACCGTCGTCTGGAAGACACCTGCCGTGACGTTCTGGAAGAGTTCGCGGTAGCGCTGCTCGGACGCCTTGAGCGCCTTGAGCGTGTGGGTGCGCTCGGTCGCGTAGCGCAGCACCTTGTCCACCAATTGCGCGGTGACCTGCTCCTTCAGCAGGTAGTCGAGCGCGCCGCGATGGACCACCTGGTGACCGAGTTCCTCGTCGTCCTCGGCGACGAGCGCCACGATCGGAATGGTCGTCGCCTTGGGCTGGATGCGCAGGAACGTCGTGATCCCGGCGCTGTCGGGGAGGTTGAGGTCGAGCAGGATCGCGTCCACGCGGCCTTCGCGGACCGCCGCCAGGCAGTCAGCGAGCGAGTCGACCACCTCGAGGCGATAGGGCTGGCCCCGGATCGCGTCCAGTGCGGCGCGCACGCTCTCGCGATCCTCAGGCTGCGAGCTGACGAGCAATACGTTCGTAAAGATCATTCGAGACCGAGTATACGGCCGCGGTACCGGCGGAAATGTGAGGTCCAGTCACCCCGGCGACGACCGATTGTGAGGCCGGTCACAGGCCGCGACCGCGCCGGCTAGAAGGGCAGCTTCTCCCCGAAGTCGGCCGGCTTGACCACCAGCACATCGCAGCCGATCCGGTCCAGCACGCGCTCCGCCGTGCTCCCCACGAACAATTCCTGGATCCGGCTGCGCGATACGGCTCCCATGACCAGGAGGTCCGCCGCGAGTTTCTCGGTCATGCGCGGCAGTGCATCCACCGCTGAGCCCTGCTCGAGGTGGACCCGCTCCGGGGTCAGCTCGTGCGAGGCCACGATCCCCGCAAGCACGCCGGCGATGCGCTTGCGCTCAGTCTCGACGATGTCGCCCGCGGTAACGCCACTGACCATAGGCATGCCGGTCATGGTCGTGGTCGCTGCGAGGAGCGCCGCCGGGAAGAATGCGTGCACGGCGTGTACCTCTCCGGACATCCGCCCGGCGAGCAGCTGCGCGCAATCCAGGATGTCGTGGTCGAGCGCGGCCGGCTTGTCACCGAGGTGACCGGGATCGAGCGCGGCGACCAGCGTCGGCGGCACGCGCCACGCGCCCGGCTTGGCGAGCAGCAAGGGCGCAGGGCAGGTGCGGATCAGGCTCCAGTCGGTATTGGTGAACACCGTGCGGCGGATCACCGAGTGGTAATGAGTGTCCTTGACCACGAGGTCGGGGGAAGACTCCTGCACGCGGCGCACGATCCCGCGGTAGAGCGGGTTGTCCCAATGCACGTGAGTCTCAACTGCGATCCCTTGCGTCCGGAGGCCGTCAGCCACTTCCTCGAGGAACTCGACACGCTCCGTGAGGAATTCTTCCCGCAGTTCGCGCAGCTTGTCGGTATCGAAGAACGGCTGTCCGCTCAAGGACGGGTCGAAGTCACAGATGAAGAGTTCGAGCGTCGAACCGAACCTGCGGGCGAGGAGCGCCGCCTTGCCAAGCGCCGGCTGCGCCTCCGACGTCGGGTCGAAGACGGCGAGGATGCGGTCGAGGCGTTTCATCTTGGAGGCCTCCCTCCGGCGACGGTTCTTTTCACGCGAACTCTGCGCATTTCCAGCGCCAGCCGCAATGCGGGAAAGGCACTGCGGAATGTACCTATGCTGCCGACAGCCGGCCCCTACTGTCCTGATCCGCGGCACCTCCGTAGGATTCCGCCTGTCTGTGTGCACTGCACACGGCAAGCAGCGACAGTTTCCTTCCTCTCGAGGCGAGCATGAATACGACGGCCACTCATTACAACGACAAGGTGGTCCGGCAGTTTGCGATCATGACCGTGGTCTGGGGCATCGTCGGCATGTTGGTCGGCGTTGTCATCGCGGCGCAGCTGCTGTGGCCAGCATTGAGCTTCGACGTGCCCTGGCTGACCTACAGCCGGCTGCGTCCGTTGCACACCAACGCGGTGATCTTCGCATTCGGCGGCAGTGCGCTCTTCGCGACCTCCTACTACATCGTCCAGCGCACCTGCCATGCGCGCCTGTTCGGCGACAAGCTCGCGGCGTTCACGTTCTGGGGCTGGCAGGTCGTCATCCTGCTCGCCGCGATCACGCTGCCACTCGGCATCACCCAGAGCAAGGAATACGCCGAGCTCGAATGGCCGATCGACCTGCTGATCGCCGTGGTGTGGGTGGCCTACGCCGTCGTGTTCTTCGGCACCATCGCCCTGCGGAAGGTGAAGCACATCTACGTGGCGAACTGGTTCTTCGCCGCCTACATCATCACCATCGCGGTCCTGCACATCACCAACAACATCGCCCTGCCGGTGACGATGACGAAGTCCTACATCGTGTACACGGGCGTCGTGGACGCGATGGTGCAGTGGTGGTACGGCCACAACGCGGTGGGCTTCTTCCTGACTGCGGCCTTCCTCGGGATGATGTATTACTTCGTCCCGAAGCAGGCGGGGCGGCCGGTCTACTCGTACCGGCTGTCGGTGGTGCACTTCTGGGCCCTGATCTCGATCTACATGTGGGCGGGCCCCCACCACCTGCACTACACGACGCTGCCCGACTGGGCGCAGTCGCTCGGCATGGTGTTCTCGCTGATCCTGCTCGCACCGTCGTGGGGCGGCATGATCAACGGCATCATGACCCTCTCGGGCGCCTGGCATAAGTTGCGCACGGACCCGATCCTCAAGTTCATGATCGTGTCGCTGTCGTTCTACGGCATGTCGACGTTCGAAGGGCCGATGATGTCGATCAAGACGGT
>Ga0113563_10000420_pt1 | contig 20271 bp, 16 predicted proteins | sample Mud3Dept3metaG_FD_80117 | JGI IMG/M metagenome (GOLD analysis project Ga0113563, IMG submission 80117) | Freshwater wetland microbial communities from Ohio, USA, analyzing the effect of biotic and abiotic controls - Mud 3 Core 4 Depth 3... | ecosystem: Environmental > Aquatic > Freshwater >... | reverse complement strand
CTGGAATTTTGAGCAGTTTCCTTCCAAAATTATATGCATCAGGCTCCGGGAAATAGTCAACTTCGTACATTGTATTAAAACGTCTGGCGAAACGCCTGGTCATTTCAAGGTGCTGTTCCTGATCCTTCCCTACGGGTACTTTATTGGCTTTATGTATTATGATATCGGCAGCCATTAATACAGGATATGTTAAAAGTCCGGCATTTATATTATCCGGCTGACTTCTGATTTTTTCCTTGAAAGAGGTTGTTCTTTCAAGTTCACCGACATAAGCATTCATATTAAGCAAAAGATATAATTCTGTTACTTCAGGAACATCGCTTTGTATAAAAACTGTTGAAATTTCCGGATCGATACCACATGCAAGGTATTCTGCCAGAACCTGCTTAATATTTCCCTGAAGGTCATTGGGTTTAGGATGTGTTGTAAGAGAATGATAATCAGCGATAAAGAAAAAACAATGGTTTTCCCTTTGCATTTTAAGGAAGTTACTGACTGCTCCGAAATAATTTCCCAGATGCAGATTACCCGTCGATCGTATGCCGCTGACTACCGTCTCCATATCTTAATAAATAAAATTTCATGCAAAGCTAATGGTTTTTTCTAAATTAAATTTCTGCCCTTAATATGAAGAGGGCGGGAGGGCGAAAGCTGTTTGAATTTTCCTGATCCCTGGTTAAATTGATAAAATTTCCCTTAAAATCGTACCTTTGCCGGATCAAAAACAGAGAAGCTGTGGAATCAACAGAATCAACAAGGCAAAAGAAAGTTGCACGGTTAATTCAAAAAGAGATAGCCGATATTTTTCTCCAGAAAGGCAATGAATTTGCTCCGGGAAAGATTATCTCGATAAACAGGGTGAGAGTAAGTCCTGATCTCTCATTTGCAAAAATCTATTTAAGTATCTTCCCTTCATCAAATAATAGCGATATATTGCAGGTGGTCCAGGGACACTCTTCAAAGATAAGATTTGATCTTGGGAATAAGGTAAAATCTCAACTGCGAATTGTTCCTGAAATTGTCTTCTATATTGATGACAGTCTGGATTATATCGACAAAATAGACAAGTTGCTGAAATCCTGATATTCATGCAATACGAACCTATTAAAAGATGGCTTGGCGGGGTTTTTTCAGGGCCACTGTTTATGAGGAAATTGTTTTATTTTCTGCTCGAACTATTGCTTTTGCGCACCTGGTATATAAAAAAAGCATTAAGGAAGATTCGTAAGGAATTGCCGGATATAGCTTATATCCTTGATGCAGGTTCAGGTCTGGGTCAGTATATCTGGTATATGTGCAGAAAGAACAATAACTGGATTATAGAAGGTGTCGACATTGACGGAGAACAGGTCAAAGATTGTGAAATTTTTTTCAGAAGAGCAGGCCTGTCAGAAAGAGTAACTTTTAAAACTGCTGATCTACAAACATTTACATATCCTGAAAATTTTAATTTTATTCTTTCAGTCGATGTTATGGAACATATCAGGGAAGACAAGGCTGTCTTTAAAAATTTTTTTAATTCTCTGAAAAGCAATGGAGTGTTACTCATCTCCACTCCCTCAGACAAGGGAGGTTCAGACGTTCATTCCGATAAAGAAGGATCGTTCGTCAGTGAACATGTCAGAAATGGTTACAGCATAAAGGGGATAACAGAAAAACTCAGTTCTGCAGGCTTTAGTAAGATTAAAGCTGTATATACATATGGAATACCCGGTAATATTTCATGGCACCTGATAATGAAGTATCCAGTTATGATGCTCAATTTGTCATATTTCTTTTTTATTATACTGCCGTTATATTACCTGATAACTATACCTATTTCGATAATACTTAACATTTTTGATCTCAGTCTGACTCATAAAAAAGGGACCGGACTGCTGGTCACGGCAAGAAAGTAAGAACGTGAAGCTTCCATTATACATAGCAAAAAGGTATTTATTTGCAAAGAAATCCAGGAATGCCATTAATGTCATTTCCGCAGTATCTGTTGCCGGCGTTGCTGTCGGGACGATGGCTCTGATTATTATTTTATCAGTCTTTAATGGCCTGGAAACAATGGTCACTGCAATATTCAACACTTTTGATCCTGATCTTAAGATAACTGCAGCAGAGGGAAAGACATTTATTCCTGATACTTCAAAACTGAAAATATTGTCAAGTGTTAAAGGTGTGTCATGTTATTCTCTTACTATTGAGGAAAATGCATTATTAAAATATGGTGACAGGCAGTTCATAGCTACAATCAAAGGAGTTGATGACACCTATTCAAATGTGACAAATATTGATAGTTCGATGTGGGAAGGAGAATTCCTTCTGAAATCTGATAAAGGGAGGCCATATGCCATCCCCGGAATTGGAATTGCCCAGTACCTTGGCATAAGGATAAATTTCATTACACCATTGAATATTTATGTTCCCCGAAGGACTGCGGGCAGCAGTCTTGATCCTGAAGAAGCTTTCAACAGGAAATTTATTTTCCCCTCCGGTATTTTTCAGATTGAACAGTCGTACGACTCAAAATACATTTATCTGCCAATTGATTTCGCCCGTGAACTGATTGATAATGAAAATGGAGTAAGTTCTATTGAAATAAAATTCTCTGAAGTATCTGATGCCGGCAGCATACAGAGAAATGTTAAAAAGATCTTTGGAAAAGAATTCGTCATTCAGAACAGATTTGAACAACAGGAGATCTTTTACAGGGTGATGCGTTCGGAGCGTCTTGCTATCTTTTTCATTCTGACACTTATACTTGTTATTGCTTCATTTAACATTATCGGATCCCTTACAATGCTTATAATAGAAAAGGAAAGGGATGTAGAAATACTTAAAAGTCTGGGAGCGGATAATAACCTGATCAGGAAGATCTTTATTTTTGAAGGATGGATGATATCTATTATCGGAGCTTTTATTGGCCTGCTGCTGGGTTTTATCATTTGCTGGCTCCAGCAGAAATACGGTTTGATAAAGTTGCAGAGTGATTCACTTATAATGAATTCATATCCAATTGTACTGAAATTAAAAGATTTTATAATTGTCCCTCTGACAGTTCTTGCGATAGGTTACTGGGCAGCATGGTACCCGGTAAGGTTTCTTACTAAGAAATACCTTAATAAAAATGAAAACCAGGTCTGAGGAGAAAAATGCAATCCGCCTGAAAGTAATACTGGCAATATTTATTATCGTGCTGCTGTCAGCATCATGCACCGACAGGAATAGCCGCCACCTTATCCCGGAGAAATCATTTTCTGCCATCCTGACTGAAGTCTATCTTGCCGATGGCCTGATTGCTGTTGTGGATATCCAGAATTTGTTCGCAGGAAGGGATACTGCCTTTCAATATGTTGATATTATTGAAAGCCATGGATATTCAAAGGAACAGATGGAAAATACACTAAGATATTATTTTAAAAAGAAGCCTAAGAAATTGATTAAAATATATGATAGGGCTATTGGAAAACTTAGTGAAATTGAATCCCTTTTGCAGAATAACCCGAATGAAATACCAGTTACAAAAGCAAATTTATGGACAGGAGAACTATTTTATTTCTTGCCGGATACTTTAAAAAATAATAAAATATTCTTTGATACTATTTTGACTTCCCCCGGACTTTATACAATTGAATTTTGTGCCACAGTTTATCCTGATGACCAGTCGTTTAATCCGCAATTTACTGCCTGGACCTGTAATTCCGATAGTCTGAAGACAGGCAGAAACAATTATCTGCCCGCACTCAGGTATCTGAAAGATGGCAATCCCCGGACTTATACAATCACTTTTAGAGTTCAGAACAAGACCTCTGTAATTCTGAAAGGATACCTTTATGATTATGGGAATAATCCGGATCAGGCGGAAGTTCATGCAAGAATTGAAGAAATTTCAATTTCTTTTACTCCTGATCTGTCATGAAACGCTTTTCTGCTCAGTACATTCTGACAAATTCAGGACCTCCTCTGAAGAGATCTGTGATTACAGTAAATAATGACGGATCAATAGTTAGCGTTGAAAATACGAATGGTGCTTTAAGGGAAAGCCAGTCTGTTGAGTTCTATAACGGGATTATCATTCCGGGATTTGTTAATTGTCATTGTCACCTTGAATTGTCTCACCTTAAAGGGAAAATACCGGAAAACAGGGGGCTTGCAGATTTTATCACAAATGTCCGAAATTTAAGGGATAAGAATGAGGAAAATATTGTTTCAGCTTCAATTTCTGCAGATAATGAAATGTACAGCGAGGGAGTTAATCTGTGCGCTGATATTTGTAATACTTCCGTCACTTTTGAGATAAAAAAAACCAGCCGGATCCGGTATGTGAATCTGCTGGAAGTTTTTGGTATCGATCCTGAGAAAGCAGAACACAGAATGGAAGAAATATTAAGATTGTCGGAGGAATCTGAAAAAATGGATTTATCCGGTTTCATTGTTCCTCATTCCATTTATTCGGTGTCTTTGCCTCTTTTCAGACTGTTAAAGAGTAAGACAAAAAAGAACAAAGTCACCTCAATCCATTTCCTTGAAAGTGAAGATGAAATTTCTTTCCTCTCAGATATTAAAGGTCCGCTCCGGAATTCCTATAAAAAAAATGGTCTGTTGCCTGATAATCTCAAAACACCTGAAAATCATTTATCTGCCATTCTGAAAGAAGTCACATCAAACGGCAATCTTATTCTTGTGCACAATACATTTGCTGACCAACAGACTGTCAGAGCTATCAACAAACGAAGAAGAACTTTCTGGTGTCTGTGTCCTGATTCCAACAAATATGTTGAGAATAAAATTCCTCCTGCTGATATGCTTCATGCTGAAGGCTGTGATATTGTTATCGGAACTGATAGTCCTGCTTCAACCAAAAAGCTTAGTATTCTCGCAGAACTTAAGACCCTTCAGAAATATTTCCCATCTATTAGTCTGGAGGAACTGGTTCGCTGGGCGACAATAAACGGGGCCAGAGCTCTCTGTGAAAATCAGAATTTTGGGCGAATCGTACCAGGAATTAAACCGGGTTTACTTGTTCTCCAGGATGTTGATCTTGACAATTTTAAACTTCTGCCAGATACTACGGTCACCAGATTACTTTAATAATCTGCGAAAATCAGCATAATCAGCGGGAAAACAAAAAAGATTTGCCCGCAGATTACGCAGAGAACTCAGTGGTTAAATAAGTACCATCTGAATATAAATAATTATTATGCTAATTTTGATCCTGATAATGTATTATACATGCCTACATTCCTTTTTGATAAGATAGTTTTCGGACCTGTTAAGAGCAGGAGGCTCGGTGTTTCCCTGGGGATCAATCTGCTTCCGGCAACCAGAAAAGTATGCAATTTCAATTGCATATATTGCGAATGTGGCTGGACCATCAATACGGATATTAAAAAGGAATCCCTTCCCTCGAGAAAAGAGGTCTATGAAGCTCTTGAATATAAGCTTTCATCAATGAGACAAAAGCAACAGGTTCCTGATGTTATTACCTATGCGGGGAACGGGGAGCCTACCCTTCATCCTGAATTTCCGGGAATAATTGACGATAGTATAAAGCTGAGAGACAAATACTTTCCCGATGCTAAAATTGCAGTTTTATCGAATTCAACTGCCATTACAAAGCCTGAAATCAGGAAAGCCCTGTTGAAAGTTGATTCAAATATTTTAAAGCTTGATTCTGCTTTTGATCTTACCGTGAAAATTCATAACCAGCCAAGGGTAAATATTAAAGTAGAAGAACTGATTAAAAACCTTAAGGGATTTAAAGGAAATCTTATAGTACAGACCCTTTTCCTGCGTGGAAAATTCAAAGACAAAGTAATTGACAATACTACACCTGAAGAGATCGCTGCCTGGCTGAAAGCCTTAAAGAAAATCAGACCTTCAGAGGTAATGATCTATACAATTTCAAGGGATACACCTGAAGGCGGACAGCTGAACAAAGTACCATTACCGGAGCTGAAGAAAATAGCGTCGCTGGTGAATGAACTTGGTATCGAAACTCAGGTTTCGGGCTGATTTTGAACAAGAAAAATAATATATTCATTTGTCCCCTCGAATGGGGACTTGGCCATGCGGGCCGGATGGTACCAGTGGCAAAAAAGCTCCGGGACATGGGTAATAATATCTTTATAGGTGCCGGAGAAAAACATCTGGCTTTCTTTAGAAATGAAGTGCCGGGAATTACTTATATTAATTTTGCCGGATTCAGTCCGTGGTATTCCCGTTTTTTACCACAGTACCTGGTTCTTTTGTTTCAAACACCACTCCTTCTGTACCATATTATTCTGGAGCATAACAGAATTAAGAAAATAATTCAGGAATATTCTATTGATATTATAATAAGTGATAACCGTTTCGGTCTCTGGAACAAATCCGTTAAAACAGTTTATGTAACCCACATGCCATTAATTCCTCTGCCAAAGGCTTTTCATTTTCTTGAATTTATCGGTGTTATTGTTCACAGGGCAATTATCAGAAAATACTCATTATGTTTTATTCCCGATCTGCCCGGGGAAATGAATATTTCAGGAAGATTATCCCATAACGTCATTCTGCCAGGGAACACCAGATTTATTGGAATTTTGTCACGGTTTACTGACCTTAAAGCGACCGTAAACGAAAACCCTGTAAGCTTTAAGCATAATACTGTAATTTTATCCGGGCCTGAACCTCAGCGAAAAATCCTTGAACAAAAGCTTACTGATACATTAAAAGATAAAGAGCCTCCGACAGTAATTCTTGGCGGAAATCCGGAAAAGCCACCGGGAATGGCCCGATTATCAAATATTATTTGCTTCAATCATCTTCCTTCATCAGCAATGAAGGAAGTAATTGCCGGAAGCGAAAGCCTGATAGGAAGAGCAGGATATTCTACAATAATGGAGCTTATAAGCCTGAATTGCTGCGCATTACTGATTCCTACCCCCGGACAGACCGAGCAAGAGTATCTTGCTGATAATCTGGCAAAAAAAGGCTGGTTTACTATTATATCTCAAAAAAATATCAGTTCAGATCTGTGCCTGATCCCGAAAGAGTCAAAATGGAGCAAAGAAATAATCATACAAAGCAAAGAGCTATTGGATAAAGCCCTGAAAGAGATGTCAGAAGAACAGCAGGACAAGTGATACTCCGCAAACACCAAGAAAAAAACCAGACCATACTTCACCGGGTTTGTGCGATTCAAGCCATAATCTTGATGACATGACCATCCCTGCAGAAATAATAGCTGCAATCAGTAACCATGGAAGAGGAGTTTGCATTTTTATCGAAAGAATTGCGATAAGAGCTAAAAGTGCTCCGGCGCCTACAGAATGGATTGAAATTTTCCACCAGAAATTTATCAGTGTGACAGCAATAACCAATAGCGCTGATGCCAGTATAAAAGATTTAATAAACAGCGGTATGTGAAATTTCAAGGTTATGTAAACTGTAACTGAATAAAAGAATGAAGTTGCAATGAGGGGAATTGTTCTTTCCCTCCTGTCTTCAATAGTCCATGAACTTATAATATTCCTTAATCTGAAGTATGGCATCAAAAAAAGCGGTACCAGTACATCATTTATCACTATTATAAGAAGCAGTATTTTTTTCACATTTACCGGGAGATAGCCCAAGATGGTCGGAGCAGAAAAAACGATCAGCATTCCATAGACCGGCATTAGAAGCGGGTGAAATACTGCAGAAATTATTTTTGCCAGATTGTTTCCGGTTTGCTGTTTCCTCTCAGTTGTCATCAAATCTCCTTTCTTAATCTTGCGACCGGGATATTTAATTGTTCCCGGTATTTGGCAACTGTACGACGAGCTATCTGGTAACCCTTATCCTGAAGTATTTCAGTGAGCTTTTCGTCAGTAAGAGGTCTTCGTTTCTCCTCATTATCAATACAATCCTGAAGAATTCTTTTAATTTCCCTGGTGGATACTTCCTCTCCGCTGTCAGTCTGTAAACCTTCAGAAAAGAAAAACTTCAACGGGAAAATACCAAAGTGTGTTTGTATATATTTACTGTTTGCCACCCGGGAAATTGTCGAAATATCGAGTCCGGTCATTTCGGCAACATCTTTAAGGATCATCGGTTTCAGCTTTGTCTCGTCACCATCGATGAAATACTCCTGCTGGTACTCAAGAATAGCATTCATGGTGAGGAGAAGAGTATTTTGCCTTTGTTTTATTGCATCGATGAACCATTTAGCGGATTCGATTTTCTGTTTTACAAAAAGGACCGCATCTTTCATTTCCTTTTTATTGCTCTTATCCTTGCTGTAAGACTGGAGCATCTCATTATATGAACTACTAAGTCTTAGCTCCGGAAGATTTCGTGAATTAAGATGAAGATCAAAGCCTTCTTCTGAATGTTCAAGGATAAAATCAGGAATTATTGGCTGAGCTATCTTACTGAAAGGATCGCTGTAAACTCCGCCTGGCTTGGGATTCAGTTTCAGCACTTCATCAATTGCTGATTTAAGATCTTCTTCGCTGATCCCCATTCTTGCAATAATCTTATCATAGTGTCTTTTAGTGAATTCTTCAAAATGCAAATCTATGAGTGAATAAGCAAGCTTCACTGCGGTTTGTGAATGATCTTTTTTTTCAAGCTGAAGCATCAGGCATTCCCTGAGAGTTCTTGCTCCTACCCCTGCCGGTTCAAGATCCTGAATTATTTTAAGAACCTCCTCAAGTTCCTTTTCTGTTGTATTGATGTTTTGCAAAAAGGCGAGATCATCAACTATGTTGACCAGTTCTCTTCTCAGATATCCATCCTCATCTATGTTGCCTATTATGTATTCACCAAGGATTTTTTGTTTATCCGTCAGTTCTCTCAATCCAAGCTGAGATTCAAGATGTTCGTGAAATGATGAACCCACTGAAAATGGAATTTCAGCCTTCCTTTCATCATCTTTGCTGTAATTATTTGTCTGAAGGCGGTAGTCCGGGATCTCGTCTTCTTCTATATAGTCGTCGAGAGTAAATTCTTCCTGATCCTTATCCTCTTCCTCATACTCCTCTTCTGCATTATCCTCAGCCGGGATATCTTCATCTTCCGGTCCTTCCTCAAGGGCAGGATTATCTTCAAGTTCTTTTTTAATCCTCTGTTCTATCTGCAAAGTAGGGACCTCCAGCAGTTTTATCATCTGGATCTGCTGCGGAGAAAGCTTCTGAAGTAATTTCTGTTGTAGCTTTTGCTTTAACATCTCCTGTTCCTTGCAACTATTTTATTGATAATCGTTATTAAAACTCTGCGTTTTTAGGAGTTCTTGGAAATGGAATTACATCACGTATGTTTGATATTCCGGTAATAAATAATATTAACCGCTCGAAACCTAATCCGAATCCGCTGTGCGGAGCTGTCCCGAATTTTCTTGTTTCAAGATACCACCAGAGGTCTTTTTCGGGTAATTTCAATTCCCTGATACGTGCCAGGAGCTTATCATAATTCTCCTCTCGCTGCGATCCTCCTATAATTTCACCTATTCCGGGAAACAATACATCCATTGCCCTGACAGTTTTACCATCATCATTCTGCTTCATATAAAAAGCTTTTATGGTCTTTGGATAATCTGTCAGTATAACAGGTCTTTTAAAATGTTCTTCAACAAGATATCTTTCATGTTCAGCCTGAAGATCTTTGCCCCATCCTACCTGGTATTCCCATTTTTTGCCTGAGTCAACAAGAATTTTTACAGCATCGGTGTAAGTCATTCTTACAAATTCATTCTTCAGAACAAAATTGAGTCTCTCCAGCAGCCCTTTATCGATCATATTATTAAGAAATTCAAGATCTTCCCTGCAATTATCAAGAGCATATCTTATCAGATATTTGACAAAATCTTCTGCAAGATCCATATTATCGGTCAGGTCGTAAAATGCCATTTCTGGTTCAATCATCCAGAATTCGGCGAGATGCCGTGGAGTATTTGAATTTTCTGCCCGAAAGGTTGGCCCAAACGTATAAATATCGCTTAAGGCAAGTGCTCCGAGTTCTCCCTCCAGCTGACCGGAAACAGTTAGGTTTGTTGGTTTTCCGAAAAAATCATTTGTGTAATCAACTGATCCGTCTATGTTATGCGGGATATTCGCCAGGTCCATAGTGGTTACATGAAACATTTCGCCGGCACCTTCAGCATCGCTGCCTGTTATGATCGGTGTATGAAGATAGAAGAATGCATTATCGTTGAAATACTTATGAATTGCAAAGGACATAGCATGCCTGATCCTCAGGACCGCACTGAATGTATTTGTTCTGGGACGGAGATATGCAATTTCCCTGAGGAATTCCATCGAATGACCTTTTTTCTGAAGAGGATATGTTTCAGCATCACTCTTTCCGTAAATCTCAATTGAAGCGGCTGTTATTTCTGTATTCTGCTCCTTTCCCTGCGATTCAACCAGTTTACCTCTCACTGCCAGGCAAGCTCCGGTTGTGATATCTTTTAACAGATCATCATTAAATAATGATGCATCAGCTACTATCTGGATATTTTTTATGGTTGATCCGTCGTTAAGTGCAATAAAAATAATGTTCTTATTTCCCCTTTTAGTTCTAACCCATCCTTTAACAAGTATTTCCGAGCCTGTTTGCGGCGATGCCAGTAATTCCTTTATCTTTGTACGTTTCATTATTAATAATAAAAATTACTCCGCAAAAATAATAAATTGTAAGCCGGGAAACTTCTGATTCCGGTCTTTTATTTCATAATGGCACTATTTTTGTGCAATATTAATCTCTTTCCCACCTTATTCGTTTTCCGGATAATAATTTCTTCTGTAAACAGTTATAATTCAAAAACAGACACGCTATCGATAAACGATTTGAAAATTCGTAAAATCTGAATACATTTGAGTATAATTTGAAAATCAACATAAGTTATGGAAGAGCATAAGAAAATTATTGTAGTGCCATGGGATTTCACCCTAGTTGCAGAACATGCACTTGCACATGCAGTTAAAATCAGCCGTATGATAGGAAATGAAGTAGGTCTTCTTCATATCGTCGATTCTGGAATTAAACCGAATGTCGAAAGAGAAAAAAAGATTCTTTTGCAGCATGTCGCTGAAGAGAACAGCAAAAAATACAATATGCCTGTTGCATCATATATTTCCAAAGGAAGCATTTTTTCAGCAATTGCCGAGTTTGTAAATGAGAAGGAAGCCAGTCTGGTTGTGATGGGCACTCACGGGATGAAAGGAATGCAAAAGCTTACAGGCAGCTGGGCTTTAAAAGTCATTGTAAAATCAAGAGTACCCTTTATAGTTGTCCAGGATCCGCCTGCTGATCAGGAGAGGTATCATAATATCGTATTCCCTGTGGATTTCAAGAGAGAGAACAAGGAAAAAATAAAAATGACCATTTTTATGGGTAAATATTTCGATTCGAAAATCCATATCCTGGTGACAACCTCTACCGATCAAAGTCTTGTCAAGAAGACGAAAATAAACCTGGCTTTTGCGATTAAATACCTTATACAAAACAATATTGAATATGAGATCCATGAGGTTCCAAAAGGCAATTTTGCACAGCAAACCCTTGATTTTGCTCAGAAAATAAATGCCGATCTGATCCTGATTGTTACAACCAAGAATATTACGTTTGCTGATTATGTGATTGGAGCATCAGAACAATATATCATTGCCAATAGTTCAAAAATTCCAGTCTGTTGCGTAAATCCCAGAACATCATTTGCCAAGAGCGGACAATTTATGGGAGGCTGGGGAGACTAAAAAAATCCGGGACTACCCGGATTTTTTATTCTTAAACAGCCTGTTTGCTCATATGGCTATTCCTTTGGAGGGTCATCTTTTTTTGGTTCATTTGTTTTAGCAAGAGAAGCCAGACCACCTATGACTCCAAGATTCATTGAGTCTAAAGCAGAACTTGGAACAATGACCATGGATCCTTTTTCCTTCAATCCCTCATACAGCATATTCATTCCACGCAAATGCAGTGCTATTGGATTATTCGCGTATTGTTCGCTGGCTTTTGCGAATTTCTCCGCTATTTCTGTTTCTGCAGTACCAAGAATTACCCTGGCTTTTCTCTCTCTTTCTGCCTGTGCCTGCTTGCTCATTGCATCAGCAAGCGCCTGGGGAATGATAATATCCCTGATACCCACCGTCTGACATGTTATTCCCCAGGGATTTGTATTTGCATCCAGGGTCTTTTGAAGATCTTCGGCGATCTTCTCTCTTTCCTGCAGAAGATCGGCTAATTCGTGTTTTCCGATTATATCTCTCAGGTCAGTCTGGGCAATATATGATATTGCCCTTACATACTACTGAACTTCAAGTGCTGCTTTTTCCACATCCCACACCGTCCAGTAAACAACTGCATCGACATTTACCGGGACAGTGTCTTTTGTAAGTGTCTGTTCAGCCCTGAATTCTGTTACCCTTACCCGCTGATCGATCAAAGAACTGATCTGATCAATGATGGGAACAATAAAAAATATTCCCGGCCCCCTTAAACCATGAAATCTGCCCATTCTTAAGACAACCGCCTTTTCCCATTGGTCAGCTATTTTTATTGAGCTGCCTATCAGAAGAGAAATGATAATAAATACCGCCAGTAATGGGACTCCGATAATTTTAAGATAATACAATGCGGCTGATGTCGCAATAAGGATTAACACCACTGTTATTGAAACAGGATTTGGTGAACTGCTCGAACTTGTACTTGTGTTCATTTTTTAATCTGTTTTTGTAATTCATTAATAATATCTTCTGTCGAAAAACCATAGCTGAATGCAATGGTCATAAATTCATTACAGATATTCTGTAGTTTTTTGGTTTTTTCGCTGGCAGGAATCTTTACTTCTGTTTTACTGATAAATGTCCCTGTCCCTTGTTGAGTCTCAAGAATATTCTGAATTTCAAGCTCCTTATAGGCTTTGGTTACAGTATTCAGATTGATCATAAGTTCTACTGCCAGAGCACGAACTGTAGGTAACTGTTCTCCAACCTGAAGGTTTCCTGAAGCAATTCCGAATTTAATCTGGTCGATTATCTGCCTGTAATATGGAACGCTTGTTTTAGGATCCAATACAAATTTTATCATAGTAATAAGGCATTAATGTTATATTTATATATTGTAATAATACATTATTATTTTGAATCATCCAAATATTTTCGAACTTTTTTTTGATCTTCTTCATAAATTATTTAATCTACATTCTTTTAGACACTCTTGCCTTGCTTTAGAAGCCTCCATATATTATTTTAGCATCATGATAATTAACAGAATTACAAATTTATGTCAATTATAGTCCGGGGAGTTACAAAGTTTTATGGCCATCAGAAAGCTCTGGATAATGTTTCCTTTGAAGTAAAAACCGGAGAAATTGTTGCTTTTCTCGGTCCGAACGGGGCCGGCAAATCAACGATGATGAAAATTATAACAGGGTTCATTCCTGCTTCTTCAGGAACTGTATCTGTAAATGGCATAGATCCATCAGGTGAAAATATTGAGATTAAAAAAAGAATCGGTTATCTTCCTGAAAACAATCCTCTTTATCCTGAAATGTATGTCAGGGAATATCTTGGCTTTGTCGCTTCACTTTATAAAATGAGCAACCCGGTTAAAAAGCAGATTGATAACATCATTGAGATGACCGGACTCACTCCCGAACAGAAAAAAAAGATCGGATCTCTTTCAAAAGGGTACAGGCAGAGAGTCGGTCTTGCCCAGGCACTAATACATAATCCTGATGTACTGATACTTGATGAAGCAACATCAGGTCTTGATCCAAATCAGATTGTCGCAATAAGGAATCTTATCCGGGACGCCGGAAAGGAAAAAACTGTTATGCTTTCGACACATATTATGCAGGAAGTTGAAGCAATATGCGACAGGGTGATAATCATTGATAAAGGTTTTATCGTTGCCGATGAAGAAAAAAGCAATATTTATTCAAAAATAAGGCTCCATAAACAGAGAGTTCATGTCGGATTTGACAAGAAGGTTGCTGAATCGGATTTATTGTCAATAGTTAATATCACTAAAGTACTCCCTGCTGAAAATAACCGGTGGCTTATTGAAGCAGAAGGTGATGAAGATATCCGTCCTGCAATTTTTTCATTTGCAGTTAAAAATAATCTGACCGTTCTTTCTCTGCAGAAAGAAGAAAGTAATCTGGAGGAAGTTTTCAGACACCTGACAAACGGATGATCTTTTTTTTCTGGTTTTTTTTTATTTGCTTTGTACCATATTTATCTGGTGGAAAGATTTGTGCTGATTGCAACCACAGGAAAAAATGCTAAAACGCTGAAAATTGCTTTTTTCTGATCAATCTATCTTCCCTTCAGGTATTAAAGTACTTAAAGTGAGCTAAAGTTTTAAGTACTTAAAGCTTGTATTTATAATTATAAATCTATGTAATAACTCTAAGTACTCTAAGTACTTTAGTCACTCCAAACTTAAAAACTATGGGATATTTTTTTACATCAGAATCAGTCTCGGAAGGGCATCCCGATAAAATTGCTGATCAGATATCAGATGCTTTGCTTGATGAATTTTTAAAATGGGATCCTGAATCGAAGGTTGCCTGCGAAACTTTCGTTACAACAGGGCTTGTCGTGTGTGGCGGGGAGGTGCAAACTTCAGGGTGGGTTGATGTCCAGGAAACCGCACGCAGGGTAATCCGTAATATAGGGTATACTAAAGCGGAGTACCGTTTTGACTGTGATTCCTGCGGTGTTATTTCAACCATTCATGAACAATCCCCTGATATCAGGCAGGGTGTAATACGTGAAAAACCGGAGGAACAGGGAGCCGGCGATCAGGGTATGATGTTCGGGTACGCATGCCGCGAAATGGATAATTTTATGCCTTTAAGCATTGAACTGGCTCATATTCTGCTGCAGCAGCTTGCAGCAATCCGCCACGACAGGAAACTGATGAAATACCTCAGACCTGATGCAAAATCGCAGGTAACTATCGAATATGATGATAACAACAATCCTTTGCGGATAGATACAATCGTGATCAGTACGCAACATGATGAATTTATACTTCCTAAAAATAAATCTCATGTTTCAGAGAAAGCTGCTGAAAAAGCCATGCAGAAAAAAATACATGATGATCTTCATAATATTCTGATCCCCAGAGTATTAAAATCTATACCGTCAAGGATACAGAAGCTTTTTAATGAGGACATGAAGCTTCTCGTCAACCCCACGGGAAAATTCGTTATTGGCGGACCGCATGGCGATACCGGTCTGACCGGTCGCAAGATAATTGTTGATACTTACGGGGGACATGGAGCTCATGGTGGCGGAGCATTTTCAGGCAAAGATTCTTCTAAAGTCGACAGGTCAGCAGCGTACGCCGCACGACATATTGCAAAAAACCTTGTAGCTGCCGGAGTTTGTGATAAAGCTCTCATACAGGTGGCTTATGCAATCGGTGTTGCACAGCCAGTCGGTCTGCATATAGATACTTTTGGAACAGTCCATGTAAAGAACAGCAAAGGAAAACTTTTAAATGACAGGGAAATAGGTGAACGAATAAACAAGCTGTTCGATATGCGACCTTATGCAATTGTAAAGAGGTTTGGACTTAAAAATCCTATCTTCTCCCGGACAGCATCATATGGACATTTCGGCCGTGATTATACTGTTGAAAACGTGGAAGTTTATTATGAAATGCCGGGAAGCAAACCAAAATTAATTAACGGGAATGGCAAGAAAGTCTGGTTGAAAAAGGTTGAATTTTTTGCATGGGAGAAGCTGGATTATGTGGATAAAATCCGGAAGGAGTTCAAACTCTGAAGACTTTCTATCGTCAGAATGATGCTTTCACAATCCTTGCGATATTATCAGGTCGTCCAAGGGTATAATAATGAATTCCCGGAATCCCTGCTTTAATAAGTTCTTTTGACTGCATGGTTGTCCAATCGATTCCTGCTTCACGCGCATCTTTGTCAGTTGTGTATTTTCTGATTTCAGTCACAAGATCATTTGGAAGATCAATATGAAATGTCTGCGGCAAAAGATTTATATCGTTAAGAGCTGTTATGGGTTTTAATCCTGCAATGATTGGAACATTAATCCCGATCTTAAGGCATTCTTCCCTGAATTTAAAGAATTTGCTGTTATCGAAAAACATCTGTGTAACGATATAGCTTGCACCTGCCTCAACCTTTTTCTTCAGGTTCTCCATATCGGTCTGCATATTTGGAGCTTCAAAATGTTTTTCCGGGTATCCGGCAACTCCGATGCAGAAGTTTGTTGGCGTGGTATCTTCCAGGGATTCTTCAAGATACCTGCCATTATTCATATTCTGGATTTGCCTGACAAGCTCAAAGGTATGTGTATGTCCATCTTTTTCAGGTATAAAGCTACGGCTTCCCCTCTGTGGATCTCCCCTTAGTGCAAGTACATCATCAATACCCAGAAAATTCATTTCTATCAGTACATTTTCGGTCTCTTCTTTTGTAAATCCGCCGCACAGGATATGCGGAACGACAGTAAGATTATATTTATACCTTACTGCCGCCGCCAGAGCAATTGTCCCTGGCCTCAGACGTGTAATTCTTTTTTCAAGAAGTCCGTCTGGCCTCTCCTTGAAGGTTATTTCATTCCGGTGTGTTGTAAAGTTTATATACGCAGGCTGAAACTCGATCAGCCTGTCAATTGTTGCATACACACGTTCAATGCTGTGCCCTTTCAGAGGGGGAAGCAGTTCAAAGGTAAATAATGGACCTTTGGCGCTCTTTAATTTATCTATAACACTCATATTTTTATCTTCATAAGTTCGGTGCCAGCCACCTGGCTGCTTCCTCAACAGTCATATTCTTTCGTGCAGCATAATCTCTCAGCTGATCGGAACCAATTTTACCAATGTTAAAATAAGATGAAGCAGGGTGAGAAAAAATATAGCCGCTGACTGTTGCAGGAGGTGTCATAGCAAAATTTTCGGTCAGTCCGACATTGATAGACGCTTCAGCATCAAGTAAATCGAACAGAACTTGTTTCTCAGTGTGATCGGGACAGGCCGGGTAACCGGGGGCAGGCCTTATTCCTTTATATTTTGCCGATAATATTTCTTCCAGAGTCAGGTTTTCATCCGGGGCATATCCCCAGTATTCTTTTCTTATCTTTTTATGAAGCCATTCAGCAGCTGCTTCTGCTAACCGGTCACTCAGGATCCTAATCATAATTGTGGCATAATCATCATCTTTAAACTTTGTAATTGCCTCATTGTCAATATCAGCAGTCACAACAAAAACTCCAAGGTTATCCGTCAGACCTGATGACAGGGGAGCTATGAAATCCGACAATGAAAGATTCGGAATACCTTTTTCTTTTTGTTCCTGGTTCCGGAGAAATCTGAATACGGCTTTTGGCTTTTTGCTCTCACTATCGGAATAAACCATAACATCATCACCTTCTGAAACAGCCGGAAACAATCCAAAAACCGCTTTAGATGTCACGAGTTTCAGGGTTATTATTTTATCAAGGTAGAATTGAGCGTCTTCAAACAATTTCTTTGCTTCATTTCCCTTAACCGGATCGCTGAAAATGGCAGGATATTTTCCGGCAAGCTTCCAGGCGAAGAAAAAGTATGTCCAGTCTATAAATCCTGAAAGCTCTTTCAGATCAATTTCATTTATTAAATGATATCCGGGCTTAAGAGGTTTAACAAGCTTAATAGAATTCCAGTCAGTAACAAGCCTTTTTTTTCTTGCTCCGCTGATTGTCAGAAGATTGCGTCCTTTCTGCCTGGTCTCATGTTCTTCTCTCATCTTCCTGTATTTTTCAGCAATTGAAGACACATATTCATTGTTGTTTTTCCCAAGAAGTGAAGAAAGGACTCCTGCTGCCTTTGATGCATCTTTGACATGTATCACACTTTTTGAATATGAAGGTGCGATTTTCACCGCAGCATGTATTTCTGAAGTGGTGGCACCCCCAACAAGAAGAGGAATAGTCAGTTTCCTGCGCTCCATCTCTGAAGCAACATGGACCATTTCTTCAAGAGAAGGTGTAATTAAACCACTAAGTCCTATAAAATCAACTTTTTCTTTAATTGCAGTTTCTATTATCTTTTCTGAAGGTACCATCACACCAAGATCAATAACCTCATAATTATTGCATCCCAGGACAACACCGACAATGTTTTTACCAATGTCATGAACATCCCCTTTTACAGTAGCAAGAAGGATCTTTCCTGCGATTTTCTTTTCAGCTCCTTTACTTTCTTTTTCGATATAAGGTGCAAGTTTTAATACAGCTTTTTTCATTACCCTTGCACTCTTGACAACCTGCGGAAGAAACATTTTCCCGGATCCGAAAAGGTCACCAACTTCATTCATGCCATTCATCAGAGGCCCTTCGATCAGTTCTATTGAGCGAGAAAAGAGTGACCGGGCTTCTTCAACATCTTGTTCGATATGCTCATCCAGTCCCCGTATAAGGGAGAATTTAATACGATCGACAACAGGTAACAAACGCCATTCATCACTTTTTTCCTCTTTCTTTCCTTCATTCTTAAGCCCTTCAGCAAATTTTACCAGACGTTCTGTTGCATCTTTCCGGCGGTTAAGAACGACATCCTCTGTAAGGCGGAGAAGGTCTGCAGGTATCTCACTGTATACCTGCAACATACCCGGATTCACAATACCCATATCAAGTCCTGCCTTTATAGCATGGAAAAGAAAAACAGAATGCATAGCTTCTCTCACTTTATCGAATCCCCTGAATGAGAAAGATAGATTGCTGATACCTCCGCTCACTTTTGCATAAGGCAGATTGTTCTTTATCCATTCCGTTGCCCTTATAAAACTGACCGCATAATTATTATGCTCTTCAATACCTGTTGCAATTGCGAGCACGTTTGGATCAAATATCAGATCTTCCGGAGGAAATTTCAGTTTTTCAACCAGTAAACGGTACGATCTCTCAGCAACGGCAATTTTTCTTTCATAAGTGTCTGCCTGACCTTTTTCGTCAAAAAGCATTACTACAGCTGCAGCACCAAATTTTCTTATCTGCCTGGCATGTTTTAAGAATACTTCTTCCCCTTCTTTCAGGCTTATTGAGTTTACAACTGATTTTCCCTGTATGCATTTTAATGCTGATTCGATCACCTTCCACTGCGATGAATCGATCATCAACGGCAGTTTTGCTATATCAGGCTCAGCCATAATAAGATTTACAAACTTTACCATAGCCTTTTCAGAGTCGAGCATGGCTTCATCCATGCAGATGTCTATCACCTGAGCTCCACCCTCAACCTGACTCCTGGCAATCGCAAGAGCTTCTCCGTATTTTTCTTCTTTAATAAGCCGGGCGAATTTTATTGATCCTGAGACATTGGTACGTTCACCAATATTTACAAAATTGGTTTCCGGAGTTATGGTAACTGCTTCCAGTCCGCTCAGCCGCGTAAATTTTTTGATATCCGGTTTTATTCTTGGCTTATATTTTTTTGCTGCTTCCGATATTTTTCTGATGTGCTGAGGTGTTGTTCCGCAGCAGCCTCCGATTATATTCACCCAGCCCTCTCTCATGAAATCTTCTGCTACCGATGCCATGTATTCAGGTGTCTGGTCATATTCACCAAACTGGTTCGGAAGGCCGGCATTAGGATGTACTGAGAGAAAAAATCCTGATTTGGCTGAAAGTTCTTCAACATATGGTCTCAGTTGTTCAGCACCAAGAGCACAGTTGAGGCCAGTACTGAAAAGAGGAAAATGTGAAACAGAGATCAGGAATGCCTCAAGGGTCTGTCCTGTCAGTGTTCTGCCGCTGGCGTCGGTAATGGTTCCTGAAACCATGACGGGAAGACGGACCCCCTTCTCTTCAAAAACAGTGTCTATTCCGAAAAGCGCTGCCTTGCAGTTCAGAACATCAAATATTGTTTCAATAAGAAGAATATGAGCTCCGCCGTCGATAAGCCCCCTTGCCTGTTCCGAATATGCTTCCGCAAGCTGATCGAATGTTACGGCTCTGGCGCCGGGATCATTTACATCGGATGACATTGATGCAGTCCGGTTTGTAGGTCCGAGAGTACCAACGATGAAATGTGATTCGGGCTTTTCCGGTTTCTCAAATTCCGAAATTGCCCTTGCCGCCAGCCTGGCTGACTGAAAATTCATTTCATAAACCTGGCTTTCCATGCCGTAATCAGCCATGGAAATCCTGTTGGAGTTAAAAGTATTTGTGGTTATCAGGTCAGCTCCTGCCTCCAGGTATTCCCTGTGGATTTTCAGAATGATGTCAGGCCTGGTAATTGACAATATATCATTGTTTCCCTTCAACGGTTTAGGGTGATCCCTGAACTTCT
>Ga0113563_10000419_pt1 | contig 20273 bp, 14 predicted proteins | sample Mud3Dept3metaG_FD_80117 | JGI IMG/M metagenome (GOLD analysis project Ga0113563, IMG submission 80117) | Freshwater wetland microbial communities from Ohio, USA, analyzing the effect of biotic and abiotic controls - Mud 3 Core 4 Depth 3... | ecosystem: Environmental > Aquatic > Freshwater >... | reverse complement strand
GCATGATAAATCGCCACTGATTCTTCGGGGGCGATTTTAATTTCCAGCCCTTTCATACCCCAAGGGTACTCGAGGCTAAAACGAGAGTTCGAATCTCTCTGGGGGCACAAGCTCACAAAAACCGTTCTACTGATCATGTAGAGCGGTTTTTGCTTTACATTCGGTTCGAAAACAGGAAAAAATTGGATGAATTGGAGCAAAATCCTCGATTCGTATTAAATCAGGAATTCGAATCTTCGTAGGTGTTGAACATGTGATTATTATGCCCTTGTCCGAAATCGTGACGAAAGTCGTTTGAAAGTAGGATGGAATTCACTTGTCCCCCCCTAAGATGATGTAGTGTAATTAAAGATTACTAATCAATTTCAGAACGCCAGCGATGGATTTGGGTTCAGATATGCACCAAACTATTTCAGGTTGCAGAATTTGAGGAATAAAGATGAAGCGTATCATTCAAACGACGCTTATGACCCTTATTTCATTGAGAATGGCCAATAAGAAGCTCATAAGAATTTTGTTCTAATACTAATTAACCTTGTATTTCTAGCGAAACTTTTTTCTCCAACTAAAATTATTGAGAAATTTAACCTCCCATCCGTTGCCTTTGCCCAAGGGGGTGGTTATCATATTTATCTTCCATTAATTATTAAGTCGCCATTTACCACATCATCTTACTACATGAACGGTTCTTTACCTGATTTTAATCCTCCAGTAGTTGGACAAGCTGATGCGGAAAATTATCTTAGTGCAATTCAATCTGGTGAGCGGATAATAATTATTCTTGATTGGGGTCAGCCATGCAAATATTCGGATACAGAGTGGGGAGCATATATGCATACTGGAATATGCCACTCGAAAACCGAGATTAAAGCTAATATCTTTAATTACATCAGTGGATTTTGCGCCAAACTGCAACAGTTAAGTCCAGGTGGACCAGGTCAGAACTGTGGTTATAGGTATAATTCGCAAGCGGTCCCTGTTATTATCGGCCTTGGAGTAAATAACTGTATTGGAGGTTTTGATTGCGCAAATCCACCTGGTTCCCCCAGCAATGCAGTGACCTATGACCATGGATGGGAATGGGGGGCAATGGTCCAAAGTATTGATACTGATGTGATTAATTATGGATTTGCATATCAAGTATTTATTGTTGGCGCGATGGATATCGAGGCACCATGGAATACTTATATAAACACGAAAGCCTGGCTGGATGGGTATAAGGATACAAGTTGGAGGAATTTCTACAATTACGGAACCTGTGATTGTCCGGATGGTTATCAACCTTATGCGCCATTCGCACGTGATTGGAGCTACGATCGCATTCATGAGGTATCTCAGAGAGGGCTTCCGGTAAAATACCCGCTTCCTGAAATTTACCATACCAATGGTATAGATGCACGACGCTGGCAGGGATTGAGTTTATGGGGGTATCTGAACGGTTATCCAAAAATCACGTTCCAAGAATTACTCACCCAATCGAACGCCTGTAGTCAGACACAAAATTGCAACCTTTACAATACACAGAACACACCCATGATGGCTATCCAACAAATGAGAGAGGCTCTTGATTCCGACTGGCGGACAGCAAATGGATTAGTACCAAATTCTCGTTCTACAGATATGATGTGGTATCCAGGCGACTGATTTTTACAATTAGAAGGAAGCTATTATGAAACAGCAAAAATCAATTCGGCTTTCATCCCTGGGCTTATTAACGGGATTTTTTGCACTGATAGCTCTCGGATTAATTTTTGCCTTTGCGATTAAATTTCTTGTACCATCATCGATTGGAATGGCGCTGAGCACGGCAACTATTTCACCAACTGAAGTTACTCCTACCTCCTTTCAACATTGGAGAGAGACGGCAGAAGCAGCAGTGATGCAAACTCGGTTTGCCCTGATCGCGATGACGACAGTCACTCCGCCACCCACTTGTTGCCCTCCAACTCTTACCCCCGTGCCTTTCGCCACTGGCATTTTTGAGGCTCATGTTAATCCACAACCCTTTGCGAATGTATGGCAGGGTGTAGTAAATGGGCAGCAAATTCGTGTTTATGCCGGTGGCATAGCAGGCACTTATTCGAATAACCCTAATCTAACAAAAGGTGTTCTAAAGGTACAAGTTTTTTCACATGACCTTAGTAATTATGAGAGTGTCTGGTATGAAGTATCTGAATTGACTGGCTGGTTGCAAGTTACATCTGAGGATCGATATATACTTACACTCGTTGGTCAAAACGGTCAGACACTTTACTTTGACGTTCTAACCATGCAGTTTGTTGATGGATTAACAGTAACAGTCACTGCACCAACGATCACCCCACTTCCGTCAATTATTTCCACCGCAATACCACCCGCCCCATCTCCACTTCCCGAAGGAAATACCCCGTCTCCAGGGCAATACCCACCACCTTTGACTTCGACACCACTTCCATGAATAGCGACAATTCCTAAAATATGGACCACCGATACTTTCAACATATCCTGCTCTTTAAGAATTATCATAGAGTTCCCCCGCGCAGTTCGACTCGGATCTTTGTAGGGGCATGATAAATCGCCACTGATTCTTCGGGGGCGATTTTAATTTCCAGCCCTTTCATACCCCAAGGGTACTCGAGGCTAAAACGAGAGTTCGAATCTCTCTGGGGGCAAGATAAATCGCCACTGATTCTTCGGGGGCGATTTTAATTTCCAGCCCTTTCATACTCCAAGGGTACTGGAGGCTAAAACGGAGGCACGAATCTCTCTGGGGGCACCTAAGATGACCCATCTAGAACTGCGTGACATCGCAGTGGAAGAGTTTTTAGAAATGTTGCGCTTCGAATAGCATGGCAGACTCGCAGAACTCCCCGCCGAATTGTTACGAGAGAGTTCGAGATGAATGCATATAATACCCGATTACCCACAAACCTTTCAACCGAACAAGCCATCGTCAATTTTGTCTCCGTGGAATCAGCAACCGAGATAACGGGCTACAACATCCAATATCTGCGGCGGCTACTGCGCGCCGGAAAGCTGGATGGAGTTAAGGTCGGCCAGGTTTGGCTAATCGATCTGGATTCCTTGCAGATCTACTTTAGCAACGCAATCATTTCGAACGATCTGCGTTGCGGACCAAAAGGTGCCTGGTACCCACCATTTTAATGCTGGTTCGCCATTGGTTATGATGATTGTCAACGATCCATGTGTACGATTGTAGACAGGAGGATTACTATGAGTGTCCTATTATTTGTCAAACAAACGGTTGACGTCGCCCTTTGTCCGCAATGCCAACGGGGCAGCACGAACATCCACGACACCGGCGAACCACAGATGATCCGAGATCTATCCATCTGGAATCGACGCTTTTGGCTGCAACTTCTGCCCCGCCAGTTCAAGTGTGCAAGCTGCAAGAACACCTATTCGATTATTAGCGACAAAGTTAGGAAATCTGCCTGCGTGAATAAAGTACACGCCCATCTTTTTCTGCGCACTACCGCACCAACTCGAGATCGCTTATGAAGAGAGAGCCGCTAGGAGTCTGATCGAACATGAGTATGATTTCGCCTATTTCGGTTAAATTGACCCCGGAAAAATTACTAAGTGGTATCCGGATCGATGTCAACGGGACGCGACCTGTGAACCATCCCCCTTCAAAAGAATCGTTCTTCTCGATGAATCCTTCTGGAAAGCGCAACGCTGGCTCATCGACCCGTGTGTGTACAGAGGCGGTGTTACCCTGCTTATCAACCAATTGAATTGTGAAAGATTGGTTAGTGTCAGCATTATTCAGGATCGATAATGGATCGACAGCGGCACGCAGGCTAATTGCTGTAAACGGGCTCAAATCGTTTCCCTTGGGCAGTGAGAAACGCAACGCCCCGCCCCTCTGAGGCCAGGAGACGACGAGCATGGCTGGATTACCCGGGATAATCAAGTTTACCCGCTTGCAGGGCTCACTTCCGGGCTTCACCGTTGGTACGTAATACCCTTCCTCGCAATAGGTCATCGTGAGGCTCTCGGCGGTTACGCTTCCCCCTGTCAGGTTTGTTTTAAGCTCGGATGCATCGGCGGGAAGAAGCAATGGCAGCCGGTCTTTGCGGGGAGCCAGGGCTGCCACGCGGGCGGGTAGCCCATAAAGCTTGTCCGACGCCTGGGCCTGGAAATCCATCCCCAAGCGGGCCGTTGCGCCTGGATCTTGGGTAAAGATCTTTGCTAAAAAGTCTATTGCATACTCGCTTAGAAAGTCGCGCTGCGCTTCGGGTTGTAAAAGCGTTTTGCAGTCTGGCCTGCCCGGACGGGCCACAGCTTCATCTTTGAGGGTTTCATTGAAGTAGTTATGATTAGCGCGTTCCAGCCAGACGGACGAAGCCCATGCGCTTTGCTCAGGGTCGAGCCGTGTGATCTCGTAAAAGAGTTGTCCGTCCTGTTGGAACACATCGTTGTCACAAGCTGGCAAGACCACAGCTAACGGAACGCTTGCCCCTCTTGCCCCGCCTAGATTAGCCGCCGGCGCAACCAGAAGAAGCCCATCTACGGGTCCATAATCCAGTTCTGTAAAGGCATCCGGCGCATCCAAACCTGCCTTTTGAGTCAGCCAGTAAGCGCCTTCTCCCCCTTGCGAGTGACCGATGAAAGCCAGCCGGCTCAGATCGGCGCGATCCATCAGTTCTACCCCAAACCTATTCGGGCCACCGCTTGTCGCCGTAGCCAAGGCTTTCAGATGCAAATCCACCAATTGCCCCAGCCGTTCAACCGGTACCGGTTCGCCAAATCCAAAAGTATATTCTGCATTGATATTGATCGATAGCGTTACATAACCCTGAGCAGCCAGGCGGCGCACAAGGTATTCGAATCCTCGGTAGTTGAGCCGCTCCACCTCTGGATCACACGGCCAGCGGTCGACCATGTCCCCTTCCGTAATAGGGCAGCCTGGGTGATTGCCGTGCAGGATAACGACAACCGGGTATGGCGCACCATCTCCATTTGGTACAGACAGGATGCCATTCAAGCGCACTGGCATGTTGTGGAAGCGGCTGTCTTCCGGAAACATCGACTGGGTGATAGTCGTGTCGCCCAAATTGTATTCCACTGCAACAGGCAGGCTTCCGGTTCCAACGGTTGCATTCATCTGATTTGTTTCGAATGCTTCAAGGGATGGCTTAGCTACAGGTGTTATGATTGGCGTCTTGATCGGAAGTAAATTAGGGGACGAACAACCTATCAACATGAAAGATAGGGCAATTAAAATGATGGGTTTTCTAATAAATTTAAGATCACTCATAAATTCAACAATCCACTGGCGCCCTGGTACAAGAAAAACAAGCCAAAAACGAGGGAGACGAGTATAACTATCGGTCGGTTGTAATGGGTCAACCATGCTGAGGCTTGCTCAAGAAAGGTTTTTGATTTTTCAGGTATGATAACCCTGAATAAAATAGTTAGCAGCAGCAGGGATTCAGCCAACAGCACGAAAAGAAGGTAAGCAATTGTGCTGGATGGCTGACCCAACTCTGCCTCTGCAATCAGGCCAATCGCGCTAAGTGTGAAAACCCAAGCCTTTCCACTAATTATCAGGATCCCAAAGCCAAACCCGAATGATTTTAGTGTTGTAAGGCTGTCAATCATGGTCAACCATTTAGGAGGTGGAGCATCCGGGTCATCCTCTTTACGCCATTGTTTGTATGCAGTAACCAACAATAAGATACCCAGCACCAGTTGCAGAGTCAAAACGATCGGACTTTTGCCGCCACCTGCTTCTTTCACAAAGATCAAGCCAAAGATTAGACCCTGCAATAAACGCACAATAGTCATGCCACTGACATAAGCTGTTGCCTTCAACAAACCCTGTCGTGGACTCCTTAGCAGCAGGATGTTGATGATATTCTGTACCGGCACCAGGGCGCTGCCGATGATATATGGCAACAAGGAAATGAGTAAAGATCCCATTAGATGCTCCTTTAACCTTCCAGAAAGAATGCGACCAATACCAGGATTACTGCAACAGACATGATAAGCAAGCCGGTTTTCCACGGATTCGTCCCTGTGTACTTTCCCCAGCGAAATCCAGAAATGAACAGCACGATAAAAGACACAAGGATTGAGACACGAATGGCAAGATTATAATCGTGCCGAAACACAAAAAAAGGGATGATCGATGGAAGCACCGCGATGAACGCTACGAGTACATGGCCCAGCGCACTGGTGATATCTTCGCGTTTTACGCCGATATTTTGTGGCGTGCTTTTCTGCAAATGGATGAGGATACTGCCGTATAGCGCTTTGCGTTCGTCCTCGCCGGCAATGGGTTCGAGCAAGTAATCCATATCATCTGCAATGATCTCCAATGCTTCCTCGTTTGTACTGGCAGCCTGAATGTCTTCAAGCATGCGGCGACTCTCGCCCCGCTCAAACACAGAGAATAACGCATACATGATGCCGTCAATCATCCCCCAGGCTAGCACGGCACCTACTGAGCCAATAAGAAGGTCATTCACATCCGTGTGAGAGATAATCGCTTCTGGGGCGCTAGCTAACATGATGATCCTGAATGCGAGGATGTATAGCAGGAAGATGAGGATGCTGAATATTGTCTCGGACAACCAATCGATTGGGTCGATCAACCTATCCAGGAAACCTTTTACGGTCTTATGACGGCGCCTGGCGCTGACGTGCGACACAATTAATTTTCCTTGATCAGGTAGAAGGTCAGGTTCCCTGGCGGCGAATCAAGAATAATTTGATTCTCCTGAATCCTCGCCCGGGTTGCCTGTTGGAGGCTTATCAGATATGCTTGCTCCTGATCCATGATCTCCTGCGGGCAGGCAAGTCGGCTGGTCGTCACTTGCCCAACCTCGATGGTGTACGTCCCATCGTCATTCACCGTAGCGGTATACCTGCCATTGTATGTATTGCAGCCCGCAAACCCGGCTAGCTCGCCCCTCAGGAACTGCAACGTGATGGCTGTTCCAGGAATCAGCGGCCTACCATTGATCGTCGCCAGCGTCCAGATGGAAGTCTCCAGGAGGGCGTCGATGTTGATCCGGGTTGTGGCATGGCTGCTCAGGCCGTTAGCATCTTGGACGAAGACCGTCACCTCATAATTACCGGCGCGATTGTACATCGCAGAGATGCTGGATTCCGGCGAGGCCGGCAGATCCACCCCATTGCCTAAACTCCAGCTGAAGGAGACGATCGGGCTGCTGCCCGGCAGGGATGCGGAGGCATCAAACCTGACCGGCTCGCCTATAAAACCCTGCCCTGGACCGGCTATATCCGCCTGCGGCGGCGCAGGAGCGGGTGGAGGCTCTGGGGTCGCCGTTGGCGGTTCAGTCGTAGGTTTGGGTGTGTACGTGGGCTGCGCCGGCGGCAGCGTGGGTGGCGGAGGCGTTGCGGTGGGTGGAGCAACGGTTGGTGCTGCGGTTGGCGTGGGTAAAGGCAGGATGTGGATCTGCCCTGTGGTCGATCCGGTTTGACCAGGCTGGTCGGTCACCGTGAGGCGCACGGTGAATGTACCCGCATTTGGATAAGTATGCTGCACGACTACCCCGCTGGCGGTTGATCCATCACCGAAATCCCACCTCCAGGAGATCAACGGCGCCTGTCCGCTCGAAGCCGATCCATCGAAGACAACAACCTGGCCGACCTGCGATTGAGGCACCATCTGGATGACGGCTTGTGGCGGTGTGATTTCCTCGGGACGATTCAGCGGGGTGAGCGAGTAGTTCAGGAACCCGGCATCACCAGCAATTTGCAGCGCTGTATCTGCGACAAAATAGCTGCGTGCAGAGCGAAAGATGGCCACCAGAGCGTCTTCTTGCTGCTGTAAGGTTGTATCAGGGCAGGTGCCTCGCGAAAGGTTGAGATTCGAGATGCTGATCTGATTGAAGTTCGTCTGGTAGTTGGCGCTCAGGTCTTTGCAGCCGGTATAGCCAATCAGTGTGCCGTCTGGGTTGAACAGGGTAAAGGCCTCCTGTACACCCGGGCTGCTATTGGTGTTGTTATATGCCACCAGATACCACTTGCGTTCGATCAGCAGTGGTCTCTGATCGATCTGTGATTGGGTTGCCGTTGGTGCGGGTACAGTGGCCGCGCTGGTGACTGTTGGCGTCCCGGTAGGAGGGGATGTCCTGATCATTCCAGGAGACAAAACCTGCACTGCCATATATAAGCAGAACAACACAAGTACCACCCCGCCAATAACTGCTGCCCACGTGGGTATCACCCCTTTTGTTATCAACGTGGCGTCAAGCCTCTGGGTCTGTCGGTCGGATGCCTGGACATCGACAGTGTACGGGAAACTCATTTCTCCACCAAACCACGGGCGTCTCGTCGGCCGGGCAGTGTATTCAACTTTCGCTGTCTCGCCGCCGGGTACGTTGACCTGCTGGGGCTCCACTGGTTCGAACCTGATCGAATCCTCGGGGCTGCTCCAGGATACCTGGAAGCTCACCGGTATGTTAGAGAGGTTTTGCACCACCACGCTCGCTGGCAGGTTTTGATCCGGCTGGGCGGCTTCGAGGGAGCTCTTGAACTCTGTGAACGCCGCTACGGTTAGAATGCAGTCGATGCTCACGGTTAGATCAGGCGCTTCCTGGCTGGCAATTTGGATACGAAATGGATACCTGCTAGCGCGCACATTGGGGTCGCGCGGCGGCTTGACAATCAATACAGCGTCTTTTACCTCACCTGGCTCGAGTTGGAACACCGGCTCCGGGATGGTCGTCCAGGCCTCTGGCAGATCCTCTAATGCCAGCTTGAAGGTATCTGCGCTAAAGCCCTGGTTGATCAATACAATGGAGATTTCCAGCTTTTGACTTGGCACGACAGAGTATTGCACACCGTCCATTAAGACGCCCACGCGGCCTTTGACCTCGAATCCTGCTACTGTAAGAGTCGCCTGAGTCTGGACGCTCCGAGCAGGATCGATGACGCTGGTAGCCAGAAATCTAAGGTTATATCGTCCAGATCGCGCATTGGGTGGCGCAGGCGGTTTAACGGTCAGGATGATCTGAGATTGCTCTCCAGGTTGTAGTAACACTACTTGCTGCTTGGCAGACACCCAAACGAGAGGAATGCCTTCTACGCTGATGCGGACTTGCTCTGGGGTGCTCCCCTCGTTGCTTATGATGAGTGGAATATCTACCTCGCTGCCAGGGGCAACATGAAATCGATCTTCTTGCGCGATTATTTTCATTGCGGATAGATCAGAGTTTGTAGGCATGATGATATAAGCCTTCTTTCAGAGAAATAATGCTGGTTACTGAGGGCTGATTTGTTATCCAACCAGCCCTCAGCTCAGCGGTATTACTACGGTGTTATTATCAGAAAATAAACTAATTAATGGTAATGGTCACCGATGTCGTCGAGGTCTGACCGTAGAAGTCCACCACGGTAAGTGTGACGGTATAGACCCCGGGGTCGGCAAAGACATGTTCGGCAAGGACACCCTCGGAGAGGGTGCCATCGCCGAAATTCCAGGTGTAGCCGGCCAGCCAGCCTGCTGGTGATGAATCACTGGCGTCGAAGATGATCACCGCGCCCACCATGCCCGCCTGAGGGGCGGAGATTACCGCTTGAGGTGGCGTCTGCGCTGGTAGTGTGGCGATGGGCGGCATCGGCTCTACTGGAGGCAGCGTGGCGATGGGAGGCACGGGGATGACCGGCGGCAGCGTGGCGATAGGTGGTATGGCGGTTGCCGGCGGTAAGGTAGGCTCGGGTGTCGCTGTGGGCGGTTTTGGTGTGGGCGGTATAGCCGTTGCCGTGGGCGGCTCTGGTGTGGGTGGTTTGGCCGTTCCTGTGGGTAGCACCGGGGTAGGTGCCTCCGGCGTCACGGTAGCGGGAGGCTGCGGAGTTTCGGTAGTTGGCGGCTCGATGGGCAGGATGGGCACCGGCCGATTGTAGTACACCAGCAGGCCGCTAGTGGTGCCAATCACCAGCTGGTTGTTAACCTGGGTGATTCTGTTGGCATTTGCCAGCATCGCCAGGTAAGCCGACTCCTGCTCCATCACGCCCACTGGCTCGGCGCAGAACATCTTGGTCGTTGCCGCTGGCCCGACCTGGAAGTAGCCCAGGATGGGGGCGGTGTAATTGTTGCAGCCACTGGTTCCGCTGATGGTGCCAGTCTCGCCGTCTGCGTTGATGGCAAAATCGGCGGTGATGGTGGTCCCCGGTCGGAGAACGATGTTGCGCATCGAGACCAGCCACCAGCGGGTGCCATTGAGACTGGTGAGCGGGCCGGCGCTCGGTGGAGGCGCCTGTGGCACGAAGGCGGTGTAGCTCAGCATTTGCTCGTCGCCATAAAAGATCTGTAAGGTGTCGCCCAGGATGCGGTAGCTCGATGCTGCGTTGAGCGCCTGGTAGTATTGCAGCTCCTGCTCGGGCAGACCGGCGGCGCAACCAGTGTTGTTCGTGCGCGAGGGGGTGTTAACCTTGATCTCTGTCAGACTGGCGGCATACACCGCGTTGTAGTCATTGCAGCCGGTACCACCCACGATCAAACCCGAGGGGATGCCCGGCTGGCGCACAAACTGGGCGGTGAAATCTGCTCCAGCTACCGGCGCCTGGGGACTCGCCACCGGCCCCAGGGCGGTCAGACGCCAGTTTGTGCCCTCCAGTGGGGCGCGGTTGGCGACATAAGTCAATAGACCTTTCTCTGAGGTGATGATCAGGGTTTGGCCAAACACCTGGTACGTCTGGGCTGTCCCCAGCGTCTCCAGGTAGGTCGCCTCAGCCTGCATGACGGTTTCGGGGCAGCGAATCTTGGTTGATGCCAGCTCGGTGACGGTCAACTTATCCTCTTCTACGGTGTAGCCGCCGCTATAATTGTTGCACATGGCCACCCCGCCGACAGAACCCTGACCTGGCTCGGTACCTGGATCGAACAGGGCGGTCGTAGCCACCAGGCCGACGGTGTTGGGTGCTCCATTCATCGCCACCAGAGTCCACAGGGTGTTCTCCAGCGGCAGGCTGCGCGATGTGTACACCAGCACTCCGGCGTCCCCATCGTAGGTTATCTTCAATCTTGCGCCCACGATCTGGTAGGTTTCGGCGCCTGCCAGGGCTTCCAGGTAAGCCGCCTCTTGTTCCATACCCTGGGTACAGGCCCTCAGGGTCGAGATCGGCTGCTGGATTTTGATCTGGTTATCCTGCAGGGTGTAGCCGGCAACGTAATTGTTACATCCGGACGTGCCACTAAGATCGCCCTCCGGGCTGAAGATGGCAGTGATGATCATGCCGCTTTCGACGGCGGTGGGATTGTTCGGGTCGCCCATGCTTTGCAGCACCCACACCGTGTCCACCAGGGGCGTCTCCTTTGGCACGAAGACCATCTTGCGTTCAGTGACACTGCCCACATCATAGAAGATCTCCAGCCGGCCTTCGGCGGTGAAAGCGATGCGACCGGCGCTTTGCAGCGCAGCCAGGAAGGCGCTCTCCTGTTCCATGCCCTTCTCGCAGAACATCATGGTCGAAGCGATTGGACTGGCAACGGTGAGCTGGTCGCCGTCTAGCTCGTATCCGGTGTTGTAATTGTTACACCCGCCCGACCCGCTCAGCGTGCCATCCGAGGCAAACAGGGCGGTTACGACGGTGCCTTCTTCCACCACGGTCGGATTGACCGCCTCGCCAAAAGCCACCAACAGCCATTGCTTGTCCACCAATTGCGGCTTCAGATCGGCGGTCGGCTCGAGAGTAGGAGCCACTTCTTCGGTTGGCTGCGGCTCGGCGGTGGCCGTGTCCGCCGGAGTCGGCGGAGCGGGGGGCTCCGTGGGCTCCGGGGCAGGCTGGCAGGCGGATATCAACAGGCTAAATATTACGATTAGACTACTCCACAAAGCAATACGAGAGTATGTCATTTTTACAGTTCTCTTCATCATATTGACCTCCAAAAAAAAATTCAAACCAGAAACTTCGATACAAACTTCGTAACATTGTTCAGGCGTCGGCAGCCTTGAACAACCATGAACCTTGCTATGAAAATAGATTTACTTCCTTCACTATGCAAGATCCTGGCATTGTTCGTTAACAACTTCAGATTATTAATTATCTTCCCATGCTTTCACCTCTTGGATCAAAATCACTTAATGCTGAACAGGCGCACAAACAAGGCTTACCGGTTGATTGTATCAGGGTTGCTAAATGGTACATCTTGCTGTGGTTCCCTTCTCAAACGCGCGGAGATATTCTTCATCGCCGTTAAAGCCATTTGACCAATATTTTGATCTGCCTGCTTGTCATCAGCGATCAGCCCCAATTCTTTCAAATCGATGCGACCCTGTTGATCAAGGATTTCCAGGTCAGATCGCAGTAAATATTTGGAATAGACGTCAATGCTGGTGACAAGCAAAATCATCACCACGGGACCATATAACGCGCCGACAATGCCAAGCACTCCTAATCCTCCAAGAACGCCCAGAATGACCAGCGCCGGATTCAACTGAGCACCTTTCGGCACCAGGCGCGGTCTCAAGAAAGTATCGATTTGTGCGACAAATATTAAGAATGCTGCAATCACAAAGACACCCCGGAAGACATTGCCGCTAACGATCAAAATGATGCTTATCGGCCAAGCAACGAGAGAAACACCAATTAGTGGCACCAGGGATAGAAACATGGAAATCAGGGTCAGGAACATGACATATGGCACTCCTGCCAGCCAGAGAATAAATCCCATCGCCAATCCCTGGGTGACGGCAATCACGAAAGTGCCTTTGAACATCGCCTTAATCATCAAGTCGATTTTGTCGAGGAATAACTGGGTAATTTCGGTTGGAAACGGCACGATATCGAGGATATCTTGCTTGCCCGGGCTTTTATAGCGGGATAATGACACATATAGGATCACTAGCACAACCAGAGCGTTGGTGAACAATCTTGGCAGCGATTGGCCCAAGTTGATTAGTATATTTATCAACCAGTCGCTGAACCATGCAATCACCTGCGATAAGTTCTCTGCAAATTCGAACTCTTCCAGATGGATATTGCCCACTACAATTGTCTGGATCGTTTTCTCTAGCCACACGTTTATATCCTGCAGTGAGAAATGCAAGCCTTCAATATCCAGCCCGCTGAAAAGGACAGCAGCCTGCGTGATGGCTCCGCCGATGATCATGACGGCAGGAATTGCAATAATCAGGATGAAAATGATTATTGTAATCGCTGTGGCGCGTGAGGTGCGGCCGTTGATGCCTCTTTTATTCAAAAGCCAGGTATAAACTGGTTTCAACAGGATCACCAGGGCAATTGCCAGCAAGATTGCTCTGGTGAACTGCCAGACAAGAATCAATGCCAGGATTGCCAGGATAGCAACCATACCAAAGAAGAAAATCCTCTGTGTAATTATGCGATCTCGCATTTTATTCATTCAACACCGTAGTCCTGCATCTTGCCGGTCAACCAGCGGATAATGGCGCTCAACGCCATGCCCATGAATGGTATGAAGAAGAGCAAGCCGAACCACATACCACAGAACGCTCCACTCACCGAGCAGTGAGCGACATCAACCCGTATAGAGATAGACCACCCATGTAAAGTATGCCAGCGAAATTTGGCTCTCCTTCCCGGTTAGCTTCGGGAATCATGCTCTGGGTAACCAAAGTAATGAGAAAACCGGAAGCCAGGGCAATCAATACCAGCCGTGTCTCAAGCGATTGGTTGCGGAGCAATCCATAACCCAGTACAGCACCTCCGATAATGCACCCGATAAACAAATAAGCCAATATGTTGCGGGTTTTCTTGGGCATGCCCTGTTTTTTAGCAGTGGCAATGGTCACAAATGCCAGCGGCATGGTACTGACCGAAAGACCCAAAGCCAACAGCAAGCCGGGATTCAAAGTTAAGGTAGACCCGATACCGATCACGACTCCATCAATGACCAGGTCCACCAGGATACCGATATAAAGCCCCAGGGAAAGCTGACCATCCGCCGAAGCAGGATTGGATAGCAACATCCGTGAAGAGAGATACTCCATGGTCGCAAACAATGCGCCACCCAGAAAGAATCCGATCACAATCCCTATGTATGGACCATCGCGAACCGCAGCCGGCATCAGGCTGAATGCCACCAGGCCTGTGATAATGCCTGCAGCAAATGGCAACGCCGCAATCACCGCACGATGTGGCACAGTGAACCGTTCTGCTAACGGCGCACCGAGGTAAGTTAGGAAAGCAGCAATACCAGCAATAAGAAGGACGAGGAGGAAGTTGCTCATACCAAAATATTCAGCCAAAAGTGTGCTAGATCCTTTTTCCAAGTCGGCTACCTTATTGTTGGTCAGGACGACCCAATCCCCATTCCGTGATAAGTTAGATACCTACCGGATAACCTGGTCCGAGTGGAATACCAATCACGAACCAGATGATGAAAAGCAGGAGCCAGGCAATCATTACCACGATGGTATAAGGAAGCATCAGGGCGATGATCGTCCCTAAGCCAGTCTTTTTGACATACCCCTGAGCAACGACGATGATAAATGGCAGGTAGACCATCAGCGGGGTGATGACATTAACCGGGGAATCTCCTACACGGTATGCCGCAAGGACTGTTTGCGGGGCGGTGCCCAGACGGGTGAAGATTGGTATGAAAACGGGTGCAAAGATCGCCCATTTTGGAACTACACCTGGGATGATAATGTCGAGGAGCATGATCACGATGATAAAACCGATCAATAACGGTAGAGCGCCGATATTGGCTCGCTCGAGCATCTCAGCCATCGAAACCGCTGCGACAGTGGGCATATTGGTGTAGTTGAAAAAGGCAATGAACTGGCTGATCATCAAGAGCATGAAAACCAGACCTGCAAGTCCAGAGAATGTCTTGGTAATGGCAGCGATGATCTCATTGCTGGTCGTCATTGTGCCAGCGCCTTTTCCGTATGCAATGCCCGCCACCAGGAACAGCATCGTGATGATGAAGAGCAGGCTGTCCATCAGAGGCGTGTTGCCTTCATGCCCCGCAGGTGTATGCAGAGGTGCCCCGGCAGGTAAGGACAGGAGCAAGATCAAGACGATGAAAGCCAGGGTCGCAAAACCTGCGAATTTCAAGCCGCGTGATTCCTGCGCGCTGAGCTCGCCTTGCTCAGAGACTTCAGCAAGCTCAGCATGATCAGCATCGGGGACGTATTTGCCAAGGCGCGGTTCAACGATCCGGTCTGTGACAATTGTGGCCACAACCGCTATGATGAAAGAGGATGCAACCATGAAGAAGTAGTTAGCGGCGATGGTCAGGGGTGAGCCGTCGGTTAGCCCGATCGCTTCATTGGTGATCTCGGTAAGCATGCTGTCAATTGGAGTAAAGATGATATTGACAGCAAAAACCGCGCTGACCCCGGCGTAGGCTGCCGCCATCCCGGCCAACGGATGGCGGCGCAGGCTGACAAAGGCAGCCGCTCCTAATGGAATGAGGATCAAGTAGCCAGCATCCGATGCCACGCTCGTCAGCACACCCACAAAGACGATGATAAAAGTTATCATCCTGCGTGGGGCTACCTTCACCAACATGCGGATGAGAGCCGCCATCATCCCGGCTGCTTCTGCCACGCCGGCACCCATCATGGCGATAAAGGTAATTGCCACAACGCCAAAACCCTGAAAGTTGGTGACAAACGAGGTAAATATGAAACGAATCCCCTCTGATGTTAACAGACCTCTGACGGGGATTGTCCTTTCTACAATCTCGAAATCTTCATGCAGGGTCTCTTCCGGGGCGAGCAGCCCAGGCGCTGTCGTGTCTTCGTAATACTCAATTTCCACTAATGGTGGCACCGGGATAGTGATTTGCTCGGTGACACTTACGCCTGCCCAAGCCAGGATTTGTGAAAGCACGATGACAAAGATAATCAGGTAGAGAAACATGAGCACTGGATGGGGGACCTTGTTGCCCAGTTTCTCGATCATATCCAGTAAGGAACCTTTTTTCTCGCCGGCCTTCGGCGAGTTCACAGCAGCTGTCATGGTACCCTCCTTGCCAAAGTTGAGAGTGGTTGTTCATTCCGCGCTAAGCGCGGAACGAGAATATAGCCAGTTATTTGGAGTATTCACGTAAGAACTCGGTGAGCAGGCGTACGCCTACTCCCGTCCCGCCGAGTGTATCGTAGGGCTTGGCTGGTCGGTCAACCCAGGCTGTACCAGCGATGTCGAGATGTGCGAAGGGATAATCGCCCACGAAAGCCGCCAGGAACGCGCCGGCAGTGATCGAACCCGCCGGGCGCCCGGCCAGGTTCTTCAGATCGGCGACCTCGCTCTTGACCATCTGGTGATACTCATCCCACATCGGGAATTGCCAGACCCGCTCGCCGCTGGCATCACCTGCCTTGCTGAGCCGGTCCATCAGCGACTGGTCGGTGCCCATCATACCGGTAGCATGGGAACCGAGGGCGATGATGATCGCTCCGGTGAGGGTCGAGAGCTCTACAATCGCCTTCGGGTGAAAGCGCTGGGCATAAAACAACGCATCCGATAGGATGATCCGCCCCTCGGCATCAGTGTTGAGCACTTCGATCGTCTTGCCGCTTAACGATTTCACGATATCACCGGGGCGATAAGCATTGCTGCTCGGCATGTTCTCGGCGGCGGAGACCAGCCCGATCACATGCACAGGGAGCTTGAGCTCAGCCACGACTTGCATGGCGCCAAATACCGCCGCCGCGCCGCCCATGTCTGACTTCATAGTTTCCATCGCTTCAGGCGGCTTGAGCGAAAGGCCGCCCGAGTCGAAGGTCAGGCCCTTGCCGACCAGGCAGATGGTCGGCGTGCCGGCTTTCGCTTCGCCATACTCCATCACGATAAAGCGCGGCTCGTGCTCCGAGCCTTTGCCCACGGCCAGGATTCCGCCGAAGCCCTGCTCGATTAGTTGGGGCATGTCCAGCACGGTCACTTTGAGACCCACCCGCTTTCCAAGCTTGATGGCTTCATCTCCCAGCGCGGGCGGGTGCATGGCGTATCCGGGTCCGTTGACCAGATCGCGAGCAAAGTTCACCCCGCGGGCGATAACCTGCCCCGCGGCAATCCCCTTGCTGGTGCTCTGATCAGTTCTGGAGAACACCGTGGCGCGCTCGACTTTGAAGGTTTGTGTTTCATCCAGCCCGGTGCGGTAGCGCCAGAAACGGTAAGCGCCAAGCTCAATGCCTTCCGCAAAAGCCTGTGCGGCTTCCTGTGGATCTAACGCCAGGTCGCCGTTGACGCCAACACTTACTTCAGGCACCAAGAGTTTTTGAGCTTCCTTTACCGCAGTGGCGCTCGCTCGACGGATCGTTTCGGCAGTGGCATTTTCGCGCTTGCCCAGCCCGACCAGCAATAGCCGCCGCGGAGCGATTGCGCCCCGTGGGTAAAGCAGCAAGGTTTGCCCAGGTTTGCTTTGAAAATCTTCAGGCTCAAGCAGGTCTAACACTTCTGCCGGGAGCGAAATATCCTCGAAGTTAGCAAGCATTGCCAGGTCAGATGGCTCGTGCAGCATGTCTCCAGTTTTTACTTTAACTTCCATGTCTTTCTCCTTTGCATTATCGAACGGGTTAAATTCTCCCTGAATCATTTTTGTAGATGCGATAGTTCCTCAAGATATGTGATGGCAGTTTCGATGCCTCGTTGGAACATCTCAATACTGTAATGCTCATTAGGTGAGTGCAAGCCATCGCTATCCAACCCATAGCCCATCATAACGATAGGTATTTTCAACAAATTCGCAATGTCGGCTACAACCGGTATGCTGCCACCGCCGCGCGTGAAAACCGGTGCGTAGCCCCAGGCTTTTTCGTAGGCGCGGGAAGCAGCCCGCATTTCGGGCAAATCGAACGGGATGAGGGCGGGCATGCCTGTCGTCAGCAAGCTGACATTGACTTTCACCGTTTTCGGCGCAATTGATTCGATAAACTTCTTCAGCAGCGTAAAAATTCTGTCCGGATCCTGGTTGCCGACCAGGCGAGAGCTGAGCTTCGCACCTGCTTTCTGGGGGATAATCGTTTTGGGACCAGGACCGGTCCAACCACTCCACATTCCGTTGATATCAAGCGTCGGGCGGGCAGAGATACGCTCGCGGATGGTGTACCTGGCATCGCCCCAGGTTGCCGGGACGCCCGTCGTCTGTTTATACTGCTCGTCGCTCAGCGCGGTTTTGGCGATCATCTCGCGCTCGGCTTCTGTCAACGGGACGACATCGTCGTAGAAACCCGGCACGGCGATGGTGTTATCGGGATTGTAGAGCTTGCCGAGGATTTCGACCAACGCCAGGGCGGGATTATGAGCTGCACCTCCCCATAATCCGCTGTGCAGGTCTTCCTTCGGCCCCTCGACTTCGATCTCAATGTAGGTCATGCCGCGCAGGCTGTGCGTAATGGCTGGCTCCGCGATTGTGCGCATAGAGGTGTCGCTGATCACGCATACATCGGCTTTTAGTAAGTCAAGATGTTCCTTGATAAAGGGTGTCAAATTAGGCGATGAGATTTCTTCCTCCCCCTCCAACAGCATTTTCACATTGACCGGTGCTTCACCGCACGCTTCGAGATAAGCTTCGAGCGCTTTAATATGGATAAAGAGCTGCCCTTTATTGTCTGTTGCGCCACGGGCATAGATCTTTCCGTCCTTTTCGACTGGCTCAAATGGCGGCGTGTCCCAGCCATCTTCTATGGCAGCTGGCACCACGTCGTAGTGACCGTATACCAGGACGGTAGGGCTGTCAAGCCCGGCGCCTAGCCACTCGCCATAGACAACGGGATGGCCTGCTGTGGGCATGACGCTAGTGTTCTCCAGCCCCAGCGCGTGCAAATGAGCCGCCAGCCATTTGGCCGTTCGCCGGACGTCGCCTGCATAGGTAGGATCACCGCTGACGCTGGGAATGCGCAGGAGTTCGAAAAGCTCATGTCGAAATCTCTCTGCATGTTTGCGTGAATAATTTCTTGCTTTCTCGCTGAGTACAGACATATGCCTCAAACCACCTTTCTTTATCTTAAATAAATTCTGCTTATTATGAGGACGCAGGAATGGTCTCTTCTTTCTTTTTGATATCGATTGCGATCTCAGCTGGCACTTCTCCAGGGATATAATCTGGTAGTCCGCCAGCCGGAATAATTGCAAGTAAAGCAATACTTGCCAGAACCAGGAAAGAGATCTTTAGCGACTGGAGGCGCGCAGTCATGTTGACCTCCACAACTGCTATTTCCTGCTGGAGTGTCAGATCGATCTCCTCTAACACTTCATCCAGTTGTTCATTGCTAACAAAATCGATATTGTAAAGATCGATTTGCTCCTCGATCACTGACGGCGGTATGACCGGGTTGTTCACCAGGCTGTTAACAACCAACAGGCTCAACAAAGTGACTGAAAGGATGCTGGCAAAGGCCGTCCCCAGTCCGGTTGCCAGGTTGTTAGTCGTCCCGCGTAAGGCACCCACATCACCGGCCAGCTCTTTGGGAGAGGCTGAGACAAGCACATTGAAGACCAGCGTAAGAAGAGCGCCCTCCCCACAGCCGATCACGATCAGGCTGAGGGTCACCAGAGGTGTATCCCACTCATTCCAGATCGTAAATGCCAGCATCACTAGCCCGACGGCAACCACTATGAAACCGATCCTACCGATCTGGCGTGGGGTCCAGCGGTCGAACAGGCGCACCACCAGCGCTGTGGCGGCAAATATTGCCAGCGAGTATGGTATAACCGCCACCGCTGTCTCCAGGCTGCTGTACCCCTGGACGATTTGTATGTAGAGTGGGATCAGGAAGTTGATGGCTGGGCCGAGCGCTGCAATGACAAATAAACAGTAGGTTGCGGCCCGCTCTTGTGGGGAGTCGAGCACTTCTAATGCAAGAAGTGGTGTTTTTTTCTGCTCCTGACGCCTTCTTGACCAGGCGAAGAATCCCTGTCCGATCACAATTCCGGTAACGATCATGATCGGGGAGAGCGACATACCCAACACACTGACCGGCGCTTCCGGTGAGGCGAGCAGCATGCCCCAGGCTTTGAGGTTATTAAATCCAATGCTGATCAATATGACGGCAAGGGCTGCGAGAACTGCACCCACCCAATCAATCTTAATTTCCCGATTCTGCTCGACCGGTTTAAGTTTGAAGCTCAGGACTAAAACTACGGCTGCAATGATGACGATGAGAGCGAACCCGTAGCGCCAGGAGAGCAGGGTACCCAGGACGCCGATGACCAGAAAAGCCAGTACACCAGCAATTGCCTGGGAAGCGCCCAACAAACCCAGAGATTGCGATTGCTGTGCGCCTCTGTAGTGGTTAGCGATCAATACCACCAGCGAAGGCACCAGGATAGCGGCTGCCAGACCAGCAATGGCTTGCATCTGG
>Ga0113563_10000418_pt1 | contig 20299 bp, 16 predicted proteins | sample Mud3Dept3metaG_FD_80117 | JGI IMG/M metagenome (GOLD analysis project Ga0113563, IMG submission 80117) | Freshwater wetland microbial communities from Ohio, USA, analyzing the effect of biotic and abiotic controls - Mud 3 Core 4 Depth 3... | ecosystem: Environmental > Aquatic > Freshwater >... | reverse complement strand
TTTTCATATCTTGACTGGAACCTCCTGTGAATTTGCCTCAACGTCTTCTTTCTGCATAAAACATGCTTAATCCTTGCACGCCTCATTTTGTCATGCTTTGTGGCAAGTATACAAAGCATCATTTCCCTTGTCAACACCATTGTCCTTTGCATTGACCCCAGCGCCAAAGATCCGGGAATGGTACACAGCAGCCGAGGCAGGCTGTCCTTCAGGAACAGGAACCTGCTCAGTAACGCCCAGCATTGAATTGACTATCGGCAAGGTAACGTGGTGGATTCAGACCTGGAGTCCTGTGGGTATCGGCCCATGGAGTAATTCTATTTACTTCACTCTTGGCCGCTAAGAGATCTAATTCATATAAAGTTCTGCAAAGTTTTTTTCAACCTACGCGCAATCCTCTCTTGACACATATTCGCATCTTTTTCAAAGACTGCCCGGTGAACGATCGAATCGAGAGCTTGCAGAAGAGCACCATTACCTCTTATGAAAGGCGAGCAACACAATATTTCCATGGAATCCGCTATCTCTTCCATTTCTGTTCCTTATTCGATAAACGGCGAAGAGGGGGACCTTCGATTTAAGGTTCTTGTATCTGAAAGAGAGAGGTCACTCTATAGTACTTAGCAATAAGCGCTCCGATAAAGTGTAAATCGACAATCCTTCACATCAAGATCACGAATTTGAGGTCATTGACATTAGTTCCTGTCTGGCCAGTGGAAATAATATCATCCAGAGAGATGAGGGCTGCGTTTACCTTATGCTCCTCTAAGGCTCGTTCGAGATCCACACCCCTTGCCTTTGCAGATGCGATCGTACAGCCATCTGCCATGGCTCCAGCCCCGTCAGTCGGCCCGTCTGTTCCATCGGTATCTATTCCGACAACGACAGTTCTTCGCTGCTCTCCCAGGCTCAGGATCGTGCTAACAACAAACTCCTGATTCGGCCCCCCTTTGCCGAAGTTTCTGTTCAAAGTCACAACCGTCTCACCCCCTCCAATGAGTATGCAAGGGGGGCTCATGGGTCGTTGGGACCTTCGAATCTCCTTAGCGACTGCAGCAAACGCCCGTCCCACCTCACGACTTTCTCCATCAAACATCGTCGAGAGGACCATGGGCCTAAGGTGAAGAGTTCTTGCGGTGGTCGCTGCCGCCTGGCAGGCTGAATCGTTGTTGGTTAGCACAAAATTGTGATAGATCATTTTTCCGAAATCCTTCGGGGACTCCAGGTGAGGTGCGCTGCTTTTCAAGTGCTTCAGAACTGAGGAAGGGACTTTTTTCAGAAGGTGATACTTCGTTAGGACTCTCACTGCATCTCCAACAGTCGATGTATCAGGAACTGTAGGATCAGTGATGTAATCCAAGGGATCCGCAATCACATCAGATACCGTCAGGTTGATCAGCTCTGCAGGAAATATAGCCAGGGCTAATCGCCCCCCTTTGATCTGAGAAAGATGCTTGCGCACGGCATTGATTTCTAGGATCGAAGCACCACTGGAAAGAAGAAGACGATTGACTCTTTTCTTCTCAGCGAGCGTGACCGGATGGGCGGGCATGGGCAACAAAGCGGAACTTCCTCCCGTGATACAAGCAAAGACAATGTCTCCCTTCCGAGCCCTAGCCGCCAACTGCATCATTTTCCGGGCCCCTTTCAACCCACTGGCATCGGGGATGGGGTGAGATGATTCGACAATCCTGATCCGGTCTAGTTTTTCAGTTTGGCCTTTCTTTAGAAGCACAAGGCCTTCTTTGATCCTATCACCAAGTATTTCCTCTAGGGCTTTTGCAATCTGAAAGGTCGCCTTTCCCGCTCCAATAACATAAATAGCTCCCCGTCTTGAGAGATCATAGCTGAGATGGCCCACCCGAAGTCGATCACCCGTCAAATAGACCAGATCTTTTGCCGCCCTGTACGGGTTCGATGCCTCCAAGGCTGTCTCAATTATTTTCAGGGCCATGGCTCTGAGTCTTATGTCTCCATGGGATAGCAACTGATCACGATTCTGAACATACGTCTTCAAATGACCATGTCCTTTCGATGTGTTTATTAGGGAATGTTTCAATGGAGTCTTTGAAACCAATTCAGAAAGGGCCTGCGAAATTTCTTCCGGCATACACGGCCGTGGGTTCTAGTTCTTCTTCGATTTGAAGCAGGCGATTGTACTTGGCCGTCCTCTCGCCTCTAATAGGAGCCCCCGTCTTGATCTGCCCGCTATTCAAAGCCACTGCTAGATCTGCTATCAAAGGGTCTTCCGTTTCACCTGAGCGTTCAGAAACCTGAACTCCATAATGATGACGATAAGCAAACTCAGCAGCATCCAATGCCTCGGAGAGAGTCCCGATCTGGTTTACCTTGAAGAGCAAAGCGTTAGCTGCTTTCGTTTCGATCGCCTTTTGAAGGCGTTCTACATTGGTCACGAAAAGATCGTCTCCGATGATCTGAATCTTCATCTCTTTCGTTATTTTGGCAAAACCCTCGAAGTCATCCTCATACAAAGGATCTTCTAATGACACGATAGGAAATTTTCTTTTTAAGTCTTTGTACAATGAAATAAGGTCATCCCTACTATATCGTTTTCCGTCCAGTTCGTAAACCCTCTCATCCCTGTTGTACCAGTGTGTGCTCGCACAATCCATGGCGAATACAATGTCATCGGTATAACCTGCCTTTTCAACAGCTCTTGCCAAAAATTCAAGAGGCTCATAAACACCCCGCATCGGGGTGGCATAGCCTCCTTCGTCACCCGTGTTGACTGCAAGGATGCCATACTTTTCGATCACAAGATCCCTTAAGATAAGATTGACTTTAGAAGTCATCCAGAGCGCTTCCCTAAAAGATTTAGCTCCCACCGGAATGATAATGAATTCCTGGATCTCAAGGTAATTGGCCGTCAGCTTTCCTCCGTTCAAAAGGTTCATGAATGGGACAGGCAAAAGGTGGCCGTTCGGATTAAGATACCTGTAAAGAGGAACCCCGCAAACAGAAGCGGCGGCCCGTGCCACGGAGAGCGACACCCCCAGAATGGAATTGGCCCCCAGTTTACTCTTATTCATGGTGCCATCCAACTCTTTCATGGCCATGTCGATCTTTCTTTGCTCTGTAATGTCCCATCCTTTCAAGAAAGGAGCAATCACTTTGTTGACATTCGCCACTGCTTTCTGAACCCCAAGTCCCTGGTACCGGTTCTCGTCTTCGTCCCTAAGTTCGTGGGCTTCATGGCTTCCCGTCGAACGTCCCGCAGGGACATCGGCCCTCCCCCTCATTTGTTCGTCGACAAAAACATCTACCTGCACCGTGGGGAATCCTCTGCAATCAATGATCTCCCTTGCATGTATATTGCTAATTCGAAATCTGCTCATTAGAACCTCCTTTTTTTAACCAGGGACCGGGGTTTAGAACTCAAAACATACCCCAAGATCTCCAATTTGTTTCCTCATGCCTCGTTAGAATCCTTCATTTTTTTACTTTAACATGTTGAGCGACGCCAGAGCAACCTTGTCATTTCCTGCCCTGCACGAATTTCATCAGATCCTCCTCACACAGATTAAAGAACTTCAAACACTTTGCCTTTGCCTCTATTCAAGCCACCTCAAAGACAGTTTGAGCCATTAATACACACCATTGAGGTCCATAAGGGTCGCCAACCTTCGCCCTTAACCCTGTAGGCGTCAGGGAACTCCTAGGTTATCAAGACATACTTTCAAATAACACGTGTTGTCATGCGACATTCCACAGTTGAAACGATCTTGTGCTTGTCCTAATAATTTTTTCTTAGTGTCAACGGTCACCAGTGTATTATTATCATTGCTCTTCGAAAAATATCTTTGTCGAGACACTTTCCGCATTGATATTCGCAATATTGTCTGAAAGAATGTCCCCATCAACCGAAAATAGAGCTCTTGGAAAACCTCACCCTCGCTGGGGAGTATTAGAAAAACCCCGTAAGGCGCTGATAGACGAGCACGAGGCCTTTATCATCGCCGACATTTCCTGGAAAAATGACGACTGGCATCGTGGGAAACCGTGGATGATCGGAGGGTACGCACACGACTGAACAGCCGGGGTACACTTGGCCTAAAACACGAGAGGTTCGGAGTTGAAGGCCTTTGCTGAGCACGTCATTGGAGGTAATTCCACCCTTACTGATCAGAAATCCCAGGCTATTAGGTAGGTTCTGAACGATACTGACGAGGAAAGCGGACACTTCTTTTCCAAAAGACACCTGTTCTTGAGGATCTGAGAAACGCGTCTCGACACGGCTCGTGTAAACCACCGATGTCTTCCCTTCTCTATGAACTTGCTCCACGTTGAGACATATCCTTTTAAACAACGCTTCCCGTTCTGAAGTGATCTTCTCTACAGGCACCTCTACAGGGATGACCGACGGCAGTTTAAGAAGTTCTTCAATCTGCTGGGTGGTCTTCTTCACATATGAACCGACGACGAGGGCACCGGGCTTCCCATCTCGAACAACATATTTCATCTGGTCATAGGGAACAGGCTGTGGAGGTAGATGGGCAAGGGACGTCAACAAGCTCGCAGCGCATCGGAATAGAAACCTTTTTCCCTTCTCCACAGCGGCAAGGGAATCTGCAGCAAACCGGTCGAGGTCCAGCTGATTTTCCGCGTCGACAACGCAGCATGTATTGCCGCTCAATCCCATCAGTCGATCAAAACAACCCTTCCGCACATCTATTAACAGGAAACGCTCAACCTGCTGGGACCTGACACGGCCTCCTGTCTTCTCCTGGACGTACGCTGGCAAAAAACTGCTCTTATAACCGAACAGAGGATCGCGTGCGAACTCGCTTTCATGGACGGGAATATCCTTATGATTTACCTTTTGGTAGTGAATGCTATCGCGGGTTATACGTCCAGCTTCAATGAAGGCCGGAATCAAAAAATGAGCATCAAAGGGACCCAATTCTTCCTCCATCACATCGGTCTCAATAGGGTAGTGACCTCGGAGAGTTGAATCTGAACGGCTGACAAAAATGGGCATAACCTGGGAATCCCTCAACGCTACCTTCAGATTCCTGCATGCTTCGCTGGTGACCCTTGTCGCTTCCCGTGAATCCAGACTGCGCGTATTGGTCAGTATGAAAAAGAGCGGGGAGAAGTCAATGAGTGCTTCGCGCAGTGTTTGGATGTCCCATCTTGTCAGTAGCAGACAACTGTGAACCGTTTGAGACCCTGTGGGGTCGTCATCCAGAACAACGATTTTAAACTTGTCCATTCTCCTGGCCCAGTATACTTATCCGTTCCATTAACTCAAATTCCTTGGTCACCTGATCAATGGTTTCGAGAACTACTCCCACAGGGTGCCTGCCGATTTACAGGTCAAGGTCCCCTTCAACGACTGCAAAACCGACCTGGTTGTATTCCCACAATTCACCTAAAGGATTTCTGAAATCTTACTTTTAGCCTTTTCATCTAGCGGCTTCGGTTGGTGTCGTTTAAGGATCTCTTTGACCCTTTCTCTTGCAACCTCCCCAGCATCCTTCTTCCCACGATTGGCCCATGTCTCGTGGGCGGTCCGGTCGAAAACCTTGGTCTCATACAGTTCCTTCTTGAAGAAATTGAAAGTGTGTCCTTCGGACAAGAAGTTCCCTCCTGGACCCACCTTCTTAATGACATCAAAGGCAAGCGTTTCTTCTTTGATCTCAATCTCCCTTAGAATCCTCAAGACATACCCGAGGATCTCATCGCAAATAACAATCATCTCAAGACACCCTGCATCTCCCATGGCAGTAGTCGCGACGTTGTGAATCAGATTGATACCCCCCAGAGCTACAAGAAGAGCGGACATGGCTGCCTCAGCGCCCGCCTGGGCATCTGGGCACTTGGCATCGTTGCAGCCTCCTTGCCCAAAACTCGGCAATCCAAGATAATGTGCTATTTGCGCTTGCAATACCCACCCCATGTGAAGTTCAGGCGCTCCATAGCAGAACCTCGCAGTTTTCATATCCATCACCCCGACATGCGGACCGTAGACAAAAGGGGTTCCGGGTCTAACCGATTGAGCCAACACAAGAGAGGCAAGGTTCTCGGCTAGACCGACCGTGGCGTTGCCTGCCATGGTCATAGGTGCTGTCGCGCCGGAAATGGGTGAAGGGCCGCATACAATAGGGGCGCCCGCTTTCGCAAATTCGATCATATTGTCATTTGCTTCCGAAAACGAAAGGGGAGAAGTAGGTTCAGCATAAAGGCTCAGGATGGGCCTCTTTTTCATTTCCTCTTCCCCGCCTGCTGCAGCAGCTGCAATGCGAAGTGCCTTTCTAGCCATGTCTGCCCCGGGGGCAGGATAAATGATTGGTTTGCTCGTGTACTCCAGCAAGGTAGCCAGTTCATGCAAATGTTGGGTCTCCTCAGGTGCGTCAAATCCTCCCGCCGTAGTCATCACGACACTGATCGTGTCAAAATAATCAGCTAAAGTCGTAACCGCTTTCATGTCATTTAGGGTTGGCCGCCGGAAATTCCCTGTGTCGAGATCAATGAAATGCGCATTGGGTGTTCCGCCTAAAACAAAATAGACCAACCCATCCTCCAGAAGCACGTCCTGCTCTGAATCTCGACCTGACATGACAACGCTCTTGGGAGCCATTTCCAACGCCTCTTGAACAACCTTTCTGGCAATGGTCACCCTCTGATCTTTTATGGAAACCTTACATCCTGCCTTAGCAAAGGCATCCAAGAGACTCTTGGATTTCACCGAGATCCCTACTTCCTTCAGCACCCGAAGGGCATTTCTATAAATCATTCTCACATGATGCTCGCTGATCAGTTTCAATATCCCGCCCTTTGGTCCTCTTATTGTCATCGGTTGCTCCTTTCGGTGGTCTTCTCCTGCTCGGCGAAAATTACGAGATCAAGGTCTTAATCTTGCTCAATCCGTCAACGGCATCAATTCCATAGGCATCCGCTTTAATACTGTCCGCATACTCCTGAGATACGCTACTGCCTCCTACAATGACTTTGACACTCTTCCGAAGACCATGGTGTTCCAATGAAGCAATGATTCTGCCCATCAAGGGAAGAGTTGTTGTCAAAAGCGCGGAAAGTCCTATAACAGCAGGTCTGACCTCTTTAACGGCTTGAATAAACTTCTCCACCGAGACATCAACTCCAAGATCAATGACATCGAAACCGGCGGTCTCCAGAACAATCCTGACGATATTTTTTCCGATGTCGTGAATATCTCCCTGTACAGTTCCCAAAAGGATCCTTGTGGCACTCTTTTCGTTCATGCTTTTGGAACCCTTGATCATCGGTTCGAGTAATCCGACACCTGCTTTCATGATCTGTGCAGCCTGCATCAGCTCAGGAAGATAGGCTTCCCCTCGGCCGAATCTGTCTCCGATCTTTTCGATCCCCGGGGTCAACCCATTCTTCACGATGTCGACAGGGCTGATTCCCGCTTGGAGGCCTTTTCTGATCATCCGCTCAGTCCCTTGCATGTCAAAATTCAGCATTGTCTCCTGAATTGCTTTAAAAAAGAAATCCTTGGTCTCCATGAACCCTCCTCTAGGGTGACCCTCCACACCTTTCACCTATTTGGGAAGTTGGAGCGGGGTGGTAGGGAAAATGGCCACGGTCTGAGAATCTTTTTCTCTCTTCATGATGCACTGCAACACATCCTCCCACCGGTTGAACAAAAGAACATCTTTTGGAAAGTAGGCATCTACATCGGATCGGCTTAAATGGGGAGAGAAAATAATTGCATTCCTTCCCCTAAACAAGGCTTTCAGGTTTTCTGGTCGAGGTGCAAGGCGGGTTCCGTGTCCCATAAGGCTGTGATAGCCACGCCCTTCTGGACATGCTGAGGTGATCACTACGGTTCCATCCTTTTTGACCACATCCCTTTTAGATAAGAACAGGATGTTAAAGGCGTTGTTGATCTGCGTGATTTCAGTATCCTTCGGATATGCATTCAAAACGACGATATCCCGATCAAAGACCATTTCTGTTGAAAATACGTTCCGTGCGTGGTGGATTCCTGCACGGTGGGCCTGAATCATATCCCCTACAAATACCCCGGCAATGCCTCGCGCGGCCGTCGGGACCACATTAACGATGGCGTCTAGACCGATCGTTCTTGCGATGTCTTCAATGTCCGCTCTCAGTGGATTATTTTCGACAACACCCGTCATTCCCTGATACTGATCTTCCATCATGCCATGGTTTGCCTCTAGAGTTTCAATGCCCGAAATTCCCGGCAGAATATTTTTTGCACCGCCACCAAAGCCGGCCCATTCGTGAGGTTCGATGCAGCTCACACTCAGCTTGAGTTCTGATTCCATAAAATACCTATTGATCTTAATGGGAGTTCCAATCCTTGATCTTCCACAATCGACGAGGTTCTCATAAGGGTAGTGGTTCATGACATCAACAGAATAATAGATTTCCCTTCCCACTTTTTTTATCATATCGTCTCGCATCAGTGGACGATGGGCGCCTAAGGCAAAGATGATCTTTACGTTGGCTCGTGGGATGCCTCCGACATCAAGCTCCTCAAGCACTTTGGTCAGGACTGGAGCTCCTTTCGTCGGACGAGTGATGTCGTCCATCACGATGGCCGCATTCTTTTTACCCCTAGCCAAATCCCTCAGCTTAGAGGTACCGATCGGCTTTTCAAAGGCCTCGATAAGCATTTCTTCACTGATCTCTGGAGCACCCTCCATGGCGCACGTCCGCACCTTCCAGGTGTTTGGGAATGAGAGGCTAAACTCCTCATCGCCATACCAAGCCTTCCACGGAATCTTTGCCAATTGGTCCATACCAACTCCTTTCAGTGCGCGTCTGTGCGAGTCAGACCTTCCTCACATCGATTGTTTTTTTCAACTGAGTCGGCAACTCAAGCTCCCCCAAGACAGCGCGGGCTGCTCGGCGATGATTCATTATTTAATATTGTGCCCTTTGAACGCACCCACTGACCGGAGCTTGCGGGGGACGCCCCGGTCATAGATCAGGCGAAGTTGACTGGGGATCATCCACCCCACTCCGCTCTCATCTGAGAACAGCCCCCTTCAGGGCGGGACCTACCTGTTTCGAGTACCGATAAAGATAACCTTTCGTAATTCTTGGAGGCGGAGGTGTCCATGCCGAAAGCCGGCGTTTAATCTCCTCATCTGATAAATCGAGTTCGAGTTTCCCCTCAACCATATCAATCTGGATTTGGTCGCCGTCCCTCACAATCGCTATGGGACCTCCCTTGGCAGCCTCGGGACCAATATAGCCAATGGCCGGCCCTCTCGATGCCCCCGAAAATCGTCCATCCGTAACCAGAGCCACACTGTCATCCAGACCCATACCCACTAATGCAGCTGTCGCAGCCAGCATCTCACGCATCCCAGGACCTCCACTTGGTCCTTCATATCGGATCACAACCACATCCCCTGGCTTAATTCTTTTCTCATAAAGAGCCTTAATCGCCTCTTCCTCCGATTCAAACACTCTGGCAGGCCCTCGATGCTTCCACATCTTTTCTATCACCGCCGACTTCTTAACGATCGCCCCTTCGGGAGCAAGGTTCCCCTTGAGGACAGAAATCGCTCCTGTCGGGTTCACAGGATCATGGATGGGCCGAATTGTCTTTCGATCATATACCTCTGCTTGCTGGATATTTTCTCCTACGCTCTTTCCCGTCACTGTTAGACAACCTTTATGAATCAATTCTCCCAATTCTTTGAGAACAGCCGGAACCCCTCCGGCCCGATCAAGATCTGGGATGGTTACGGGACTGGATGGCATCAAGGCACAAAGAGTCGGAGTCGTCCGGCCCAAATGCTGAAAGGTTTCAAGACCAATATCCACTCCAGCTTCGTTGATAATGGCCAGAAGATGCATCGGAACATTCAGAGAGCCAGAGACTGCATTGATATACCGGATGGCATTCTCAAAGGACTCTCTCTTCAGAAATTTTGAAGGCGTTAACTGATCATCCACCAGTTTCATGATCTGCATGCCGACACGCTTCGCTGCCTTGAGTTGTGTCGTCGTCCCAGCAGGAATGGTCGAGGTATAGGGAAGGGAAAACCCAAGAACCTCCGCCACCATCCCCATCGTGTTCCCACTGGAGGCAAGAGAACACGCACCGGGCCCTGGGAAAACCAACTCCTCGTACTCACGCAGCTCTTTTTCAGTCAGCACTCCTCGCTTCACTTCACCGATCCCTTCAAAAACTGTCTCAAAGAAAATCCTCTTCCGGTTTTTGTAAAGTCCTGCCTCTGTTGGACCCCCGTACAAGAAAATACAAGGGACATCCAACCGGATCGCTGCCATCAGCATTCCAGGAGTTACTTTGTCCCCACAACCAATCATTACCATCCCATCAAAGGCATGGGCCTCAATCATCACCTCCACCGTGTCGGCAATCAGATCCCGGCTCGGCAGAACGTAGCGCATCGAGGTCCCACCTTCAGCCTCCCCATCTACCACATGGACGGTATTGAATTCCAAGGGAGTCCCCCCTGCCATGCGAACCCCGGCCTTCACCGCCCCCGAGACCTTGTCGAGGTGTATGTTCTCAGGAGCAATTTCCTCCCAACTATTGACAACAGCAATCAGCGGTCGTTCAATTTCCTCATCAATGATCCCTGCCCCCTTAAGCCAGCTTCGCTGCGGGGCTCGTTCCACTCCGTCAAATCTCTCTTTGCTTTTCTGCTTCATGACGCGCCTCCTCTGTGAGAGCAAGTATTGGAATAGTTCTTCTATGTTATTTGGAAATCAAAGGGTTAGGTGAGATATTATAATTTCATGGGAAGGTGTCCCCATTCTTCGACCATCTCTGTGACCCTGAGAACCCGGTTGAATTTAGCATCGGGAGGAGTCGTATCGCTGATGCCCAGAATGAACCGGTCGCCGGGGGCAATCTCTTGAAAAAGACCTTTCATGAATCTTTCGAACTCTTCATCTGACATGCAGTCTTCCAGAAAGGCCACCGCCGGAATCCCTCCGAAAATCGTAACTTTACCCTTGAAGGCCTTTTTAGCATCGCTGACTGTAACTTTCGTCATAGGCTGGGGGCAAAAAGACTCTGCAATGTCCATTCCAGTCTCCGGGAGCAGATCCAGAAGCCCTTTGTTCTCTCCATCGCAATGGCAGAGAAGGAGCTTCCTCTTCGCGTGGAGCATTTCTGCAAATCTTTGCAGATAAGGCATGATATGTTCCTTAAAGAAGGGGGGATAGGTGATCATATCATCGAAGTTGGCTCCAGAGAAAATGACCTCCGCGGGTGAATCAACGAGTACGTTGAAAATCTGATCGAAATATGGCTCCATGTCTTCACAAAGCTGGCGCATCTCATTCGGATGATCATACATCTCGAGATAAAAATGAGAAGGATCCATAAATTCCTTCAACATGTGGTGCATGGGGCTGGCGGACTCATTGGCAAAAGCCACTGCCATTCCTTTGTCCCCAACCTTCTTCCAGAACTCGAGATAATTGTCATAATCCGGAAGAATCTTCATATTTCCAAAAATATAACCCACAACCTTATAGTCTTTAGGCTCTTTGATGACATATTCCGAGATCCAGGGCGTTGAAACTCCACCCAGCTTCATCTCCTCGGTGTACCGCGTTGTGCAGGATACAGACCCTACAGGGGTGTGATAAATCACACAGGTGGAGTCGCCTTCCTGTTTTACCTCCCTGTCCACACCAACAAATTCTGGCCTGTACGCCATTCCCCAGAGGCGAAAGACCCCGATTCCCCGATCGATGTTATCCTCAAGTGAACGGACATTTAGAAATTCGGGTATGACCTTGTGGTACCCCCCACCGATGTCATCAGCAATTTCATCCAGCGTAGCATCTTTGACGTATCTCAAAGGCAGTGTTGCTTTCATAGAGTTTGCATTGTGCCAGAGATCAATGCGGGGGGCCCAGGGAAGCTGGTCTGCCCATTCACCCCGGGCTGCTTTGAGCATTCGTTCTTTATGAGTCATTTCTTTACGTCCTGGGTCATCTGAGTTCTCGTGGGTCATGAGACGAGTCCAGGGCCAAACTGCTGGTTCCAGCCCTGGACTCGATTGATCCAGTGATCCGAAGAACTAGGATAGGTCTCACAAAATAAAATAACCGCTATTTCTTCTTTGCCCGATATTCTTTGACGACGACCTTCATCTTATCGACCCACACCTGAGCACTTTCAGCCACTCTCACATTCTTTGTTGCTTCCCGGAAGGCTTCCTTGTCAACATCGTAGATCTGACAACCCTTCCCTTTCAGTTTATCAAAATAGGATTGTTCGTTCTTCGCGTACCAGTCCGCATATTTATGAGCAGCCTCCTGGACAGATTCCGTTATGATTGTTTTAACCGCCGGTGACTGTTGCTGCCACCAAGGCTCATAGCAAATAATGGCCTCGAGCTCCATGAGATGCCCGGTTTTCATCACGTGCTTGGCCACATCGTACCAGGCTTCATCGAAAAAAGTGGCAGTGGGGTTCTCAACACCCTCTACCACTTTGGTTTGCAACCCAGTAAACACCTCGCTGAATGGCATCGGGGTCGGGTTGAGTCCCATGGCTTTCATGGTGTCAATGTACACATCGATATTAGGGACCCGCAATTTGAGGCCTTTGGTTTCGCCGGGATTTCTAAAGGGCCGGACGGCAATCATATTTCTGTGCCCCCGGTACATCACACTGATAGCCCTCCGTTTTGTTTTTTGAGCAACAGCATCAAGGATCTGTTGTCCGAGGGGTGTCTTTTCAAAAATGTAGAAGTATTCGTCAGCGTTATCAAACAGAAATGGGTTGGTCAAGTTGACAATCGGATCAAGGTAAGCCATGGACATGATATCTTCATACATCATGTGGGGTGTTCCTAATGCCAGGGCTTCGAATTGTTCCCGCCAGTCTCCCAACTGAGAACCCGGGTAGTTTGCAATGATGATTTGCCCTTTGCTTTTCTCTTTGACCAGGTTTATAAAAACCTGGACCGCCTGCGCATCATCAGCCCCGCCCGCAGCCAATACGTGTCCAAGCTTGAGTTCCATCTTCGGAATGTTCTGAGCCGAGGCAGACATTACTCCCATGAAGACAACAAGAGAGACGAGCACAAAGATCAACCGCTTTTTCTCGAATAACGTTCCCATGATTATACCTCCTGAGGTACATTGCTCCGACTATCCGGAGGATCGTTACAACTATTAAATCTGACTATTTCATCACCGACACGATCTCAAACAAACCTAAACGTAGCATCTCATTCGAATCTCAGCGAAGCACCATCACCCCCTTTCGCCATCCTGTTCCCCCGCGAACAGATGATCCTGTCCCCCTTACCCATCCATGCAGCCTCAACGTCTGTCTTGTGGTTCAGAGGAGAAAGGCCGACCGTGTCATCCTATCGACATTACCCGGAAACCCCATCCTCTGGAAGGAGCTTCACTTATACAATCTCACCAAGGTCATCCCGAAAGCTGGCCAAAAGGTGATCAAACCAAGAATTGCAAGCCCCAGCATAAGCGGGATAATGACAGCATTCCAGGCTTTTGCCAGTGATATTTTGGCGATCTCGGCTGTGATGCTCAAGCAGAAACAGACCGGCGGAGTCAAAAGCCCCAGCATCAAATTAAATACCATGATAAGTCCGAAATGGATGGGATCAATACCCAATGCCTTCGCCACCGGGAGCAAAACAGGTACCGTCATTAGAGTGGCTGGAGTAGAATCCATACACATGCCGAGGATAAGAAACAATATATTCACCAAAATCAAAAATACATACTTATTACCACTGATCGAAAAGAAAAAAGACATAATGGCACTTGGGATCTTATAGACACTCAGCAAATAAGCTAACAGCATAGTCGTCCCTATCAGGATCATCACCGCTGCTGTGGCTAATCCCACCTCCGCCATAAGCTGAGGAATATCTCTCAGTTTGAGAGTCCTGTACACAAAAAATCCAATAATGAAAGAATAGACTACGGCGATCGCTGCAAGTTCGGTGACGGTAAATATGCCTAAAAAGATACCCCCTACAAGGAAGATGGGCATGACCAAGGCGAAAACGCTGTTCCAAAATGTTTGCACGATTTGCCGGAATGACACTCTCCCCTTAATAGGAAAGCCTCGACGCCTCGCTACCACGTAGGCATAACTCATCAGTGATAAACCCAAGACGACTCCTGGAATAGCTCCGGACATAAACAGGTCCAAAATGGATACCTGGGCAGCAACCCCGTATATCACGAAAGGGATACTGGGTGGAATAATAGGGCCAGTCACTGAAGCGGCAGCCGTGAGAGCTGCGGCAAAATCCGCTGGGTATCCTTCCTCCTTCATCGCTGGGATAACGATTGAACCGATGGAAGTAGCATCAGCCACTCCCGAACCTGAGATGCCGGCAAAAAACATGCTGGCCCCCACATCGGTCATAGCGAGGCTCCCGTGAATGTGACCAAAAAGCGAATTAAAAACGTTGATGATACGCTGCGTCATCCCCCCCTGGCCCATGAAGGCTGCAGCAAGGAGAAAAAAAGGGATCGCCAGCAGTGGGTACGAGTACATACCGCCTATCAGTCGTTGAGGAAGGAGTGTGAAACTGACGCCCCCGCCTACCATGATGCCAGAAAACGCGGAGAGCCCAACCGCCACAAATATGGGTGCCGCCATGAAGGAAAGGGTAAAAAACACCACTCCCATGACTATAGTAATGACCATGCCACAACCTCCCCGTTACCTCTGAGTCCAGGCACGTTTGGCCTTCCGATATTACTTCCTCTTTAAATCCACAGAGGCCGCCTCAAGAGTAAAAATGATCATTAGAAAAAAACCGACAGGAACTGCCGAGTAAAGCATGCCCATAGATAGTTTCGTACTGGGAGATACATAGCCCCATGTCAAGGCGGAAAATTTATAGCCGAAATACACCATGGGCACATAGAAAACTAAACACAGAGCAAAAATAATACCGAGCAAGGTTCGCTTTGATTTCCCAGATAACCTTGACATAATGAAGTCCATGCTAATATGAGCTCCCCGTCTGCTCAATACAGCTCCACCCAACATGGTTACCCACATCATGGCAAAAATAGAAATCTCCTCAGGCCAGCGCAATGATGCGTGCAGCACATAGCGGTAGAAGACCTGGAGCACATTAGAAACAATCATAAGAAGAACCAGCAGACCGATTGTCCAGTAAAGTACACGTTGAATCATATCCAAAAGTTTTCTTAAGAATGTATTATTGTGCATAATAAGACTGCTGTCCGACCTCGGCTCATCAGAATGCTCCATCTTATTCTCCATGTGGTTCTTGAAGACCTCCCGGGCCAATATTCTGTTTTTTAAGCGTAAGAATTCTGTAAAGTTTGGAAGACACCCACTCGGCTTGGAAACAATGGCGTTATGAAGTGGGTGCAATCCTCCACAGATCACAAGTCCCTACGTATCCGATGATTTCGTTTTGGGTCTTCCGGCCTGACGCGACTTCCAAGATCAGCTTGAAAAGCTCCTCTCCCACATCCCTGAGGCGGGTAACCGCCGCGTCAATATCCACCAGATAATCGAGGATGTCCGGGTACTGCTGGTAATGATCCTTCCTGGCAGTTATCTTGATGACAGGCACAAAAGGAAACCCGTACGGTACGGCACATTCGGTTGAATAGGTGATGACATTGCAGCCCGCCGCTGCCAACCCTGCCAAGGAGACCAGATCACTTCCCGGTGTGTCCACGAAAAACAGGCCCTTCCCCTGGGCTCTTTCTCCGTACCCTAGGACTTCCGTTAAGGGGGTCGTCCCGCCTTTGCGAATAGCACCTACGGCCTTCTCCTCAATGGAACTCAACCCGTCTTTAATGTTTTGAGGATCGGGGTTGGCGCCAAAGAAGTTTAAGCCGGAATTTCTCAGGACGGTCTCGTAATCTTGAACCACTTTGATCATTCTTTGTTTTACGTCATTATTGACGGCTCTGGCTGCTATCCGTTGCTCAGCCCCTATGACTTCGGGTGTCTCACTGAAACCGCCTGAACCTCCATTCTTGATGATGATATCGAGAGCCGCACCTTGGGCAGCATTGGTCACCGGGCCGGAAAGCGGAGTGGACCCGCCACACTCCACACCATGACGCAACATGGAAATAGGCAAGGACTGTCGCTTGATTCGGGATGCATCGCCTGCCATCTGGCGAGCCCGGTTGATCCCCTGGGACAGCGCCGTCATCAGCCCTCCCGCCTGGTGTATGGAACAAATCTCAACCGGTTTTTTCGCTTCGGCGATCGCATCGGCAATAGCCAGGGGATCAAGGCAAGGGTCTACGCAGCCCGCGCTGACCACAAGTACAGCAGCCAAATTGGGGTTTTTTCCCAGATTGACGAGTGTGCGAAAAACAATTTCCTTGTCCGGTGAGATGAGTGCGCAGTTCTCCCGATGGGTAAACGCCACGCAACCATTTACCTCTCGAGCGATCCGGTTGGCTGCGTCCGATGTACAGACCCCGTTTGAAATGATCCCGACATGGTTCCGTGTGCCCGCCAATCCATCCTGGCGGAGATAGCCGAAGAATTCCATCATGCTTCCCCCAGTGGTGAGTAGATATATGCAGGTTTTGGGTGTGACCAGAGACAAACCGTGCCCCCCAAACTCACCGAGCGGAAGCTGGGGAAGCCATTCTTTCCGGAAGTCGACGCGCCCCGGTCTACTGTAAACGTTTATACCGCCTTCCGGTCATATTGTGGACGTGGACATGTTGTCCGGGTTGAATTCCTCCCGTCGCAACACCGATTATTACCCCATCCTTCATGATCTCTTCGCCGGACCGCACAGTCGCGACACTGAACTTATGCTGGTAGGGAATGGACTCTTCCAACTTCACGTGAAACAGATGTCCTTCACTACGAAGGTCCAACTCAAGCCCGGCTTCCAAATCAGTCAATGCAATGGCGACATTATCTTGCGGTGCTAACATCATAGCCCTTGTTTTCATCACTATTCCCAATCCCATAGTAATTTTCGAACTATGTTACCTATCAAAAAGAATCTGTCAAGCAAAATCTTTAAGCCTATTAAATTCTGCCATAAAAAAATGAAGAGCGATGGGCAGTAGGGTAGATATGTTCTTGAGATGGAGCGAATCCTCTGTTCCGTCTTTCCCCGCCAGAATTCAAAAGTTCAAGAAACCCTCTCTTTGCTCTTAATACGAAATGCCTGACATCGCACTCTCCTACAAAAGGAACTCCGGACAATTTCTTTCAATCACCGGTTTGAGCTGGTCAAGGGAATCTTCAAATGCCCTTAGGGTCTTCTCCCTTTCCCTGTCACCCATGGGTGAAGAAATGGAGAGCATGACCCTTCTCGGGGTGTAGACTCCGTGGTTCTTCAGCGCAAGGTTGAGTAAATCCCTTAAAGGCAAGGATGAACTCCAGTTTGCCCTGGCCGTTCTCAAATCCACCACTTTCTCGGACGAAAAATGGATGTTCATGAGTGAACCCATTCCCGTCATCTGCCCCCTAATGCCTTTCTTATCGAAGACAGCTTGGATCTCCTTCTTCAAACGATCTCCAAATCTATTGATGCCAGAAATCAGGTGCCCATCGATCTCTTTCATGGCCGCAATCCCGGCAGCCATGGTGACAGCATTGCCATTAAACGTTCCCGAATGGTGCATAGGGTGCTCTCGCTTTGGCGAGAAAATCTCTATGATATCCTCTCGCCCCCCAAAGGCCCCTATGGGGAGTCCTCCGCCGATAATTTTCCCAAACGTGGTTAAGTCTGGTTTTACGCCAAAAATCTTCTGGGCTCCTCCCGAAGAAAGCCTGAAGCTGATGATTTCATCAAAAATAAGTAAGATCCCGGTCTGCCTTGTAACCTCCCTGAGAAACTGCAGAAACTCTGTCTTCGCGGGAACCATGCCTGTGACTCCCATGACTGGCTCAACAATGACGGCTGCTATTTCTTTTTCGTTCTCATGAATGATCCTCTTTGCAGTTTCAATGTCATTGAATGGTGTCACAAGAATGTCCTGCAGGATCCCTTGAGTTATTCCTTGGGTCTCTGGAACAGCAACTGGCCTTTCCAAGGGTCCAGCAACGGCGAGGCTCGGGGAAACGCTAATTTCCATCTGTTCAGTGTTGCCGTGAAACCCTCCTTCCATCTTAAGAACCTTGTTTCTCCCCGTGATAGCCCTGGCTGCCCGAATGGCATACATCACCGCCTCTGTTCCTGTGTTGCAGAATCTCACTCGATCCACCGAGTCAACCCGTTTGCAGATGAGTCGGCCCAGCTCATACTGACTCTGGGAAGGAGCGCCGAAAAGGATGCCTTGCTTCATCTGTCTCGAAATTGCCTGGTTCACCTTGGGATGAGCGTGCCCCAGAATCAGCACTGAATAATTGTTCATAAAATCGATATATTTGTTTTCATCAACGTCGGTTAAGTAACACCCTTTCCCTTGCAACATATAGATCGGATAGGGGTGGCTGTCCGTTGCGGATCGTGTGCTACCTCCTGGAAGAAATCGGCACGCAATGCGATCCAGTTTCTTTGAGTTCCTCGTTCGTTTCAAATACTCCTTTTCAATCTCTGTCTCTCCGTGAAGAACAAATGAACCCATTTTTTTCTCCCTTCCTGCGACACATACGAACCCTGGAGTCTATCGGCTGATCTGAAACTCACTGGCTCCATTGGATGATCATTGAGTGACAGCCTTTACTACTCCCCCTGGTTAGGAAGCGTCAGAGTTTGTTCATGCAATTCAGATATAGGGTGAAGCATCCGTAAACTGCAGACCCAGCTGATCCATCATTTCCTTCCTGACTTCTCGGTGCATCTCCAAGTATTCCTGCCCGGGTGTGCCAGTGGCTAAATCAAAGCATTCCTGAAATTTTTTGCCCACTGCCGGCGTTCGTATCTTGTCTTCGTATTTTGTCAGCAAATATTGCACCATCTTGTTGACTTCCTGCCGACTCCTCCCGGCAACAGCATGTGCCATCTCGCTGGCAAAGCAGGCTTCGATCGGGCCAGTATAGTCCAATCCAACGCCTCTCGCCGCCCCACCCACTTCAATAGAGCCACCCGAAACAACGGAGGCGATGCACCAGGCACTGTGCTCATAGAAGAGCATTTTGGTCATTCCTCCCGCCGCTGAATAGCCGATGTTCACCACCGGCAAAGGACTGTGCCGGGTCACCGCCTGATTGAGAACACTCCGCGCCCAGATGGATTCACGAAGAGAGGAGACAACGAGGTCAAAATGGGTCGGAAACGGGTGCTGTACTGCCGCGCGTAAGACCAGCATATCCACCGGATTATACGCCGCTCCCACTACCGCAACACCCGCTGGACCACCCGCTAGCCCACCGATAATGATACCGTTTTCGCCGAAAATGGAGATACCCGCAGCAAGACAGTACGCAATCTTATTCAACGAGTCGAAATCAATTTTCAGCTCGTGCACTGTACCTATCTCCAATGCATCTGACTTGCGGATACCAAATTGGGACGCGGCAATATGCTCCTGAGCCCTTGACGCAGTGGTAATTCCGTTAACAATCGCCATCCCTGGACGACCGGCTCTCCTCATCGCTTCGCGGGTCAGCCACACCGCTCGGATGGACCCCTCCACGCCAAGGGGGCTATTAGCCATAATGGGACGTCCGTCAACAACCGTCAGACATGGAATCGTTATCGCGTCTGTGAATGGGCCGATGGCATGCGCCTTCACGGCCTGGAGGTAAATCCATTCACTGGACATCGGTGCTGAAGTGGGGCCCACCGAGCAGAATGGCGCTGTCTTGTCTTCGGGCCTACGCACTGGCACTGTTCTGGCGTCTTTATCCTCACCAAAAACCTTGCCCCGGGGACCAGAGGCGATGGCTCCCTCGACTTCTTTACGGGTGAAAAGAATCCGCCGTTCCGTATCAACGCAGTAAAGTCCCGTCTCCACCAAAAATTCCATTCCCGCTTCCCACACCCTGTCAGCCAAATCATTGTCCGAGGGCACCGGGTTCTGAGGCTCATATTTGATTTTATACTTCTCAACAACCTTGCGTAAATTGGGAACAAAAATACGCAGTTCAAAATCCCGTTCCGTACAGATAGGCCCATTAAGCGCCCTATCCGTGATTTCACTAAAGGTAATCATAATTAATCTCCTTTTTTGGCTACTGCCTGTAACGCTAATGCCGTGGCATCTCCAGCCGTTTTCCCATACCCATCTGCCCCGATCTGCTTTGACCAGTCCTCTGTCGTCGATCCTCCTCCCACCAACACCGTGTACTTACTGCGTACCCCCCTCGCTTTTAGATGGTCAATAATATTCTTCTGCTGAGGCATCGTCGTGCTCATCAGCG
>Ga0113563_10000417_pt1 | contig 20300 bp, 16 predicted proteins | sample Mud3Dept3metaG_FD_80117 | JGI IMG/M metagenome (GOLD analysis project Ga0113563, IMG submission 80117) | Freshwater wetland microbial communities from Ohio, USA, analyzing the effect of biotic and abiotic controls - Mud 3 Core 4 Depth 3... | ecosystem: Environmental > Aquatic > Freshwater >... | reverse complement strand
TATATGGCCCCTGGTTGACCATACTCTAATGCCGCCACAATACCGCTGGCGACATCTTCAACATGAACATAGTCTCGGATCGTCCCATGAGGACCGTAGAGAGTGATTCCCTTCCGACTCAGAATTGCCGCGATCGCCGTCGCGATGAACCCCTGTCCAACAAATGGATTTTGGCGCTCGCCGAACGCATTGGCAGGTCGAACAGTGACGACCGGCAACTCTTTCAACCTGTGAAACATATGCCCATATTTTTCGATGGCTAGCTTTGTCACACCATAGGGGGAGATTGGATTGGTAGCATGGTCTTCTGTAAGTGGCAGCCCTTGTGCCGGGCCATACACGGTGCCTCCAGATGAGATCACGACAATCTTTCGAATCCCATAGTCAGATGCTGTTTCAAAAAGCCTTACCGCCGCCGGCAAGTTGCAGAGAATATCCTGAATCGGATCTTCTATGCTGGTACTTGGAACGCTCGCATAGGAAAGATTGATGACCGTATCGACATCTGCCAGAGTTCTCTGGAGAGTCTCTTTGTGGCCGTAATCTCCGACCACATACTCGACTGTCTTCGACAGATGAATCGGTGCCGGTCGTGTGTCGAGTACGGTAATTGTCCTGCCCTGTGACAACAAGGCATTAGCGACATGGACCCCGATAAATCCTCCGCCGCCGATGAGACAACAATGGTTCATAGCTGATGCGCACCTTGCAAACTTTATCGCCATCCTGACACAAGCCGTCCGATCGCCCCAGAGATACCTTTGATATATCGGCGAACCCCCCGGCCGTTCTTGAATCGATGGTAATGTGGCTTGATTTCAGCGAGTTGCGCTTCCGCTCTCTCATGGAGGACAGAGTGAGGTCCGTTGCATAAAACGGCTAGTCTGTCTGCCGCATCAATGACCAACCGCGAGATGTCTCTCCAGCGGGCGTGAGGGCTAACCCTCAAATACGCCGCATGATTGAGCGCTGCAAGATCGTGAATTGCAGAACCAATAGCTGTATCTCCCAATAGGCACTCCAGATTTTCCACACTGATGTCGATCACCCGATTGCGAAAGGGGCTCACACCATCGCGGGACATGCTTGTCGGGATCTCTCGATAAATGTGGAGAACCTCAGGAATATTCGCGACATCCCACTTTCGAGAAAGACGGGACCATAGTTCAAAATCTTCTGGCGGCTGCCTGGAGGGGTCAGTCGAGTACATTCCGACTGCTTCCACCGCTGATTTCCTGAGCATGACCGAGCTATGGACAAACGGATTATCGAACAACAGGTCGAACTTCAAACAGAAATTTTCGGTCGCATGCCTATGGACCCTCCCAGTCTTCTCTGTTCCGGACACGATTTCAGCCCATGTCCCCACCAAACCACACTGCGGATGCGAGACCAGATAGCTTAGTTGTTTTTCCAATCTGTCCGGCAAGGACATATCATCCTGGTCTTGCCTCGCCAGATATTCGCCTCTGGACAGACCAATGGCACGGTTAAGCGTCGCGGCAAGCCCGCGATTGCCCTGCCTATAGAACCTTATCCTGTGGTCGTTCACGCTCTGAATGATCCGAGCAGATTCATCGCGAGAGCCATCATCTATAATGATCAGCTCAAAATCTTGGTGTGATTGCCGGAGTAGGCTATCGAGACTTTCCCGCAAATAAGCCGCCCCGTTATAGACCGGAAACACAATACTAACTAAGTGATTCATCCCAAAACCTATCTTAACCGACTAGACCACTTCGCACATCGCAATAACGCCGTTTTTCGTTATTCCAGGAAGAACGGATGTGTCTCTGCTCGCATACAGTGCCATTTCCACAATGGTGAAGCCGACATCATGCAACATCTTGCGCAATGTCGCCGGTGAAAAATAATAATAATGTTCCGGGTGGACGATCTCGTCTCCGTCCAAAGCCACGAGAAGGACCCCTGCGTAATACGCATTGGGAACGGTCACGCATAACTTTGTCCTGCCGCCCTTCACACAGAGCTGTTTCAGATTCGCCAACGCTAGACCGGGGTTTCTGAGGTGCTCCAAAATTTCCGGGAACAGGATGATATCGTATGCGTGCGAATCAATCCCATTTTGTAATTCCTCCTGTACATCCCCTACACCATTGTTTCTGTCACCCGTGAGCTGTCTGTACCGATCCAGTGATACTCGATCGTTATCAATGCCATACAGTTGGCTTGCGGCATTTTTAAGCTTGAGATGCAGCAATTCCCCAGATCGAATTCTTTCTTCAGAAAACGGGGAATCTAGAAAGCCAAAGTGCAGAACCTTCTTCCCTCTGGATGCGTCCACAAGGTATTCTTCCCGGTCGACAGACTGGCGGGACAACTCTCGGAATTCCTGCACAAAGATCGAATTATTCTCAGGAAGATTGCGACTTATTTGCATGAGCATGGGCAATGCCTTGATATACTGGCATATCGCTTCAGTGCGAGTTGGCACCTTCTCACACAGCTGCAAAATGATCGGCAACCCATTCACCCACTCCGTCGTAATCGTACGTTTCGCCGATTGACTCCCACAGAGCAAGTCGAGCCGAGACATCAGTCTGATGCAGCTGCCGACCGACGAATCTCCGGCCAACAACTCTCTCCATACCTTCAGCACGATGGGCAGTGATTCAAGAAACTGGAAAACGCTCCTACAGCCCATCGAACGCCTCGCGACCCTGCTCAGGAAAAGTGCCAGTGGCACTTTGGAGCCACAGGCCCGACTGATGACGCCGACAACTGCTTGAGCCCTGCCATGTTCACCACGTCAAATGTTATGCAATCTTGGCGATGGAAATAGTCCACTCTACCGTCTCCAAACCATAAAGAGAGTCGATACGTCCCGTTTAATAATTTTGGAGATTCCAAAATAATGTGTACCCGACCGGCATTCGTCGGTGTCGCAGGGAGCGGTGCGGCATCGACAAGAGGATTCGTCCCGCAAATAGGATTTCCGAGATAATCACTGATCACGAAACCCAGACATGGTATCTCCAATTTTTGTTTGAATTTATAGTCAACCTCTATCTCAATCTGCTCTCCATTCTGCCTGATGCTGGCCTTGGAGATGATCTCATTATCCCAATTGATCTCATTACAGCTGTCACCCAGGTACAACCCGATGGCTTCTCGGACGCTGCTCGTGGACATGCCAATCCCCTTTTCGATATACAAGCCTCTGGTGCACAACCGTTCTATGGCTGCCATATTGTGGCTCACGAATACGACCGTCCGTCCGCCCTTAGCTACTTCGCCTATTCTTCCCAGGCACTTTTTCTGGAATGCGACATCACCGACAGCCAGCACTTCATCTACGAACAGAATTTCCGTCTCGAGATGCGCAGCCACTGCGAATGCGAGCCTCATGTACATGCCGCTCGAGTAATGTTTCACCGGAGTATCAAGAAACCGCTCGGTCTCAGCGAATGCGACGATTTCATTGAACTTCCGGTCAATCTCCGACTTCTTCATCCCGAGGAATGCCCCGTTCAAGTAAATATTCTCACGCCCGGTGAGGTCTCCGTTAAATCCAGTCCCCACTTCAAGGAGAGAACCAACCCGACCAGAAATAGTTGCACATCCCGTGGTAGGCCGAGTGATGCGTGACAGGATCTTCAACAAGGTACTCTTGCCAGCACCATTTCGCCCGATAACCCCGAGCACCTCTCCCTTGGCAACTTCGAATGTAAGATCCTTCAACGCCCAAACCATACCCTCACATTGCTGGGAACTCTCTTCGGCAGGCAGCGCCCGCAGACCGGCCTGGGCACTCTTGAATGGCGCGTAGATGACACCAGCCACCATCTCTCCAAAAGTCTTAGGACTGGTCCGCTCACTGATCCTATAGCGTTTACCTAAGTTCTCCACACGTATAGCAACATCGCCCATAAGTCACACCGTATCCGCGATGGTCTGTTCTGTGCGGTTGAAAACGTACAACCCGGAAACCAACAGCACTCCCGCCACAATCACCGACAGCCCCATCATGGAACCAGACTGACCCCCTGTTCTAAACAACGCCTCACGAAAGCCCTCCACAACACCAACCATTGGGTTGAGTGCGTACAGCATTCGCCATGCCTCTGGTATCAGGCTAGTGGGGTAGATGACCGGAGTCGCAAACAGCCATATTTGAATCAGAAACGGCTGGGCATGCCCTATATCTCGACACAGCACATTGAGAGCTGCAATCCACAACCCGAGCCCGAGTCCTGCCGCAATCGTCACGGCCACGAGCAATGGCAGCAGCCACATACCGGCTGTCAGTGCGATTTGGTAGTACCACATCATTCCCAGAAGCATGCCAACGGCGATTACAAAATCCAGCGTACCAACCACTGTAATCGAGAGAGGAGCAATCAAGCGGGGAAAGTACACCTTGGTCACAAGACTCTCATTTGCAACCATACTTGATCCTGATCCTGCCACCAAGCGGGCAAACAACTGCCAGGGAAGTAACGCGGAGTAGACGAAGATGGGGTACGGCACCCCGTCTGAGGGAAGCTGAGTCAGCCAACCAAAAATGAAGGTAAACACGACCATCGTAAGCACAGGCTTCAATACAGCCCATCCAACCCCCAAATTTGTTCGAGCATATGACACTTTAATGTCCCGCCAGACCAGAAAATACAAAAGTTCCCGATATTTCCAAATGTCCTTAAGCTTCAACGGCTCCCAACCCTGCAACGGCTCGATCCGGATCGTGTGATTGTCAGATGCACGCGAAGTCATGACAATTTCCCTTGTGATCGGAGATTGGCAAACAGACGGTTAAACCTGTGCTGCCACGTATGCTCACCAAGAACCCGTTTTTGTCCCGCCTCCCGAATTCGTGTAGCCGCTCGTTCATTACGCGAATAGAACAGGACCTTTTCAGTAAAGTCACCGGGTTCTGACCACGAAACGATTTCTTCCCCTAGCTTATAATACTGGGAGTGATCAGGAGCCTCTTGCACAAGATAGAATCCCCCTGCCATCGGGACCTCAAAGTCCCGAAGTCGGCACTGTAAATTCCTCGATTGATGCACGCCTGTTTCACTATGCCACCCCGTATCAGAAAATCCCAGATTTACCTGACTTTGGTTGATGATTGATGGAAGGGATGCATCATCGCACGGGCCTCGAAAGTCAGCCCCTTTCAGTTCTTGGAAGGAGAATCGTCTGGCATACTTTCGTCGCAGTGGGCCAAGTACACTCTCACTTCCCTCAGCCTTCCATCGCGCAGATGCGTAGTATCGGAGATCATGAAAAATCTTATAGGGGTCCCAGGTAAACCGGTAGGGACTCGGACTCTCCGATTTCCATCCACGTCCAAATACAACCGGCCTAATCCCCTTGCTCACACATTCGGCAAGTAACGCCCGGCGAAAGGGATTGAAGCTTCCGATAAAGGAGACAGCATGCTCGCACCTTGACCCAGGCACAGCATGGCGAAAGTAGAAATTCGGGTTTGCCGCCATCGGCATCCATTCTATATTGGGGTTATAGGGCCGAAGGTATTCGGCATTGGTCAACTGGGCAACCGCCAATACATCAAAGTATGGAGCTGTACGAATAACTCGATACCACTGGAATGCCATGTCCACATGATAGTTGACCATCGGCACCCCAAGACCGCGCAGCTGCTTAGCGGTCTCAACCAAGAGGAAGTCGTCGTAGACAATGCAAAAGATCAGATCGAGTTTCCCGGCCGCTTTAAGCGCACGCGCCAATTCCACCAAGTGGTGGTTCAATTCGTTCCGCTGAGCCCTCCATTGCTTCGATCCCAGCAGCCCCATGCCACCAGGATAGGTGAATACTTGCAACTCATCGCAATAATGTCCGCGAAGAGTGTCCAGGAGATTGGCCTCCATCCATCGGTCCGGAGGGAGTACCGCGAGGGCTCTCATCCAAAATTGTTCCTGTATCGGAAGGACCGTTTAGAAGTCGCGACGCTGGAAGATAAAACAGGCGCCTGTCAATAAGAGCCCGGCATACAATAACCCGTAGACAGTTGCCGTCGCCTGATATCCAGCGGCTACAAGAAGGCCACTCGCCGCTTGCCCCTTGATGTTCAACATCTCTAGGTTTGGGCAAATATAATATAACGCGGTCAGTGCGGCTTCCGTGAACTGGCTTTGACTCTTCTCCGCAATGCCCTTGAGGTCGCTCGTGAGATGCCCAATGACGAAGAGGCCAAGTGTCATGGTCGCGCTGAGAGTCGAAGAACTGAACGTCGAGAAGAAAAGAGCCATGGCCATGACAAGCAATGTTTCCACAAGAATCAGTTCAACCGCCTGAAATAACGAACCGTGAATCACATTGCCGGTCAACAATATCGTCCCTAGGAACATGACAAACATAATCGCGATGTTAACGATCACGATTAGTCCGAGGCCCATATACTTTCCCAATACAAACTGCACCCGCGTAATCGGCCTTGCCAGAATCGTATAGACCGTACGACGCTCGATCTCTTTCGTGACAAGGCCAATCCCGACGAAGATCGCGATGATGACTGCAACCAGATTGATGGCGGCCAGCCCTAGATCGTTGACGATGCGAGCCTGCTCGCCAATCGTGAGTGTTCCCAAAAGAACCGATGTCCCAATAAGGAGAACTGCAAACAGCACAAGGTTGTAGAGGATCTTGTCGCGAATCGTCTCTCGAAAAGTATTTCCAGCCACAACCATTAGGAGCTGCATCTCACACCTTCCGGCTGGTCTGCTCAAGAAAGATCTCTTCGAGTGAATCCTTGTGGGGAATCACTGAAATAAGCCTGCCTCCCGCCTGTCGGAGCACCGCGAGTACCTTCTCCAAGTGCTCCTGGCCAGGAAGAATAATCAGACACCGATCTCCTCTCTGCAAGATCCGTGTTGCCATCGGTTTGACATCAGGGAGATCATCGCCAACCACTCCATCACAGACAACCTCGACAGACCTTGCTACATGCGCGTTGACAAGATCTTCAATGCGGCCCAGCGCAAGCATCTTGCCTCTCGCCAAAATACCTACTCTGTCACAGATCATCTCAACATCAGAAATAATGTGCGTGCTGAAGAACACCGTCTTGCCTTGATCCCGAAGCCCAAGAATGAGGTCTCGAACCTCTTTACGACCGATGGGGTCAAGTCCGGACATGGGCTCATCAAGAATAACGAGTTCAGGGTCATGAATGAGGGCCTGCGCAAGACCTATCCGCTGCAGCATTCCCTTGGAGAATTTCCGCAGCTGCCTATGCCGGGCTTCAGTGAGACTCACACGGTCCAACAACTGTGGAATACGATTCTGAATCGTCTCTCGATCTAACCCCGCAAGCTTTCCATAGAAACAGAGAAACTCCTCTGCGGTCAGATAATCGTAAAAATAGGGGGATTCCGGCAAATATCCAATCCTGGCACGCACAGTTACATTTTCAGCGAGAGAACCAAGGAGCTCCACCCGGCCACTTGTAGCTCGAAGTAGCCCTAATAGGATCTTCATCGTTGTCGTTTTACCTGCGCCATTGTGCCCCAAGAACCCAAAAATCTCTCCTTCTCTCACCGATAGCGAAACATCGGAGAGCACTGTGGCCGGCTTCTCCCACGGCCACAATGGCTTATAAGTTTTGGTCAGCCTCTCAACAGCGATTGCGTCCATTGGCTCCAGGCTCACCACAATAACCATCCAGAGGAAATGCTGTGTGTCTAGAACAGGATTGGCTTGTCATTTGATCTTCATCGAGACAACCTTTCATCATTTCGATGATAGCAATCCCCTTAGATTGTTCAAGTTTTCTAGCTTTCCCTGCAGCAAGGAACATCTGCCTCCATTCACAGCCCGCGCTGTTTGCTTACACCAGCCTCGCCCGCCTTCTGACGGTCACACTCAAAGTTTCTCAGTTGCCGTCGCACAATCCTGACAACCATCAATGGTACTGGCCTCGCCTGCGAGCCGTAATTCGCATGCGCTCTGTCACTTCACTACTCCGGACAGCCCCCGTCGCAGGCTCATAGAGATAGTGTCCTCCGAACGGCTCCCTCGGCAATTCTTGAAGCAACCCTGGTTCAACTAAATTCTCCAGGCGCTCAGGTCGGCGCATATACTTCGCCTGATATCGGCTGATCGCTTGCTCCAGGATCTGGATGTCCCGTTCGACGAGAGATTCCTTCAGACGAACCTCCAGCATCTTTCGAACATTCTCATCTGAGGTTTCCTCATACACCTTTGCTAACAGCTCGACAGCCTGTTGCGGAGATTTAGCCGACACAAACAGTTTGGCAGCCAGACGAGCGATGCCCTGCGGGGCTCCTGGGAGGCGTGCCGCCTTGGCCATAGCCTCTGCCGCCTTTTCATCGTCTGCCAACTCAAAGTAATAATTAATTCCCAATAGGAACGGCAACTTCCACTCTTGTGGATTGTGCTGCATCCCCTTTTCCAAGAGCCGGTTACTTTCTTCGGGCATCACGACAAGTATGCAGAGTGCATGGCTTCCAGCCTCGTACGCACGCACGAACTTTGGGTCAAGCGTCGTGATCCGGTCCACTGCGTCGTAGAGCCAATGACCTTCTTCCTCTGAAAGTTTCCGCTCACCCATCACCTGGATCGTTTGCAGCCAGAGCAGATCGGCAGCCAACTCCCGATACCCCAACGAGGCCATCCGCAGATAGTCCCCGCTTGGTAAATACGTCAGCTGATGGAGTTTTGGCATGGAATTGCCCCAGTGGGTCAAGGGTATTTGAAGCGCGACCAAAGAAGCCGCCAACACTGTACCAGTAGCCAAAAGCGTCAGTGGTCGTCGTATCGCGCTCATTGCTTAGACTCCAGATTTAACGCTCTCCCTAGCGGGGAAAGATCGACGTTGATAAACTGGCGTTCGATGTCGCTCAGAACCTCCCGCTCATATTTTCGTTTGACGGCAACGATCGCGTCGAATTCCGATTGCGCAGCTTCGTGTTCACCAGCCTTCAGAGAGAGTTCCGCAAGGAGCGTGCGAGCCGGAAGATAGTTTGGCTCAGTGCCTACGGCTCGCTGTAACCATAATTTCGCTTCCTCCACCCGTCCTTGTGACAACCGAATGTTCGCCAATGCCATATAGCTCAGAGGAGAGTACGGATCGGCATGAATGGCTTGGTCGTAAGCCTGTGCGGCCTGATTCAGCAGGAGATCACGTTGATCCTTTGAAAAACTTTGTTCTGCCAGTAAGCCATAGATAGTTCCCAACCGATATGGAAACCTCCCATCTAACGGGTTCAGATAGATTGCCTGCTCTTCCTCCTCAACGGCTTTCACCAACCGCTGCGGATCGCCCGACTGATGGAAGAGCTGGACGAGTGTCCGAGCACTGGCATCATGGTATCCAGTCGTGCCGGGGTCGATCAGCGATGCCCGACGAAACCAGTCCAGTGCTAGATCCTGCCGTCCAACTTGAGCCTCGGCCTGCCCTCGCTCATGAGCGTACCACCCCGCTGCCGGCTGGATGATGAGGACCGCAAGCACAACTCCGCCGAGCAGAACAAGAGCGACCCGTACCGGATGGGAAAAAAATGGTACGTTCTGCCGTGCGCTGTCAGGTTTCTTGATAGATTGAAGCGCAAAGACAAAGCCTCCGCACACAATCAGGAGAATAACCAGCGCTGGTTCATGAAACACAGAATCCACCATGCTATGCGCTAAGATGCCCAGCACAGCGCCAGTCAGCCCTGTTACGAGCCCTCGCTCCCACGGCTCCAACTCGCTGCGCAAAGCCACTTTAACTTCTCTTCCCCATATCCCGATACCAAACAAGAAGATAGCCAACCCTCCCACTCCCAATTCGACCGCCATCTGTAGATACTCGTTATGCGCTGATTCAGCCCTTTTCACATACCGAACAATGCTGGATTCAATAGGAAACCGATATTGGAACGAGGAGTATTTATACATCCCCAGTCCTATGCCCAACGGTCGATCGGCAATGCGCTCCACCGAGTTCTTCCAAATATCTACTCGGCTGAAGGCATAGGGGTCCTGCGCGGCGACGCTGACCATCCGCTGCTTGAGAGGATTCGGGATCACAGCCCCTGCTACGAGACTCACGATGAGAATCAGTAGAGCAATCTTTCCGAATCGGTAACAGCCGATGAATATTACGGCAGTGACCAATGCCAGCAACGCTCCTCGTGACTGGGCGACCATGAATGCGCAAAGCGTGATGGCGACTATGCTCCATAGAAATACACTCTGCCATCGTTTCATCTCACTCCGCGGGACACCGCTCAAGAGAGCGAGCGCTATAGACAGAACCGCAACCTCATACGTCGCAAAGAAATTTGGATTAAAGAATGTGCCCTTTGCTCTGGCTTCACCAAGCCAGACGTACTGAACGATGCCCAGCACCCCTTCACAGAACCCCATCCCCACCACTACCATGACGACTTGACGTACATGTTGGGTCGTCCGGATACCCTGGAGGACAACACCGAACAATACGGTATACATCAGAAGACTGATGAACCATTGGACACTTGGATTCTTATAGGGAGCCCACCACAAAGAGAGACCCGCCCATCCTAAGAACAACACTAAGACAGGAATAAGACGACTCGGGATGAGCGTAATCGCGTCCAACCTTATCCGATACATAGTCCATGTAATGAGCGCTCCGAGTAGGATCAGCCGCATAATCAAAACAGGCAAGTGCGTAGTCCCGCCTTCGATCAAGGGAGAGAAGATGATGAGGCTTCCGAGAAGAAGAACCGCCGGTGAGAGAGGGCAAGAAAATAGGTGCCGCTTCAGGGTTGCAACGAGATCCCTATCGGACCTTTCCAAGCGGCTGGAGGTGGCTTTCCCCGCTTTGACATTAACGAACTGTTCTCTCTCGCAATGTTCGATCATCGAGGCTGTGACTTAAAGAAATTCTGTGGGGGTGGCGCCGGAACAGAGTCCCGTTGCTTCTGCTCCTGGCGGTAGCCAGGACAAAACCACCGTAGAAGCCACCCCAAATCCTGTCAAGATATTCTGTCATTCTGTCTCCAAACGGAGGGGGAGAGAGACCACCATGGCCCCTCTCCCCCTTTGCTGCAACAGTGGTACCCCACCGTTTCAGACTTGCACGTTAGAGCGTTTCAGACACGTCGTTCTTCGTGTTGACCAAGGACCGCTGGTCATTCATTGTCCATTCATCGCAGGCCACGTCACTATCTATGCTCCCTTTAGCGCCCGTGGTAAATCCGGTCGGGCTTGCCGCAACCGTCGGAGCGACAGCTGGAGCGGTGCCTGTGTTACAGGCGCCAGCCACCACAGCGGGAGCACCGGGAAATACGGTGGGAGTACCAGGCCCAGCGCTAGCGGGAGTTGGGTCAGTTGCAAACCAGAACGAGTACCGGGGAGCCCCAGACGGCGTGTACCCGATCAGGCCAATAGCCGCAGGCAAATAGGTCTGGGGAGCCGTCTCAGCCTGGTAGGCTACGGCTGAGGTGAAAATCGCCCCAAGAGCCACTTTTGCCTCTGCCTGCTTCGACTTCGCCTGATAGGCGATGAAGTTCGGGATGGCGATGGCCGCCAAGATACCGATGATCGCCACGACGATCATCAACTCGATGAGAGTGAAACCCTCTTGTTTGCGGAATGCCTTTAACTGCTTACACATCGTACTGCCTCCTTGTTGATGGTTCACTGACGCCTCTTCACACCCTTACTTCATTCTCTCATCGGATCTCGTGTCCGATTTCTGCTACCTAACCCTCTAGCAGGTTCGATGCCTGGTACATGGCCAAGCGATGAAAGAGCTCGGTCCAACGAAAAATCAAATAGTTATGATTCCTGGCATACTGTGCAGCAGACCATGATTGGGTGGGAGTCTCTCCCGCTTTTGCTCTGATCTGCCAATATTTGTCATCCATCTCGAGATCTGGCGCCTTCCATTTTCTCTCCACAGAGGAGGGAGAGCCGTCGGCTTCAGCATCTGCAAGGGGTAAACAATCTGTGGAAGCAAATACTTAGAGTGAGACGACTGAATCGGATCAGCCTGTCAGATGCCGAGAAAAGGACTCGGTGGGATGGGCTTAATTGAAATCGATGTTGGAGCGGAGGATAACAGGGTGAAACCAGGACTCCTGTTGGGGGCGGCGGGCGGCGTTAGTGAGCGTGCGTCTTCTCAGATACACGCCGTTTGGCCTGTTGGATGCGTTCTTCTTGTGCCGGGTCGCCCATCCCCAGTTCACGGAATCGGTCCATCAACTTATTATTGGATGGGTCAAGCTCCAGCGCACGGAGCCAGGACTCACGGGCTTCTGAGAGGTTTCGTTGCTTGGCGTAAATATCCCCGAGATGCTCATAGAGCACCGGATCATCTCCGGCGAGCGCAACAGCGCGCTTCATCTCTGTCAGGGCTTCGGTGAACGAGCCGGATTTAAACAAGGCCCAGGCGAGACTATCGATATAGTACCCGTTACTCGGTTTGAGCGCGACAGCCTGCTTGGTCAAGGAGAGCGCTTTGTCAATCTTGATCCCCCGCTCTGCGTAGCTATACCCCAGGTAATTGAGCGCATCGGCATGATGGGGATCCAGCTTGATCGCGGTCTCCATGACATGCACGACGTCATCGAACCGATTGAGCTTGTCGTAGACCGTGCCAAGATTAAAGTGCAAATCGGCGTTCTTGGGGTTCTGGCTGATGCCTTCCTCCAAGGCCCTTGCCGCATCGTCGAACTGGTCATTCTGCAAATAGGTCAATCCCAGCACGATGTGGGCTTCAGGCTGTTTCGGATTAATCGTGATGGCCTTCGTCAAGTGCGTGATGGCCTCAGGAGATTGCTTCAATCGATAGAACAACAGGCCAAGATGCAGGTGCCCTTCGAAGTAAGACGGCTCAAGTTGCACGTTGAACGTGTACGTCTCGATGGCCTTCTTCGTATCCTTAGTTTCCTCGTAGAGAAATCCAAGGTAGTCTCTGATTTTGAGCTCGGTTGGACGCGCCTTGAGAATCTGAGTCAGTTGATCGATGGCCTTGGGATATTCCTTCTCTTCCCCATACAGGATCGCCAGTCGAAGCTGGGCGTCCAGGTCCGAAGGGTCCTCAGCCAGCAAATCGTTCAATTCCTTCCTAGCGCCCTGATAATCCTTCGTCGCCACATAGAGCCGAACCAACTGGTGCCGGATATCCCTGCTTCGAGGGTTCACGCTCTGCAGATACTTCCGTAGCACGGCGACCGCTCGATCCGGGGCCTGCCGCGACTCATAGATCGAAGCGAGCGCAAGATAGGCCGGTTCAAACGAGGCATTGACCGCAATCGCCCGTTCCAAACTCGCCGCCGCCTCCTCTCCTTTCCCCGCATCGAGAAGTATACGCCCCAAATGATAATATCCGACGGCGGATTCGGGGGCTCGTGCCAATCCGGCTCGAATGGCCTGTTCCGCCTCGGGCTGCCGCTTCATATTCAGGAGCAACAGTCCCTTCGTAAAATAGGGATCGCCGGATGTCTGATCGATCTCGATCGCGCGATCTAACAGGTTCACCGCACGCTCACCTTGCCCCGCACTGGCTAAAATCCCTGCCATCTGCGTGAGCAGCTGACCGTCTTGGCTCAGGCCCTCTGCCGCTTGGTCTGCATAGCGTACAGCATTAGGCATATCTCCCAGCGAAAAATAGATACCAGCCAGCCTGGCTTTCACAGACTGAGACGCCGGATCCGCCTTCAGCGCGGTCTGATATTCCTGAATCGCACGATCCATATCCTGTGCAAGTTCGGCTTGGTACCCCAGCATAAAATGATACGCCGCAGCGGCGTCCGTGGTATGAATCGAGGGTGGCGCCTTCGGCATGTCGGCAGAGGGGAGCATCCTTTCAGATGTCTGAGGCGCAACGGCGCAGGCCACCATTATCAGGGAGAGAGCCCAGCACATGAGGCCAGAGATCGAGGTGAAACCTCGGCTGTTCGCGGTTCGGCTCGGAATGACTCGTGTCGTGAACAATTGCACGATCCTCTTGGTAGACTTCAATACGGTTGTGGTGGTGAGAAAGATTATACGAGTGAGGTGACACAGGGTCAAACGACTTCTCGGTTGTCGAGGCTCTCGAACTTCGCGAAGCGGTCGTGGAAGAAGAGCTCCTTTCTCCCGATCGGGCCGTTGCGATGTTTACTCACGAGAATATCGGCAATGCCTTTCCGTTCGGAATTCTGGTCATACACGTCTTCACGATAGATGAACATGACGACGTCGGCATCCTGCTCAATCGCGCCGCTCTCGCGGAGATCCGCCAACATGGGAATCGGTGGCTTCCGGGCTTCCACCGCGCGGCTGAGCTGCGACAGTGCGACGACCGGTACGTTGAGCTCCTTGGCCAAGGCCTTCAGCGATCGGGAGATATCGGAGATTTCCTGCTGACGGGATTCCGAGTCGCTCCGCCCCTGCATCAGCTGGAGGTAGTCGACGATCAAGAGATCCAACCCCCGTTCTGCTTTCAACCTACGCGCCTTACCCCTCATCTGCTGCACGGTGATGCCGCCGGTATCGTCAATAAAGATCGGTGCCTGTTCCAACCGACCTGCCGCTTCCGCAAGACGCCACCAATCCTCTTTCTGAAGCTTGCCGGTTCGGAGACCGTGCGAATCAACTCGCGCTTCTGAACTCAACATGCGCAAAACGATCTGCGGCTTTGACATTTCCAGACTAAAAATTCCGACCACGGTGCCCGCGTGGATGGCGGCATGGGCTGCCACCCCCAACGCCAGGCTGGTCTTCCCCATACTAGGCCGCCCCGCGATCACCACGAGATCGGAGGGTTGAAGTCCTGCCGTAATGTCATCGAGATCGTAAAAGCCTGTGGGAACACCCGTGATATGTTCTTTCCGCTTCGACAGTTTGTCGACAAGGTCAAGACTTTCCTTAATGATGGAATTAATGGGGGTGAACGACCGATCCAGTTTCCCCTGAACGATGCTGAACACCGACCGTTCCGCGAAATCGAGCAGATCGTCGACGGAAGAGGTGCCTTCATACCCGCGCGTGAGGACTTCCGTAGAGGTATGGATCAGCTCTCGCAGCAACGCCTTGTCGCGCACAATCTTGCAGTGGTAGCGGATATTGGCGGAACTGGCGACGCTCTGCACGAGTTCCGCTAAATAGGCGGCTCCCCCGACGACCTCGATTTCTCCCTGCGCCTTCAACCGTTCCGTCAACGTAATCTGATCGATCACTTCTCCGACGTCCGACAATTCCAGCATCGCACGATAGATCTTCCGATGCGACGTGCGGTAGAAGTTCTCTTCGACCAGCAATTCCATCGCCTTAGCCATCGCGCTATTGTCAAGGAGGACTGCACCGAGAACCGATTGCTCGGCCTCAACATTCTGGGGGGGCAGTTTGGGCTGAGACAGATCGGCGATTGACATGGATTTCATGACCGTTCCTCGACCTGCCGACGAGCCGCGGCCACCAGGTCGGCAAGCCCCATCTTCTTCGAAAGACGACTCAGGTTGCCGGGTCGTCGGCCCTGCCTATGAACAGCAAGAGACTCGACCACCAGCACCTCATCATGACCCACTCCCGGCGCACCGACCACCACCACCGACGCTGTTTGCTGGGCCAACCCAGCCGTCACTGCAGCAGACACGAGCGCCGCGTCGCTCTCCTTCATCGTCTGCTGCACGATGCGGGAGCGAGTCCGACGCAACTGGGCCACAACCGCTGTCAATCGACGAGTCGCCCGGGTTGACGCGACGACAAGATAATCCACTCGCGCCGAGACCGATCCCTCCTCAGGAAACTCTATCGTACGAAAAAGCCGATCGACGTCCAACCCGAAACCGGTTGAGGGCAACGGCCTGCCGAATCGACCGATTAAGTGATCATACCGTCCGCCACCGCCTAACTCCGCCCCCATCCCTTCGGCAAACACGTCAAACACGACACCATCATAATAGTCAAACCCGCGGAACTCCCCGAGATCCAGCAACAATGAATCCCGGTGACCTGCCGCACAGAGCAGCCGATACACCTGGGCAAGCCGTTCGAGCGGAGCGGCCAATGCCGGATTTCCGGCCGCGAGTACTCGTCCGCGTGCCAGCACTTCCTCTTGACCGTACAGCTCAGGCGCTTCTCGAATGGCGCGCGCCGCCGTTTTGGAGATATGTTCGCCGGCAAGGATTTCTTCAAGTCTCGGCAGATCCTTTCGCGCAGCCGCCTGCTCAGCCAACTTCTGCCCCTGCGCAGACAGTCCGGATTGCAATAAAAGTCCTTTGATGAACCCCACATGTCCAAGAGCCACTTTGAAGGACTGAAGCCCGATCGTATGGAGACACTCGATCATCAAATCGATGACTTCGCTGTCGCTCGTGACATCGTTCAGGCCGATAAGCTCGGCTCCGACCTGGAAAATTTCTCGGCCGCGACCGGCATGTTCCTGCTCATAGCGGAACACGGACGTCCGATAGGAAAGACGCAACGGCAGCGTTGCGCCTGTAAGCCCCATTGCAACCGTCCTGGCAATCTGCGCCGTGGCATCCGGGCGGAGGAGCAGCGTCCGCCCCGTCGTACGATCGACGAATTGATAGCAGTGCTCGATCAGTTCCGGCTCAAGCCCCGGGGCCAAGACGTCGAGATACTCGAACGTGGGGAGAATGATCTCATCGTAGCCCCACAGGTTGACCTGCCCGAGCAACTGCTCTTCAAAGCGGCGGACCTGCTTCGCTGCGTGAGGAAGAATCGTCGCCATGCCCACGGGGACCAGCGAGCGCACACGGGACGACGGGGCCTGACCCGAAGAAGGGTAGGGCTTCGGAGGAGCGGAAAGCATGGCTGACCTGATGGATCGCGCGGGGTTAGGACAGAGCCGCGACTTTGACCGAAAGAATGTCTTTGCTGGACTTGATCGTCTCAAGCACCGTGTTCGGGAAGACCGCATCGGAGCCAATGATGAGCAGCGCGTTCCCGCCCCGCTTCTCGAGCGCGCATTGCATCCGAACGATGTTGATTTGGTTATCGCCGAGCACCTTGCCCACCATTCCGATCACACCTGGGCGATCGATGTTGAGGATCAGGAGCATGTGACCCTCCGGCACGACCTCAACATTGAACTGATCGATCTCCACAACGCGCGGATCTTTCTTGTGAAAGAGCGTGCCGGCCACCTGATACGATTTCTTACCGGCCTCCACTCGAACACGAATTAAGCTGGTGAAATCTCCTGCATCGGAGCTCTTCACTTCCTTCACTTCAATCCCACGTTCCTTCGCGACGATCGGCGCGTTCACGTAGTTCACTGGCGCTTCCATCACCGGGCTTAACAATCCCTTCAACACCGCGATCGTGAGCGGCGCGATCGACAGACTTGCCACCTCGCCGCTATATTCGACGGTCACGCGCTCAAGTCCACCTTCGCACAGCTGTGTTTGCAACTTCCCAAGCTGCTCGGCTAACGACAGATAGGGCTGGAGCCTCGGGAGCAACTCCGGAGAGACAGATGGGATATTGACCGCCCCGCGGGCAATGCCTTTTGTGAAATAATCGACGATCTGTTCCGCGATCCCGACGGCCACATTCTCTTGCGCCTCGGTCGTCTGAGCTCCGATGTGCGGCGTACAGATAAAGTTATCCAGCGTCAATAACGGATGATCCGCCTTCACCGGCTCTTCTTCAAACACGTCGAATGCGGCGGCCGCCACGCGCTTGACCTTCAACGCTTGAAACAGATCTCCCTCATGAATAATCCCGCCGCGGGCACAATTGACAATCATCACCCCCGGCTTCATCGTTGAGATCACTTGGGCATTGATGAGCCCCTTGGTCTCAGGCGTCAAGGGCGTGTGGACAGAAATGATATCGGCACGCTTGAAGAGTTCATCCAGCGGCATCATGGTGATGCCCATCTTCTGTGCCCGCTCTTCGGCCAAATAGGGATCATAGGCCACCACACTCATGCCGATTCCCTGCGCCAGTTTCGTGAGATGGCTGCCGATTTGCCCCGCGCCGACGATGCCGAGTATCTTATTGTAGAGTTCAACGCCCATGAATTTGTCTTTTTCCCACTTGCCTGCCTTCACGGATGCGGTAGCTTGGGGAATGCGCCGGCTCATCGCGCAGATCATCGACATCGTATGCTCGGCAGTCGTGACGGTATTGCCGCCCGGCGTGTTCATCACCACGATCCCGCGACGCGTCGCTGCCGGCGTATCGACATTGTCCAGGCCCGACCCGGCCCGCCCGACGACTTTCAGTTTATCGGCTGCTGCAATCAGTTCCTCCGTCACCTTGGTGCCGGACCGCACGATCAGCCCGTCGGCGTCCTTGATCTCCTTGAATAATTCTTCCTTCGCCATCTTGGATTTCACGACCACAGTGAATCCAGCCTTTTCCAACAGCTCCACACCCTGCGTTGACAAACTATCGCTGATAAGAATTTTCATGCCCATTGTGTCTGCCCTATCGTAAGAGTTTCGAGACGGAACCCCTTACGCCATGTTACGCCATGAGAATTTCTTGTGCCTTTGCCACACCGCTGCCAAGCTTCACGGGGTGTCCCAGCCCTTTGAGCACCATCTCAACGGCTGCCACCGCCATGATGATATCGAAACGGTCCATGTAACCCATGTGGGAGAGCCGGAAAATCTTTCCCTTCAAATGGTCTTGCCCGCCGGCTGCCGTCATGCCGTATTGGACGCGCAGATTCTTATAGATGGCCTGCCCGTCCACACCTTCCGGCGCCAACACGGCAGTGAGGGCATCGCTGGGCGATTCTTTGGGAAACAGCGCGAGCCCGGCGCCCTGCATCCCTTCACGCATGGCCTTCGCAAGCATGGCTTGGCGGGCGAACACTCCTTCAAGCCCCTCCGCCCTCATCATCTTCAGCACTTCCTGCAAACCGACAATGAGAGACACGGCCGGGGTATAGGCCGTCTGATTCTTCTGCTGATTCTCGTGCTCTTTCTTGAAATTGAAATAGAACGCCGTGTTCTTCGCTTTCTCTGCCAACTGCCAGGCTTTATCACTCACGCTCACAAAGGCAAGACCCGGCGGGAGCATCAGCGCCTTTTGGGACCCTGTAATCACAACATCGATCCCCCACTCATCGGTTTTAATATCGAACACTCCGAGAGCCGTAATGGCATCCACCACAAGAATAGTCTCGCCATAAGGCTTCACGATCTCCGCAAGCGCCTTGATGTCGTGCGCCACACCGGTAGAGGTTTCACTCGCTTGCACATACACCGCTTTGATTCCCGGATCCTTTTTCAGCGCATCGGCCACCGCATGGGGATTGACCGCGCGTCCCCATTCCACCTTAATTTCGGTCACCTCGGCGCCGAACGTCTTGCAGAGCTTGGTCCATCGTTCCCCAAACTTCCCCCCATTAATGGTGAGGGCCTTGTCACCGGGAGAGAGAAAGTTAGACACTGAACCTTCCATGCCTCCAGTTCCAGAAGCCGCCAGCATGAGCACATTGTTTTTCGTTTGGTATAGCCACTTGAGTCCATCACGGACCTCAGCGAATACTTTGTCGAACTCGGGGGCACGGTGATGGAACATAGGCCGTGCCATGGCCAGCAACACTTCAGGGGGCACTGGCGTCGGACCGGGAGCTAGCAAATACCGTTTCAGCATCGACTGATCCTCCTACCGGATAAAACGTGAAAAATCTTCCGCTGGAAGAAGTTGGGACGATACCATTGCCTCTCAAAAGCTGTCAAGGTAAGGAACCATGCAGACCACGGTAAATTTGTTCTCAAGTTGCTCGTGCCCCGGTGACTGAGTTGTTTGTCATCCCCACATAGTCGAAGACAAGCCGCGTCCGGAAGCAGCGTGTGCGCATCATCTCGGCGACGGTGTGCGCGGGTTTCTGAAAGGACGTGAGGATCCCGACCGCAAAACGGCGGAGGCGCGTGACGTGTTCCGGGCCGAAGCCGGTCCGGATGCGACTGCGATCCTCATCGTCGTTCCAATCGATGATGTGATGGACGCTTTCGATGGCCCAGTGCCCGCGGTTGATGGCCAGGACCCGTTGCGGCGAGGCCTGGTGCGGGGTGCGACTCGTGCCCCCCAGCGCGATCTCACGCGAGTGCTCGCCGGTGTGCGTCTTGATGGACTCGCGTTCGATCAGAACGACCGGCCCGACATGGGGAAAGTCGAGGTACGCATTCAGCGCCGTACTGCACCCGATGCGTCGCGTCTCAACGCGTCCGTGATCGGCCGGGGCGACCTCGACGAAGTCGGCGGCCTCACGCGTCTCGAACAGGACGGCAAGATCGCGTTGCAGTGCGGGTTGGTTTCCCTTGACGGTAAAATAGTAGTGAGCGTTTCGCTCTGTGACCAGATATTCGGCCAGTTCGCGCTGCGTCAACAAGGCATCGGCGCTAATATCC
>Ga0113563_10000416_pt1 | contig 20309 bp, 13 predicted proteins | sample Mud3Dept3metaG_FD_80117 | JGI IMG/M metagenome (GOLD analysis project Ga0113563, IMG submission 80117) | Freshwater wetland microbial communities from Ohio, USA, analyzing the effect of biotic and abiotic controls - Mud 3 Core 4 Depth 3... | ecosystem: Environmental > Aquatic > Freshwater >... | reverse complement strand
CATGCTACGGTGGACAGCATCCGTCATGGCGTAGCCTATATTCCGGAGGACCGGCATAACGTTGGCTCTGCTCCAAACCTCAGCGTAACAGATAACGTTATTATGAAACAATATCGTCAGCCGCCAATCGCACATGGTTGGGTGGTTGATATGGATATCGCTACTAAATTCGCCAACCAGTTAAAACAAGCTTATGACATCATCGTACCTACGGTCAAAACGCCTGTACGCCTGCTCTCCGGCGGAAATTTACAGCGGGTCATACTGGCACGGGAAATTTCAGGAAAACCTGCCTTATTGGTAGCGGTGCAGCCTACGCGCGGCCTTGACATCGGCGCGATCGAAGGCGTGCAACAGTTGCTCCTGGCTCAACGTGAGGCTGGAGCTGCCATATTGCTAATCTCGGAAGAATTGGAAGAACTGCTTGAATTAAGTGATCGGATTGTAGTGATATACGAAGGAAAAATTATGGGAGAAGTGACGGATGGCAACGTCGAGAAAATCGGATTAATGATGACAGGAACTCCATTGGAACAAATAGAAAAACAAGGGAGCCAAAATAATGTCTGAATCGGTAATCAAACCTTCGAAATCAGAACATAAAGGTCTACCCATTCGGGTCGTTTTTGAACCACGCCTGCAAGAACCGCCTCGTTGGTATCCTTTCTTCTTGTCGCTGGTTGCTATTATTGTAGCCTTCTTGTTCAGTGGGATCTTGATCTATCTGGCTGGTGGCGATCCACTCCTTTCATTCGAACATATTATACGTGCATCTTTCGGCAGTTTGGGACAATTTTCAGACACGATGGTCAAAGCTACGCCGCTCATTCTGGTTGGCCTGGCATGTACAGTGGCTTTCCGAATGCGGTTATGGAATATCGGCGCTGAAGGACAATTCTTCATGGGCGCCTTAGGCGCTAGCGCCGTGGTTCTGATACCGCTGCTGCCGTCAACAACGTCACCCTGGATATTTATCCCGGTTATGATGCTTGCAGGTATTTTAGCAGGCGCTTTGTGGGGATTTATTCCCGGTTTTCTCAAGGCGAAATATAACGTTAACGAAATCATCACGACTTTGATGATGAACTATATAGCGACCTCGTTGGTCCTTTTCTTTGTCTTTGGCGTGTGGAGTGAGGGCGGGTTCCAGATGAGCCGCGTATTTCCGAAAAACGCCTGGCTACCAAGGCTTGCAGATTTTGCTAAACAAGTGCCTGCATTCCGTGGATTGACTACCCATTTAGGGCTGATCATAGCTCTTGTTGCAGTGGTTGTAGTGTGGTTCATTTTATACCGCAGCAAATGGGGATATGAAATTCGCTTAATTGGCGACAATCCACGCGCCGCTCAATACGCCGGCATTAACATTTCCCGGAATATCATCCTTGTGATGATGCTCTCGGGTGGATTGGCCGGGCTGGCTGGGATGTCCGAAATAACCGGAGTGGTCCATCGACTGCAATCTGCAATATCACCTGGTTATGGCTTTACCGGCATTATCATCGCCTGGTTAGCCAAGCTCAATCCGTTTGCTGTGGTGATTGTCTCGATTTTCTTCGGCGCACTAATCCTGGCTGGACGTGAAATTCAACCTTCCGGCGTACCTAAGATGATCCAGGGCATCATCCTGGTCTGTTTGATCGCTAGCGATTTTTTCCAACGCTACCAGGTGCGCCTGATCCGCACCGGAGAGGAGGCTTAATTCGTGGAAGCGATCATCATCATCTTGCAGGCAGGAGTCGGCTCAGGCACAGTATTGCTATTTGCCACTATCGGCGAAATCTTTGCCGAACGATCAGGGGTAATGAACCTTGGCGTTGAAGGGATGATGCTTATTGGAGCGATGACGGGTTTTAGTATCGCTTCACAGACAGGTAATCCGTGGTTAGGCGTATTAGCGGCTATGTTAGCCGCCGGACTGCTCAGTCAGATCCATGCATTCATCGTCGTCACGCTCAAGGCTGATCAGGTTGTGAGCGGTCTTGCATTGACCCTACTGGGTGTAGGAATTAGCCTGGTGTTGGGCGAGGGATTGAGTAAGGCAGGAACGGTCTCTCTGATACCCAATTTTACTTTTCCCCTCCTTTCGCAGATACCAATTATTGGACCGATATTTTTCACCGGTCATAATGTTCTCGTTTATGTCGGCTATGTATTGACGCCTTTAGCCTGGTATTATATTAATCGAACCCGGCCAGGTATGCATCTACGGGCAATCGGTGAAAACCCAGCTGCAGCCGATTCTATGGGAATCCCTGTCAATCAACTACGTTATTTCTATATCTTTGTGGGTGGCTTACTGGCCGGTCTGGCAGGGGCGACCATCAGCCTGGCGATCTCACCGGGCTGGTTTAGTGAATTGACTACTGCCGGGCAAGGCTGGATTGCAGTTGGGTTGGTCATTTTCGCACAATGGGACCCCTGGCGGGCTGCTTTTGGCTCCTACACCTTTGGGGCGCTGCGCCGGTTGATCCTTGACATCCAAGGACCTACAGTATTGTTCGGTCTCGCGAATCCATTTTATTACAATCCTTACTGGGGCTTTTTCCTGCAGATGATTCCTTATGCATTCACGATTATCGTCCTGGTAATCGGCTCACGAGAGGCTATCCGAAAGCGAATCGGTGCCCCCGCCGCGCTTGGGACCCCATATGTTCGTGGTGAAAGAGGATTGTAAATATGACAAAGAATGTTGTCGGTTATCGTTGCTCAATTTGTAACCAGGAGTACGAGCTTGACCAGGTCCAGTACGTCTGCCCCGCGGATGGTGGAAACCTCGACGTCATCCTGGATTATCAATACATCGCGAAAGGATTTTCACCCACCAAATTATCCTCCGCTTTGGAACCTTCGTTGTGGCGCTATCTGCCTTTGTTGCCAGTGAATGATCCCGGCGGATTGGGTACCCCATTACGTGCTGCTGGATGGACACCGGTTTTTACTCCACCCAGCTTAGCACATGATTTGAACTTATTTCATCTTTGGGTCAAGGATGATGGTCGCAATCCCACTGCATCCTTTAAGGATCGGGCAAGTGCAATTGTTGTAGCGCATGCCCGAGAGATCAAAGCCGAGGTAGTGGTAACAGCATCGACCGGTAATGCTGGCGCAGCACTGGCAGGCATGTCCGCTGCGATCGGCCAAAAAGCTGTGATTTTCGCACCCCGAACAGCGCCGCCTGCCAAAATTGCCCAGCTTCTGATCTTCGGCGCGCAGGTGCTTCTGGTAAATGGTACGTACGATGATGCTTTCGATCTTACGATCCTGGCCGCGAATGAATTTGGCTGGTATTGTCGGAACACCGGATATAACCCTTACACAGTGGAAGGTAAGAAAACCGCGGCATTTGAAATCTGGGAGCAGGTGATTTTGCCAAACAAACCCCTTTTCCGGTATCAGCCTTTGTCAATTTTTGTATCGGTTGGTGATGGAAATATCATTTCTGGTATCCACAAAGGATTTAAAGATCTGCAGGCGCTAGGTTGGCTAGCTCAAATGCCGCGCATATATGGCGTGCAGGCAGAAGGCTCAGCCGCTATTGCCAACGCCTTCCTGGCCGGGGATGAGAAAATCATCCCGGTAGCCGCGAATACCCTGGCAGATAGTATTTCTGTTGACCTGCCAAGAGATGGTGTACGCGCAGTGCGCGCTGCAGCCCAAACCGGTGGAAATTATATCTTGGTAAAAGACGAAGAAATTCTAAATGCTATCACTGCGCTCGGCAACGCCGGGATTTTCGCGGAACCAGCCGGCGCTACAGCTTATGCTGGACTAATAAAAGCAGTAGATCAAGGTTGGATCGGCCCTGATATTCCGGTATTGGTGCTAAATACCGGAAGTGGATTGAAAGATGTTAAAGCCGCTCTGCAGGCTGTCCACCCAGCCCCGATTATCGAGTCAACCTTGGACGCAGTCCGGGAGATAATAAAGTAACCCGATGTCTACCCCTAAATTTTCAATTATCGCGCCAAATTACAATGAGTCCGCATCAATCGACGAATATTACCGGCGGATCTTTCAGACTATGGAATCATTACAAGAATCCTGGGAATTAGTTTGGGTAGATGATGGATCCGTTGATGGTTCAACAAATCAAATTCGTGCCCTGGCTGAAAAAGATCCACATGTCCGCCCGGTAATATTCGCCCGGAATTTTGGCCACCAGATCGCTGTTACAGCTGGCCTTGACTATAGTCGCGGCGAGGCAGTGATCCTGATGGATTCAGACTTACAGGATCCACCCGAGGTACTTCCGGATTTGATCGCAAAATGGCGCGAAGGATATGAAGTGGTTTATGCGGTCAGGTCTGAAAGAGAAGGCGAAACCCCTTTTAAATTATTTACAGCTTCGCTCTTTTATCGCCTGATCTACCGAATTACTGATGTAAAAATCCCAATGGACACAGGGGATTTTCGTTTATTGGATCGAAAAGTCGTCGATGTCCTGAATAATATGCGTGAGCGGCACCGGTTCTTGCGCGGGATGTCTGTTTGGGTAGGTTTTCGCCAGATTGGAGTACCTTATAAACGAGCTGCCCGTTTCGCAGGAGAAACCAAATATCCACTAAAAAAGATGATCCGCTTTGCCAGTGACGCGATTACCGGTTTCTCTTACTTCCCTCTCCAGGTTGCCACGTACCTGGGATTTATCTCAGCCGGGCTCAGCATCCTGGCTATCCCATTCGTAATTGCAGAAAGACTTACCGGATCGCAAGCCTTTTTAGGCCAGGCGACAACACTAATCGCAGTTCTATTCCTGGGGGGCGTCCAGCTAATTTCATTGGGCATCCTGGGGGAATACATTGGCAGAATTTATGACGAAGCAAAACACCGGCCGCTTTACATCGTCCGCGAAGCGCCTGTTAAGGACCAAGAAAATATACCAACAGAGGAGTCAGTGAAAAAATGAAGATTGATTTAAGTTTAGAAAGTGATCGCCGGCAACACGCGCTGCAGCGCGTCCGGGAACGTGGGATTATCGTCCCAACCTTTGCACAAATGCGAAATCCTGATTTGATTCCGTCAGAGACCAAGGAAAAACTTGCGGCAATTGGTTTATGGGATTTAAATCCATTGAATCTGTTCCGTATTACCTGGAAGAATGAACCCAAGCCATTTGGTGGTGGCTTTCATGGAGTGAATTTTCTGGAGTTACCGCCCAGTCTTACCGGCGTCGAAGCTCGAATTGTCGTACTGATTGGCAAATGGTTTCCAACCGGCGCGCATAAAGTCGGAGCAGCTTTTGGGTGCCTCGCTCCACGCCTGGTTACCGGCCAGTTTGACCCAACAACCCAAAAGGCTGTCTGGCCATCTACCGGAAATTTCTGCCGCGGCGGGGCATACGACTCTGCCTTGCTGGGCTGCCAATCGATTGCAATCCTACCGGAAGGCATGAGCCGGGAACGTTTTGATTGGCTGGCAAAGATCGCTGGCGAAGTCATCGCAACTCCGGGCAGCGAATCAAATGTCAAAGAAATCTTTGATAAATGTTGGGAATTACGACGCTCTGGGCAAGACTTAATGATCTTCAACCAGTTTGAAGAGTTCGGAAATTACCTCTGGCATTACAATGTCACTGGACATGCCATGGAGGAAGTTCTCAATCAGATCATGCACCCGGGTGATGAATACCGTGGTATGGCGTCTGCAACCGGTTCGGCAGGCACGATCGCAAGCGGTGACTATATGAAACACCTATTCCCTGCCAGCAAAATTGTAGCCAGTGAGGCGCTGCAGTGCCCAACACTATTGGAGAATGGCTTCGGCTCCCATCGCATCGAGGGGATCGGCGATAAACACGTCCCCTGGATCCATAACGTCAAAAACACCGATGTTGTTACAGCTATCGATGACGCTGCTGTCGTTAACCTGGCTCGCCTATTTAATGAAAAGACTGGCCGAGCTTATTTAGTCAAGAAAGGCGTGCCCGAATCCCTGGTCAGCCGGCTTGATCTGATGGGCTTTTCGGGTATTTCCAATGTTCTCTCGGCGATAAAATTGGCCAAATACTACGAAATGGGCGACAAAGATATTGTCCTGACGGTCCTGACCGACTCTATGGAATTGTATGGCAGCCGGCTTACGGAAATGCACTCTGAATACGGCGAATACGCCGAATCCGATGCCGCGGCGCATTTTGCCCATTACCTGCATGGACAGTCGACTGATAATATGGCCGAGTTGACTTATGCAGACCGCCGGCGCGTCCATAACCTGAAATACTTTACCTGGGTAGAACAACAAGGCCGGACTTATAATGAAATTCAAGCCCAATGGTATGAACGTAATTACTGGACTGACATTCCAACCCAGGTGGATGAAATTGATAATCTGATCACCGAATTCAACCGGGAAGCTGGCTTGATCTAACTCTCTTGCTTCAATTTGAGAAGGTTGGTAAAATCCAATGCCAACCTTCTCATCCGTTATTATTGTCGTCAGGAAGAAAGCCCTTGTACGAATGCCAAAGCTAAACCTTGAAACGCTTACGAGAGAGCGTTTAGTCAAGTCCGTCGATTCGGAATTATTTGCACTGGGCGAAAATCTATATGAGGATGGCCGAGTGCAAGTCACCGAATTAACAGCGGATTCTGCATTCTGTGTCGTTCAGGATAAACACCCCTACCGCATTGAAATTCGAGTGGCGAAGTCATTTCTTTACCTGAAATGTGACTGCCGCTACGCATTCAGGGGACTGATATGCGAGCACGATATTGCTGCTTGCCTGGCTGTTCGCGATATCCTTCAACAACGTTTGCCGCCTACCTGGCGCCATCAAATAAATACGGTTATTGATGCTTCACTGCAATCAGCGCCCAAAAAACCACCCCTGCGCTTTTTGCTGTTTTTTAGTTTGCAAGAAACGGAAACGTATGGTTACTCAACCTGGAAGATCATCCCTTATCAAATTTCAGGATCCGTTCTAGCAAGGTTTCATGTAGACCTGGAAGAATCATATGATGAACTTAAGCTGAAAGGCTTGCTAGAGGAAATTCCTCAATTAATTACTTCTGTCAAAACGCCTTACCAGATGCTCAACCCTGAGAGCTGTATTAACTGCTCTCCACAGAGCGTTTCGTTCGCGAATCTGTTAATGGAGCGATCCAGGATATATAATTTTTACGGAACGAGCAATCCGCTCAACGAATACCTGTCCATCATTGCTACCACTCAGAGCCCGCTCTATATCGGTAATCAGCAAAATCCAATCCAAACTCCGATCAATATATTTATTGAAGGAGCTGATCTATCCTTAAGATTGGATCGAAACGATCGAGGAATTAGGATCCAATCGCATATCCGGGTTAATAAAAAGTTGATCGATATTTATATAGGGAAAGAAGGCCAACTACAAATAATTAATGCCTCTCCATTATGGATTTTAATCGAAGACTATTTAATTAAGCTGGCTGAGGCTACCCAGATCGATCTTATCCGGGCATTCCTGGCTTCTCCAGAGATCAATATCCCGACCCGAGACGAAGGTTTATTTCAGCAGAAGTATTTTCTGTCTCTCGCAGAAAAATTCAATTTGGAGGGAGACCTTGTTGAATGGCAGACTATTGAGTCTGAGCCGGTCAAACGCGTTTATCTAAGCGAGGCCGAATCAGGGGTTATGGCTGAGCTTCGCTTCGGTTATGGAGATGCAGAAGTATTCTACGATCCCAAAATTCCGGACGAGACGATCCTGCAAAAACCGGATTCCTGGACTCTCCAGCGGATAAAACGGCAGATCGAATTCGAAAAAGAAACCTTCGAAGACCTGGCTTCTGCCGCTTATGGACTGAAACGAATGCCCAACGCTCCCAAACCTGGCTTACTGAATTTACGCGCTCGCATCCATCCGGTTGATTTTTTGCTCCACAGCGTGCGGCGCCTGGCAGCGAACAGCTTTGAGGTTTATGGAGAAGAGAAACTCACCACGGCACGGGTTAATCGGAATACCCCGACCATTTCTTTCCAGATTGCGTCCGGAATCGACTGGTTTGATGTGAAGGCGATCGTAAATTTTGGTGAGCTGGAACTATCGCTCAAAGAGTTTCGCCGGGCGTTGCGTAAAAAGGAACGTTTTATCAAGCTACCCGATGGAACGATCGGTGTGATACCAGAAGAGTGGCGGGAAGAATATAAGCACTTATTTGCGCTTGGAGAGGAAACCGAGGAAGGCATCCGGCTGGCCCATCACCACGTCAGTCTCATTGACCATGCCCTGGCAAGTGCGGAAAAGTCAAATTTTGACCTGGCTTATTCGCAATACCGCGATCGGTTGATGAACTTTTTCGGCATCGAACCCGTTGACCTGCCGGTGCATTTTATTGGCGATTTACGTCCTTACCAAAAAGCTGGTTATGATTGGCTGCATTTTCTTCACCAATACAACTTTGGCGGCTGCCTTGCCGATGATATGGGATTGGGTAAGACCGTGCAGGCCCTGGTGTTTTTTCAAAGTTTGAAGGAACAAATTGAGGCTCAAGCTGGTAAAACAATCCCTTCTGGTGAAAATAGCCGACCAGCCAGTAGTGGGACGATTCTGATCATCGTTCCCCGGTCTTTGTTGGTCAATTGGCAGCGCGAGGCGGCGCGATTTACCCCAAAATTACGTATTCTGGAATACTTCGAAGCTGATCGGCCTAAAGAACCTCTAATCTTCGATCAGTATGATATAGTTATCACAACCTACGGGGTCATGTTGCGTGATATTACAATTCTGCAAAAATTTAACTTTCATTATATTTTGTTGGATGAATCTCAAGCGATAAAAAATCCGATCTCACAAACCGCCCGGTCAGCGCGATTGCTGAAGAGTCATCATCGACTGGTATTAACCGGCACGCCGGTTGAGAATTCCACCCAGGAGTTATGGTCTCAATTTGCGTTTTTGAACCCCGGTCTTTTAGGTAATTTCGAATATTTTAAAACCGAATTTATGCTCCCGATTGAGAAAAAGAGCGACGAAGGGACAACCCAGATCTTACGCAGGATGATCTACCCGTTTATCTTGCGTAGGACAAAAGATCAGGTCGCGCCGGAGTTGCCTCCGCGGACCGAACGCATACTGTATTGTGATATGGAACCGGCTCAACGCAAGCTATACAACCGAACGCGTGATTATTATCGCGGCCTTGTATTGGGAATGTTGGAAAAAGAAGGGATTAATAACGCGCGTTTTCGGATTCTGGAAGGCCTACTACGCTTGCGACAGATTTCGAACCATCCTCGTCTCGTTGACGACAAGTTCCATGGGGAATCGGGCAAGTTTGAATTCTTACTGGAAACCATTGAGACACTACAAGCTGAAGGACACAAGGCCTTGATCTTTTCACAATTTGTGCAGATGCTCCGTCTCGTGCGTGAGCCAATGGATGATCAGAATATCCCTTATGTCTACCTGGATGGACATACGCGTAACCGTATGGAACTGGTCGATACCTATCAAAACAATCCATATATCCCTTTTTTCCTCATTAGCCTGAAAGCCGGTGGACAAGGCTTGAATTTAACCGCCGCGGATTATGTTATCCATATTGATCCATGGTGGAATCCAGCGGTTGAAATGCAGGCCAGCGATCGGACGCATCGGATCGGTCAAGAGAAACCCGTGTTTATCTTTAAACTGATCACCCGCGATTCTGTTGAGGAAAAGATCCTCCAGCTTCAAGAAAAGAAAAGAAGACTGGTCGACCAACTAATCACCACTGAAAGTGGATTCCTTAAATCCCTGACCTCCGAAGATATCCAGGATCTGTTCAGCTAATCCGGCATCATCCAGTTGAATGTTTGAATATCCAGTGGTAGACTCTGAACAGGCGTATATGGATTTTCCTCCTTCAAATTCCTTGATCTTGGTTGTTTTAATGAATAACACGCGGGATTTCGAAATCGCCCGCCTGCTGGGTTGGTATCGTATCCCCTTACGTTCTGCTCCAAAAGTCATCGCGGTGGATTACCTTGCTTTTTATCAAACTGCTGCATTCGAAAACGAAAAGTGGCGCATTTCTTACATCGCCCCAGTCCGCGGACACGAATTAACCACCCGCCAGGAATTGCTGCGCGATGAGCCCGAACACCCGCGCGCTCATCAAGAATATTATAAGATCCAAATCGGACCACTTCAACGTTTACCCGAGCCCATCCTTGCGGGAGATTGGCGAAGAATTACGTTTCTATACACCACCGGTGAATATTTGCGCGGCGCAAAAATAATTAACGATCTGGTTGTCCAATCGGAGGAGCGCCAAACTCTGTGGCGCACGTTACGTGAACGAGAAAGCCAGAACCAGACCTACCAAACTCAGGAAAAGGATGGCTTAGAACTTACGCCGGACATCCTGGCTGCTCTACTCGGAATTACCAGATTAGGCGGATAGAGGAGAATATGGGAGTACTGATCAAGCATGGAACAGTAATTACAGATACACAGACTTTCGAAGCCGATATTCTCATCGAAGGCGAAAAAATCCTCCAGGTTGGGAAGAATCTGACGACATCACCAAACGAAATCATCAATGCCACAGGAAAGTTCATCTTACCAGGTGGTGTAGACCCACATACTCATTTCGACCTGCCGATGTTTGGGACGGTCTCATCGGATGATCATTACACCGGTCATAAGGCGGCCGCCTTCGGTGGGACAACTACGGTGATCGATTTTGTTTCGCTCGATTTTCCCAGTTTAGAAGAGAGTGTCGCTGCATGGCATGTAAAAGCTGATTCGAAAGCAGCAATCGATTTTGGTTTTCACATGAATATCACCCGATACAATGAATTGATCGCCGCCCAAATCCCTAATCTTCCGAAGCTCGGGATTACCAGCCTTAAAGTTTTTTCTGCCTATAATGACCGGTTACGATTGTCAGATGGTGAGATATTTCAGGTTCTGCGGATTGCCGGCGCCCATGGCTTATTGACTATGCTGCATGCAGAAAATGGCGATGTCATAGACCTTCTCATTGCTGAAGCGGTTGCTGCGGGTCATACCTCGCCAGAATGGCATGCTCACACCCGGCCGGCGTGGGGCGCTGTCGAAGCAACACTTCGTGGCGCAGCCCTGGCCGCCCAGGCGGATGCCCCGCTATATATCGTTCATATGAATGCTGGCGGAGAAGTCGACATGTTGCAATATGCTCGCCAGCATGGCTTACTGGTTATGGGCGAGACCTGTCCGCAATATTTATTCTTCACGGCTGAGCAACTGCAACGATCAGATGGAGCAAAATGGATCTGCTCGCCGCCGGTGCGTACCTCTACAGATAATGAAAGATTGTGGAATGGATTAGCTGATGGAACTATCCAGGTAATCGCAACTGATCACTGCCCATTTTTCTTTGACGGGACTCAGCCTATCATGTACGAAGGAAAGCCGGTCTCCATACCTGGCAAGGAATTGGGGAAACAAGATTTCACAAAGATTCCAAACGGGCTGCCGGCTGTCGGTGATCGCTTGCCGGTCTTGTGGACTTATGGAGTTAGGTCCGGAAGGTTGACGCCGAATCAGTTCGTTGCCCTTACCAGCACAAACCCCGCCAAAATCTTTGGGCTTTATCCACAAAAAGGCTGCATCGAGCCAGGATCGGACGCCGATTTGTCCATTTGGGATCCTGAAAAGCGCCTGATCTATGGCGTTGCCTATGCGCAGCACCGTACTGATTATAACCTTTTCGAAGGTTGGGAGCTCACTGGTTACCCCGAGAAAGTTCTTCTCCGCGGTCGATTGATCGTCGATGAAGGACAATGGCTCGGTAAACCGGGGTTGGGGCGTTATATTCACCGTAAACCTCGAGCCTCAATCCTATAACTGGGTCATCGAAATCTGAAAGCTATTGTCTAATCATCCTGATCCCGCGCCAGGGACACGTTCCCAAATACGAGCGACTCGGCCTCGTCGATATATCGGTCTGGCTGTATTCGTTCTATTATTGTTATCCTGTAACGTGCTGCCGGACATTTCGCGGCTCTCTCATTTCTCTACAAACTCATCTGCTGCCACTGCGACACCAGTATTTTCAACACCATCTCCAACCGTCGAGATAAATTTTGCTGCATTTAACACCCCTCCTGCACCGACACAAACGATTTCACAGACCGAAGTACCTCAAACGCAGAAACCCACCCATGTCCCAACTGCGACAACACCGCCGGAGATAACAAGCGATCTGTTGTATTTATCCCAGGATCGATTGATGAGATGGGACCATGTCACCAATTTTATGGTCCCTTTAATCGAAGGTGTCATTGATTATTCAGCCAGCCAGGATCTACACTGGATTACTCTTTTAAGGCCCACTAAAGTTACCGCGAACGGGGTTGCCTTATATAATTTAGATTTATTGGATATGGATACCAAGCGAACGATAAATGTGCTTAAAGGCATAACCCGTCTGGATGAGATGATGATTTCACCGGATGGGCATTGGCTCGTTTATCAGGAGCCTAAGGGGTCATATTCACATCTAATTGCTTTATCTCTCCGCCAATCTGACCAGCGTACACAGCTTGGAACCTGCACCCAAACAGAGGGTAATTTCTGTAAAACCGTTGTATGGAGTCCTGCGAGCAATACTGTTCTGTGGGAGGACTCGCGGGGGCTCTGGTTATCAAACCTTGATAAAAACCGGACATCCTTGTTAACATCACATGAAATTGAAATTTTAGATCCAAAAGGAAATAAATCCCGGTTATCGGTGGTTTTTCAAGGATTAAGCTGGGCGCCGGGTGGACGTTATCTGCTCTCGGAAATATCAACTGCGGCGGGAGTCTGCTGGTACGCAGTCTTCGATGTTTATCAGACTAGATGGACTGAGGTGCCAGATACCTTTTTGAATTCCTGCCCGGCTCACGCCAGTGCGAATTGGACAGACGAGGGTGAATTGCTAGTTGTAAAGCCCTATATGACGCCCACGCGTCTATACCCCGTTGTAGATATCTGGCAAATCGTTCCAACAAAAAATGGGTTATTTGACTTGCAGCAAGAAACCGAATTGACCGGTGTACAAATTGATGCATTACAGGATGCTGAATCCGAAATGGACTATTCGATTCTCAGGCCTTATCAAATCAGCTCGCAAGTCATCGGTTTTGGTTTATTATCTGCCGGATCATCAGAGAATACACATCTGTACCTGGCGAGTCTCGCTGACGAGAAGATCGAACATATCGCTCAAATTCCTGGAAGAATCAGATCAATACTTTGGGCGCCTGATGGATCAGGGGCATTAATAATTACAGAAGACAACGGGACTGCATCGTTCGCATCGCTTTTCGGAAATTCATTAATAGACTTAACCATCAGATCAAATGGCGAAGCGCGTAAATTTACCTGGTCGCCTCCTTCCCCAAGATCTTGAACGGACGATTTCCAATTGAATGAATTGCTGATAATCCTGCCGATTTCGTTATTATTTCTGACAGCCGCCATTCTGACTGGTCTGCAGATATTAAAGCTTAAATCGGGCAGCACTTGGCTGGTCTCTGCGATTCTGGCCTTCGTCGTCTGGGTGATTGTAATGCTCATGCGCTTTCGTATTCCCGAGACTCTCATTTTCGGCTCATCTAAATCGATTATCACTCTTCCATTTCAATATATCTTGCTCTTAGACAAAATTTCATGGCCTTATGCATGGGGATTGTCTGCTTCTCTGCTCGCGCTAATCCTGGTTTCGGCTACGCAGTTATCATCCTCACTTAGTAACAGACCTGACCGGTGGGCTTGGCCAATTAATCTAGTTTTCGGTGGGCTTGGGTTGTTGGCTGTGTTTTCTGGGAATCTTTACACAATGATCCTGTCCTGGGCAGCCATCGATCTAATATGGTTATTCTTAATGTTGTCAAAAGCGCACGATCACCAGGTTGCTTTAATCACATTCACGATCAGAGCATTCGGGCTTTTTCTCGCCATAAACGCCTCATATACGCGTCCATTGGGTGAACCGATCATATTTCCAATTATTAATGCTCCAATCAATACACTCTTATTCATGAGCGCGTTGGTTCGCATCTTGTCGATTGGTTGGAGTAGGAAACTTATTGGACAAAGTGATCAAAATCAAACAAATAGCCCTTTTATTGACATTGTTGTAGCTGCAACTGCGTTAATCACGGTCACTCGCAGCGCTACTGGCCTCGATATGCGGCTGATCCAGACGATTATCGTATTAACCGGGGCCATAGGAGTTATCTGCGGAATAGCCTGGCTACTTTTGGCTAAAGAGCGGAGCAATTCGTCATTTTGGTTGGTTGGTGTATCTACACTGGCAGCCGCAGCTGCTGCCCAAGGGGAAACTCAAGCCAGCTTGGCGTGGGGCATCGTACTGTTACTCCCTGGAAGCTTTTTATTATATTATTTGGCCAAGTTTCGATTTTTTATAGTGCTGTTGGTTACCGCAGTCATTGGAATCTCAACATTACCTTTCACTCCTGCCTGGCAAGGAATTCGTCTCTATCCTCTTCCGGGAGAAATTTTAGGTCATAGCGTCGGTTGGATCGTTTTATTGATCACTCAGACAATGCTCACGGCCGGTTTCATACGATCGCTACTTCAGCCTAGAGAATCGGTCTCGGGCGCAGAAAGATGGATTTGGTCAATTTATCCCATCGGCCTGGCAATCCTGTTATTGACCCAGATTATGATCTTCATCTTCGGTTTACCAGGCCTGGCAAATGATCTACAAGCCTTCCCTCCACTCACCTTAGCGTGGGCAAACCTGGCAATATTGATTTTGACTATCTCCGGATTATGGATTTCCAGGACCCCCTCGGAGCGGTTGGAAAGAATACGAGTCCGCCTTACCACAATCACACTTTACGAATCGATTTTTCGTACTATGAGAGGTGTTTTCCGATTTATTTCAATACTTGTACATTTTATGAATCAAATATTAGAGGGTGAGGGCGGAATAATCTGGACCCTTCTAATTCTGATCCTATTATTTGCCTTGTTCTATCAATTTGGGATAGGAATCTAGGCAAATGATGCAATCGATTTCCTTTGCTGCAGTTATCCTGGTAGCCATCACATCGACCTTATTGATCATTATTACCGATTGGCGAATCCGGATTGGCCTCCTGGCGCTCCAATATTTTGGTGTCTTTTTTATTATCAGTCTGAGCTGGCCGATGTCGATGGCTATGGCAAAGCTTGTGGCAGGCTGGATGGCGGGCGCTGTATTGGGCATGGCGCTGATCAGCAATCCAACGATTGCTGTAATAAAGCCAAGGATACTTCCCAACCTCGCATTTCCATCTTCCAGCGCTCTCCGAAATATTCGGATTCGCCCCGAGAACATTTTCTATCTATTTGCCTCGGTTCTGGTAGGTATGTTCGCCTTATCATTTGCGCCAACTATTGGAACCTGGATTCCTGGCATTCAAGACGAACAGATCTGGAGCGGATTATTATTATTAGGTATGGGAATATTACAATTAGGATTCCGAGCAGATCCACTATCCTGTATCCTGGGGTTGCTTACGCTCTTATCCGGCTTTGAGATTTTATACGCGGCGATTGAGCAATCTACGCTCGTGGCAGGATTTTTAGCTGCCATCAATTTGGGCTTGGCCCTGGCTGGCGCTTATCTCATCTTATCACCGCAAATGCCGGAGGATGAATGAACGCTGCGATTATTTGGATTTTCTTCCCACTCTTAGCTGCGGCATTCTTATATATTTTGCGAAGATACACACTCCTGGTACAAATCTTTGGAATTATTATCGTCATATTTCTTGCTTTCCTGGCCTGGCAGCTTCCAATTGGTCGCCCAATTGTTTTAGGACCCTGGCAAGCGCTGCCCAAATTGCTCATTACTCCTAGCCTTTCTATACTGGGCCGCCAGTTTGTCCTGGAAGATTCAGCCCGGTCGGCCTTAATGATTATTTACATCGGCGCTTCAATATGGTTTATTGGCTCAACAGGGATAAAAATAAGCCGTCTATTTATTCCTCTTGGATTGGCAATCGCAGCGATCTTGACCGCCTCGATCAGCGTCGAACCATTTATATACGCCGCGTTATTAATCGAAATGGCTGTCATAATCTGCGTTCCGATCCTCTCGCCGCCTGGAGCGCCAGTCTCAAGAGGTGTACTAAGATTTTTGGTATTTCAAACAATCGGAATGATTCTTCTCGTATTTTCCAGTTGGGTAGTTGGTCAGGTTGAATTAAACAAGATAGATACTCACCTGACAATACGTGCTGTGACGTTGTTGGCTTTGGGTTTCATGATGGCGATGTCCGCGTTCCCATTCAATACCTGGGTCACATTAGTAGCCGAGAATGCCCACCCATATGAAGTTGCGTTTGTTTTTTTTACTTTACCTGAACTCGTATCATTATTTGCCTATAGCCTATTTGTGCGATACAACTGGTTACAACAGACATCTACCCTCTATCTGCTCTTTAGCCTGCTAGGTCTATTAATGATTGTCGGTGGAGGCGTCCTGGCTTTTTTCCAGAATAATCTCGGGCGGATTCTGGGTTATGCAGTAATCACAGAGATCGGAATATTTATAATTACAATTGGACAAATATTAACCGGTGTTCAAAAGAATCCGATTGGAGATGCCAACTTGATCGCCGGAGTCCCGTTGGCTGGGTTCTTCTTTGCTTTGCTCCTGCCCCGTGGATTTACCCTGGCTCTATGGGCGCTGGCGCTAACCATAATCAAGCAGAAAACAAAATCACTTGATTTTCAGTCCGTACGAGGTGTTGGATATAGCTTACCACTAGTTGTCCTAAGCCTGAGTTTGGCCGGATTTTCGCTTGCGGGATACCCATTACTGGCGGGTTATCCCGTTCGAGAAGTGCTGGGCGCTGGTATCGCTCAACAGAACCAGCCTCTAGCCAGTTTGACGTTATTAGGATATTTTGGCCTGGCGACAGCTGTAGTTAGAAGCATATCATTGCTATTTAAGAATCAGGAAGGACAAATTCGGCAGATTGCCGAAACGCGCCTTCAAATTTTTCTCCTTGTTTCAGGCTGTTTGATTTTATTTACAGTGGGCTTATTCCCACAGATCATACTATCAGGGCAACGAGCTCTCTTTCCGTAGTGCGATATTGATGCGCCCATTTGACACTGCGAGTTGATTTTAGAAACGCATGCTATAATCTCTCAAATATGACGGTTTTTTGGTCAAAGGAGATTGATGATGGAAACTGAACAAATCCTTAAGCAATTAGATTGGTTGGATGATGAACGGCGAAAAGATAAGACAAGACTTGGCTCAATCGAAGAACGATTAACCGCCATAGAAGGAAATGTCGCTCCTCTTTTTCATCAAATAAAAGGGCTGGGAAGTGATATCACGCGATTAGAGACATTAATGGCGCGCATGGATCATTTTGATGAAATCCAAACCCAACAGCGTGTCGAAACAAAACAATATTACGAAGAATTAGAACGGCAGATTAAAAAGCAAGCTGAGGATAGCGAAAAAGTCCGCCGAGTGGAGCTGCGGGCAGTGGATACAAACCTGGTTGAAATTCGTAAAGAACTCGAACCGATCGCGGAGATCAAACGCGGCTTAAAACTAAGAGTGGATGAAGAAAGCCGGCTGGCAAAACTCATCGATGAAGTTCGTCTGAAAGTCGACACGAACCGCCGGGGGGAAGAAGAATACACACGCACCTTTAGACTTTTAGATGATGGACGGCGGCAGGATACAAAAAAGATTACCGATTTACAGGGTGAAATGGCGGCTCTTCGTAAACGTATTGACGAGCAGCGAGGGCGGTTAGAGCTTGTTACCACGTCTTCCAGGAAAATAGAGACCCGAGTTACAGAATTGGCCGCTGTTGAAACCGAACGGAGAGAAACACTCGAAGCTTTTATTGAAAAACAAGCCCTCTATCAGCTTGAGCGTGAACGGGTTTGGAAGGAGTGGGAAGCGCGTTTCACTACGATCGAAACGCAGACCGCTGACGTCGAAAGTAACCTGCAAACCCTGGACACAACCCACCGGGCAGTTAAGCGTACACAACAAACCGTGGATGAATTATCCCAAAAATTGGAACGCAGAATCAACGAGATAACGGAAATCCAACGCCTGGCTGAGGAACGCTTTCGCCAGGAATGGGTCACATTCAAGGCAGATGATCAGAAACGTTGGACTAATTACACCCTGACCATCGACGAGCAACGAAATGAGTCAACCCGCCAGTATGAAAAGTTGACCGAGAAGGTGACGCATATTGAGGACAGTATACAAGAGCTACAGGATTTGCTACAGCAAATAACCGAACAGACAGAAAAACGGCTGCAATCCCTACTGACCACGACCCATGAATGGGTCGCATCCTTCGAAAGATCTGTCGGGCGTAGCCGCTAGAACTACTTGTTTGGGATTCTGAAGTCAACATCGAAGAGTATGGAATAACATAGATGTACGTAATTGGTACAGCCGGACATGTCGATCATGGCAAATCGACCTTGGTCCAGGCGCTCACTGGGATACATCCTGACCGTTTGAAAGAAGAACGCGAGCGCGAGATGACGATCGATCTTGGCTTCGCCTGGTTGGTTCTGCCTGGAGGGGAGGAACTCGGAATTGTCGACGTTCCAGGTCATCGAGACTTTATTGAGAATATGCTCGCTGGAGTGAGTGGAATTGATGCTGCCCTATTTGTGGTAGCCGCCGATGAAGGTGTTATGCCGCAAACTCGAGAACACCTGGCCATTTTGGACCTACTTCAGGTTCAAGGGGGCGTCGTAGCATTGACAAAGATCGACCTGGTTGACCAGGATTGGATCGAACTGGTCCAAGAAGACCTGAGCCGGGCGCTGTCAGGGACAGTATTGGAAAACGCACCGATCGTGCCAGTCTCTTCACGAAACCGCTTGGGAATACCTGAACTCATGGATGCGCTGGCGGATTGTGTCAAAAACCGGCCATCCCGACCAGATTTGGGCCGGCCTCGGTTAGGTATCGATCGTGTATTCACGATCGCTGGTTTTGGAACGGTAGTTACTGGAACACTTTCAGATGGCCAGCTCAACCTGGGTGACGAACTCGAGGTATTACCTGCTGGCTATCGCGGGCGTATTCGCGGATTACAGACCCATAAACGCAAAGAAGAGACTGCCGTACCAGGAAGCCGCACAGCCGTCAATATATCGGGTGTTTCACTCGAGCAGATCCAGCGTGGAGATGTCCTCGCCCATCCTGGGGACTATCTCCCCACCCGCCGGATCGACGTACATTTCCGCTTATTGGGTGATGCAAACCAATCACTGAAACATAATACGGAAGTAAAACTGTTTATTGGAGCAAAGGAAGTAATCGCCCGTGTTCGTCTGCTTGGAACCGAAGAAATAATCCCCGGCGATAATGGGTGGCTGCAGCTTGAATTAAGCATTCCAATCGTGGCGATGCGCGGCGATCATTATATTCTGCGCCGCCCGTCTCCAGGAGAAACACTGGGCGGCGGAATAGTAATCGATCCTCATCCAAAAGATCGTCACAAACGATATTCGGAAGACACACTTCGCAGCCTCCAGATGCTTGCGCAAGGGACCCCGGTTGAAATATTTCAGCAAGCGTTAATTTCTGTGGGGATCGGGGTTTTGAAAGATGTCGTTGCACGTTCAAATCTAGACCAATCCGCCGCCCGATTTGCTGCTCAAGAACTGCTCGAAAGGGATCAATTAATTCTCTTAAGACCCGGACGGCCCACTGTCAATGGATCTTCTGCTGCTGATGCAACTAGTATGATGATGGTTGATACTGATATCGTTGCCAGCCAAGATCTCTGGAATAGGATTACGACTCAAGTCATCCAAGAGGTATCCAATTATCATATGGTCTACCCATTGAGACAGGGCATCCCGCGCGAGGAATTGAAAAGCCGATCCATAGGGGCGATCTTTAACTCTCCCAAAATATTTAATTCAATCCTCAATCAACTGGTTACTTCAGGTCTATTGGAGGAAAATGGACCGCTCATCCGGATACCGGGCTATCGCATCCAGTTTTCACAGCAGCAAGAGCAAAGTGTCCAAAACTTATTGGAAATTTTTAAACGCAACCCATATTCGCCGCCCTCGATTAAAGAATGCCAGACCGACTTAGGTGAAGAGCTTTTCCAGGCTGTGCTGGACACAGGCATTCTGTTCGCGGCAGCTCCAGACGTAGTTTTCCGGAAAGAAGACCTAGAAAAAATGATCGCTGAAATTCGCCGATTAATCACCCAGAATGGTCCGATTACGGCCGCACAGGTCAGGGATCATTTCAAGACCAGCCGAAAGTATTCCCTGGCATTATTAGAATACCTGGATCGTGCAAAGATAACAATCCGTGAAGGTGACTATCGCCATCTGT
>Ga0113563_10000415_pt1 | contig 20312 bp, 17 predicted proteins | sample Mud3Dept3metaG_FD_80117 | JGI IMG/M metagenome (GOLD analysis project Ga0113563, IMG submission 80117) | Freshwater wetland microbial communities from Ohio, USA, analyzing the effect of biotic and abiotic controls - Mud 3 Core 4 Depth 3... | ecosystem: Environmental > Aquatic > Freshwater >... | reverse complement strand
GCGGTGTTTTCTTCGAGTCTCGGGTCATCCCGGCCGATGCTTCCGGCGCGTACCGCCCGAACCCCCAGGCCCCAACAAAACTTGTTCCGGGCCACCCGTGACTGAAGGGTTACAGTGGGCCCACCCGCTCCCAGATTTTTCTCCAATGATCCTCGGAAAAGCAATGGCAGTTCCAGACGCACAAGCGTAGAGAAAAACTCCTTGCGGCTGCCGGATGATTCGGATATATTGAGGGCAAATTTCATCCGCCCAAGGAGGCCGGCCGTGTCCGGAAGATTCGGAGACCTGAAAAAAGAAGTCTTTGATCGGAGGCTTCGCCCGGCCTGTCGAACTTACAAGTTGCCTGAGGCGAATCCATGAAAATCGATGTCTTCAATCATATTTTGCCCAAAACCTATTTCGAAAAAATCCTGGAGGTTTCCCCGCAGACCAAGGACATGCGCCAGCGGATCCGCCGAATCCCCTGCCTGGTTGATGTGGAGGAGCGCTTCCGGATCATGGATCAGTTCGAAGAATACGTCCAGATCATTTGCCTGGCGCAGCCCCCGGTTGAGGCCTTTGGGCCCCCATCGGTATCAAAGCTGCTGGCCCGCCTTGCCAATGAAAGCATGGCCGAGCTCGTCCGGAAATATCCGGATCGTTTTCCCGGCTTTATCGCCGCCTTGCCGATGAACGACTCCGAGGGACTTTTGATCGAAGCCCGACGAGCGATCCAAGATCTCGGCGCGGTGGGCGTGCAGGTTTACACCCATGTCCTGGGCCGGCCTCTGGATCGGCCCGAGACCCTGCCTCTTTTCGACCTGATGGCCGAGCTCGACCGTCCCCTCTGGCTTCACCCGGCCCGGGGGGCGGATTTTCCCGACTATAAAAGCGAGTCGAAGAGCCACTATGAGATCTGGTGGACCTTTGGCTGGCCCTATGATACCAGTGTGACCATGGCCCACCTTGTTTTCGCCGGGCTTTTTGACCGCCATCCCAACCTCAAAATCATCACCCATCACCTGGGGGCGATGATCCCCTATTTTGAAGGGCGCATCGGTCCCGGCTGGGATCAATTAGGCGCCCGGACTTCCGACGTCGACTACTTCCAGCTTTTGAAGAAGCTCAAGAGACGGCCGATCGACTATTTCCGCATGTTCTATGCCGATACGGCTCTTTTTGGGGCGCGCGAACCAACAATTTGCGGTCTCAAGTTTTTCGGGGCGGACCAGGTATTATTTGCTTCAGACTCTCCCTTCGATCCCGAGAAAGGTTCTGCGTATATTCGCTGGACGATCGAAGTCATCGAGAGCCTGGACCTTTCCCGGGAAGAAAAGAAGGCCGTTTACGAAGGCAATATTCGGCGCTTAACCGGCTTGAAGACCCGGTGACCGAGAGAACGAAACAATTTGAAAGGGAATTCGAGGGAGGAAACCGGCAAGAAAAAAGACGAGAATGAAAATCCTTTGGTCGGGTTCACCCAATATAGCCCCTATTTGGTTGTCGACCTGGAATATTTCAAGGACTGGGGTTCATTCTTGGGGATTTCATGGTCGAAATTTTCACGAAGATTCTGAGACGAAGGCTCCTTGAAAGCTTTCTCAAGCCCGGGTAGTTTTTTTCCCCGTGCGGACCTGACTTCGCAAACGCCCCGGAAATCCGTTTCCATGGCAAACGGGGCCCAGGAGACGCTACCCCCGGATCTTCAACATAACCAAAGCGCAACCGTCTCCCCCTAATCCCATTTTCCCAAAACTCTCGGCAAAAATAATGCAAAATATGAAACAACGTAAAATTCTTCTTTGGGTAGGGTTCCCTGGCGGTAAGAAATCAGAATAATATTGAAACGCAAGGGATTATATATTAAGTTGAGTTTCAAACAGCTTGGTCGCCGAACGGGGTCTCAGCCGGCGGCTGCGGCGATGGGGCGCAGACAGGTTTTCTTCGCGCAAATATCTTGAACCAAGGAGAAACTTATGAACACCCTGAATCTGATGGTTGGGGAAGGAAGCGGCGAGAGAAAGATCCGGTTCTCTGCCAGACGGGTCGTGAATGCCGGGTACACCGGAAGGAACCAAGAGGCCGTCCGCAAGCATATTGAAGAACTGAGGAAAGAAGGAATCCCCGCTCCCGAATCGACCCCCACCGTTTACGAGGTCATTTCAAAATTGGTTTACCTCGATGACGAAATAGAAGTGATCGGCCGGCGGACTTCAGGCGAGGCGGAATTCGTCCTTCTCTGTTCCCGGGATGAAGTCTATGTGGGAATCGGCAGCGATCACACGGACCGGGAGCTCGAAACGGTCAGCATTATCAAGTCAAAACAAGTTTGCCCTAATGTGATGGGCCGGAAGGTTTGGAAACTTTCCGAGGTCCGGCCGCGCTGGGATAAAATGATCCTCCGGAGCTGGGTGAAGGATGGGGCGGGGAATAGAACCATCTATCAGCAAAGCCCTCTGGCGACGATGATGACGCCCGATGATCTGCTGGCTTTTGTGCGCGGGCAAGTGGATGACGGAAAGCTGGAGGGCCTCCTGATCTTTTCGGGAACCGTGCCCTTAATCCCCGAAAGTCCGAATTTCGGGGATTATTTTGAAGTTGAGCTTGAAGATCCGGGGGCGAAACGGAAAATAGGATGTAAATACTCGGTCAGAGTTCTCGAATATTTAGGGGGGAATAGATGACCAAGATCGTTTCCGTCCAATTATGGGTGGGGGATGAAACGAAGGAAGAAAGAGTCCGTCGGGTTGAGGCCTTGCTGGACCGGGTGGGCGATGCGGATCTGGTCATCCTCCCTGAAATCTGGAATGCCGGGTACTTTTGTTTCGATTCCTATGAAAAAGAGGCCGAACCGCTCGACGGTCCGACCTTTTCGCGGATGGCCCGCAAAGCCAGGGAGAAGAGATTTTACCTGCATATGGGCAGTTTCGTAGAGAAAAGGGGCGGAAGCCTTTTCAACACCAGCGTATTCATCGACCGCGGGGGAACCCCCATCGCCACCTATCGGAAGATCCACCTTTACGGTTACGGATCGAAGGAGTCGCAGATTCTTACCCGGGGCGATGACCTCACCGTCGCCGATACGGAATTCGGCAAGGTTGGAATGAGTACCTGCTACGATTTGCGATTCCCCGAGCTTTTTCGGAAAATGGTCGACCGGGGGGCCGAGCTCTTTCTCGTGGCTTCGGGATGGCCTTATCCGCGGCTCGAACACTGGCTCATGTTTAACCGAATCCGGGCCATCGAAAACACGGCTTTTCTGGTCTCGAGCAACTGCGTCGGCATAAATCGGGGAGTCCGCTTTTGCGGCCACAGCATGATGGTCGATCCCTGGGGAGTCATTGTCGCCAGCGGCGGCGACGAAGAAGGTCTTCTTAAAGCGGAGATTGACCTCCAGCGAGTGGCGGCGATCCGCAAGGAATTTCCCGCCTTGAGCGATCGGGTTCTTTAAGATACTCGATTCCGCACTTTTCTTCCGAGTCGTTTGTCCGTTTGCAAAAGGGGGACCGGAAAGGCCGGGCCCCTCCCGGGCGGGGAGACCGTTTTTGTTTTAAGGAATCGAATGGAAGACCGGATTCGGTTGAAAGTAAATGGGGATTTCAAGGAAGTGACCGTGGATCCCCAAAAGAGCCTCCTGAAAGTACTGCGCTATGACCTCCGCCTCACGGGAACGAAGTGCGGCTGCGACGGGGGCCAATGCGGAACCTGCTCGGTCCTGGTAGGCCCGAAGCTCGCCCTCTCCTGTCAAATCCCCGTTGGGGAAGTGGGAGAGCGCGAAATAACAACCATCGAAGGTCTGGGATCCCCGGACCGCCTCCATCCCCTCCAGGAAGCCTTTATCCGGGCCGGGGCCATCCAATGCGGCTTCTGCACCCCCGGAATGATCCTGGCCGCCAAAGCCCTGCTCGACAAAAACCCTCAGCCCTCGGAAGAAGAGATTATAAGAGGGCTGGCGCGCAACCTGTGCCGGTGTACGGGATATGTGAAGATCCTCGAAGCCGTTAAGTTGGCCTCAGGCCTCCTTCCGGGAATGCGGCCCGGCATTCCGAGTCCCGAGCAGGGAGCGGTTGGGCGAAGCATTCCCCTGCGGGAGGCGCGGGAAAAGGCCACCGGCCGGGCTCGATACGGGGACGATCTTTTTTGGCCCGGAATGCTTCATGGCCAGGTGGTCCGCAGTACCCAGGCCCATGCGCTCATTCAGAGCATCGAAACTGCCGGGGCCTCAGCCTGCCCCGGAGTGCGGGCCGTGTTAACGGCCCGGGATATTCCCGGCAGCGCCGTTTACGGCCGCTTCGTGAAAGACCAGCCGGTTCTCTGCGCCGAGCGCGTCCGTTTCGCCGGAGATCCGGTCGCGCTGGTGATTGCCGAAACGGAGGCGCAAGCCGAGCAGGCCGCGGCCCGGGTCGGTGTTGCCTATGAACCGCTTCCGGTCACTCTGGATCCCCTGGAGTCCCTCCGGGAAACCGCCTCCCCTCTCCACCCCGGCGGGAATCTCTGCGCGGAAAAAAAATTGCTTTCCGGAGACATTGCCCGCGCCTTCCGGGAAGCCGATCAAGTCCTGCGGAGAATCTACCGGACCCATTTTGTGGAGCACGCCTACCTTGAACCCGAGGCCGGAATCGGTTATCTCGATGAAGAGGGCCGAATCACGGTCGTGGCCGGAACGCAAAACCCTTATCTCGTCCGCCAGGAAGTCGCGCAGATCCTGGGCCTTCAGCCCGACCAGGTGCGAATCATCCAGCCCGCAACCGGCGGGGGTTTTGGAGGAAAGCAGGATTTGGCCATCCACGCTCTCCTGGCTTTGGCCGCCTTCAAGATCCGCCGGCCCGTCAAGATCCGCTACAGCCGCCGGGAATCGATGACGACGACGAGCAAACGCCATCCCTACCGCATGGATCTGAAAGTGGGAGCCAGGAAGGACGGATCTCTTCTGGCGATTCAGGCCCATTATCTTGCCAACACGGGCTCCTATACGGGAAATGCCCCGCCGGTTTTTGCGCGTTCCCTCCTTCATATCCCGGGCCCTTATCATTTCCCTCACGTCGATTTATCTCTGAAGGGCGTCTTCACCAATGCCCCTTCGGCCGGAGCGATGCGCGGCTTCGGGGTCCCGCAGGTAACCCTGGCCTTGGAATGCCTTCTCGATGAATTGGCCGAGGAGCTGGCGATCGATCCCTGGGATCTGCGCTATCGCAACGCCCTGACGGAGGAGGACATCCTGCCGACCGGGCAGCGGATCCCCGGGAAAGTTGAGATGCGCCGGTGCCTGGAGGCCATCAAGCCCTACTATGAAGAGTTTAAGAGCGAAACCCTAAATAAGAAATTTCCGCCGGGAATCCGCGGCGGCGTCGGGCTGGCCGCCGCCATGTATGGAATTGGTTTCACCGGAATTCGATTTCCGGGGCGCGCTCGGGTTTCTCTGGATGAGAACGGAATGCTGGTCATCCGGGCGGCCGTCTCCGACCTGGGCCAAGGGATCGCCACCGCCCTGGCCCAGATCGCCGCGGATGGGCTAAGATTTCCCCTTCAGAAAACACAGGTTTTTTGCGCGGACACCTCAACCGACCCGGATCCAGGTCCCACCTCCGCCAGCCGTCAAATTTATTTCACCGGCAACGCCGTACTGCGGGCCCTGGAAAGACTTCGCCGCCTCATCCTTCAGGCGGCCCCGCAGATCTTCGAACAGCCCGTCGCCCAGGTGTGTTTTCCGGATGACGCCATTGCCATCGAGGGGAAGCCGCTCTCGGCGATGCCCCGCTCGGAATTTGCGCGCATGGCCAAGGAGCGGGGACAGAAGCTGGAGGTCGAAGAGACCTACGAGCCCGAGGACATCGTCCTCGATCCCGAAACCGGGAAGGGCCGGCCTTACCCTGCTTACACTTTTGCCGCGCAGGCGGCCGAGGTGGAGGTTCAAGAAAAAACCGGAAAGGTTCAGGTGAAGAGAGTGGCGGCTGTTCAGGACGTGGGACGCGCGATCAATCCCCAAATCGTGGAAGGGCAGATCCAGGGCTGTATCGTAATGGGAATCGGGTGGACGCTGAAAGAGGTCTTTGTGCCTGGGGAAACCGATTCTTTCGCCCGCTACCTCGTTCCCCGGAGCAGCGATGCCCCGAAGATCAAAATCATCCTCGTGGAAACGAACGAACCGGGAGCTCCCTTCGGCGCCAAAGGAGTCGGGGAATGTCCGCTTCTGCCCACCGCTCCCGCCATTCTCAATGCCGTCGCCCGGGCAACGGGTTCCCGCTTCTACGAAATCCCCCTGCAAAGGCCCCGCTTTCCTCGCTCCCCCGGCTGATCCAGCCCGGTCCCCGACCGGGACGAGGGGATCCCGGAGGTTCTGCAGGTTTGCCTCCTGCCGTCGAAAACTTCAGGGAGAACATTTTCCGGCCCCCGGTTCGGGCCGGAAATATTTTCAGGCGGGTATGACTTCGGCAACGAAATTGGGGCCCTGCGCGCGGCCGAGAACGACCTTATCGACCCGGGGGGAAAGGGTTCCCCTTAAAACCCGGGCCAGGCTCCTTCCCTTCGCCACGCCGTTCGGAAGATCGGCCTTGTTGAGAAAAGGGACCACCCGGGCGTTTTTCGGCATATTCCGCAGGCTCGCGGCGACAAGCGTCGCGATCATTTTTTCGGTGAGGATCGACCCTTCGGGCTGATCGAGAATCTCCGCGGCGATCCGGGAGCGGAAAACATAATCTTCGCCCAGTGCTTTCCCCAGGGCGTCGATACCCACCATCGGAATCAGGAGGGTCGTTTCTGCGGGGATGACCGGCTCCCCTTCCCTGGAAGCTTTCAGCGGCCGGCCGGCCGCCCCGTCGGCCTCGATGACCATATGGGAGACGCCCGGGACCGAAAACAGCCCGGAAATCCAGTCCGGCGGAATTCCCTGAAGCTTCCCGCTGCCGAGCTTTTCCGCGGCAACCAAAAGATATCGCTGCCGGGAAAGATTTCTTCCGACCCATTCCTTCAGTTTCTCCGGATCGGGCGACAGAAAAAGGGCGAATTCGTCCGCCGGCTCCGGATCCCAGATTTTAGTCGTGGTCGTGAGGAGGACGCCTCTTCCGGGGATGGAAAGCTCCCTTCCCAGGGCGAACATCAGGGTGGTTTTGCCCCCGGCGCCCGTCAGGCTCACCACTTCGCGGCTCCGGATGGAAAGGGCCTCGGTGAGGGTCAAACCGGTCCTCCCCGGGATTTTCCTTTTAAAAGATTCTCGTAATCTTCCGGGGTATCGATATCCTCGAGAACGTCTCGGGTCCCCATTTCGATCAACCGGACGTCGTGCGGATGGTCCAGAATAATCTGCCGAAATCCCCCCTCCCCTTTTAAGGCGGATCCCTCCTCCAGGTAATCGATGCTGAATAGAGCCGGATGCCCTCTTTGCCCCTGATAGGTCGGCAGCAGAATTTTCTTGGATGGATAAGCCCGGTGAAATTCCTCGATCAGCCGATTGTATATTTGCGAACCGATTCCCGGCTGGTCGCCGAGGACGATAAAGAAAGCCGCCGCGTTCCTTGACAGGGCCTTTAAGCCCCGCTGGATGGAAGTGATCATGCCCTGCGCATAATCCGGATTGATGACCACTTTGACTTTCCGCGTATCCACTTCCTTCAAAATCCGGTCCGCTTCGCAGCCCAGAACCAAAATCACTTCCTCAACTCCCGAACCCGAAATGGCATCGAGGGCGTGCTGCAGAAGGACTTTCCCCTTCCAGGGCAACAATTGCTTGGTACGGCCCATGCGCCTGGATTCCCCGGCGGCGATCAAAATGGCGGCGATCATACCGCATCCCCCGGTCCCGGGATCGCGGTCAAGACCTCGCCCAGATTTTTGAGGGCCAGGAGGTTATGGGCCGGAAGAAAATGGTCGATATAAGGCAGGGCCGTCCGCATGCCCAGGCAAAGCGGTTCATAGTCCGGCGCCCCCAAAAGGGGGTTCATCCAGATGATCCGCCGGGCTCTTCGTTTCAGGAGTTTCATTTCCGCCGCCAGCAGCTCGGGCTCCCCGCGGTCCCAGCCGTCGCTGATGAAGATCAGGATAGCCGATCCCGCAGCCAGGCCTTTCATATACCGGTCATTGAAAACCTCCAGGCACTCCCCGATCCGGGTGCCTCCGGACCAGTCCCGGGCCCGCTGACCGATGGCCTGGAGGGCGTCCGGCCAGCGATTGCGCCTGAGGATATCCGTGATCCGCGTCAGCCGGGTGCTGAAGACAAAGGTTTCGCTGCGGGGAAAGGACCGCTGCATCCTGAAAAAAAATTGGAGGATGAAGGTGAGCGCCGGGTCCATCGATCCGCTGACATCGCAGAGGACGATGATCTTCAACGGCTTCTGCTTGGGGCGCCTCCGGACCAGTTCGACGATCTCTCCTCCCTGGCGAACCGTCCGGCGCAGCGTGCGCCGGAAATCCATCTCCCGCCCCTTGGCGGAAGGGGTCTTTCTCCGGCTCATCTTCATCGCCCACTGGGAGATCAGCCGCTGGAATTCCCGGTTCAGGGCGGAGGTCTCCTCGAGGGAAAAATCCCGGAAATCTTTTACCGTCAACTTTTCCTGCGGGCTGTAGCTCCAGACCGGTTCCTCCTTTTTTTCCCCCTCCTCGTCCCCGGCGGAATCTTCTTCCAGAAATTCGAAGCCGGAATCCGGGCCGGCTTTTTCCCCCTCCTCCGCCGCTTCCGGCTCATCCCCGCAAGAGGGGGTTTCCCGGGGCAGCAATTCCTGAACCTTGCCCCAGAATTCCTCGAACCGGGCGTCAAAAACCGCGATCTCGTTTCGCGAAGATACGAAATTCGATTTCAAGGAAGCCGCAAAATCGGGGCGCGCGGAAAGATCGACGAAAGAGAGGCTCCGCAGGGCGTCCAGGACCCGCCCGGGAGTAATTTTCAGGCCGTCCTTTCTCAGCCGGCGGGCGAACCCGAGAAGGTGAGGAAGAAGTCCGCCGCTCAAGGATCTCTGCATGGCTGGATCCAGACCCACCTACGCACAGGGGACCCGGGCCCCGGTCAGGTCGTCTTTTCGGGGGAAGAGTCCCAGAAAACCGGGAAGGCCGAGTTCTTCCGCCTGCTTCAGGTCCTCATAGTATTTGAAGATACAGCCCAGCGTCTCGCGGACGGCCTCCGGATCCAGGTCCTGCTTTCCCAGGGCCATTAAGGCCTGAACCCAATCCAGGGTCTCGGCGATCCCGGGCTTCTTAAAAAAGTCCTTTTCCCGGACCCGCTGCATGAAAGCGCAGACCTGGTGGACGAGGATTCCTTTGGCCTGGGGAACCTTGGCCAAAACAATGCGGGTCTCTTTTTCAAGGGAAGGATAATCAATCCAGTGGTAGAGGCAGCGCCGCTTCAGGGCATCGTGCAGCTCCCGCGTCCGGTTGGAGGTCAAGACCACCAGCGGCCGCTTTTGCGCCCGGATCGTTCCGATTTCCGGGATCGAGATCTGAAAGTCCGAGAGGACTTCCAGCAGAAAGGCCTCAAATTCCTCATCGGCGCGGTCGATCTCGTCAATCAGCAAAACAGGGGACTTCCCCGAATCGTTTTGGATCGCTTCCAGAAGCGGCCGGCGGATCAGAAATTCCGGGCTGAAAATTTCCTTTCCGAGGGATTCCCGCGGGGCCGCGCAGACCTCCGCCTGCTTCATCCAGAGGAGCTGTTTCGGGTAATTCCACTCGTAAAGGGCCGTGGCCGCATCCAATCCCTCGTAGCACTGCAGCCGGATCAAACGGGTATCCAAAATCTGGGCCAGGACTTTGGCGATTTCGGTCTTGCCCACCCCCGCTTCTCCTTCGACGAGGATGGGCTTGCCCAATTTGAGAGCCAGATAGAGGACGGTGGCCGTGGATCGTTCGGTTATGTACTTCGCTTCCTCCAGGGTTTTTTGGAGGGCTTCGATGGTCTTAAACATCCTTTTTCCTCTTCTCCTCTTTCCCCCGGCGCCTCTCCTTAATCATCTCGGCAACGATCGCCACCGCGATCTCTTCCGGCGTGAGCGCTCCGATGTCCAGCCCGATGGGGGCATGAACCCGTTCCAACGCCTCCGGGGGAATTCCTTTTTCTTTCAAACTCGTGTAGACAATCTGGATTTTGCGGCGGCTGCCGATCATCCCCACATATCGCGCCTGGGTCTTGACGGCCCACTCCAGAACCTCGAGGTCGTAGGCATGGCCCCGGGTCACAATGACCAGATAATGGGACCGGTTCACCTTCAATTTCGGCAAGGCGAATTCAAACTCCTCCGCGATGACCTCGTCGGCGTCGGGAAACCTCTCCCGGTTCGCAAACTGCGGCCGGTCATCGATGACGACAACTTCGAATCCCGTCATCTTGCCGATCTTGGCGACGAAAAGCGAAATGTGGCCGCCTCCAAAAATATACGCCCGGGGGGCGGGGACAATCGGCTCGATATAGATATCCATCACCCCGCCGCAGATCATGCCGCTGTCTTCCGCTTTTTTCCCGGTCAGGTCGAAATGGACGGTGCGCGGTTTCTCTTCCTTAATGATCTTCATCGCCTCCTGCCAGACTTCGGCCTCCAGGCACCCGCCCCCGATGGTCCCGAAGATTTTGCCGTCCTCCAAAATGAGCATCTTCGCGCCCACCTCGCGGGGGGTGGACCCTTTCGTCCCGATAATCGTGGCTAAGGCGGCGTTCTTCCCCTCTTCTTTGATCTTCAAAATCTCTTCCAGGAAATCAGACATGCTCTTTCTCCCCAAAAGTTTCTCCAAGCCGCGACTCAAGGATCCGAAATCCGCGAGAGGCCTGAGGAAAAGCTCTTTTCTCCTTTTACCTTTTGCCAGGTGTCTGACGCCTTCAGCCTCGAATCTTCGGCGCCTATTTGTTGTATTTCCTCAGGATCGCTTCCAAGACCCCTCCGCCGATTGCCCGCGCCTTCTCGGAAATAGTAAAACAGTGTTCGCGATTGGCCCGCGGGTCTATGTCGCCCACTTTCATTTTATCGCTTACCCAAACTCCGTCGCGCAGGATCCCGCGAAGCACCCCTTCGATCAAAGCCGCCACCGGCTTTCCTTCCACCTCGGCCACGGTTTCGCCCTTTTGCACCCGTTCGCCGATTCGCTTTTTGCCCCGAAATTCCCCTTCCGCCGGCGCCCGGAGGACCCTCTCCCAGGTGTAGCCGCCGATCATCCCGGGAATTCCCGTATCCGGCTCCGCCTCTCCGTTTTCAATCACTTTCCCCAGAAAATGGCCGCGGTTCGTTTCCACGACATAATGCACGTTCCCCCCGGCGATAAATCCGGGCCCGAGGCCGATGACCAGCGGGGCATCGCTGATCTCCGTTCTTGTCTTTTTCTTCGCCAAAATCGCATCCACCAGAATCTCCGGCCGTAATTCTTTGCGCACAGCGCATTCCGGATCCACAAGCACCGGGACCCAACCCTGTTCCCAGGTGCGGAAAACCTCAGCGGGAGTCTCGACCCTCTGCCCCACCAGGCCTTCCACCTTTTGCCGTCCCGTGAATACCGCTTCGCAAAAAGAAACCTCCCGGCGTACGGCCAGGGGTTTGTCAATTTCGGTGATGCACACCTTGAAACCGGATCGAACCAGGCGATGGACCACTCCCGATCCCATCTCTCCGCCACCTTTGGTGATTATGATAATATCTTTGAGCCCGCGGATTCTCTCCGCCGTCATGATCCGCTCCTTCCAAAGGGACATATGGGATAGCGGCAGACCCGGCATTTCAGACACAGCCCTCCGTGCCCCAGACGGGAAACATCTTCCCTGGAGATAGGGTCGTCGGCCAAAACCCGCGGCAGCAGGAGATCGAGGGCGGTGACCGGGTCATGGACCACGCAGGCCGGAGCCCCTAAGATGACGGCCTTGCCCAGCCGCGCATAGGCCGACATGGACCCCGGAAGAACCGGGGCGCCATAAAAAACCACCTCGGCGCCCGACTCCCGGATCCCGTCCAGGGTCACATCATCCGGATCCACGGAAAGTCCGCCGGTGGCCACGATCACCCGGCAGCCCGCGGATTTCATCTTGCGGATTTCCCGGGCGATGACCGCGGGGTCGTCGGGCGTTTGAGCCTTCTTTACCACCCGCGCCCCCAGAGCTTCGGCTTTCCTCCGGACGATCTCCGCGGACCGGTCCTTGATCCGCCCCTCGAAGATTTCGCTCCCGGTTACAATAATGCCCACTTTTTTCGGACGGAGGGGAAGAACCTGGAGAATAGGACCTTCCCGGCGACATATTTCTTCCACCCGTTTAACTTTGGACTCCCGCAAGGTCAGGGGAATGATCCGCGTCCCCCCCACATTTTCGCCCGGACGCACCAGCGAATGGTTGTGTCGCGTGGCTAAAATCAGGGAACCCAGGGCATTGATCTTGCTCAGGGCGCGCATGTTGACCTTCAACACTCCGAAACGGTTCGCTAAAAAGTCAACCTTGCCTTCCCGCGGGCCCCGCAACGAGAGGTTTCGACCGGCGATGGCCCGGGCCATCCTTTGGGCCGCTTCCTCTTCATGCAGCTCGCCCCGCCCGAGGGCCAGCACCCAAACCTGTTTTTTTCCCATGTCTAACAGCTTGGGGATATCGCTTTTTTTCACCACCTGGCCCCGGCGAAATCCAACCCCTTTGAATTTTCCCGGAACGATCTGCGTGTGGTCGTGGGCTAATTTTAGGCCGACGGCATTTTCCACTTTGATTTTTTTCAGCATGGTTCTCTCAAGCAGCGAACTCCGGCCCGCCGGGGAACCCCCGGGACGTCTGCCCCTCTCTTCCGGCCTCCGGATTGCTCCTCCTCTTTTTACCGCCGGGCTGCGCGCAGCTCGGCCGCGCGCTGCACCGATTCGAGGATCTGTTCATAACCGGTGCAGCGGCACAGGTTTCCCTCTAATTGGTCCTTGATCTCCTGCACCGTGGGTCTCGGGTTTTCGTCCAAAAGGGCCTTGGCCGTTAGGATCATCCCCGGGGTGCAGAAGCCGCATTGAAACCCATATTTCTCCAGGAAGGCTTCCTGGATTTCGCTCATTTCTCCGGCCCGGGCCAAACCTTCGATGGTGGTCACCTCATCGGTCCCTCTCATCTGGGCGCTCAAAAGGAGGCAGGACCGAACGGGTTTGCCATTCAGAAGAACCGTACAGGTTCCGCATTCCCCTTCGTCGCACCCTTTTTTCACGCTGGTCAGGTTTAATTTTTCGCGCAGGAAATCGAGAAGCGTCTCCTGGGGCTCCGTTTCTTCCTGGATGATTTTACCATTCAATTTGAATTGGATCTGCATTTTTCCTCCTCAAGCCACTTTCCCAAGAACTCTTCGGGTCAACACATAAGACATATCCCGGCGATATTCCGCCGAGGCGCGCACATCGGAAATCGGCTTTACTTCGCTCCGGATCCATTCCGCGGCCTGGGCGATATTGGCTTCATTGGCTTCCTTTCCTTTCAAAGTCTCCTCAACCTTCCGTCCCCGGATCGGGGTCGGCGCCACGGCCCCCAGGGCCACGCGCACTTCTTCAATCCTCCCGCCCCGGGTTTTGGCGAACGCCGCCGCCGAAGCGATGGAGAGGGTGAAAGCCTTCCGCCGGCCGAGCTTCAGGAAACCGGAGCGGCCTTCCTCGAGGGGGATGATCACCGCGGTCAGTATTTCATCCGGCCTTTTCACCGTTTCCGCCGGGCCGAGGAAGAACTCCGCCAGCGGAACCATCCTCTCCCCGCCCGAGCCTTGCAGGCGCACGGAGGCATTCAGGACCAGCAGCGGAGGAGCCGTATCCGCAGCCGGGGAAGCGGTGCAAAGATTTCCGGCGATCGTCGCCCGGTTTCGAATCGGCGGGCAGGCCATGATCTGAAGGGCCTGCGTCAGGGCCGGCGCCTTCTCCCGCACCAGGGGAGAAGCCTCGATCTCCGCCAGCCGGGCGAGCCCCCCGATCTGCAGGCCGTCCTTCCCGAGCTCGATGCCGGACAACCCGGAAATTCGATTGACGTCAATAAGCAGGTCGGCGGCAACGGCCCGTTTCTTTATCTTGGGGATTAAGTCGGTCCCCCCGGCTAAAAGCCTTGCTTGGCCCTGCCAGTCTTTCAAGAGGGCCAGGGCTTCGCCCAGGGAAGAAGGGGCCCGGTATTCCATTTTCGGCAAGGGTCTAACTTCTGCTTCCATGGCCTTTTTTCTCCTTTATCGCAAAATAGATTTTTTCCCTGTCGAGCGGCATATCATAGAACCGAATGCCCAGGGCCTGGTCAAGGGCATTGGCGATCGCCAGCGGGGTGGCGATGAAGGCGATTTCCCCGACCCCCTTGGCCCCGAAACCGGAGTATTTGAATTCATCCTCGACGATCACCAGGTCGGCCATCTCCGGCTTGTCCTTGATCGTCGGAATCTGGTAATCGGTGTAGGAGGGATTCATCATCCTCCCATCCCGGCGCTGCACGCGCTCCGTCAGGGCATAGCCCAACCCGAGCATCCCGCAGCCGATGACCTGGCCCCTGGCGACTGCCGGCTGGATGATCTTGCCCGCGGCCACTCCGGGGACCAGACGGAGGACGTCCACCTGCCCGGTTTCCAGGTCGACCTCCACTTCGGCCATCGTGCACCCGAAGGTGTAAGCCGCATAGGTGTCCCCCTGGCCCGTTTCCGGGTCCGGGTACCCTCTCCGCGCCTTGATGAAACCGTATTCGGCCGGCGGAATCCCCCGCATGTACATCTCATAGGCCAATTCCGAGAAAGAGATCCGCTGGGATCGATTTCGGAGATTGTAGGTCTCCCCCTTTTCGAAGGCCACCTCTTCCTCGGAGCATTCCCACATTTCGGAAGCGAGCCGGTTCATGCGCTTGCGGAGTTTCAGCGCGGCATCAACGGCCGCGGTGCCGCCGATGATCGTCCCCCGCTGAGCATGGGTTTCGCCGCTGTCCGGCATGGTGCCCGTGTTATTCACGTCCACCCGCACGTGCTCAAAGGGAATGCCGAGCACTTCGGCGACCATCATGGCGTGGGAAGTGGTCGTTCCCTGCCCGATCTCCACGATCCCGGTGGAATAGCTCACACTGCCATCCGGGTTGATGATCACCGAGGCTCCCGCCCAGTCGCGCTTGAACCCGGTTGTCCCGCAACCGTGCCAGCTGCAGCCCACTCCGATCCCCCGCCGTTTGTTCCCTTCCTGAGCCAGCGCATACTCTTTGCGTTTGCCTTGCCAGTCCGCCTGAACCGCCACCTTCTGAATCAGCTCCTGAATTCCGACCGCATGGTCCAAGAGCTGGTTGGTTCCCGTTCGGGATCCGGGGACCAGAGCGTTTTTAACCCGGAACTCCACCGGATCCATTTTCAACGCCCCCGCCATGATGTCCATCTGCGATTCCACGGCAAACAGCATCTGCGGATTTCCAAACCCGTTAAAAGCGGCATTGGGCAGGTTATTGGTGTAAACCGCCCGCCCTTCCACGCGGACGTTATCCACGGAATAGACCCCGGTGGCATGATAGGCCGCCCTCTTGGTAAAACCCACGGTCCAGGTGGCATAACCGCCGGCATCCACGAGATACTCAATGTCGACGGCCTGCAATTTTCCGTCCTGAGTCGCCCCCGTTTTGTATTTGATTTCAAAGGGCCCCCTTTTGAAACGGTACGCAAAGGACTCATAGCGGGTGTAAACGATCATCGCGGGACGCCCGGATTTCACTGCCGCCAGAGCGGCCAGGCTGCAAATGACCGGCCCGTAGGTATCCTTCCCGCCGAAGCCCCCCCCGATATAGGGAGTCGTGATCGTTACCTCCGAATCTTTCCATCCCAGAACGCGGGCCACCGTATGCCGGGTTCGGAAGGGATTCTGGTTCGTGCCGATGACCGTGACGCCCCTCGCGCCGGTGGGGATCGCCACCGCGGCCTCCGGCTCCAGATAGGCATGATCCTGAGAGCCGGTGCGGTAGGTTCTCTCGATGATCACCTCGCACCGCCGAAAAGCCTCGTCCACATTTCCCTTTCGGATCTTGGCCTCCGCCGCTATATTCCCATGGTCGTGGATCCGCAGGGAACTCTGCAGGGATTCCCGGGGATCAAAGACCTCCGCCAGGGGCTCGTACTCCACCTGCAACCGGTCTGCCCCTTCCCACGCGGCCCTTTCCTTTCGGGCCACGATGAGGGCGACAATGTCCCCGCAATATCTGGCTTTGTTGGTAATAATGGGCTGGTCCTCGACCAAGTAGCCGATCTGATTCTCTCCGGGCACGTCATCCGCGGTAAGCACTTCGACGACCCCCGGAACCCTCAGAGCGCTTTCCCGGTCAACCTTTTTGACGAGGGCATGAGCATGGGGGCTTCGGGCCGCTTTGACGTGGACCGCTTTCTCGATCAGATAATCGGCCGAGTATTTGGCGAGGCCGGCCACTTTTTCCACCGCATCCACCCGTTTGACGTCGGTCCCGACCACGTGGTAATCCCGGCCATGCAGCAATTTTCTTACTTCTTCTAAATACGCCAACTCCATAAAAATCCTCCCTTGCGCATAGTGATTCCGTATTGGATCTCAAAATGCGGGATTGTTCCGTACCCCGCCTTGGATTTCCTGAAAAATCACCCTTCCTGTTCCGCGCAGCCCTCTCTTAGCGCCCCGGCCCGCCCTGCTCCCGGACGGCCTGGAGAACATTTTCCGGGGAAAGGGGCAATTTTTTGATCCGCACTCCGACGGCGTCATAAATAGCATTCGCCAGGGCGGCGGCCGTCGGCGGCGCAGCCACTTCGGCTACCCCTTTGGCCCCGAAAGGTCCGGAAGGGTCATGGGTTTTCGTGAAATAAATATCCAGCGGCGGGGCGTCGAAGGGCCCCGCGGTTCCCGAGGTCATGAAATCCGGATTCAGCAAATGCCCGTGGCGGTAAATCATCTCCTCGGTTTTGGCGAACCCGATCCCCTGGAGCACCTGACCTTCGATCTGTCCTTCGGCCCCGATCGGATTCAGGATATTGCCTCCGTCGTTGGCGGTCCAAACTTTCAGAATCTTGACCTCGCCCGTCTGCTCATTTACTTCCACTTCGACCGCCTGGCAGGCGAAAGAATACGTAGAACAGGGGCTCGACTGCTTCGTCGGGTCCATTTTCGTTGTGGCCGGTTCATCCTGGCCGCTCCCGCGGATGCGTTTCCCCTCCTTGCGGAACAGGGCAAAATGGGCGGCCTCGGCCACTGTGGCCCGCGGTTGGGCAATGCCGCGGATGAAGATTTTTCCTTCGCGAAGGTGGAGATCGGCCGGATTGGCCTCCAGCATATTGGCGGCCTCCTGCAGGAGGATCTTCCTGGCCTCCTCCGCGGCCCGGGCCACGGCGAGCCCGCCCGAATACGTGACCCGGGAACCCCACGGGCCCAGGGCGTAGGGAGTGATATCCGTGTCCGGAAGAAGGATCCGGACCGACTCCAGAGGAAGGCCCAGGACTTCCGCGGCGATTTGACAGAAGACGGTATCCCGCCCCTGCCCATACTCTCCTTCCCCGGAATAAATTACTGCTTCGCCGTCCGGCAGGATTTCCACATGGGCATTGCTTCCCGCAAAGGCGTCCGAGTGCCGGTCGTCCACCTCGTGGATCGTGCAGGCCATGCCGATGCCCCGGCGGAGGTCCCTTCTTTTCCCCCGCTTGGCCTTCCACCCCGAAGCCTTTACCGTTTGTTCGATGGCCTCCGTCAACCCGCAACTGGTGATTTTCCAGCCGTGAACCGTCGTATCCCCCGAGCGCGTCGCATTTCTCAAGCGGATCTCCGCCGGATCCAGGCCCAATTCCCCGGCGATCATATCGAGCTGGGAATCAAAGGCAAAGGTGTTCTGGGGATTCCCATACCCGCGATAGGCCCCGACGGGGCTCTTGTTGGTGTAAACCAGTTTGGCATCCGTGCGGATCGAGGGGATCCGGTAGACGCTGTCGTTGCGGTGGGAGCAGACGATGATCATGGCCGCGGCCATATCGCAGTAAGCCCCGGCGTCGTAAAAAAAGGTAAGTTCCCGCCCTAAAATGGTTCCGTCCCTTTTTACGGCCGTTTTAACGTAATAGCGCCCCGCATACCGCGGCCGGCTGGCGAAGTACTCCTCTTCCCGCGTATAGACCATCTTCACCGGCCGGCCGGTTATTCGGCTAAGCACCGCGGAGGCCGGATAAATAGAATTGAGCACCACCTTGCTGCCGAAAGACCCTCCGGTATGGCTCTGAATCACGCGAATCCGCCCCACCGGCACCTTCAGGACCCGCGAAAGCATGATCTGCAGCCCCGAGGCGTTCATCGTTCCCGTGTAGAGGGTTATTTTCCCTTCCGCATCCCAGTCTGCCACGCAGGCGTAAGGCTCCGCATAAGACTGATGAACCCGCTGGGTATCAAACCGGTCTTCCCGCACCAGATAGGCCTCAGCCAGGGCCCGATCCATATCTCCTTTGTTGATCCGGATGCGCACCCCGATATTTCCTGGAGAATCGTCATGCAGCTGCGGCGCGCCCTCTTGGACCGCCGCTTCAGGATCGAAAACGGCAGGCAGATCTTCATATTCCACGCGGATGCGCTCCAAGGCTTCATGGGCCGCATCTTCATCCGCGGCCGCCACTGCCGCCACCTCATCGCCTTTATAGCGAACGCGGTCAATGGCAAAGACCGTCATATCCGCACGGCGGTCGCCGAACCCGTAAACCACGGGAGGAAGATCTCTGGCGGTAATAACGGCTTTGACCCCCGGAACCTTTAAGGCCGGGGTCGGGTCCAAATGGAGAATCCGGGCATGGTGGCGGGGGCTGCGCAGGATTTTGCCTGTCAGCATCCCGGGGAAGCTCAGGTCCATGGTAAATTTCGCCCGCCCTGTGACCTTGGCGAATGAATCCGGCCGGTTGACTCTCTTGGTGATGATTCGGGGTGAATCCATTCTTCTGCCCCTATTCTTTCAGGAGGTTGCCGGCAGCCGCAATGGCCTCGGTCATACGGGCCGCAAGAACCTGTTTCTTGAATTCTACCGATCCCCTCACAAAGGAAACCAGGGGAATCTCCTTCATGGCCTGGTCCACGACTTCTTTCCCGGGAGCTCCCTGGTCAAACAGGGCTTCTGCCTTGAGAGCTCGAAGGGGTTTGCTGGCCACCGAAGAGACCACAATTCTGGAACCTCCTCCCTCCTGCGGCGGAAACAGCGTGAGGTTGAAAGTGGCGAAATCCAAGTTGTTCTGAGACCGAAACTTAATGAAGGTTCCCCTGCCCTTCGGCTCTGGAAGAAGGACTGCCGTTACCATCTCCCCTGACCGCAGGGCTAAATAACGGATGCCATCCCCCAAGTAAAAGTCTTCGATGTCTAAAATCCTCTCGCCTCGACTCGAGACCAGATGCAATTTTGCCCCTATAGCCACCAGCGGACCCACCGTATCCCCGGATTGCAGGGCAAAGCAGCCTTTGTGACTCTGGGGTAATACATAACACCTGGTTCCCCCGGTGGCCTTGCGGCATTCCGAATACTCCACCCGCCAGAAAGGCGAGCGGTTATAGAACCAGCACCGGCTGTTAAGACAGATATTTCCGCCGATCGTCGCCTTATTCCGAATCTGCGGGGAGGCCACCGCGAGAGCGGCCTGGGCCAGCAGGGGATAACCTTTCTGGATCAAGGGATGCTTGGCGACGGCATGCAAGGTGGCGCAAGCCCCGATTCTCACCCCACCGTTGGCATCCCGACGAATTTCGGCCAGATCCGGAATACCTCTCAAGTACAGGATCGGTTGGGGGTGAATCAGTTTGTTTTTCCTGAGGACCAGCAGGTCTGTGCCTCCCGCCATGAAAAAGGCTTGCGGGTTCTCTTGACTCATCCGGCTGGCCTCGCCCACGCTCGCGGGGGAGACAAAAAAAGACCGATTCATCTTGCCGCTCCCCCTGCGGCCGCCTGTTTGACCGCCTCGACGATCTTGTAATACCCGGTGCAGCGGCACATGACGCCCTTGATCCCTTCCCGGATTTCTTCCTCGCGGGGGTGGGGATTTTCTTGGAGAAGGGCATAAATGGCCATGATCATCCCCGGGGTGCAGTACCCGCATTGGATCGCCCCGGCATCCACATAGGCTTTTTGGACAGGGTGCAGTTGATCGCCCCGGGCCAGCCCCTCGATCGTCAGGACTTCTCCGCCATCCGCCTCCAAAGCCAGGGTGAGGCAGCTATTCACGGCTTTCCCGTCCAGCAAGACCGTGCAATGCCCGCATTGCCCCTCCCGGCATCCCTGTTTTGTTCCTGTCAGCATGAGCCGATCTCGCAATACGTCCAGGAGAGTTTCATCCTCTTCGATGAAGAGGTGAATTGGATCTCCATTGACTCTAAGATTCAAGTCTTTCATCGCTCTTCGCGCTCCGGTTGCTCCATAATCTTTCATATTATTTTAATCTTCCCGCCTTGAATAATTTATCGGC
>Ga0113563_10000414_pt1 | contig 20313 bp, 19 predicted proteins | sample Mud3Dept3metaG_FD_80117 | JGI IMG/M metagenome (GOLD analysis project Ga0113563, IMG submission 80117) | Freshwater wetland microbial communities from Ohio, USA, analyzing the effect of biotic and abiotic controls - Mud 3 Core 4 Depth 3... | ecosystem: Environmental > Aquatic > Freshwater >... | reverse complement strand
GGGCGGATGCACGTTTTCGCGCACAACGGCGACCTTGACCAGCAACAACTGCGTCACCTGCCCTTGGGCGTTCACAGACCGGTCGGCGTCACGGACTCCGAATACGCGTTCTGCGCCTTGCTCGGACGACTCACGGAGCTCTGGCTCAACGCACGAGGCATGCCGTCGCTCGACGAGCGACGGTTCCTCGTGGCTGCCTTTGCGGAGGAGATCCGGGAGTTCGGGCCAGCGAATTTTCTCTATGCGGACAGTGATTCGCTGTTCGTCCATGCGCACAAGCGCATGCGTCAGCCCGAGGGCTCCTGGTTACCTGGACTGCATGTCATTTGCAGGCACTGCTCCGGCGAAAGAAGCAGCCTGCACGTCGACGGGCTGTCCCTTTCCACTTCCGGCGCCGAACAGCAGGTCGTGCTCGTGGCGAGCGTCCCGCTCACCACGGAGAGTGGATGGCGCGCACTGGACGAGGGAGAACTCATCGCCGTGCGCGATGGCAAGATACTGACTTAGCAGTGCGGGTCCCCGCAGGCGCAAGACCGACTTCAGAGGATCCATCAGCCGCGGCCCGGCGGATCGCGCGGATATGTTCGCGTTACACGGGGGCCTCCGAATACACAGCGACGCCCACGCCCACACGAGCGAGCTTCATGACGGCCATCCTCATTCCGCAACCGCTCTTACTCGGTCGAGTGAGCGAGTGGCTTAGCGGGATGGCACAAGTTCGAGCGCTGCACCCTTCGGGCGGGCGGCGAGTTCGGCTCGCTGCCGCGCCATGTCGCGCTCGATGTCGGCGAAGATCGATTTGAATTCGGGCTCGTTGCGGATCGAGGCGAGGCTCGGGTCGAAGTCGCGGGCGTAGCGCCACCAGAGGCGCCAGCCGGCCTTCTCCGCATCTTGCAGCGCAACGAGCGCCTCCTTCCTCTGGCCGCGCAGGGCGAAGATCCGCACATCCGCTATTCCGTGTCCTCCGACACCCAGACGCGGAATCGTGCGAACGACCTGTTCGCTCAGATCAAGCAACATTCCTGCTCGTTCGATCTCGCCTATCTTCTGCAGAACGGGCACAAGGTTGATTGCCACGAAGCAGTTCGTTCCGTCAATCCTCGGGGGCGGCGGGGCCAGGAGTTCCGGGTACGCCTCGGCATACCGAGAACGTGCAGCCTGGTAGTCGAAGGCCTGCAGGTCGGCGTCTCTGACAATGGCCAGCATTTCGGGGTTACTCGGGTAGCGTTCAAGGAGCGTCCCGGCATGCCGCTCGGCCGCACCCAGGTCGCCCCGATTCCATTCCACAATCGCTGAAAGATAGTCCACAGCCACGTCGCCGGGCCAGTGTTTCCGGGCGGCTTCGATCAACCCGGCCGTCTGGGCTTCACGACCAAGGTCGAGGTAGAGAATGGCAAGCCACAATGGAGGGTTCGGACCTTCCGGGTCCAGCTCCACGGCTTGTTCGATGAACGGTACCGCATCTGCAAATCGATTCCGCGCATATGCCATGAGGAGACCGATGGCCAGGTGAGAGACGGGCATCGAGGGATCTATGGCGATGGCCTTGCGGTAACGAGCGTCGGCTTCGTCGAAGCGACCGGTGGATGCCAGCTGCTCGCCGAGGTTCGTATTGATGATGGCCGACAGGGGGTCGAGTTCCGCGGCTCTCTGCGCATGGCTGAGCGCTTCCTCACGGCGGCCCAGACTGCCCAGCATGTCGCTGAACCACTGGTGGGCGGTGGCATAGTTGGGATTGAGACTGATCGCCCGTCGAAACATGGTTTCGGCGCGGCCGAATTGGCCTTCGTTGCTGTAGATCATTCCGGACGACGCCCACGCCTCTGCCAGATCAGGGTTCAACTCTGACGCCTTGCTGGCCGCTCGCCCGGCCTTGGCGAGACTGGTTTCCAGTGGCGCGCCGCTGTACCCCGGCTGCAAAACCAGCGTATCCGCCAATCCCACGTACGCCAGTGCGAACGCAGGATCGAGGTCGATCGCGTCCCGGAAGAACTTCTCGGCCTCCGTCAGCCCCGCGCTTGTCCGCCTGGCCATGCGCTGCTTGCCGAGCTGGTAGGCCTCCCAGGCCTCCAGGCTTTGGGTCGGGACTGCATCGACCCTGGTCTTCTCGTCCGGTGTCAGAGTGGCCTTCAGGGCCTCAGAGATGGCAGCCGCGACTTCGCTCTGGATGGCGAAGATGTTGGCGGCCGTGAGTTCGCGATCATAGCTCTCGGCCCACAGGTGCGCGTCGGTGTAGGCGTCGACCAGCTGCACGTTGATACGCACCCGGTCGCCGGCACGCTGCACGCCGCCTTCCAGGATCTTGGTGACGCCGAGTTGCTCGGCGATGTTCTTCATCGGCAGCCTGGTGTCGCGGAACTGCTCCACCGACGTGCGGGAGATGACCTTGAGTGCACTGATCTTCGAGAGCTGCGTGAGGATGTCGTCGTGTATGCCGTCGACGAAGAACGCGTCGCTGCTCTGGTTGCTCCGGTTGTCGAACGGAAGCACCGCGATCGACGGTCGCGTGTCGGTCGTGGCGGCTGCCGCCGGCCCCGCCGCGCCGGTTGGTACCACGGCCTTCTCGCTGGGCCGTCCGAATTGCCAGAGGAACCCTCCGCCAAGGAGAACCAGCAGCACAATGATCGTGAGCTCTGCTGCGCCAACGCGCTGCTCGCCGCGATCGCCGTGGTACCAGGCGAGGACCAGCACGATCGGCAGGCCGATCAGGAGCGCGAGGATTGCGACCTGGCGGAGCTGTTCCGGCCAATGGAAGGCCTCGCTGACGTATTCGAGGCCCTGCAGAAGGCCCCATGCGCCAGCGGCATAAGCGATGCCCCACTGCACGACCTTGCGGCGGCGCAGCTTGGCCCACGTGCCCTCACCCCCACCCTCGGTCGGCGTGTCGGTCACTGACCTTCCCCTCATCGGCCAAGTCTAACGGGAACGCGGAACCAAGCGGCAAGTTCAGCAGTGTTTTGACCCGACGATCGACGCGGTGTTAGCGTTCCTCCTACCATGAACGGGAGGCTCCATGTCCACCAGACTCGATTTCTCCAGACTCACGCTGATGGACGCCCTCGATCTCGCCGCTTTCATCGAGCTCGAAGCGTACAAGCGGTACACGCAATTCGCCGAACGACTCGGAAGCCGTGCGACTGACGACGCCGGTGCGGTCTTCCAGTCGATGGCCGTCAACGAGAACAAGCACTGTGAGCAGCTCGCCGAGCGCCGGCTCGCACTATTTCACGATACGCCCCCGAAGGTCAGGCTCGACGACGTCTTCGACGTGGAGGCCCCCGATTTCGGCGCGCCTCGTTTGAACATGTCCCCGCTGAGGGCGTACCAGGTGGCCTTGTCCTCCGAAGAGAAGGCCTTCGCGTTCTACGACCAGGCCCTCCGCTACGTGAACCAGCCGGACGTCAAAGCGCTGTTCGAGGAACTGCGGGGCGAAGAGGCCGAACACGTAGAAATGCTCAAGGCGATCATCGCGAAACTGCCGCCGTCGGCGGCAGTCGACCTCGAGGACGAGGACACTTACCCGGACCAGCCAGACCGCATGAGTCTGGATTTCTAGCCAGCCAGCCGTCTTCATCGGGCCACGGACAGGGCGATTCTCGCGGGCTGGCGGCGGCTCGGGCTTGTGCGCCCTCCGCGGACTGCGCCATTCAATTCAGCCTGGTCGACCAGTCGATCGGTTGTCCGTTTCACCTCCGTTCATTGTCCTTCCGGCCTCGTCCCTCCTGAGCAGGTGCGTCGTAGCCTGTATCGCGTGTCGCAACGACGACCCAGCCATTTACCAACGTGTCAGCACTCAGGAGATCCCGATGAAACCTAACTATTCCGTTCACCTCGCCGCTTTGGCGGTCCTTGGCAACATCGCGGCCGCGCCCGCTGGACTGGCCCACGAAGCCGACGAAGCACCAACGTCGTCGGCCGCGACGTCCAACCCGGCGACGCTCGTTCAATTGGAGTCGGTCCGGAACGCGACCGCCCGCTTCCTCGACGAGCAGCAGGCGATTGACGAAGGCTATGTCGACATCAGCGTGTTTTATCCCAACATGGGCCATCACTACCTCAAAGCGGAGCTGCTCGACGAAAAGTTCGAACCGGAGAAGCCCGAACTCCTCGTCTACGCCGACGATCCGTGCAGCGGCAACCGCCACCTGGTCGCCGTCGAGTACGCGGTGCCGCTGTCACTCGCGGACAAGGCGCCCGCCGGATTCGTGGGATCCGACGACACCTGGGTCATCAACCAGCGGTTCCAGCTGTGGACGCTGCACGCGTGGCTGTTCGAGTACAACCCGGCTGGCGTGTTCGCGGCTTACAACGCGCGCGTGCCCTGAGCGCCCGTTTCCAGCACAACTCTAGCTCAAGGAGGTTTATATGAAGCGTTACATGATCGAGCGGAATCTCCCCGGAGTCGGCACCCTGAGCCATTGCGAAATGGCGGCTGCGGCGGCCAGGTCGAACGCTGCGCTCACGCAGCTGAACGGGCGCGCCGAGTGGGTGCAATCGTTCGTGACGGACGACAAGACGTTCTGCATCTACCTCGCCGAGGACGACGCAGCGATCCACGAACACGCGCGGATCAGCGGCTTCCCGGCCACCAAGGTCACGGAGATCGGCGATATCATCGACCCGTCGACCGCCGGCTGAACGGTCGCGCACCGCCCGGCAGCTACGGCAACCGGGCGGTGCGATGACTACGCCAGGGAGCACGTACATGGTTGAACCAACCGACCCCGAGCACGTGCATCGCTTCGTGTGGGCGGACCTCGCAACGCCCGACGACATCCGCGCCGCGGAGTTCTACCGGCAGCTGTTCGGCTGGTCGGACGCTCGGCACATGATCTCGGGCGGAACTTTCCGGACGCTCGGACACGGTGGGCACGCGTTCGCCTCGCTTTACCGGATCGCCCGCGAACAGGTGGAGAGAGGCGTCCCGGCGCACTGGATCCCCTACGTCTCCACGCCCGACGTATCTGCCACGGCTGCCAAGGCGACGAGCCTCGCTGGGCGTATCGTGGTGCAGCCACAGCACTTCCCGGGCCTCGCCCGTGTCTGTCTCATCGCCGATCCAACGGGCGCAATTCTCGGACTGTGGCAGGGCGAGGGACCGCGACACTTGGCAGGTGTGTAGTGACCCGGATCGACGCGAGGAGGTAACGCATGATCGACGTAACGGTGCTGCTGCTTGGCGGATGCTACGCCTCGACGGCGCTTGGGCCGGTAGAGGTCTTTCACAGCGCCGGCACGCTCTCGAACGTACTGCAGGGGACGCCGCAGTCGCAGCGGTTTCGGGTCAGGACCGCGTCGCTCCGCGGCAAGCAGGCAATGAGCCCGTACGGCGTGGGCCTGAAGGCTGAAGCCGAAATCCACGCAGTCCGCGCGACCGACCTGATCGTCGTCCCGGCGGCCGGGCTGGAGCTGGATGCGCAGATCACGGCGCACCGCGAGATCTATCCGTGGCTGCGCCGGCACGCGGCGAAGGGCGCGTACATCGCGGGCGTGTGCTCCGGGGCGGCGTATCTCGCGGCGGCCGGGCTGCTCGACGGCCGGGAGGCAACGACGCACTGGGCGTCGGCGGAGGAGTTGCAGCGGCGATTCCCAGCGGTGAAGTGGCGTCCCGACAAGATGATCACCGAGGACCGCCGAGTCCTGTGCAGCGGCGGCGTGTACGCGTCGATCGATCTCAGCCTGTACCTCGTCGAGAAGTTCTGTGGCCACGAGGTCGCGGTGCAGACCGCGAAATCGCTCGTGATCAACATGCCGCGGGCCCGTCAGTCCGGGTACGCGGTGCTGCCGCTGTCACGGCCGCACGACGACGATTCCATCCGTTCCGCGGAGGCGAGCATCGAGCGCAACTTCAGGCGTCCCCTTTGCATCGAGGACCTGGCGCGCGAGCGGCACATGAGCGCACGGAACTTCATTCGACGGTTCAAGACGGCGACCGGCCGGACGCCCGGCGATTATTTGCAGGCGACGCGCGTCGTGGTTGCGAAGCAGTTGCTCGAGAGCGGCGCGCGCTCGGTACAGACGGTCTGCGAGGCCATTGGCTACGAAGACGCCGCGTTCTTCCGCGCGCTGTTCAAGCGGCACACAGGCATGTCACCGGCCGAGTACCGTGCGCACTTCGGAGCCATTGGAATCGCGACGAAACGAGGAGATTCACGAAGAGGCCCCGCAGTGTCGGCAGGGTCCGGGGGCCGGTGAACTGAGCACGGCCAGGGAACAGGCGCAGGTGTGGGTCTAGAGCGCCACTTCGTTCTTGCCGCTCCGTCGCTTCGACCACGCCGCGAAAAGCCGGTGGCGCGTCACCCTTTCGACAGGTCACGGCGAACGGCTGCACCTGGCTGGCTATAGTCGGCCGCAAATGCAACCGAATCGCGAGGCCGACCGATTGATTTAGCGGAGTTCGTCCGTCTCACCCCTGATCCAAGCCCAGAGAAATCTGGGCTTTGACGTTTCAGGACTGGGGAAATGATAAGCAGACTCATTCCGGTCTCTTCAATTCCCCAAGTGTGGCGCACCGCAAGCGCTGGTGCGCGTCATTCACCGATTTGCTTCTGTCAGGGGACCTCATCATGACTCGACCTCAGAGTGCGAACGCCAGGGTACGAACCAACTGGATTTTTCTTGTCTTGTTAACGCTCAGTTCGGTCCTGTTCGCCGGTCAGGCATCGGCAGCACTGACGCTCTCACCCACCAAAGTGGCGGTGCCGGTTGGCGGTAGCGCCGCAGTGCAGATCAGTGGTGCGAGCGGTGAAATCCAGGCCGAGTCGAAAAACACCGCCGTGGTGAAGGTGTCGCTGTCGAATTTGACGACAACCGGGGCGACGCTAACCGTGCACGGCGTGAGCGAAGGCAGGGCGACCGTCTACGTACGCGATGCGAAGACGCGCAACATCAGTCTGCCGGTCACGGTCACAAAGTCCATGACCGTATCACCCGCCTCGCTGACGCTGGCCGTTGGCGCCACCGGACAGCTCACAGCCACCGGGTACTCGGGCACCGTCTCCGCAAGCTCGTCCAACAGCGGGATCACGACCGTGTCCGTCAGCAGCAACGTGGTGACGGTAAAGGGCGTGGCGGCCGGTTCGGCCGTCGTGTCGGTGAAGGACGACAAGGTGACGGTCAACCTGCCTGTGACAGTGACCACGACGACCGCGAGCAGCAGCTGGGTCTACAGGGTCCTGGCGACGAACGACCTCGGCATGCACTGCGTTGATGCTGACTTCTCGGTGTTCTCGATCCTGCCGCCCTACAACGTGGTCAACGCGCAGGTCGTGCGCCGTGCCTCGACCGGCAAGCCGGTTGTCGTGAACGACTCGGTCGTAAGCCTGCGCTATGAAGCCGTGCGGGACAGCGGTGGCTCGATGAACAGCACCAGCATCAACACAAGCCTGGTGAACAAGTCCAACTTCTGGCAGTACGCTCCACGAGTCTACGGCGCCGCACTGAATCCGGGGCAGGGCCTGAAAGGCCTGTACATGCCCAAGGACGCGCCGACCCTGGCGGAACACTCGCTGTCGTGGAATACGGCCGGCGGACTGTTCAAGGCCGAGGGTGTGCCGATCCTGCCGAAGGATGACGCGGGATTCCCGAACCGCTACCCATTGATGCGGCTCGTGGCCACCGAGAAGGCGACAGGAAAGGACGTTGCCTACCTGGACGTCGTCCTGCCGGTGTCCGAGGAAACGACGTGCTCCGACTGCCACGACACGGGCGGGGTCGCCACGCAGCGAATTGGAATCGCCTGGTCTCCCGCGTCGGACAAGGAGATCCGGACGCGCGAGAACGTCCTGCTGCTGCACGACAACATGAACAGGACCAGCCTCATGGCATCGAAGCCAGTCCTGTGCGCGCAGTGCCACTACTCCCCGGCGCTGGATCTCGCGGGCACAGGCGCGCAGGGAGACCAGGTGGGCAAGCCCACGATGTCGTCCGCGATGCATGCATATCACAGCAACAAGATGCAGGGTTACACGGACGACTGGATCCGATTGGGTGGGACGCCCACTACGCAGACGCAGGCCTGCTACACCTGCCACCCCGGCAGGGACACGAAGTGCCTGCGCGGCGCCATGACGGAGACCGTGAACTGCCAGAACTGCCACGGCACGATGGCAGCCGTGGGCGGAATGTCGCCTCTGAAGGCCGGTGGCAGCATTGACGGCACGAATGACGGCAAACCGCGCCGGCCGTGGACGGACCTGCCGCGCTGCCAGTCCTGCCACACGGGCGACGCCGTCAACTATTTGAAGCTGGATCCGTCGCTCATGGCGTCCGACGGCCTCCGTGCGATCGTCGCATTTGACCCGACGGATACGGCCGCCTCGCCGCGACTTGCGAACAACACGAGATTCACCGAGAACAGCGGCAAGCTGTTCCGGTTCAGCAAGGGCCACGGCGGTATCGCCTGCGAAGCGTGCCACAACAGTACACACGCGATCTGGTCGAATCCGGTCGACACGCACAACGACAACGTCGCAGCGAAGGAACTCCAGGGACACGCTGGCACCGTGGTCGAATGCTCGACCTGCCATGCACCCGGTTCTCTCGCCCTCACGCTGAACGGCCCGCACGGCATGCACAACGTCGCGGATTCGCGCTGGACGACGGGTCACGAGAACCTCGCGAAATCGAACGTGCAGGCCTGCGCCGCATGTCACGGCGCGAACTACCGCGGCACCGTACTCTCGCGGACCGGAGCAACCCGCACCTGGAGCACCGAGTACGGCACACGCACCGTGTCCAAGGGCCAGGTCGTGGGTTGCTACGACTGCCACAACGGCCCGAACCCTTAACCGGAAGCCGCTGGAGGATGCCCGGTGACGCAAGTCGCCGGGCATCCTGTCGTGACCAGACGTCATGGAGGGGGATGACACGGGGCTATGGTCAAGACGCTCACAAGAGCCAAGTGGCCATTCGGCTGGCATCGCGTGGAGTGGCCCGCTCGAGTTCGACTTCGGCGCAGCGACCTTCAGCAATCCAACGATCGTCGATGACGATTTCTGGCCGCTGAGCTCGTTGCCCAGCGCCGTATATTTCTCCGAGTCAGATGACGGCTGCGAGGTTAACCAGGTCGTTGTCTCTGTCGCAACCCGCGCGAGCTTCGGTGCGCCCTATGACGATATCGAGGCGATCATCGGTGAGGACAGTGCGCAGCAGGCGGGCGTGGTGATCCCTGGCTCGCCGTGCCTGTTTCGATCGCGTTCGCGACGATGAAGACTGCATGAAGACCAGGCGAGTCGAGTACGCGGGCACGACGCTGTCAGGCGGCTTGCCTGACAATTTTCCGACCGGGGAGCTGTGCGGAAACTGGCGCACCACGGGCGACAGGCGCATGTCGCAACGAACTACCTGCAGCGATGACTTCACCCGTCGCGTCGAGGACGCTGTAAGTAATCAGGAACCTGTCACCGGTTGGGCCGGTTCGTGCCCGGGACCGGTGGCAGGTTGGCAGGCGCTGAGACCTCGGGGACGAGAGCCTACTGCGGAAGGTGACCTCGCATCTGGGGCTCCCAAGCCTTTAGCGGCCGGAAACCCTGGCGGTACGCACGATGTATAGCAAGCATCGATTACTTGAGCTTGGACTTCGCTTGAAATCTCATTTGCTTCCGCTGGATGCGGTCGTGCAGGACGCACGGGAAGGTCTGCAATTGGCTGCGGATTCAACTGATCGACGCAACACATTTGCCAAAGCGTTCTGCCGGCGTTTCGAAGTTGAGCGTTTCCCTGGGCCGCTCGTTCAACCGTCTTGCGACCGCGTTGAGCCTGTTCTGATAGATGCCCGACAGGTCCATCCCCTTCGGGAAGTACTGCCGCAGTAACCCGTTGGTGTTCTCGTTCGATCCGCGCTGCCACGGTTGTTGTGGATCGCAGAAGTAGACCTTCACGTCGGTGGCCAGCGAGAAGCGCTTGTGGTCTGCCATCTCCTTGCCGCGATCCCAGGTCAGCGACTTGTACAGTTCCCGGGGCAGCTTGTGCGCCTGCTCGATGAGCGAATCGACCACCGTCTCGGTGTCCTTGCCCGCCACCCGCACGCGCATGAGGTAGCGGGTCTGACGCTCCACCAGGGTGGCGATCTGGCCGTTGTTGCTGCCAAAGAACAGGTCACCTTCCCAGTGACCGGGCACTGCCCGGTCCTCGGCCTCGGCTGGACGCTCACGGATCGACACCGTCTCGGTGATCCGGCCATGGTCGGCGGTCTTCTGCGTGTGATGGCGCGAGCGGCGCATCCCACGGGTGCGCCTTAGGTGCTGCAACAGCTTTTTCTTCAGGGCTCCGCGGGCCTGAATGAAGAGCGTGCGATAGATCGTCTCGTGGGACACCTGGCGCGTCTCGTCCTGCGGGTAGGTGCGCTTGAGCCACCCGGCCATTTGGCACGGCGACCACTCGAGCTGCAGCTTGTCGGCCACGACACGCGCCAGCGCAGGGTTCTGCGCCAGTTTACAGCGCTTCGGCCGCGCCGCCCGGTACCACGCCGCCTCGTCGGCCTCGCTCGCCCGGTACGACCGTCGACCGCCGTTACGGCGGATCTCGCGACTCACCGCGCAGGGCGCTCGAGCAAGCGAGCGCGCAATCGCGCGAGCCGACAGGCCGGCCATTACGCCGCGCGAGATCTCCTCGCGTTCGGCCAAGGCCAGCGCCAAGTGGGAGCGAGGTCGCGGCGGGGCTCGTATACCGCCGGTTCTCGAGAGGATGCCGCCGATCGCGGAATGGTTACGATCGAAGAGCCGAGCGATCGCGTTCAGGGACTCGCCTTGGCGCCAGCGCTCCCACGTCAACGCCTTATCGGTCTCCGTGTACTGGATCCGCGTCCGGTACTTCATATGCAACATCCTCCGCTCGACGATGAGAGTCTAGGTGTTGCATCGACCGGTTGAATCCGCAGCCAGGAGCGGCCACTCCATTTGTACGCGTCCGTATCGTCCCGGCTAGCCTTTGTACGGAACTCTTCATCGTCAAAGGCGCGACGCACATGACGCTGTAAGATGGACCGGCGCATGTCGTGGCCAAGCTATCGACGTTCTTCGCCGACAACCTCTGAGGAGAATTTTCGTGAGCGACAAGACAGTCTGGCTCATCACGGGTGCCGGGCGCGGCCTCGGCGTCGACATCGCCAAGGCGGCGCTCGCAGCGGGCCACGCGGTCGTCGCCACCGGTCGCGACCCGCACAAGGTGGAAGCCGCGATTGGCACGCATGCCGACCTGTTTAGCGCTCGGCTGGATGTGACTCGGCCGCATGACGCCGAGTCGGCCGTTGCGGCCGCGGTGGAGAGGTTTGGGCACATCGATGTGCTGGTCAACAACGCCGGCAACTTCTACGCCGGCTTCTTCGAGGAGCTCACTCCTAAGCAGGTCCGCGACCAACTCGATACGCTGCTTTTCGGCCCCATGAATGTCACCCGTGCCGCACTGCCGGTGATGCGCAAGCAACGCTCCGGGCTTCTAGTCACCATTTCCTCGACTGCGGGCATCGTTGGCGGTGCGTTCTGTTCGGCGTATTCCGCCGCGAAGTTCGGCCTCGAAGGGTGGATCGAGTCGCTTGCACCCGAGGTGGCGCCCTTCGGCATCCGGTCGATGCTGGTCGAGCCGGGATTCTTCCGAACTGATCTACTCACGACGGGATCCACCACTTACGCGCCCGCCTCCATCGAAGACTACGCGGAGCGCACCAAGGCGACGGTCGCCGCGTGGAACTCCATGAACGGCAAGCAAGGCGGAGATCCGGCAAAGCTCGCCCGGGTGCTGGTCCATTTGGCAGGGCTGGATGAGCCCCCGGTACGCTTCGCCGCGGGTGCCGATGCCGTGCAGGCGTTCGAGGCGAAGGCCAACACCTTGCTTGCCCAGGCGGGCGCCCATCGCGCGCTTTCGTCCTCGCTCGGTTTTGACGAATTCTGATCCATGGGCGTGACCGGCCCGATCGCGAGTCCGCTTCTTCAGTGTCCCGGCTCGCGGCAGGTCAAGTGTGCGCTCCGGGTCGATTGCGCCAACATCCGGTGCGATGCGCCCCCTGCGCCTGCGCGCCTGGCCGTTGAGAAAGATGGGGGAACATCGAAGCGGGCTATTTCGCCAACGCGTCCATGATCGCGTACTGACCGTTCGTCATGGCGAACATGAAGAGGTTGCCCGTGCCACTCGGAACGGTGTTCGTTCCCGTGTTCGGCCACCAGCCTCCCATCATGCCGCCACCGCCCATCATGCCGGTCTGGCCGTACTGAAAGCAGCCCATGGTGGTCATCCAGCTGCGCATCGCGTTCGCATCGACCAGTGTGCCGTGGCCCTGGTAGGTGCCGTTGAGCACGCCGCACGACGTCGCGGTGGCGCTGATCTGATAGAGGTTGTGGGTCGGGTCGGGCACGGTCACCGTGCCGTTGATCACGCAGCCACGTGTGTCGGTTGCGGTCATCACGCCGTCCGCCGCGATCGACATCGTCATCGTGTAGCCGATCGACGTGGTCCGGGTATACGTGCCTGCGAGCGTGCCGAGCGACGCCGGCTGGTTCCACATCGGGCTCATCGTCACGTTGAACGTGCCGGCATCACCCCCGCCGCTGTACTGGCCGGTCCACGCGCCATTGCCGTAATTGAACATCATCGACGATATCCCGTAGTTGGTGCCGTCGGGGAACCTGCTGCCGGGATACATGTAGCCGGCCATCGTGGCATTGAACTGCGTGCCAGTCGTCGGCATCTGTCCGCTCCAGACGCGACCATTGGTCGTCATCCAGACGCTTTGGCCAGCAGCATTCGTCAGGCCGACCATGCTCGACTGGCCCGTCGTCGACGTGACGGTGCCTTCCCACAGGCCAGGTGTCGTCTTGTTCGAGCCGGACGTACCGCCCGTGTTGCCGGTATCAGCTGTGTTGCCGGAAGCCGGGCTCGAGCTGCCGCCGCCGCACGCAGCGACTGTGAGCGCCGCGAGTGAAATCAGAATCTTCGTCGAAATTTTCATGGTGGATCCTCCAGAAAAGCAAACGTCGAAGCGACGCCAGGACGTGCTGCCCGACGCCGCACTGGGTACTCGCGACCCGTTACTTTGGTGGACGGAGGATCTTGTCGAACGAGGCTCTGAAGCGCGCGACACGCAGCTGCGGCGCTTCGAGCGAGTGCTGCAGCATGGCCGGACCGGGCGAGAACGCGACCGACAGCGCGGGCACATGCGTCATGCGGCACGCACCGGAGTCGCAGAACCGGCAGTGGGTCGGCACGGGGCTGGTATGGCAATCGGCCGCCGCGACGTGGGCGGCGCCTGAGCACTCCTCGTGAACGGCCCCGCCGACGATTAAGTCGTTGAAGTCGTCGGGGCAGGGCATCGACGCAGCCATCCCGCCCTGCAGGATCTGGCCCAGGAGCAGGAATATGCCGAACACCGCAGAGGGGAACCGCCGGGTCACCGTCGCAAGCTAGTGTCAATCTGAACCGTGTCACAGCGGGAAAAATACGCACCCGGGTGCGGCCTGCCCCGATGAGGGTCGCGGCGGCCGTCGGCTACGTGGCGGGGCAGGTCGCCTGCTTTCTGGGTGAGCAGCCGCGCTGAATGCGTGCGAGCCAGTCACTGAGCGCGGCATGGACCGTGCTGCCGGGGTCGAGGAACTCCATGTGGCCCGCGTCGGGCAGCTCCACCAGCTCGACCTCGTCTCCCGCCGCTCGCGCGGCTTCGGTGAAGTTGCGCGAAATCTCGATGGGCACGACATCGTCCTCGATGCCATGCAGGATCAGCTGGGGAACGCCCAGTGGCAGCAATGCATGAGGCGAGGCGGCGCGGTAACGGCCTGCGTGTTCATTCGGCGTGCCGCCCAGCAGCTCGCGGACCGCATTGCCGCCGACGCCAAGATGGTGGGCGCGTGTGAGGTCCGCCAAGGGTGCCTGCCCGACGACGGCCCTGATGCGAACAGCTCCGCCTGCCTCACTCGGTTTCCCACGCTGGTGCGCCGCTGCCCACAAGGCAAGGTGGCCTCCCGCCGAATGGCCGCACACGATGACGCGATCCAGGTCGAGATCGATACCGTCGGCGACGAAGTGTGCGAGCATCTCGATGCCCGTGATCACATCGTCAAAGGTGCCCGGCCATCCGCCCGTGTGCGCACCGAGGCGACGGTACTCCAGGTTCCAGACCGCAAGGCCACGATCGACGAGGTCCTGAGCGATGGCGGTCAGCTGGTCCCGACCGTACGGCATGCGCCAGAAGCCTCCGTGCAGCAGGCAGACCACCGGTGGACAAGGTTGATCCGGGAGATACAGATCGCCTGCCTGGTCCGGGTGTGGTCCGTACTTCTTCGTTGCCAGCGATGTGGTTCCGCTCATGCGTCGCCTACCGTTCCTGGGCTGCGAGCCGAAGACCCAGGGCGACCAGCACCCCTCCGGACACCCGGGTCTGCCATGCCACGAGTCGCGGGCTGCGCAGATACCGCTCGCGCATGCCAGATACGAGGTGGACGAGCGCCAGTTCGTAGAGCACGTCGAGCAGCGCCATCGAACAGCCGAGAATCAGGAACTGGACAAGTACTGCGCCGCGGGATGGATCGACGAACTGTGGCAGGAACGCCAGGAAGAAGAGTGCGACCTTGGGGTTGAGGATGCCCGTGGCGATTGCCTGCCTCAATGTCGAACGGGCCGAGCCGCCAGGACCTGCCGAGCTCAGGGCCTGGGACCCCTTCGAGCGTACCGCCCGGATGCCAAGATAGATCAGGTACGCGGCGCCGGCGTACTTGACGACGGAGAAGGCCAGCGCCGACGTGGCGAGGACAGCGGACAGCCCAAAAGCGGCGGTGGCGGTATGAAACAGCGTGCCGATGTTCAGACCGACCGCGGCGAGCGCGCCCGGTTGCCGACCGCCTGCAAGCGTCTTTGCGACGACCAGTGCCTGGGCCGGGCCGGGCACGAGGATGAGCGCGACGCTCGCGGCCAGGAACATCAGGTACAACGAGAGATCCAGCATATTCGCGACCTCATCGACGACACCGCGCATGACCCGGCACACGGATTGCGTCCGTTCTGCCCGCTCAGGGTCGGGACATGCGCCCTACATATCACGGCGCGTCCAATCGCCACATGCAGGGCTGGTCAATTCGCGCCAGTCCGTTCGATTGGTGCGACCAACGCCGGTCCTTGACCAGGGGCGGGATCCCTCAGGGCTTCGCTTTCTTCGACGGCTTCGACTTGCCAGAACTGTTGAGGGCAACCGCTTGGCGAACGAGTGCCTTGAAGGCGGACTCGTCCACTTCTTCGCCTTCGTGGATGTCGATCGCGCGACGTACGTTTCCGTCGAGACTCGAGTTGAAGAGACGAGCCGGATCCTCCAGAGACGCGCCCTTGGCAAAGGTCAGCTTCACCACATGCTTGTAGGATTCGCCAGTGCAGATGATGCCGTCGTGCGACCAGATCGGAGTGCCCATCCACTTCCACTCCTCGACGACGTCCGGGTCCGCTGCCTTGATGAGCTTGCGCATTCTGCTGAGCGTCTTCCCGCGCCAGTCCCCGAGTTCGGCGATTCTGTTCGAGATGAGCTCCGATGCCGGCTGGCCTTGGTTCGCGGCGGACTTTTTCATGTTCTCATCCTGGAAATTCCGAAGGAGTCCCGAATTGAGGTGCATCAGAATGCAGGGCTGACGCGGCGCTGTCGAGCGTCGCTGGTGCCCCGGGGTCTCACTGCGCGTACGATGATTGTCTGCCATGCCACGACGCATCCTCTCGCCGCGAGGGCCCGATCGCGATGCCGCCCTCGAGCAGTACCGCCGACGCGCCGGCGTCTACGACGTGGAGCTGGCATTGCTTGAACCCATTCGGCGGCTGGCAATCGCAAGGCTTGCACTGCACCCAGGTGATGTCGTGTTTGACGTGGGCTGCGGCACGGGTCTGAGCCTGTCGATGCTCAGGCAGGGTGTCGGCCCGAAAGGCCGCATCGTCGGCATCGAGCAGTCACCGGAGATGGTTGCGCAGGCACGCCAGCGCGTGGCACGGGAGCGCTGGACACGGGTGACGCTGATGTGTTTGCCGGTGGAAACTGCCGACATCCGCGTCAATGCAGACGCTGCGCTGTTCCACTTCACGCACGACATCCTGCGGCGGCCTGAGGCTATAGCCAACGTGATCAGCCACCTGAAGCCAGGTGCGCGCGTGGTGGCGTCGGGCTTGAAGTGGGCGGCGCCATGGCTGATGCGTCCGGTCAACCTGTTCGTTCTGCCTGCGGCATTGCGCTCCGTCACGTCGCTCGACGGCATGGACCAGCCGTGGCGGTTGCTGCAGGACCAACTCGGTCAGATGCACATCGAGTCCCGGCTGCTCGGTGGAGCGTACATAGCCAGCGGCGTTTGCACTCCGACGCGCCGAGCGCGAGGCCCGCCTATTTCTTCTTCGCCGCGACCGGCTTGAGATCCCACTTCCCGTCTGCCTCGATATAGATGATGCACTCGGCCCCCGCGAGGCACTTCGTCACGTGCGGGAATGTATTGGGTTGGGTGTAGAAGGATCCGGCCGGGAACTTGATCTCCTTCCCGTCCTCCCCGGTCATCGACATGGTCCCCGCGATGACCACGATCCGTGTATTGGCGGAGTGGGTATGCAGCGGAGCGGTGAAGCCGGCGACGAACCTGTTGAAGGCTCCGAAGGGGCCCTTGGTCGGGTCGCCCCAGGTGGTCGCCATCATCACGCCGGTCGCGGCAGGGTTCGGGACCCACTTCAACTGGTCCGGCGTCATCGTGACCGGCTTGACGGCGTCGGCGGCGTACACGGTGGCGACCGGCGCGGCGAGGCCGACCAGGGCGGCAAGGGCCATTCCGGAAAATCTGTTCATGACGATTCTCTCCACCTGGGTTGGGTCATGTTGGCACCGGGCTATCGGAACGTGATGTCTGGGCACGCGCAGCCGACAGCGCGACGCGGCGGCACGCACGCCGATTACTGCTTCGATGCATTCTGGATTTGCTGCATGGTCGGCCCACGACCCGCAAGCATCCGGAGAAGCAGAACGCGCAGTCGTGTGCGGCGAAGGAGTGCATTCGCCGTCGTCCCCGTCTCAACAACGCGCACGGCAGGGCGAGACGACGGCACGGATTGCCGAGGATCGCGGCGAGCTCGTGTCGGTTGGACTGGGGCTGGTCGCAACGAGGCGAGGACAGGCCGGCGTGCGCCATTGGGTGACTTCATACAGAATCCTCCAGCGTTGCTGACGGGACCGGCGAGAACCTGCAACGAGAGATCCGGCCACAGCACGTTGCACGGGCGCGGCCGGTCGCTGACGTGGTTCGGACCCGAGCCCGAGCGGAGAGTTCCGTTGGCGCTGCGGATCGACCGACGCCGCAATGGGCTCCCGAGCATTGCATCAAGGCGATTGCCCTTCCCCTGCCAGGCTCCGCTGACACTACGCGCCACTTCGTTCCGTCGCAGACCGGGCTCGCCCCTGCGCCGCTGCTGGTGGCGAATCCGAAGACGTGATCGCCCAGGCGCACGCCAGTGGGGCAGCCATCCCGACCGCCCACGCGTGATGCCGGAAACCACATGAGGCTCAATGAGTTGGAAGTGCTGGCCAGGGACGGAATCGAGCCCACAACACGCGGATCTCCAGCGCGACGGTGATGCCGGTCCGGCTCGCGACATCCCCGCAGTGACCGGCAGTATGATCAGCCGGACCCGCCCGACTCCCGGCGACCCAGGGGAACCCATGGACTTCCGCAAGGCCATCACGCAGGTATTCAGTGATGCACCGTTCGTCGCACACATGGGCATCACGCTGGAGGGCCTCGGCCCCGGATGGTGCGAGGCGCGCCTCGATCTCGAACCCTGGCACCTGCAGCAGACCGGAGTGGCGCATGCCGGCGTCATCGCCACCTTGGCGGATCACTGCGCGGGAGGAGCCGCGACGACCCAGCTGGCCGCGGGCGAGTTCGTGGTCACGGCGGAGTTCAAGATCAACCTGCTGCGTGGCGCCCGTGGTGAACGACTGCATTGCCGCGCAGAGGTCCTAAAGCCTGGGCAGACGCTGAGTGTCGTCGAGGCCGTGGTATTTGCCGAGAGCACCGGCAAGCGTGAAATGGTCGCGAAGCTCAATGCGACCATGGTGATCGTGCGGCCGCGGCACGAGACGGCGCCTGCAGGCTGACGCGCCTGACGGTGAAGGCGGAGGGGCGGGGGCGGCGGACGTTCATTAATGCATTTTGACGCCTTGACAAGCTCGGAGCAGGGCCAGGTCATATGCGATCTTCAGCATTCCGCACATCACCAGCGGCGCGGCGAGCGCGCCAGCCGAGAACAATGCGCCGCTGAGAGAAGGACTCAACGCCGAGGCCAGGCTACGAGGCACGGCCGTGTAGCTCGCCGCCGCTGCCCGCTCGGGCGGGGTCACCACTGACATGACGAAGGCAGCGCGCGTCGGCACGTCCATCTGCGACAGGGCGGCCCGCAGGAGCAGCAGCCCCAATGCAGCGTGAACACTTGATGCAAACGCTGCCGCGATCAGTGCAAGGCTGGACGGAATGTGCGTGTACACCATGGTGTTCAGCAAGCCGAAGCGGCTGGCCAGCCAGGGTGCCGCCAATTGCGAAAGCGCGGTGAGCATCCCCGCCCAGAAGAAGAATGAACCCGCGGCTGTCAGCGAAAGATCGAACCGCTGGAACAACCACAGTGCCAGCAGTGACTGGACGACGAGTCCCCCGGCAAATGCGTCGACCGAAAACAACGCCGCGAGCTTGACGACCACGTCGCGCGAGGGCCCAAGGGGTGCCGGCGGATTGCGCTCAGCGTGGGGCAATGACGTCGGCAGTTGCCGGTAGAGGAGCCATACCAACAGGCCGACGACGCCATAGAGCACGAACAGGGCCCGCAATGCCGAGATGCGACCGACACCCAGGCCAGCCAATGTGTCGGGTACGGCAGACGCGAGCGCACCCAGCGCGCCGCAGAACACGCCGATCAGGCTGTAACGAGCGAACAGCGCCGTGCGGTCACGACCTTGTGCGGCCTCCGCGAGGCGGGCGTGCTCCAGAGGCAGGAACACACTGACATCCCCGGCACTGGGATTCAGCGTACCCAGGAACGCAACGATGAGCAGCGGCCAGAACGCGGACAGCCCGGCAAATGCGATGCCGGTCGCGGCCATGAGCAGTGCCGCTCCGAGCAGAAGCCTCCGGTGGTGAAAACGATGCCCCCACGCGCCCACCGCTACGGTCGCGAGCGCCGATCCCAGCAGGGTCGCTGTGCTGAAGAGCCCGACCTCCCAGGTCCCGAAGCCCAGCGCCAGCAGATAGGCCGGCAGGAGCACCGCGATGCAACCGTCGACGAACGCGCGCATCCCACGCCCGGCCAGCAGCAGGTACGATTCGCGCCGTCCTGAAGCGACGGGAATCACGTGGGCATGGCGCCTTGGACGCGCCTGCCGGACACTGTGTGCGCACACCATGCGTACCGGGCGTCGTAAATGACCATGCCGTGCTCGAGCATCTCGTGATCATCCGGGTATGTGAGCGACAGCCGACGCGAGATGGCGAGCAGTCCCGCCAATCGACGGCGTCAGTGGTCGTGTCGATGGTGCGTCACAGCCTGCGTGTAACGATGAGAATGGGCCACCGCCGCCACCGTGTCGAGCCCCCTTCTGCCGCGTTCCGTCACCCTCATCCATTCACCTGCGACCGCTTTCCAGCCGACCACTCGGGTGCCCAAAGGACCTATAAGATATGCGGGCTCTCGTGAGCGGGGACCGCCGGCGCCTGCCGACCACGATGCGGGTCTGGTTCGTGACGAGCGCTTTCTCGCCGCCGTTCTTCATGTACTCCGATCACCGCACCGTGCCATGAACACCGCCGTCGCCCAATCCGTTACACGTGCCGACATCGTCGCCTGGGGCCTGAGCGCGCTTGCGCTTGGACTCGTCATCACGCTGCACCTGTTGCCGGCACTGCTTGCCGGCCTGCTGGTCTTCGAGCTGGTCAACGTGCTGACGCCGTGGCTGCGCCTGCGCGCGCTCGGCCGTGACGGACCGCGCCTGCTCGCGGTGACGCTGATCGCCACCGTCGTCATCGCAGCGCTCGTCGCCGCCGGCCTCGGCCTCGCTGCCCTCCTTCGCAACAGCGGCGAAAGCCTGCCGATCCTCATGCAGAAGATGGCGCAAATCATCGAGGACGCGCGCGCACAGCTGCCGGCCGATCTGCTCGCCCATGTGCCCGAGGACGCCGATACGTTGCAGCGGACCCTGGTCGAATGGCTGCGTTCGCACTCAGGTTCCCTGCAGCTCGCCGGCCGCGATCTCGGGCGCACGCTGGTGCATGTGCTGATGGGTATGATCATCGGCGCGCTGTTATCGCTGCAGAAGGCCACGCGGCAAGCGGACCG
>Ga0113563_10000410_pt1 | contig 20369 bp, 18 predicted proteins | sample Mud3Dept3metaG_FD_80117 | JGI IMG/M metagenome (GOLD analysis project Ga0113563, IMG submission 80117) | Freshwater wetland microbial communities from Ohio, USA, analyzing the effect of biotic and abiotic controls - Mud 3 Core 4 Depth 3... | ecosystem: Environmental > Aquatic > Freshwater >... | reverse complement strand
TCCCGGACAGCCCGGCCTTGATCTCCGCGAGACTGGGATTCGGATGTTTCTTGAGGAGAGCCGTGGAGGCCACCACGAACCCCGGCGTGCAGAAACCGCACTGGAACGCGTCGCACTCCACGAACGCGGCCTGGACCGGGCTCAGCTTCTCCGGGGTGCCGAGGCCCTCGACCGTCGTGATCTCGTGGCCCACCGCGTCCACCGCGAGCATCATGCACGCGCAGACGGGTTCCCCGTCGAACAGGACCGTGCAGCCGCCGCACGCGCCGCGCTCGCAGACCTCCTTCGCGCCGGTGAGGCCGAGATAGTCTCGGAGGGTCCGAAGGAGGGTGACCCGAGGCTCGACGGTGACCGTGTGTGCCGCGCCATTGACCGTGAGCCTGAGCAGAACAGCGTCGGGGCCGAGGACGCGGGCCTCGGCGGTACGAGGCGTCGGGGCGACGAGCCCCGTGGCCGCTGCGCCCACTCCCACGGTCTTGAGGAAGGTTCGACGGGAAACGCTGAAGGACGTGTTGACGTTCTTCGGTGGGCGTTTTGGCATAGTGCACCTCGCAAGCGGACGCGGCCGTCCTCAACCAAGCCTGAACCTTCGAGATCTACCGCGGAATTACCGACTAGCCGACGGACCTGATGGCGTCAGGCCCTCCATCCCGACGTAGCGTACAGTCGCGCGATCGTCGCCCGAGTGTCAAGCGGAAGTTACGGGATGAGAGGAATGGTATCCAAAGCGCGGCGGAGGGATCCCGGCCCCGCCCCCCCAACCCGGCGCGGTCCTCCGTCAGCCGGATTCGGGACCCGGAGGTGCATCGAGCAGAGACTGCAATCGCTCTTTTGCTTCACGCGCCCGATCCATGTGGCGGCCGCATATCTGCAGGATCTCGTTCCTCAGCGTCGGTCGGAGCGTCATGAGAAAACCCACGAGCCCGGTCAAGGCGTCGTCCACAGCCTGGACGGCCACTGCGATCTCTCGGCGTGTCTGTGCGTCCATCGCACACATCCCTCCAGCAGGCTGCTCAGAGAGACCCAGCTGTCCCGGGAAGTCGCGGGAGGTCCCAGCCGTTGTGAGCGGCCTGGACCGACCCAGGTCTCTCATCGTCCTGCTATTCTATTGTTCCATCCTCGCTCCGGAGGTGGGACCCGTCAACGAGTGTGATCAAGTCGCCAGGTATCGAGCCTTTCCACGTGACAAGGCTGCCCGCCGACGCTATATTGCGGCACGTTGCGATCGCCCATCCTCACCACGAGAGCTGAAGTGCCGGAACTGACGATTCACACGCGGAATACGCAGGAGATGATCGATATCACCTCGCAGGTCGGCGAGGTGGTGCGGCGTTCGGGGGTCGAGAGCGGTTTCTGCCTGGTGTATGTCCCGCACGCCACTGCCGCGATCGTGATCAACGAGAACGCCGACCCCAACGTCTGCCAGGACATCCTGGACGCCCTGGGTCGAATGGTTCCCGAGGGCGCGTGGCGCCACGATCGCGTGGACAACAATGCTGCCGCCCACATCAAGGCTACCATTCTGGGGCCGAGCCAGGCGATCCCGGTGCGGGAGGGCAGTCTGCGCCTGGGGACTTGGCAGAGCGTGATGCTCGTCGAGCTCGACGGACCCCGAGACCGGACCGTGATCGTCGAGGTCCGCTGACCACACCCCTGGCAACGAGGCGGCCGGATGACACTGATCGAAGCCACCGTCCTGGGCGTGGTCCAGGGCACTACGGAGTTCCTGCCGATCAGCAGCATCGCCCACCTGCGGGTCGTGCCGGCGCTCCTGGGATGGAGTGACCCGGGCGCCGCCTTCTCGGCGGTCATCCAGCTCGGCACCCTGCTGGCCGTCCTGGTCTATTTTGCGGGCGACGTGTGCGGCATGACGCGGGCCGCCCTGAAGGGGCTGTTCGACGGCAAGCCGTGGGCGAGCCAGGAGGCGCGCCTGGCGTGGTTCATCACCATCGGTACGATTCCCATCGGGGTCTGCGGTCTGGCGTTCAAGAAGCACATCGAAGGCGGGTGGCGCTCGCTCTACGTGATCTCCGCTAGCTTGATCATCCTGGGGATCCTCTTGTGGGCGGCGGAGCGCCGGGCGGCGTTCCGGCGCGAAATCGAGCAGATCGGCTGGCTGGACAGCCAGCTCATCGGACTGGCGCAGGCCGTCGCGCTGATTCCGGGCTCCTCGCGTTCGGGGACGACCATGACCGCGGCGATGTTCCTGGGATTGACGCGAGAGGCGGCGGCCCGGTTTTCCTTCCTGCTCGGCATTCCGGCCATCGGCGCCTCCGGCGTGTTCGAGCTGCGGGAATTGCTGCAGCACGGCGCGGGGGAGGCCGGGCTCTTGGCTTTGGCGGTCGGCACCGCGACGTCCGCGCTGAGCGGCTATCTTGCCATCGACCTGTTGCTCCGATATCTCCGTCGGAACACCACCTACGTCTTTGTCTGGTATCGGATCGGATTGGGCGCGCTGCTGCTGGCGCTCTTGGGTGCCGGCATCCTGAGGCCGCTCGGATGATTGCCCGCGTCTCGTGGGCGTCAGTGAGGAGTCATCATGTTTGCCGGCATCAATCACGTGGCCGTCGTCGTGCGCAACGTGGGAGAGGCGCTGCGGTTCTACCACGAGGTTCTCGGGCTGCCCGTCGGGCATCGGGCCACGGTCGCGGACCAGGGGGTCCACGCCGTGCTGCTGCCGGTGGGCGAGGACGAGATCGAGCTGCTGGAGCCGACGAATCCGGCCGGGGGCGTCGCGCGGTTCCTGGAAAAGAAAGGCGAGGGCGTCCATCACCTCTGCATGGAGACGGCGGACGTGGCGGCGGCCCTCGCCCGGGTCAAGGCGGCGAACCTTCCGGTGATCGACCAGGCGCCCCGCCAGGGGCTGGCGGGCACCATTGCCTTCCTGCACCCGGGCGCGTGTCACGGCGTCCTCATCGAGATGGCTCAACCTCCCCAGGCGGCGCATCAGGCGGCGCCGGCTGCGGGCGGCATCCGCGCCGCTCGCATCAACACCATCTACATTGCGACAAAGGACGTTGCGGCGGCGGCCGAGAATTACGCGAAGAACTTCGACGCGACGGTCGCGGGACCCCTCCGCGATCCACACTTCGGCGCCACGCGCGCGGTGGTGCAGATCGGCACGAGCCGTGTGACGCTGCTGGACGCGGGGGAGCTCTCCGCGGTGGCGGCGGACGACCCATTCGTCGGGAATCGACGCGAGAGCGTTCTGGGTCTCTGCCTCGGAGTCGAGGATTTCGCGGCGGCAGAAAATTACCTGAGGGGGAAAGGGATTGCCCTCTCGGTGCGCGGCGCCGGAAACGGCTCGCCCGTCGGCCGCCTGCTGGCCAACAACACCCACGGGGTCAGCCTGTTCATGAGTCCGCGCAGCTGACGGTTGAGTGCGACGCGTGAAATGCACGGGGCGAAGCCTGTCGGCCCCGCCCCACGTCTGCCCCTAGAAGCTCCGATCCTCCCGACGCTGCGATTCCCTCATCCACCCCGGATCGGCCGAAACACTTAGCCACACGACGCACAGAGGGCTCCATCAACAGGGACTACCGGCCGCCGGCGTGCTCCAGGACCGCAAAGACGAAGGCCACAAAGACGGCCTGGAGGATGAGCAGGCCCGCTTCCAAGTTCCGGGCGTGCACGAGAGCGATGGCGGCCAGGCCCATGCAGATGGACAGGGAGAAAACCAGGAGGACGGCGTTGCGGTTGCTTCCGAGCAGCGACGCCAGGCGGTGATGGAGGTGGTCCCGACCGACATATGCGATCCAGTCCCGGAAGCTCCTCACCTTTCCCGTCGCGATCCGTGCCACGGTGATGTGGGTCATGTCGTAGATGAACACCCAGAAGATCAACACGGGAGCCGCGATGTCGACGAGGTTGTTCTCGGCCCATTCGCCCTTGACCGCCAGCGCCGCCAGGACAAAGCCCAGGAACGTGCTGCCGGCATCGCCGAGGAATATCGCCGCCGGGGCCTTGCGGCGGAAATTGAAGGGCAGAAACCCCAGGCAACTCCCCACGATCGCCGAGGCAAACCACCCCAGAGACGGTTGAGACGTCAGGAAGGCGAAGAGGCCCAAAAAACTCGCCGTGATGATGCTGAGTCCGGTGGCAAGGCCGTCCATCCCGTCAAAGAAGTTCATCGCATTGGTGATGCCGAGGAGCCAGACGATTGTCAAGCCGATGTCGATGGCGTCGCCGAACCACGCTTGCGGGAACAGGGTCAACACCACGCCGGACCCGATGACCGCGCCGGCCGCCGCGAACTGCGCGAGCATCTTGATGAATGCCGGAACCTCGACGATGTCATCCACGACGCCGACGACCACCAGCAGCGTCGCTCCCAGCAGGATGGCGACAACCTGGCGGTCCAGGATCGAATTGGCGAGGATGGCCAGGGTGAACGCCACGTATATGGCCAGTCCCCCCAGCAGCGGAGTCGGTGCGGAGTGGACCTTGCGCGAGGCCGGCATGTCGAGGATTCCGACGGCCTGCGCCGTCCGGATGACCACAGGCGTCAAGCCGAAGGCGATCAGGCCGGATACGATCAGAATATGCGCCCACCGGGCACCGTAGACGGACTGCCACCCGGCCCGACCGGCGAAGACAAGCAGCACGCCGGCCAGCGCAAGCAGCGCGATGCTCGCCCACAGGGGAAACCGGCCGAGGCCGGCGGCAGCGTCAAGCGGTCTGGGTTCCGCGGCGGACGGCGATGGAGTCATGCGAACGTGCGCTGGAGGGCGCGGATCACGACCTCCGCCTCCTTTGCGGTCAGGGCAGGATAGATCGGGACGGACAGGGCGTGCCGGTAGGCCTGCTCCGCTCCGGGGAAGCCCTCCAGGCCGAGCGTCCTGTGGATGGGCTGGAAGACCGGGCGGCGGGCGGTGACGCCGAGTCGGGCGAGCCGCCGGGCCGCGGAGGTCGCCGCCATCGGGCAGGCAACGACGAAGCGATGATAGACATGGCTCCGCCTGCCGTCGGCGACGGGAAGTCCGACGGGCAAGGCGGCCCACCGGCGCCGGAAACGCGCCGCCACGGCCGCCCGGCGCGCGAGCATGGCGGGCAAGCGACGAAGCTGGCTTCGGCCCAGGGCCGCCTGGATGTCCGTCAGCTTATAGTTGAATCGAGTCGCGTGGTGCAGCCGCTCGTCGTAGTCTCGGAGGTCCCGGATCCGGGCCAGGAGGCGCCGGTCTCGGCTGAGCACCATCCCCCCTTCCCCCGTGGTAAAGAGCTTCGTGGCGTAGAACGACAGCGTGCCGACCTCGCCCAGGCCGCCAACGGGGCGGCCCCCGTAGCGTGCGCCGAACGCCTGGGCGCAATCCTCGATGACGGGAATGCCCAGGCGCAACAGGGCATCCAGGTCCGCCGGCAGCCCGAAGAGGTGGGGCACGATGATCGCCCGCGTGCGCCGCGTGCAGCGCCGCCGTACGTCGGCCGGATCCACGTTGTACGTATCCGCGTCGATGTCCGCCAGTCGCGGGGTGGCCCCCACGTACTCGACGGCGTGCAAGGGGGCGACGCACACGTAGCTGGGAAGGATGACCTCGTCCCCCGGTCCGATGCCCAACCCCAGCAGCGTCAAGTGCAGGGCCGCCGTCCCGGAATTCACCGCCACGCCGCTGGGAACGCCGACGAATGCCCCGACCTCGGCCTCAAGGCGCTCGACCTCGACCCCTTGCGCCAGCGCGCCGCGCCGCAGCACGCGGACCACCGCCCGCACGTCCTCCGCCGTGATCCAGGGGCGAGAGTGCGGGATGGGCACAGGCAATTGGGCAACTCGGCGACTGGGCAATTGGGCAACTCGGCAATTTGGCAATTGGGCGATTCGGTGCGATCCTTACGTCTCTTCGGGAACGCGTGTCTTGGTGCTGCTGCTTTTCGATTTGCGTCCAAGCATTCGAATGTATGCGTTCAGTTGACGGGCCAGAGCCTCGACGCGCGCTGTGAGTTCGTTGAAGCGTTCATTGGACAATAGGTCTCGCTTGTGGGCGCGCCGGAGCCAATGCCGCGTCTCGAACAATGATCCGCGGGCGTAATACTGGAACTGGCGATTATCTCGGTAATGGTACCGGCCGTAACCCTCCGCGATGTTTCCCCCGACTGAGTCGGCAGCATCGACGAGCTGTCGACCAAGCGTATCCCTCGGGAAGGGACTCCAACTGAGGACTTCATCCCAGACCGAGTCGGCAAGTTCTTCGGCCAACTGATAGATTCGCAGGCCTTCCAGACCTTCCGGCACCGCTGCAACTCCACACGCGTCCTACATTCTTTCCAAATCGCCCAGTCGCCGAGTTGCCAAATTGCCAATCATCACGACGCGATATTGATGAAAAGTCGCAATGGGACAAATCCCTCGGCGTTGCGCACGCGCCCTTGGATGCCGCGGAAATGCGCCGAGGAGCGCGCGATGTCGACGATCGTCAGGCCCTCGATATTGGTCTTGTTCACCTGCGAGGCGTGCGCCTCCAGCGCGGCGACCTTCCGCTCCAGGACGGCGTCGACGTCCACGAAGACGCTGGGCGAGAAATTCTGGGCGGTGGGCCCCTCGAAGAACAGGACGTTCCGCGTGTAACGGGTGGCGGTGATGGTGGAGACCGAGAGGTGGCGGTGATCCTGGTGCGTATCGTCTTGATGGTGGACGAAAATGAAATCCGGCTTCACCTCATGAATGATCCGCTCGACGCGCTGAATGCTGTCTCGGTCCAAGGGGATGGCGGTATCCGGATAGTCGCCCCAGAAGAGCTTGGCGGTCTGCAAAAGGTCGGCCGCGTCCTCCTGTTCCTTGCGGCGGATGGCGCCCTCCCCGCTTGCGCCGCCGTCGGTCATGACGAGTAGGAAAACCTCATGCCCTTGTCGTGCGTACTTGATGAGGGTTCCGCCGCAACCGACCTCGATGTCGTCCGGGTGCGCGCCGATCGCCAGGATACGCATGGAAGACCCCTCTCACGCAGAGCCGCAGAGGCGCAGATCTGAAATCGAACTAGAGCCTATTCACAATACGGCGCGTGAGGCAGCCTGGATGGGCGTCCAGTGTCGACCGGAGCGCAGAACGGCCAGGCTCTCCGGGCCGCAATTGAAGAGCAAATCTACCACCGACAAATGCGAAACGAAAGGCGTATATTGCTGCGGATACGCGGGGTGCCGATAGTCTTGCGCCGACACCGCGATGCCGGCGCGAGCGAAGCGCCCGAGGTCCATGTACGCCGGGCCGGATTCGCCGGCGAGGTACTCGGTGCCTCCGACGGCCCGACAGAGGTCGATCAGGCGGTCGGTGGGGTCCTCGCGGGCCGACAGACCGGAAGCGAACAGACGCCGGGTGGCGATGCCGAGTTGATCGCACAGGAGGTCGAGCGCCGCGATGTTGAGGTCGCGGAGCCGCGTCCAGGGCCGTTCGAGGAGCGCGAGCAGGGCGGGGCCGAGGGGCTCCCAATGGCGGGCCCGCCCGTAGTGAAGGCGAAGGGCTTGACGGTGCTTGCGGGACCAGTCGGCGGTGGCGTTGACTTCCACGTGGTCGATCCTCTCCGGGAAGCGATCGATGATGGGAACGGTCAGCCATTGCCATCCTTCTTTGGTTCGGATGCGGTTGCGGTTTTGCCACTCGTGCTTCTTGAACTGCACGGTGTCCAGAACGACGAAGACGTCCGCCAAGTCCAGCTTGTCCAGATAGCCGAGCCACGGGAGGTACTGCGGCTGATGGATCGCGACCCTCATGGGCTTCGCTCCTGGGAGGCCTGAACAAAAACGGGATTGCTCAACACCCGGAGGCCGGCGGGCCCGCTGGCCTCGAGCCGGTAGTACAGCCTCGCATTCGAGGCCAGAGGCGGCTCGGTCCAGCGCACGGTGACCGGCGTCTCGGCGCGCAGGGTGTGGGCGACGGAGCCGGAACGGATGAGCCGCACGTCGATGGAGAGCCGCCGCCCGGTTGCGCTCTCGATGACGGCGTGGACTTCGGGCCGGTCGCCCGGAGAAAGCGTGAGTCGGCTGCCCGCCTCGGCCGGCTCGGCATGGGGGGACAAGACCTGGAAACGATCGAGGGCCAGATTCTCATCATCGGTTCGCAATCGGCAGTAGGCGCGGCCCGACCGGAGCGCCTCCAGGACGCTGGAGGAGTCTTTTCGTTTCGCCAGGACGACGGTCTGCACGTCGCCCAGGCGCTTTCCGGCCTGACCTTCGTAGTGATACGCGGCCTCCCCCACGGCCCAGGCAGGAGCGGCGCGCCGCCCGTGGAGGTACTCCAGGAGCAGTTGATCCCAGCCGTGGCCCGGCTCCGTAAATGTCGTCGTGTCCTCGTAAAGGCCGGCGAAGGCCGTGAACCGGTCCGTGCGAAGGAGGTCGGCGGGGTAGGGGTCGGTGCGGAGCGTGGCGCGCAGGCCCTTCACGGTGGCGACCTGCCGGTCGCGCGCCTCGGGGAGCGACCAGACGGCAAGGCCGCGTCGGGCGGCGACAAAATCGATGACGTCCTGGTACGGCCTGAGGCCGGCGCCGGCGTCGTACGCGGAGACGGGCGCCCGGCGAAAGGGGTAATTGTTCGCCAGAAGCAGGACGCCCGCCAGCAAGCAGAACACCCCCGGTACGGTCCGGCGGCGCTTCTCCACGACCTGGAAGTATCGGAGAGGCAGGACGCGACGGCGCGTGCTTCGGAGCAGCCAGATGCCGGGAATCGCGAGGAGGACGGGAGACAGGAGCCAGGGGCTCAACGGCCCGGCCGCGGTGTTCCCCACGGCCGGCAGTTCCCGGTAATCCTCCGGTTTGTACAGACCCAATGCCAGAAGGTTCTTCTGGGCGTTGTGCATCGTGAGGCTGCCGTCGAAGAGGCTGCCCGTCCAGAAATAGTGGGGAACGACCTCGACTCCCGGGACGATGAGAACGTCTCGGCGGCGCGCGTTGGCGGATTCCACGGCCTTCAGAAAGGCCTCCGGGCCGGTGGATACGACCGAGGGGAAGCGGACGCGATACCGCAGGAGCCCCCGGAGCGGCGGTAGCCCGTATTCGAAGCTCTGCAGGTGGTTGTCCGCGAGCAGGATGACTTCGATGCCGCGAGTGCTCGCGAGGCTGGCCAGATCCTCCAGGGAGAGGGTGCCCGAGCTCCACGTCGAGTGCACGTGGAGCGCGGTGGGGATCGCCCGGTAGGCCGGCGCGGCGCCCGCCGCGCAGGCGGCGACCAGCTGGCAAAGAAAGGCCAGCGCCGCTGCCGTCAGCCGCATGGCGGGGATGTCCTGTAAAGCTCGGCGTGACGCGTCAACATGACCTCGCTGCTGAACAGCGGCGCTCGTTCGCGGCCCGCGGCGCCCAGTGCGGCGGCGTAGTCCGGTTGCGTCAGCAAGGCGGCGATGGCTTGGCCGAGCGCTTGAGGGTCCGCCGGAGGGACCAGCAATCCCTGCCGCCCGTCCTCGACGACTTCCGGGACCCCGCCCACCTTCGTCGCGACGACGGGCACGCCGAGGGCCATGGACGTCACGAGGACGCGACCTTGCCCCTCGTTGAGCGACGGCAGAACGAACACATTCAGGGCTGCGGTGACGGCGGCTGCATCCCGACGGAAACCCAGGAAGTGCACCTGGTCGGAGACGGCCAAGTCCCGGGCCAGACCTTCCAGCCCCAGCCGCTGCTCGCCATCCCCTGCCAGGACGAGGTGGGCCTCCGGGCAACGGCGCAGGATCTCCGGCATCGCCGCGATGAGGTAGCGCAGCCCCTTGACCGGGACCATCCGCGCGACCACGCCGATCAGCGGGGTCTCGCCGGAAAGCCCCAGCTCCTGTCGCACGCGGGCTGCGCCGCACGCCTCGGCGCGGACGGCGGGCAGCTCCACGCCGCTGGGGATCTTGACGAACTGGCCTCGCCTGCCGACGCCCACGGCCAGGTGCTGCTCGATCTCGGCGTCCGTGAGGACGACGATCCGCTCGGTGAATCGCGCCGCGAATCGCTCCAGCGCGATGAACACGCGCGTGAGGGGCGATCCGTAGTAGCTGTGGAACACGTGGCCGTGCGGCGTGTACAGGATTCGCGGGACACCCGCTAGCCGCGCCGCCAGGCGGCCGACGAATCCGGCCTTGGAGGAGTGCGTGTGCACGATGTCCGGCCGGAGGGCGCGCATCCGCCGCCGGAGGTCCCGCAGCGCCGCGAGGTCCCGCGGCACGCTCAGCGCTCGCTGAAGGTGCGGCACCTGATTCCAGGGGACGGCCGCCCGCGCGAGGATCTCGGAGAGGCCCGGCACCGGGTCCACCGTGGCACCGGAGATGAGGTGGTTGTCGAACTCCGGCTTCGCCAGGCGCGTGACGAGCATCAGCGTGTCGTCGCTCGACCCGCCGACATCCATGCGCGTGATGACGTGCAGGACGCGACTCATCTCAGTCCGTCGCAGGCGCGCGCGGGCCGCGCACCCGGCTCAGGGTTGCCTCCACGACCTCGTCGATCCGGATGTCGGCGTGCCACCGCGCGGGATCGTGGGGATGGCGTCTCCCCTGCAGGACCGCTACCTGCCCCGCGCACCCGCGGGGTCCGAAGCGGTCGGGCTCGCCCGGCCCGAAGAGGACGACCAGCGGGGTGCCGACCGCCGCCGCCAGGTGCATGGGGCCGCTGTCCACGGTCACCGCGACCCGCGCGCCTTCGAAGATCGCGGCCAGCTCCAGGAGGTCCGTCCGGCCCGCCAAATTCCGCGCCCCGCTCCCGATCCGCGCGCACAGCCGCTCCGTCACGAGGGCCTCGGACGGGTCCCCGGTCAAAAGGACGGGGGCGTTCGTGGCGCGTTGGATCCTTCGGCCGATGTCGAGCGCCGTGTCCTCGGGCAAGCGGGCCTCGGGCTTGTTCGAGCCGACGTGGAGGACCACGTACGGGGCGGACTCGTCTACGCCGGCCGCCTCGAGACAGCCGACCGCCTTGTGTCGGGACGCCTCGGGGATCCACAGCTGCGGCGTGGGGTCCTCGGATGGGCAGCCCAGGGCCTCGGCCACCGACAGCATGGCCTCCGTCTCGTGGAGGCGGTCCGAGCTCCGCACGTCGAAGATCACGCCCCGCCCGCGGCTCCAGCGGCCGGCGGTGCGCGACGCGCCGACGCGGAACAGCAGGAGCGCCATCCGGATGGCCCCCGCCCAGGTTGCGACCTGGTACAGGTTCACGGCCAAGGAGAACCGGCGGGAGCGGAGATCCGCGGTCAACTCCCGGAAGCGCTGCCAGCCGCCCCAACCCGCGCCGCGCTCGCCCGGCCGATACGCGCGCAGGTCGAACGTCACGACCTCGCGGAAACACGGGCACGGCCGGGCCAGGTCCGCCGCCTGCGGGGTGGTGAGGAACGTGACCTCCGCCTCGGGGAATCCCGCGGCGATCGCCCGGATGGCGGGGGTGGCCAGCACGAAATCGCCGATTCCCGCGACCAGCGCCACGAGAATGCGCTGCCCGGCGGCGGCAGGCGCGGACGCAGGTTCGGAGAACGCGTCGCCCTGTTTCATGACCGCGAGTCCGCCGGCCGCCTGGCCACGAAGCCCAGGAGGTAATCGCGACGCCGCAGGGTCGCATCCGCCCGCCCGGCCTCGAACTCGGCGCGCGCGCGGCCGTCCACGACCTCGAAGCCGGCCTCGCGCAGGTCGGCGGCCGCCTCGTCCAGGTCGTACATGTGGAAGAACACGGGCCGGCTGGCCCTGGTCCGGCTGATCCTGGTGCTCCACCGGTCGTAGTCGCCCAGCTCGAGGCCGCGCCCCAGCCGCCGCATGAGGCGCCGCCAGCGGTTTACCCATGCGAAGTAGAGCGAGAACTTCCAGTGACAGCGGCGATTGTGGGTGGTCATGATCAGCGTGCCCCCGGGCCGGAGCGCGTGCCGGGCGGCGCGCAGGGCGGCGATGCGGCCGCTCCGACCGGGGATGTGCGCGATGACTTGCCCCAGCATGGCGACGCCGTCGAAGGCCCCCGGCCGGAACGGGAGGGCGGTGGCGCTTCCCACGACGGCGGCGAAGGACACCCCGCGCTCCGCCGCGCGCGTCGTCGCGGCGCGGACCATCGCGAAGCTCACGTCCATGGCGACCAGCCGGAAGCCGCCGCGCGCCATGGGGACCGCCTCGCGGCCGCCGCCGCAGCCGACGTCCAGGAGGCGCTGGCCCGGGGCGAAGGCCTGCCGGACCAGCGCCGCCTCGAAGGGCGTGAGCCCCTCGTCGGCGATGGCGGAAAACGCCCCGACCTGGGCCGGGTCCTCGTAGGCCGATCGCACCGTGGCCTCCAGGCGCGGCGTCGGCTTCATGGCCCCAGCACTCGCTGACGCAGACGCAGCGCCCAGGCCGCCGGCCATTGCACCATCCGCTCCAGCGCCCGCCAGACGCGGTACGCACTCGGCCGCACGACGAGATCGTACTCGCCGACGAAGCTCACCATCTCCGCATTGAACTTCCGCTTGAAATCGTAGACGCCGTAGTCGGGGTGATTCGGCTGCGGCGTCCGGGAGTAGACGCCGCGCATGTCGTAGCAGCGGCACCCGGCCTCCCACGCCCTCCGGATGCCCGTCCATTGGAGCAGATAGGTCGGCATGAGGTGCCGGTCCCGGTCGGCGGAGGCCCCGTACATGTACCACGCGGTGGCTCCGAACCGGAGGACCTGGATCGCGGCGATGGTCTCGTCGCCCTCTTGCGCGAACAGGTATTCCCCCAGCCCCGCGCGGACGCAGTGGCGCCAGAGCGCCGCGTGATAGCGAAATCCCCGCACGGGGTAGCCCTTGGCCCGAGCGCCCCTGGAGAGCAGGTCGTGGAAGAGCCGGCAGGCTCCCTCGTCGACCCGGGAGACCACCTGGAGTCCCTTCCGCTCGGCCAGGCGGATGTTGTAGCGCGTCTTGTGCGGGAGGGCGGCCAGGAGGCCGTCGGGACCTCCGTAGGCGTCGAGGGGGATGCGCATCACCCAGCGCGGCTGCAGGACACGAAACACGCCATGCTTCTCCTGCCGACGGAAGCCGAGCCGCTCCAGGGCCGCGTGGGCGTCGAGGCGGGACTCCGGCAGCGGGGGATCGGCCTGGACCAGGAAGGCGCGCTCTGCCGCGGCGAGCCGGCGGATGGCGTCCCCCAGCGCGTCGACGGCGCGGGAGTCCTCCCAGTCGACGACGGGTCCGCGCGGCAGGTAGAGGAGGCCGAGACCCGTCCCGGGGATCCCCAGCCGGAGGCACAGCGCGGCGGCGCGGAGCGCCTCTTGGTCCGCGAGCGAGACGAAGAAGGGCTTCCAGCCGGTCTCCGCCCGCACGGCGGCCCAGGCGCGGGACTGCATCAGGTGGCCGCAGCGGTGCCCCGCCACGAAGGTATCCCAACGGGCACCGGGATCCTCCGCGGTCGCGACCGCGCGCAGCGACGCCGTGTCGGATTCGCGACTCACTGGCGGCATGCCGCGACCTCGTCCAGGACGGCCAGGATGCTGGTCGCCATGCGCTCGGGGCTGAAGGCGGCGGCGCGCGCCCGGCCGCTTGCAGCCAGCGATTCCCGACGCGCCGGATTCTCCAGGAGGTCCCGGAGGGCGAGCCTCCAGCCCGCATCGTCCTCCGGCCGGACATGTTCCGCCGCTCCGCCGGTGAGCTCCAGCAAGGCGGCGGCCGTGGAACAGAGCACCGGGGTCGCGGAAGCCATGGCCTCCAGAACGGGCAAGCCGAATCCTTCGTAGTGGGATGGAAAGACGAAGAGGGCCGCCCCACGATACAGGGCCGGAAGCTCTGCGTCCGGTATGGGTCCGAGATAGCGCATGGCCCCCGCCGAAGCGGACTCCTTCAACAGGCGATCCACGACGCCGGACGTCGGACCACCGGCCAGGATCAAGGGGTGGCGCCGCCGCAACGCGTCCGGCAGGGCCGTGTGCGCCCGGATGACCTGCGGCAGATTCTTGTGCGGCCAGAAACCACCCACGTAGAGGACGTATCCCGGGGAGAGGCCGAATCGAGCGAGGACAGCCGCGTCCGTTGCCGAGTCGCCGTCCGGTCGGAAGGCCGGAGACGTCGCCAGCGGGACGACTCTGACCTTGGCGGGGTCGGCGCGCAGCAGGCGCTGGACGTCCCGGCCCGACGCCGCGGAGTCCACGATGATGGCGGCGGCCCGCTTGACCACGGCGTGGCAGAAGAGCCGGAAGGGCGCGTTCAGGAGAAGATCCAGGCGGCGCCGGTTGTAGTCCGCCCGGATGAAGAACGTGAGGTCGTGGACGGTGTTGACCACCGGCACGCGGCCGATCAGCGGCGCTTTGATGTAGGGAGAGTAGAGGACATCCGCGCCGCTCCGCCGCAGCGATCGGGGGAGCGTCACCTGGTCCCACCACGGCGTCCAGCGTTCGGGGAGGCACGTGAACGTGATGTTGTCTCCAGAGACGCGAGGCCGGGAATCGGCGTTTCCGACGAGGAGGAACCGGTCGCCGGGGCGGGCGCCGCGCGCGACCCGGATGAGCTCCTCCAGAAACCGGCCGATGCCCGTCCGGCGGTCGCCGTGCCATTCTCGAACGTCCACGCCCACGATCATGGATCCACCCGATGGTCCCGTCAGGACGTCGCAGCCGGCAGCTTGCGCGCCTTGAAGATCATCTCGCAGGACCCCACGTACCGGCACTCGAGCACCTCGTATCCGGCGGCCCGCAGGCGGGCGGTCAAGCCCGCGCGGGTGTAGTGCGTTATGTGCTCGTGGGCGTAGGCGTCGGGCAGCACCTTCCCGTAGATCCACTCCAGGACCCACCAGAGCCAGCGGTCGTAGTCGGGCGTCCCGAGGATCAGCGTGCCTCCGGGCCGGAGGACTCGCCACATCTCGGTCCACACCTCCGGCGTGTCAGGGATGTGCTCGATGACCTCGGAATTGATCACCGTGGCGAAGCTGCCGTCGCCGAACGGCAACCGGTCGCAACTCGCGCGGACCAGCCGCCGATGGCGAAAGCGCAGCCAGCGCAGCTTGTTTTGCAGGATGTCGAGCCCGACGGCCTCCGGGAGGTCCAGGATGATCCGGCTGGACCCGCAACCGATGTCGAGGATTCCGTCGCGTTGGTCTAAGAAATCCAGGATGGTCCGATGGCGCGCCCGCTGCCAGTACCGTTGCAGCCAGACGGGACTGTCGTAAGCCCGGCAGTCGTAGTCCGCGGCGGCCACGGAGTTGCGGAGCCGCCACATGCGCCCCAGCGTTTTGAGGAACGCCCAGCCGAACTTGAAGAGGCGGGCGTGCGACCGCCCGGAGCCTCTGGCCATGTAATGAAAGGGAACCTCCAAAACCCGCCACCCCTCGGCGTGAACCCGGATCAGGATCTCCTCCAGTGCGTCGAAGTCGCGAGCGCGGATCGAGAGTCCCGCCAGGGTCGCCCGCCGGTACATCCGGAACCCGCTGGAGAGGTCGCGCAGCGGCAGCGACAACGCGCGGCTGTACGTGCGGTTCAGGACGAGGCTCAGCACTTTCCGGAACCTGCCCATGTCGGCTCGGCCCCCCGCGATGTACCGCGAGGCGATCAGCACTTCCGCCTCGTCGCGCCGACGCCAAAAGTCGTGCAGAAACACCGGCCGATGGGACAAGTCGGCGTCCATGGTCACGATGTACGGCGACGCCGTGGCGGCGAAGCCGGCCAGCAGGGCCCCGCCGTAGCCGCGCTCCCGCTGGGGAACCACGCGCGCACCGCGCTGCCGGGCCGCCTCGGGCGTTCCGTCATTCGACCCGCCGTCCACGACCACGATCTCCGCCGCGACGCCGAGCTGCGCGATCTCTTCCCGCACGGCCGGCAGGAGGATCTCGAGATTCTCCCGCTCGTTCAAGGCCGGGATGATCACGGCCAGCTGCGGAGAGGCCGCGGACTCTTCGGCCGGACGATTCATGGCATCATCCGGGCGTCGGTGCCGCCCGTACGAACCGGTGCCCTGGTGGAATGCAACCTCACCGTGATCCTCCTCCCCTGCCGGCGACGCCAGCCGTTTGGATGCGGTAGAGTACCACACGATTCCCGGATCGGTCCTCTGCGATGTGGGCGAGCGTCAGATCCCGGGAATAGCGACCCGGGTCTCCGCCGACCAGCGGGAGGAGGTCCGGGCGAAGGTCCGGCAGGTGGATGTTGTCCACGATGAGGAACCCGGCGCCGGCTGCGCGTCCGTCGGCCAGGAGCTTCCCCAGCGGGTGTTGCGCCAGCGGGATTTCGCGGGCCGACGCGTAAAATGCCACCCTCGGATGGCGCCCGACGAAGACCGTTCCCGGGCCCGCGGCATCCCGCAGCCACAGGGCGGCCGCCTTCTCCACGCCGGCGCCGTCGTGCCGGAACCAGGGTCGCGCAATCCAGGGGACGAAGCTCAGCACCGCGAGGGCGAGGACGACGTGGGCGGCGCAGACGCGTCGCGTGGCCTCCGCCCCTTCGTCCCTCCGCCCGAGCCGTGCCAGGCCTATCCCGGCGATGATGGCGAAGACGGGGAGCAGCGGGGCGAAGTACCGAGGACTCGCCAAGAACAGGAGCACGCAGGCCGACGGAAGCAGGGCCAGGGGAAGGAACCATTCCGGAGCACCCGGCGTCCCGCGCCGGCGGAGGTGGAGGAGGCCCAGCACGAGAAGCACGATCCCTCCGGTCTGCAGCAACTCCGGCGCCACGTACCGGTCCATGTCGTGGAGGCCGAACGCCACGCGCCGCGCCATGGCCCACGGCCTCTCCGCGGCGTACGCGACGAGGCTGGCGGGCATCTCCGCACTCCGGCGGCCGGCGAGTAGCCGCTCGATGACGAGCGCCGGCTGCTCCTGGCCGACGCTTTCCCCCCACGCCAGCGTGACCCCGAATTTCCCGCTCCAGTGCCAGTGTCCCGTCCGCTGTCGGACCAGCGCGGCATACGGGGCGACCGTGACACCCCACGCGATGGTGACGGCGAGGATTGCCAAAGCGGCTCGCCGCGCGGTCCAGCGTCCCCGCAGCACCCACGGCGCCGCCGCGAGCAGGCCCCACGCCAGCGAAAGATACGCCATCCCTTCGGGCCGCGCCAGGGTGGCCAAGCCACCCAGGATGCCGGCCAGCGCGGCCGGCGCGAAACCGGCTCGATTCAGTGTGCGTGCGAGCGCCGCCAGGTACGCGGCGAGGCAGAGGCCGTAGGCCGCCTCCGACAGGACTCGCGTGCTGACCTCCACGGCGGCGGGGAAGCACGCCACCAGGAGGCCGGCGCTCCAGGATACTTCCTCGTCGGTCGTCTCGCGAGCCAACCACAACGTCGGCCACACCCACAGGGCGCCGAGAACGGCGGACACGAGGCGCGCCGACCACTCGGGATCGGCGGAAAAAGCGAGGACGGGAGCGAGGAGCATCGAATACAGCGGCGGATGCAGTACGTCCACGGCGTCCCAGCCGCCCCACACGGCCTGCGCGTTCCGGAGATACGTTATTCCGTCGACTTCGATGCCGTCGCGCTGCGCGGCGGCGAGGATCCGGAGGCCGGCGGCGAAGAGAAAGAGCGTGATCCCCGGGAGCCAGGTGGCGGCGCGACGCTCCGGCAGGTCCGCCCCGCGTCCCGCCCGGCCTGGCGGCCGGAATGAGCCGCTCTCCCCGCCGCGCTCCGTCAAGAAGTGCTCCATGGATGGCATGCGCTGCCCCAACGCCTCATGTCTGCGCGGGCTCTCTGAGCACGCGCGTCAAGAGCCACGCCAGGCAGAGTGCGCCGACCAGCTTCCCGCCGGCAAGCAGCGACGGAATGCCTTCGTGGAAAACAGAGAACCGCTCCAAGGAATACCGGCTTCCGAGGAGGAGGACGCTCGCGAGGAGCAGCCCACTCTCCACGGACAGGAGAGCCATGTCCCAACGCGCCAGCAGGATCAGTGCGAGCGGGAGGAGGAGCACCGCCAGGTGATGCTCCTCGGTCAGCGGGGACAGCAGAGGAACGGCCGTGACGACCAACGCCCACGCCCAGTCGAAGGTTGGCGAGGCGGGTGACACCCTGCGGGGAATAGCCCGGGCGAAGACGATGACGAGGAGCGCGTCCACCACCAGGGTCAGGCCGTCCGCAACCAGCCGCGCCTCACCGTGCGGGCTGAGCAGGCGATGGAGGGTCGCGCCAGGAGAAAGGTTCGCCGTCCAGGTGCGGAGATAGTCCGGCGGGGCGAGCAGGTAACGAACGTATCCGACGTGATGGGCGGGACCCAAGAGCGCCACGCTCAACGCGACCCCGATTGCGACGAGGAGCAGCGCCCGCCCGAGGATTCGCCGCTGCCTCAGCCACCAGAGGGCTGGAAGCAGCAGGGCGTATTGCACCTTGACGAAGGGGCAGAGCGCCACCGATACGGCGGCGACCCACGGGTGCCCTGCCCGCACGCCCCACCACGCGATGGTCACCAACAGGAGAAGCAGCGCGTTGACCTGGCCCAAGGCCAGACTCTCGACCAGGGGTTGATAGTTGAATGCCACGAAGAGCGCGGCGGCGACGCCGACGGGCGAGGGGGGCACGAATCGACGGAGGCACAGGGCGAGGGCACCGAGCACGCAGGCCTGGCTCGTGACCAACCACACCACGGCGGCCGGGCGGAACGCCAACAGCGTCCAGGGCTGCATCAGGACGTAGAACAGCGGCGGGTAGTTAGCGGCGGCGCCGGCGCGCCGGATGGCGAGGAGGGCATCCACTCGGGCCACGGCCTGGGGATCGAACGCGTCCTGCCCGAGGCGGATCACGGTCGCGTACGTGTAGTAGTGGGCAAAGTCAATGAAGGGGGCCTCCCACAGCAACACCGCCAGCGTATGCAGGTACCGGAACAGGCCGAAGAGAACGACCAGCGCGAGGCAGAGCGAAAGACCGGCCAAACGCGGATGCGACGGTTTCATGCGCAGGCTTCCGCGGAACCATGTCCCGTTCTGGAGAGGCATCAGCACGTCTCCGCGGCGTGCCGCCGATGGGGCTCGCGCCACAAAAGTCGCCGGGTCGTCGGAGGTCTCACCACGGCCGGATGCGCACCTGCGCCACTGCCAGCGGCGCCGCATCCGCCGGCGGTCGGCCGCACGCGGCGTCGCCCCGAGCCTGCCATGAGGTCACGCTCCAAGTGTAGAGCCCGGGCAGGGCGGTGTCGGGCACGACCACGCCGATGGCCTCGTCTCCGAGCGTGCCAGCCGGCCACCGGCGCCCCGCGAGCAGTCCGTGGAACATCGGTCGGCTCCTCCGCACGACGGGCGCTCCGGCGACGGGCGCCAGGGTCTCCGTGACGCACGGAACGCCCGTTCCCTCCGTGCCTGCCATCCAGACGTAGCGGACCCGCAGCGTCTCCCGGGGTGCGAGTACGTCCGGCTGCACGCGAGCGGCCGCCAGGCTCGGGCTGCCCGCGGCTCCGGGTGCGGGCGCGGGTCCGGCGCGAAGACCGACCAGTCTGGCGACGGCGTCCGGCGATGGCGCGCCCCGGCCGAAGGCGGCCAGGCCGTCGTCCGCAGCGAGAAGCGTCCTCGTTTCCACGAGGGCGAGGAGAAGCGGCCGGAAGGCATCGGAATTCGGAGCGGCCCCCACGTAATCCCGACCGTCGATGTCCACCAGCACGACATCCGTCGTCTCCCAGCCGTCGGGGAACAGCCGGAGCGTCTTCCGCACGGCGAAGTGCGCGCCGAGGTGATTGGCGGCGGAGACGCTCGCCTCCGGCGGGACCACGGCGGCGATTCGCGACAGGCCTTCACGGGGGGCTGCGGTCCAGAATTGTTTCCGGGCGAAAACGTCCCGGGACCAGGGCATCGGGCTGAACGCGAGGCTGGCGGCGAGCGTCGTGGCGGCGAGGCCGACAACGATGCGACTGCCGTCGGCATCGGCACGGCGGAGCCGCGCGGCGGCGCGCCGGCCCCCGACCACGGTTGCGGCGAGCAGGACCGCCGTCAGGGCGGCGGTGTAGTGGGCGCGGATGGTGTACTGGCCCTCCGCGGAGGACAGCAGATTAGACGCGAGGGGGAAGATCCCGACAGCCAGGACCTCAGGGGCGAGGAGTGGAAGGCCGGCGAGAGGAGCCACCAGCATGGCCAGGTATCCCAAGCACTCCGGCCGGAGGAGCGTCCCGAAGAAGGCCGCCGGCTTGAGCACCGGGGACAAGATCAATTCGGCCGGGGTCTGTCCCAGATGATGCCAACGATTGAAGAGCGCGAAATAGGGGGTCTGAATCCATCCGGGAATGACGATCCACACCAGGAGGCCGAAGGCTGCCGCGGCGGCACCGGCGAAGGCCAGGCCGACCGGCCGGCGGTGGACGGCCGCAACGTACACGCCGAAGCAGACCGCCACGAGGGCCATGTCTTCCTTGACCGGGATCAGCAGCGCGGCCCAGCCGACGGCCCAGCCGACCCGGCCGGCAAACAGCGCCGCGAAGGCGGCCAGCAGGATGGGGGTGGCGAAGGCGTCGGCGTGAAAATCGAAGAGATTGGCGAACTGGAGCGGCGGATAGAGCAGGTATGCCGCGGCCGCCACGAGACCGGACAGCGGGGTGGCCCAGAGG